>ERZ1066122.1389-NODE-1389-length-19666-cov-16.797563_pt1 | contig 19666 bp, 18 predicted proteins | sample MGYA00382769_ERZ1066122 | MGnify/ENA primary metagenome ERZ1066122 (study PRJEB33369, sample SAMEA5778352) | biofilm metagenome | biome: Industrial cooling water; feature: Water cooling tower basin; material: Biofilm | place: United Arab Emirates | collected... | reverse complement strand
CGACCACGGCCACGGCATCAGTTCGAACTTCCTGCACCTCTCGCGCATCGACGTGCAGGTCGGGGACCGCATCGAACAGGGCCAGGTGATCGGCGCGGTAGGCGCCACCGGCCGCGCCACCGGCCCCCACCTGCACTGGGGCATGAACTGGTTCGACGTCCGCATCGACCCCCTGCTCGTCCTCGAACGCTGACGCATTGATTTGAAAGGCGGCAATATCGGAAGAGAGCATTCAGCCACTGATGAACACGGATGAACACGGATAGAGCCAGAGCCATCGAGGTGGATCCTTTTCAGGTCGGACCTCCGAGGAGGATCTGCGCCGGCATTCGCTCTATCCGTGTTCATCTGTGTTCATCGGTGGCAAGAAAAGCTTTCTCAGAACGCGAAACGGCGCCCGAAGGCGCCGTTTCAACGTCGAAGCAAGCCGGAGCTCAGCGGGGCTGGAGGCCGTCGGGGACGGCGGTGTAGCCGCCGGGGATGCCCTTGGTGGCGACCGCGACCGCATCGTGCGGGTGCAGGCTTTCGTGGTGCGAGGCGCGCAGCCAGAAGTCGCTGATGCGCTCGTCCTGGTCCAGCGCGTCCTGGATGCGGCGGGCCGCGTCCTCGCAGAACATCAGGTTCTGGCCATTGAGCAGCGCGAAGGCCTGCTCGTCCACGCGCTTGACCGCGGTCTGCACCGGCGTCTTGAGCGCGTTCTCGATGCGGTCGATGATCTCGACGATCGGGAAGTCGGAGAACGACGGCACCAGCCGCAGCTTGACCGTGGCGAAGCTGCGCTGGCTGTGCGGCGTGGCGCGGATGCCCTGCTCGCTGCCCAGCCAGGCCATCACGGCGTCGCGGTCGAGCGGCTTGCCGGCGGCGAAGTCGGCCTCGAACTGCTCCTGGATCAGCTGGCGCGCCAGCGCCGCCGAGCACGGGCAGGTGCTCGAATAAGCCGCCTCGACGCCCAGCTCGAGCGCGAAGTGGCCGCGGTCCATCACGCCGGTGATGCTGACCGGGTAGCTCTTCCAGCCGCTGTTGTCGCTGGCCAGGGCCGCGCGGCGCACCAGGTGGTCGAAGCGCAGGCTGACCATGGCGCGGTCGGACAGGTCAGCGTGCGACTCCAGGAAGTCCTTGAGCAGGCGGCGGATCGAGGCCGGCGTGACCGGCTCGGACGACAGCGCCTTGTCGACGTGCAGGTACAGGCGCGACATGTGGATGCCGCGCACGTCGCCGCGCTTGAGGTTGACGAAGGCGTTGACGCGGGCGCCGCTGCTGACGGTGCGACCGTCGTCGGCCTGCAGGGCCACGGGCATCTCGATCTCGCCCATGCCGACCCAGTCGAGCACGCCGGACAGGGCCGGGCGGGCTTCGGCCGCGACGTCGGGCATCACGCGGGCGGTGTTTTCAAGATTCTTCGGGGCCACGACGGCTCTCCTGTTCAGTGTCACGGCAAGCTAGATGAGGACGGGTGCAGGCTACGTCAAGTCGGCGAAGGGCGTGCGATGGGGCGCGCAACGATCCGTTTCAGCCCGCCCGGGCCAGGCGCCAGGCGCGCCACAGGCTGGCGGGCGCCGGCGGCGGGTCGAAGCCGCGGCCGGCCGCGAGGCGCTCGAGCTGCGCGCGGTCGAAGCCGGTGCGCAGGCGACGATACAGGCTGGAAGGGCGTGACGGGACCGGCAAGGCGGCCAGCAGTTCGCGCGCCCAGTCGCGCAGCAGCGCCTCGCCCTGCCCTTCGGCGACCTGGGCCACGGTCAGGCCGTGGCGCGCCAGCAGGCCCAGCGGCAGGCGCGCCTGGTCCTCGGCCACCAGCCCGTTGGGCAGTCGGTGCAGCAGCAGGTTCACGGCCACGGCGCGCACCGGCGGCGCGGCGTGGTGCAGCCCGGCCTCGATCGCCGCGATGGCTTCCGCCAGCGGCCCGAGCTGCGCCAGCGCCTGTGCGGTGTCGGCGGGACGGGCGTCGAACGCGGCCTGCTCCACCACCGCGCGCGCCAGCGCCGCCCAGGGCAGGCCGGAAGGCAGGTCGGCGCACACCGGGTGCCGGCCGGCGCCGCGCGCCACCAGCAGCAGCTCCTCGGCCCACCACTGCGACTTCGCGGTGGTGACGCGCACGTCGCTGAGCTCGAACGTGGCCTCGCGCAGCTCGTGCAGCAGCGCGCCCCAGGCGCGGAAGCGCGGGCGCTGCTCCGGCGGGCAGAACACTTCGGCCAGGGCCATCTCCGGCTCGCGCCGGTGCCACTTGTCGACGAAGTGCGCGGTCGGGTCGGCGGCGGTCACGACAACAGCCCCGAAGCCAGCAAGTCGGCGGCGCCGTCGAAGGCATGGTCGGCGCCCCACTGCGACGGATCCTCGTGTGGCTCGCGATAGCCCCACAGCGCGGCCACCGAGACCATGCCGGCGGCGCGCGCGGCCTCGATGTCGCGCAGGTCGTCGCCGACGTAGATCGCCTCGCCGGCGGTGATGCCGAGCCGTGCGCAGGCGTGGTGCAGCGGCGCCGGATCGGGCTTGCGCTGCGGCAGCGTGTCGCCGCCCACCAGCACGCGGCAGCGCGCCGACCAGCCGAAGCCCTCGACCACGCCGCGCGCCAGGCCCTCGGGCTTGTTGGTGACGATGCCCCAGGCGATGCCGCGGGCATCGAGCGCGGCCAGCAGTTCGTCGACGCCGTCGAAGGCGACGCTGTCCCTGGCCAGCGCTTCGGCGTAATAGGCCAGGAATGGCGCCAGCCGCGCCTCGCGGGCGTCGGCGTCCAGGTCGGGCAGCGCCACCGCCAGCATCGCGCGGCCGCCCTTGGACACCACCTGGCGCAAGCGCGACAGCGGCACCGGCGGGCGGCCCAGGTCGGCCAGCACGCGGTTCACGGCATTGCACAGGTCGGGGGCGCTGTCGACCAGGGTGCCATCGAGGTCGAACAGCACCGCGCGCGGCGGCGTCGGCATCAGGCTTTCACCGCACGGGCGAGGTAGTTGATGGCGGTCGGCCCGCCGACCCAGGCCTTGCGGCGGATCGGGTCGTAGGCCAGCCCGCTGACGTCCTCGGCCTGCAGGCCGGCCGCGCGCAGCCAGGCGGCGAGTTCCGAGGGCCGGATGAATTGCCGGTAGTCATGCGTGCCCTTGGGCAGCAGCCGCGCCACGTACTCGGCGCCGACGATGGCCACCGCGAACGCGGCCGGCGTGCGGTTGAGCGTGGACAGGAACAGGCGGCCGCCGGGCTTGAGCAGCGCCGCGCAGGCCTGCACCACCGCGGCCGGGTCGGGCACGTGCTCCAGCATTTCCATGCAGGTGATGGCGTCGAAGCTGGCCGGCTGTTCGGCCGCCAGCGCTTCGACCGACTGCAGCCGGTAGTCGACCTGCAGGCCGGACTCGAGCAGGTGCAGCCTGGCCACGTCGATCAGTTCCGGCGCGAGGTCGAGGGCGGTGACCTTCGCCCCCTCGCGGGCCAGGGCCTCGCTGAGCAGGCCGGCGCCGCAGCCGACGTCGAGCACGCGCGCGCCGGCCAGCGCGATGCCGGCGCGCACGTAGCCCAGGCGCGCCGGGTTGAGTTCGTGCAGCGGCCGCTGCGGGCCCTGCGGGTCCCACCAGCGGTTGGCCAGGGCGCCGAACTTGTCGAGCTCGGCCTGGCTGGCGTTGGCGGCGGGCGCGCTCATGCCGGGGCCCGGATGCCGGCGATGCGCCCGCGCCAGCCGCGCGCCTTGGCGCGGATCGCGTCGACGTCGAGGCCGGCCAGCACGCCGCCCTCGAGCTTGCGCACGCCGGCGACCCACACGTCGGACACCTGGTGGCGGCCGGTGGCGTACACGAGCTGGGAGATGGCGTGGTACATCGGCTGCGTTTCCAGCGGGTCGAGGTCGATGCAGGCCAGGTCGGCCTGCTTGCCCGGCTCGATCGAGCCGATGCGGTCGCCCAGGCCCATGGCCCGCGCACTGCCCAGCGTAGCCATGTGCAGCGTGCTGGCGGCGTCAAGCGCGGAGGCGTCGCCGGACACGCCCTTCGACAGCAGGGCCGCGGTGCGCATCTCGCCGAACATGTCGAGGTCGTTGTTGCTGGCGGCGCCGTCGGTGCCGAGGGCCAGGTTGACGCCGGCCCGCTGCAGCTTGCGCGTGGGGCAGAAGCCCGAGGCCAGCTTGAGGTTGGATTCCGGGCAGTGCACCACCGACACGCCGCGCTCGGCGCACAGCGCGATCTCGGCGTCGGTGAGGTCGGTCATGTGCACCGCCATCAGGCGGTCGTTGACCAGGCCCAGGCGGTCGAGCCGCGCCAGCTGGCGGCTGCCGTGCTGCTTCATGGCCTCGGCGTTCTCGTGCGCGGTCTCGTGGATGTGGCAGTGCACGACCAGGTCGAGCTGGTCGGCCAGCATGCGGATGCGCTCGAACGCGGCGTCGTTCACCGTGTAGGGCGCGTGCGGCACGAAGCAGGTGGACACCAGCGCGTCGCGCCGCCAGTTGTCGTGTACTTCCAGGCCCTTGTCGAAGTATTCGTCCTGCGTGCGGGCCCAGGCGGTCGGGAAGTCGATGACCGGCAAGCCCACCAGCGCGCGGAAGCCCAGGCGCGAGTAGGTGGCGGCCTGGATGTCGGGGAAGAAGTAGTTCTCGGCGCAGGCGGTGGTGCCGCCGCGCAGCATCTCGGCCACGGCCAGCTCGATGCCGTCGGCCACGAATTCCGGCCCGATCACCTTGCCCTCGATCGGCCAGATGTGTTCCTGCAGCCAGGTCATCAGCGGCAGGTCGTCGGCGACGCCGCGCATAAGCGTCATCGGGTTGTGGCAGTGGGCGTTGACCAGGCCGGGGATCAGCACCGAGCCCGGTCGGCTGACCACCTCGGCGGCCGGGAACGCGGCCCGGGCCTCGGCCCGGGGCAGCACCGCCACGATGCGGTCGCCCCTCACGGCCACGGCGTGGTCCTCCAGCACCACGCCGTGCGGGACCACCGGCACGACCCAGCCGGCTTCGATCAGCAGGTCGCAGGCTTGGGGGGCAGCCGGGGTCGTCATCGGGTCACTTCACCCGGGAGACGTACTCGCCGGAGCGGGTGTCGACCTTGATGATCTCGTCCTGGTTCACGAACAGCGGCACGCGCACCACGGCGCCGGTCTCGAGCTTGGCCGGCTTGCCGCCGCCGCCCGAGGTGTCGCCGCGCAGGCCGGGGTCGGTCTCGACGATCTTGAGCTCGACGAAGTTCGGCGCCTGCACCGCGATCGGGGTGCCGTTCCAGAGCGTGACCACGCAGGGCTCCTCGCCCTTGAGCCAGTTCTTGGTCTCGCCGATGCCGGCCGCGTCGGCCTGCACCTGCTCGAAGGTCTCGGGCTGCATGAAGTGCCAGTACTCGCCGTCCGTGTACAGGTACTGCATGTCGGTGTCGACGACGTCGGCGGCCTCGAGGCTGTCGGTGGCCTTCATGGTCAGCTCGACGGTGCGGCCGGTCTTGATGAAGCGGTACTTCACGCGGGTGAAGGCCTGGCCCTTGCCGGGCTTGACGTACTCGGTGTCGGTGATCACGCACGGCTCGCCGTTGACGATGATCTTCATGCCGTTCTTGACGTCGTTCATGCCATAGCTGGCCATGCCTTGCTCCTGGTGTCTGGGCCGGTCCGCCGGCCGATCCGGGGGCTGCGCGGCTACAATGGTGGTCTTCCGGGGGGCCGTGGGCCCCGTCCAAGCCCGACATGATAACCGCCAACCCCGCCCCGACGCAGCCTGCCGCCGCCGACGCCCCGCCCCGCTGGCAGCGGCTCTGGCGCGAGGCCGTGCGCGATCCGCGCGAGCTGCTGGCGCTGGTCGGCCTGCCCGGCCTGGCCGCGCGGGTGTCGGAGGCCGCCGCCGCGCAGTTCCCGCTGCGGGTGCCGCGCGGCTTCGTGGCCCGTATTCGCCACGGCGACCCGGCCGACCCCCTGCTGCGCCAGGTGCTGCCGCTCGACGACGAGGACCGGCCGGTGCCCGGCTTCGTGCTCGACGCCGTCGGCGACCGCGAGGCCCGGGGCGGCACCGGCATCGTGCACAAGTACGAAGGCCGCGCCCTGCTGGTGGCCACCGGCAGCTGCGCCATCCACTGCCGCTACTGCTTCCGCCGCCATTTCCCCTACGGCGAGGAGACCGCCGCGGCCGGCCAGTGGCGCGAGGCGCTGGACTACCTGGCCGCCGACCCCGGCCTGTCCGAGGTGCTGCTCTCGGGCGGCGACCCGCTGTCGCTGGCCACGCCCAAGCTGGCCGAGTTCACCGGGGCGCTGGGCGCCCTGCCCCACGTCCGCCGCCTGCGCCTGCACACCCGGCTGCCGGTGGTGCTGCCCGAGCGGGTCGACGACGCCCTGCTGGCCTGGCTGTCGGCCCTGCCCCAGCAGCGGGTGGTCGTGGTCCACGCCAACCATCCCAACGAGATCGACGCCGGGGTGGCCCGCGCGCTGGGCGAACTGCGCCGGGCCGGGGCCACCGTGCTCAACCAGGCCGTGCTGCTGCGCGGGGTCAACGACGACGTGGCCGCCCTGGCGGGACTGTCCGAGCGCCTGTTCGAGGCCGGCGTCCTGCCCTACTACCTGCACCAGCTGGACCGGGTGGCCGGGGCCGCCCACTTCGAGGTCCCCGACGCCGAGGCCCTGGCCCTGCACGACGCCCTGGCCGCCCGGCTGCCGGGCTACCTGGTGCCGCGGCTGGTGCGGGAAGTGGCCGGGGCCCCGGCCAAGCTGGCGGTGGCATCGCTCGGATGAACGTCGGATGGTTTACCTGACGGGACTTTTGGTATTGTCTCAATCCCCCCTCGCAAGCCTTTGATGGATAAAGGAGCACCCCCTCGATGGCACAGCAGGACGCCGTGATCCGCCTGCTCCTGGTCGAAGACCGTCTGGAGGACGCCGAGCAATTGATCAGCCACCTGCGCAACGGGGGCATGGCCGTGCGTCCGCAGCGGCCCGAATCCGAGGAGGAACTGGTCAGCCTGCTCGGCTCGCAGAGCGTGGACATGGTGCTGGCCTCGTTCGAGGCGAAGTACCTGCCGCTCGAGGCGGTGGTGCAGCACGTCAACGCCACCGGCAAGGACATCCCGGTGATCGCCTCCACCACGGTTCTGGACGAGAAGAACGCGCTCGCCGCGCTCGCCGCCGGCACCCGCGACATCGCCATCCGCCATCGCCCCGAGCACGTGCAGGCGGTGGTGCGCAGCGAGTTTGCCTCCCTGCTCGCCCGCCGCGGGCTACGCCACCTCGAAGCCTCGCTGCGCGAGACCGAGCGCCGCTGCGACGCCCTGATCGCCTCCTCGCGCGACCCGATCGCCTACGTGCACGAGGGCATGCACATCCGCGCCAACGACGCCTACCTCGAGATGTTCGGCTTCGAGGGCTTCGACGAGATCGAGGGCCTGTCGGTGCTCGACCTGATCAGCGGCAAGCACGCCGAGGACTTCAAGCAGCTGCTCAAGAAGCTGAGCAAGGGCGAGTCGCCGCCGCGCCAGATGGAGCTGCAGGCCCAGCGAAGCGACGGCAGCACCTTCGACGCGGTGATGGAGTTCACCCACGCCACCTACGAAGGCGAGGCCTGCCTGCAGATCGTGTTCCGCCAGCAGACGGTCGACCCGGACATGGTCAAGGAGCTCGACACGCTGCGCCAGCGCGACGCGCTCACCGGCCTGTTCAACCGCCAGCACTTCATGACCGAGCTCGAATCGGCCGTGGTGCGCGCCACCGAGGGCAAGGGCCAGCAGGCCTTCCTGCTGGTCGAGCCCGACCACTACCAGAACCTGGTCGGCGAGATCGGCCTCGCGGCCGCCGACGACCTGATCAAGGGCATCGCCGACCGGCTGTCGTCGTCGCTCGACGCCGAGACGGTGGCGGCGCGCCTGAGCGACCACAGCTTCGCCGTGCTGTGCCTGGCGCACGACCACAACCACAGCCAGGCCCAGGCCGAGCGCATCCGCGAGGCCTTCCACGGCCACATCCTCGAGGTGGGCGACCGCTCGGTGAATCCCAGCGTGAGCATCGGCGGCGTCCAGATCGGCGAGAAGATCGCCTCGGTGTCGCAGGTGATGGGCAAGTCCAGCCAGTGCCTGGCCTCCTGCGTGGGCATGGGTGGCAACCGCGTCGAGATCTTCGACCCGGCCGCGCGCGACCGCGCCGAGGAAGAGCGCATCCAGGCCTGGGTGCAGCGCATCCGCGAGGCCCTGGCCAACGACCAGTTCGTGCTGCACTACCAGCCGATCATCAGCCTCACCGGCGCCGAGGAAGAGAACTACGACGTCTACCTGCGCATGAGGGGCCCGGGCGGCGAAGTCATCCCGCCGATGACCTACCTGGCCATCGCCGAGGAGCACGGCCTGCTCGACGACATCGACCGCTGGGTCATCAGCCACGCCATCGGCGTGATCGCCCAGCGCATGAAGGAAGGCAAGCACACCAACCTGTTCGTCAAGATCACGCCGGCCTCGCTGGTCGAGGGCGGCCTGGAGAACCACATCGCCGAGCAGCTCAAGGCCCACGGCGTGCCCGGCGACCGGCTGGTGGTGCAGATCCCGGAGTCCAAGGTGTTCACCCACCTCAAGGCGCTGCAGTCCTTCCAGAAGTCGCTGTCGCAGCTGGGCTGCCGCGTCGCGCTCGAGCAGTTCGGCACCGGCCTGAACTCGTTCCAGATGCTCACCCACTTCGACCCGGCCATCCTCAAGATCGACCGCAGCTTCATCACCGAGCTGGGCAAGAACGCCGACATCCAGAAGCAGGTCCGCGACATCGTCGAGAAGGCCCACGCGGCCGGCAAGCAGACCCTGGCCGAGTTCGTCTCCGACGCCACCACCATGAGCGTGCTCTTCGGCATGGGCATGGACTACGTCGAGGGCAACTTCCTGGCCGCCGCCGGCCCCGCCATGAACTACGACTTCGGGTAGTGCTTTTTTGACGCGGATTTCCGCGGATAAACGCGGATAGATCAAAAGCGTTCAATCGTTAAAAAATGGGGCGCCAGGTGAACCTGGCGCCCCATTTATTCGTGCAGCTTTTTTGCTCTATCCGCGTTTATCCGCGGAAATCCGCGTCAAAACCGCTTTAACCGCGGACAACCCCCACCGAAGCGGGCGCGTCGCGCAGGGCCTGGATGCGTTCGGCCAGGGGCGGGTGGGACATGAAGAGGCGCTTGAGGCCGGAGCCGACGCTGCCGGAGATGCCGAAGGCGCGGACCTGGCTCGGCAGGGTGCTCTGGCCGTAGGTGCGGGCCAACTTCTCGAGGGCCGAGATCATCTTCTCGCGGCCGGCCAGGCGGGCGCCGCCGGCGTCGGCGCGGAACTCGCGCCAGCGGCTGAACCACATGCTGATCACCGACGCCAGCAGGCCGAAGGCGATCTCGAGCACGAACACGATGGCGTAGTAGGCCAGGCCGCCGCCACCGCCCTCGCGGTTGCCGCTCAGGAACCCGTCGACGATGCGGCCGACCACGCGCGCCAGGTAGAACACGAAGGTGTTCAGCACGCCCTGGATCAGGGCCATCGTCACCATGTCGCCGTTGGCGACGTGGCTGACCTCGTGCGCCAGCACCGCCTCGGCCTCGTCGCGGTCCATCGCCCGCAGCAGGCCGGTGGACACCGCCACCAGCGAGTTATTGCGGCTCGGGCCGGTGGCGAAGGCGTTGATCTCGGGCGCGTCGTAGATGCCCACCTCGGGCATGAGGATGCCGGCGGCCTCGGCCTGGCGCTTCACGGTCTCGAACAGCCAGCGCTCGCCCTCGTTGCGCGGCTGCTCGATCAGGTGCATGCCGGTGGTGCGCTTGGCCACCCACTTGGAGATGGCCAGCGAGAACAGCGAGCCGCCGAAGCCGAACACGGCCGCCATCACCAGCAGCAAGCCGTTGTTGCCGAGCGAGACGCCGAACACGCCCTGCAGGACGCTCAGGACGATGCCCAGCAGCACCATCACGGCAAGGTTGGTGGCAAGGAACAGTGCGATGCGCTTGAACATGGTTTTCTGGATTCTCGGGGGCGGGGGGAACCGCGGGACGCGGCACGTGGCTTGAATGTAATCTCGCGGCGTGAATTTCAAGTCTTCCTGACCATGCCGACCCCCTACCGCGGACGCTTCGCGCCCTCGCCCACCGGCCCGCTGCACTTCGGGTCGCTGGTGGCCGCCCTGGGCAGCTGGATGATGGCCCGGCGCGCGGGCGGCGAGTGGATCGTGCGGATGGAGGACATCGACACGCCGCGCGAAGTTCCGGGCGCGGCCGACCGCCAGCTGAACACGCTGGCCGCCTTCGGCATGCCGCCGGATGGCCCGGTGCTGCGCCAGAGCCAGCGCGGCCACCTCTACCAGGCCGCGCTGGACCGGCTGCTGGCGGCCGGCCTGGCCTTTCCCTGCCGCTGCAGCCGCAGCCAGCTCGAGGCCGTGGGCGGCATCCACCGCGAATGCCTCGGCGCCGGCGACCCGGCGCGCACGCCGGCGATCCGGCTGCGGGTGCCGGCGCGGGTCGTCTCGTTCGAGGACGCCATCCAGGGGCCTTTCAGCCAGCGGCTGGACACCGAGGTCGGCGACTTCGTGCTCAAGCGCGCCGATGGCCTCTGGGCCTACCAGCTGGCGGTGGTGGTGGACGACGCCGACCAGGGCATCACCGAGGTCGTGCGCGGCGCCGACCTGCTCGACTCCACGCCGCGCCAGATCCTGCTGCAGCAGAGGCTGGGCCTGCCGACGCCGCGCCACGCCCACCTGCCCCTGGTGCGCGACGCCGCCGGCCGCAAGCTGGGCAAGTCGCTGCGGTCGCTGCCGGTGGACGACGCCGCGCCCTGGCCGGCGCTGGCCGCGGCCTGGCGTTTCCTGGGCCAGCCGGCGTCGGCGCTGGACGTGGGCGGCGCGCCGGAACCGGCCCTGCGGCGCGCGGCGGAGCGCTTCGATCCGGCCCGGATTCCCGCCAGTTCCGACCACCCCGTGAGCAGGCCTGACGCCCTCACGTGATGGCGCGCGAAAAGAGGCCAAGGTCGCTTGCATGGGCGTCCGCGCTGGGGGATGCTTCGGGTCCCCAACGTCGCCACGGCGGCCGAACTTCCGGTGCATCCATGACGCAAGTCCGCATCATCAAGAAGTATCCGAACCGCCGCCTCTACGACACCGGGATCTCGAGCTACGTCACGCTCGAGGACGTGCGCCAGCTGATCGTGGACCGCGAGGAGTTCGTGGTGCGCGACGCGAAGACCGGCGCCGACCTGACCCGCAACGTGCTGATGCAGATCATCGCCGAGCACGAGGAGCACGGGCAGCCCATTTTCACCAACGAGCTGCTGGTGCAGGTGATCCGCTTCCGCGGCGATTCGCTGCAGGGCCTGCTCGGCGGTTTCCTCGAGCGCAGCCTGCAGTTCTTCCTCGACCAGCAGCAGCAGTTCCGCGGCCACGTCGGCAACCTGGTCGGCCAGGCGCCGTGGGGCCTGCTCAACCAGCTGGCCGAACGCAACCTCGACATCTGGCGCTCGCTTCAGAGCGGGCTGGGCAACGTCGCCTCGCCGCCCCCGAAGACCCGCGCCAAGACACGCGGGAAATCCGCGGCCAAGGGCCGCACGCGCTGACGCCGGTCGCCCCCGCCGGGGCTCAGATGTCGCGAACCACCCGGAAGCCGAGCCGCGCATGCGTGGTCGCGGCGCCGCTGGGCTGGCGGTAGGCCGAGCGCGCGCGATCGAGCGTGCTGGCCCAGGACGCGCCCCGGATCACCCGCTCGCTGCAGCCCGGGTTAACCCAGGCGGTGCCATCGCCGGGTGCGCGCCGATAGCTGTCGTGCCAGCAGTCCTGCACCCACTCCGACACATTGCCGATCAGGTCGAAGGTGCCGAAGGCCTCGGCCGGGAAGCTGCGCACCGGCGCCGGGCCCCAGTGCCCGTCGGTGTAGCCGGGGATGGCATTGGACCAGCGCCTTCCCAGACGCGACTTGTCGCCGTCGCCGGTGAGGTTGCCGACCACGCGGGTGGGGGCGTCGCCGCCCCAGGCATAGGCCTCGCTGCGGCCACCGCGCAGCGCGTACTCGAACTCGGCCTCGCTCGGCAGGCGGTAACGCTGGCCGGTCTGGGCCGACAGCCAGGCGACATAGGCCTCCGCGTCCTCGAAGGCGACATGCACCACCGGCAGCTCCGGCGCCGCCTTGCGCCCGGCGTGGTCGCGCCGCCAGTCGACGCCACGGTGTTCGCCCATCACGCCGCCGCGCTCGTCGTAGACGGTGGAGCGGCCGCGGCGCAACGCCACGCTGCGGTACTGGGTGGCTTCGACGAAGCGCCCGAAATCGGCCACCGTCACCTCGTTGCGCGCCATGGCGAAGCCGCGCGTGAACGCCACTTCGTGCTGCGGACCTTCGTTCTCCTGCCGGCCGGGTTCGGCCTCGGGCGAGCCCATGCGGAACGCGCCGTGCGCCAACACGATCATCTCCGGCGCCTCGCCGCCGGCCGCCAGCGGGTCGCGGAACACCTGGCCCGGCCGGAAGCGGCCGTAGTGGCGCGCCAGCTCGATGCGTTCGTTCAGGGCATCGAGGCCGCGCGACTGCAGCGAAGCGCGCTCGGCCTCGGCGAGCCGGCGCGCGGCGAGTTCGAGGTCGAGCGCATCCACCGCGGCGTGGCCCTGCGCCAGCAGCTGCTCGGTCCGGGCCTGGCGCAGTTCGACGATGCGCGCGGCCATGTCCTGCAGCGCGGGCGAATCGGCGAGGATGCGCGCGGCCTCGGCCTGCAGGCGCTCGGCCTCGGCGTATTCGCCCGACTGCGCCGCCCGCAGCGCACGGTCCAGCCAGGTGGCCTGCAGCCGCGCCAGCCCGTCGCGCGCCGGCAGGAACTCCGGGAACGCCTGCAGCGCTTCCCGGTAGGCCACCACGGCGCCCTTGCCCTCGGGCTTGAAGATGCGGTTGCCGCGCACGCGGGTGTCGCCCAGCTGCACCAGCGCCTGCGCGCGCAGCGCCGATTCGATCGCGGTGCGGTAACCGGCCAGGTCCGGATGCTGCGGGCGGGCGCGCACCAGCACGCGCTCGATCTGCTGCCCCTCCAGCACGCGGCCATCGGCCAGCGCGGCGCGCCCTTGCGCGACCAGCTGGGTGGTGATGGCGTCGATGCCGGCGTTGGCTTCCTTGTGTTCGGCCTCGGTGGCGACGATGCCGAGGTAGAGTTCAAGCGCGCCGGGCTCGGCGGCGGCCGTACCGTCTTCGGTGCCGGCGGCCGCGCCCGCGGCACCGGCGGCATTCGCGGCGTCGGGCACCGGCGTCGAGAGCGAGCCCAGCAGCCGGCCTTCCTCGATCGCGACCCCCGCCGCACGCAGCGATTCGCGGAACTGGGCGGGCGCCACCGGCGCCACCACCGGCGTCCAGGCCGGCACCTCGGGCGCCGGGCCCGGCGTGGCTTCCTCGACCTCGATCGCCGCCTCGAGCTCGGCGGGGTCCACGGTCTCCGGCGCGGCCGGCGCCGCCGGGTCCTCGGGGGAACCGCAGCCGGCCAGCAGTCCGCAGGCCAACAGCCAGGCCGGGAAGGGGAGTCTCAGGGTGTGCTTCATCTTCGCTCGTGGGCGCCCGGGACGACCCGGGAGGACGTGGTCGGGCCGAAGTTAGGCTAAGGTGCCGGCTCCTGGCAACCGCAGTCCCGTCCCTTGAGCCTCTGGATCGACACCCCGCAAGCCCTGTCCGAACGCCTCGACCACTGGTCCGGCGAAGCCCTGGTGGCGCTGGACACCGAATTCATCCGCGAACGTACCTATTACCCGCAGCTCGCCCTGGTGCAGCTGGCCGTTCCCGGCGACATCCTGCTGGTGGACCCGCTGGTGCCCGGCATGGACGCGGCCCTGCGCCCGCTGCTGGTGGATCCCGCCGTCACCAAGGTGATGCACAGCGCCAGCGAGGACCTGCAGGCCCTGCAGCGCGGTTGCGCCGCCCTGCCCGCGCCGCTGTTCGACACCCAGGTGGCGGCCGCGCTGGCCGGCCTGGGTGCCGGGCTGGGCTACCAGAAGCTGGTGGAACAGGTGACCGGGGTCACCCTGGCCAAGGGCGAGACCCGCTCCGACTGGCTGCGGCGCCCGTTGAGCGAATCGCAGCGCGAATACGCCGCCGACGACGTCCGCCACCTGCATGCCGTGCACGCCTCGCTGGACGCCAGGCTGCGGGAACTGGGGCGCCACCCCTGGCTGCAGGCCGATGCCGCGCGCGCGCTCGCCAACGCCGCCGACGAGAGCGACGAGTCCTGGCCGCACCTTTCCCTGCGAAACGCCCAGGGCCTGGACGCCGAGGCGCAGGCGCGCCTGTGCCGCATCCTGCGCTGGCGCGACCAGGAGGCCCGGCGCAGCGACAAGCCCAAGAGCTGGATCATCGACAACGAGCTGGCCGTCGCGCTGGCCCGCCGCCCGCCGGCCGACCAGCGCGATTTCAATGCCGTGCTCGACCGCCACCCGAAGGCCCCGCGCAAGTCGCGCGGCGCGCTCTACGACGTGGTCAACGCCCCGCTCTCGGACGCCGACCGCGCCATCCCGCTGCTGCGTGCCGACAGCCTGGACAAGCAGAAGGTGCGGGCGATGCAGGACGCGGTGGCCGCGGTCGCGCAGGCCCACGGCCTGCCCGAGGGCCTGCTGTGCGCGCGCCGGCACCTCGAGGCCCTGCTGGAGGGCCGCGGCTGGCCGGAGGCGCTGGCGGGCTGGCGCCGCGAACTGCTGGAACCGGCCCTGGCGCCGCTGCTTCCCGCCGCCTGAACCGGACCGCTAGCCATGTCCCCATGGCATCCGTATAATTCGCGGACCTTCCGTGGGGGGGTAGCTCAGCTGGGAGAGCGCATCGTTCGCATCGATGAGGTCGTGGGTTCGATCCCCATCCTCTCCACCACGTACCCGAAAGGCCGGACCCCGTGTCCGGCCTTTCTCTTTTTCACGCCCCGCAGGCACGCCGCGCGTGCGGCCCGGGGCAAGATGGCGCCCCCTTCCCCGGCACGGCACGCGTGAATCCTTCCCCTTCCCCTGACGGCCGCCCGCCCCGCATCGCCCGCGCCTTCGCGCCGGCCTCGGTGGGCAACGTGGCGGTCGGCTTCGACCTGCTGGGCCACAGCGTGGCCGGCGCCGGCGACATCGCCACCGTGCGCCGCACCGACGCCCCCGGCGTGCGCATCACCGCGATCCGCGGCGTGGTGACCGACCTGCCGCGCGAACCGGCCGCCAACACCGCCGGCGCCGCCCTGCTCTCGCTGCTGGCCGCGCAGGCGCCGGGCTTCGGTCTCGAACTCGAGCTCGACAAGGGCATCGCGCTGGGCTCGGGCATGGGCGGTTCGGCGGCGTCCTGCGTGGCCGCCCTGGTCGCGGCGAACGCGTTGCTCGATGCGCCGCTGCCGCGCGAGTCGCTGTACCCGCACGCGCTGGCCGGCGAATCGGTCGCCAGCGGCGCCCGCACCGGCGACAACGTCGGGCCGATGCTGCTGGGTGGCCTGGTGCTGGCCACGCCGGAGCGCCTGCTGCGGCTCTCGCCGCCGGCGGACTGGCACTGCGCGCTGGTGCATCCTCATTTCGTGCTTGAAACCCTGCGCGCGCGCGAGGTGCTGGCCGCGCCCTACCCGCTGTCGGCGCTGGTGCGGCAGACCGCGAATCTTTCCCAGATGCTGCTCGGCTGCGAACGCGGCGACGCCGCGCTGGTGCGCGCCGGCCTGCGCGACGAACTGGTGGAGTCGCGGCGGGCGCCGCTGGTGCCGGGCTTCGCCGCGGTGAAACAGGCGGCGCTGGACGCGGGCGCGATGGGCGCCAGCCTGTCCGGCGCCGGCCCCAGCGTGTTCGCCTGGTGCGAGGACGCCGCGACCGCCGCGCGCGCCGCGGACGCCATGCGCACCGCGTTCGCCGGGGCCGGGCTCGACAGCGACGGCTTCGTCTCGCCACTGGACGGCCCCGCGGCCGCGCTGTTGCCGCTGCCCGCCGATAGTGGGGCCGGTCGGGCGTTTCTGCGATAATCCGGCCCCTTGGCCCCGTAGCTCAGCTGGATAGAGCGTCCCCCTCCTAAGGGGAAGGTCGTACGTTCGAATCGTATCGGGGCCGCCACCCTTTCCCCGGCCCGTCCACGGGCCGCTGCACCTGGAGCCCGCAATGACCCATCCCGTCCTCACCGCGCTCGGCCTGTCCGAGGTCGAATCCGGCACCTACCTCGGCCATGGCGAGTGGTCCACCACCCGCGACGCCGGCGTGATCGAGCCGGTGAACCCGAGCAACGGCGAGGTGCTGGGCAAGGTGCACGCGTCCTCGCAGGCCGACTACGACCTGATCCTCGAGCGCGCCCAGGCCGCGTTCAAGGTCTGGCGCACCACCCCGGCGCCCAAGCGCGGCGAAGCCATCCGCCTGTGCGCCGACGCGCTGCGCAAGCACAAGGACGCGCTGGGCTCGCTGGTGGCGCTGGAGATGGGCAAGTCCAAGCCGGAGGGCGACGGCGAGGTGCAGGAGATGATCGACATCGGCGAGTTCGCCGTCGGCCTCTCGCGCCAGCTCTACGGCCTGACCATGCACTCCGAACGCCCGGGCCACCGCATGTACGAGCAGTACCAGCCGCTGGGCATCGTCGGCATCATCAGCGCCTTCAACTTCCCGGTCGCGGTGTGGGCCTGGAACTCCTTCCTGGCCGGCGTCTGCGGCGACATCTGCATCTGGAAGCCCTCGCCCAAGACCCCGCTCTCGGCCATCGCCTCGATGAAGATCTGCAACGAGGCGCTCAAGGCCGGCGGCTTCCCGGACATCTTCTTCCTGTTCAACGACGGCGGCACCGAGCTGGCCCAGACCTTCGTGGACGACAAGCGCATCCCGCTGATCAGCTTCACCGGCTCGACCAAGGTCGGCCGCATGGTCGGCGAGCGCGTCGCCCGCCGCATGGGCCGTTCGCTGCTCGAGCTGGGCGGCAACAACGCGATCATCGTCGATCCGTCCGCCGACCTGAAGCTGGCCATCCCGGCCATCGCCTTCGGCGCCGTCGGCACCGCCGGCCAGCGCTGCACCACCACCCGCCGCCTGTTCGTGCACGAGTCGATCTACGCCGACGTGCTGGCCAAGCTGGTCGCGGCCTACAAGCAGGTCGAGAAGAAGATCGGCGACCCGACCGACCCGGCCAACCTGATGGGCCCGCTCAACAGCTCCGACGCGGTGGACGCCTACCTCGACGCCATCGCCAAGGCCAAGGCCGCCGGCGGCACCATCGAGACCGGCGGCGCGCGCATCGACCGCCCGGGCAACTTCGTGCTGCCGACCATCGTCACCGGCCTGGCCAACAGCGCCGAGGTGGTGCAGACCGAGACCTTCGCGCCGATCCTGTACGTGATGAAGTACTCGACCCTGGACGAGGCGATCGAGCTGCAGAACGCCGTGCCGCAGGGACTGTCCTCGTCGATCTTCACCACCGACCTGCGCGCGGCCGAGCAATTCCTGTCGGCGGCGGGCTCCGACTGCGGCATCGCCAACGTCAACATCGGCACCTCCGGCGCCGAGATCGGCGGCGCCTTCGGCGGCGAGAAGGAAACCGGCGGTGGCCGCGAGTCCGGCTCGGACGCGTGGAAGGTCTACATGCGCCGCCAGACCAACACCATCAACTACTCCAACGCGCTGCCGCTGGCCCAGGGCATCAAGTTCGACCTCTGAGGATCGTCCATGTCCGAGCCCACGCTGCCGCCCGCTCCGCCCGCCCCGCCTTCGCCCGCCCCCGCACCGGCGCCTGCGCCGGTGCCGGCGGGTCGCCAGACCAGCCCGCTGGCGATCGTGTCGCTGGTCGCCGGCCTGCTGGGCTGGACCCTGCTGCCCTGGCTGGGCAGCCTGGCCGCGGTGGTCTGCGGCCACATGGCCCGGGCCGAGATCCGCCGCAGCGCGGGCGCGATGGACGGCGACGGCCTCGCCATCGCCGGCCTGATCCTGGGCTGGACCGTGATCGCGCTCAGCCTCCTGGCGCTGCTGGCGGTCATCTTCTTCTTCGGCGGACTGGCGGTGCTGCTGGGTGCGCTGGGAATGAGCGGCCAGCTCTGAGGCAAGGACCGGATGTACGCCCTCGCCCGCCCCTTCCTGTTCCACCTTGACGCCGAGAAGGCGCACGGCCTCGGCCTGCGCGCGCTGGAGGCGGCCTACCGCACCGGGCTCAACCCGCTGCTGGCAAGCCGCCCCAAGCCGCTGGTGACCAAGGCCTTCGGCCTGAGCTTCCCCAACCCGGTGGGCTGCGCCGCGGGCCTGGACAAGAACGGCGCCCACGTCGATGCCCTGCTGGCGCTGGGCTTCGGCTTCGTCGAGGTGGGCACCACCACGCCGCGGCCGCAGGCCGGCAACCCGAAGCCGCGCATGTTCCGGCTGCCCGAGCACAACGCGGTCATCAACCGCCTGGGTTTCAACAACGACGGCGTCGATGCCCTGGTGGCGAACGTGTCGAAGGCGCGCCGCCAGCACGGCCTGCTGGGCATCAACATCGGCAAGAACAAGGACACCGCCAACGAGGACGCGCTCCGCGACTACGCGTACTGCCTGGAGCGCGTGTACCCGCTGGCCGACTACGTCACCGTCAACATCTCCTCGCCCAACACCGCCGGCCTGCGCGAACTGCAGGAAGAGCAGGCCCTTCGCCACCTGGTCGGCGGCCTCCGCGAGGCCCAGGAGAAGCTGGCCGCGCAGCACGGCAAGCGCGTGCCGATGCTGGTGAAGATCGCGCCCGACCTGTCCGACGACGACGTGGACGCCTGCGCCCGCGTGCTCAGCGACATGCAGGTGGACGGCGTGGTGGCCACCAACACCACGATCGACCGCCTGCCGGTCGAGCACCACCGGCTCGCGAAAGAAGCCGGCGGCCTCTCGGGCCAGCCGCTGTACGGCAAGTCCACCGCGGTGATGCGCCGCCTGCGCGCGCGCCTGGACACCAGCATCCCCATCGTCGGCGTGGGCGGCATCCTCAGCGGCGCCGACGCGGCCGGCAAGATCACCGCCGGCGCGCTGATGGTGCAGTTCTACACCGGCCTGATCTACCGCGGCCCCGAGCTGATCGGCGAATGCGTCGATGCGATCCGCCGCCGGCGCGAGGGCGGCCCGGCATGACTGGCTACCAGCTGGCGGAGAACGTTTCCCTCGCCGGCCGCAACACCTTCCGCGTCGCCGCCCGCGCCGCGATGATGGCCGATGTCTCGCGCGCCGAGGCGCTGGCCGAGCTGTTCGAGTTCGCCATGCTGCGCGAGGGGCCGGTGCTGGTGCTGGGCGAAGGCAGCAACCTGCTGTTCGCCGGCGATTTCCCCGGCGTGGCCATCTGCCTGACCATGGCCGGCGTGCGCATCGTCCAGGACGACGGCGACAGCGCGGTGGTCCGCGCCGAGGCCGGCATGGCCTGGAACGACCTGGTGGGCTGGACCCTGGCCCGGGGCCTGGTGGGCCTGGAGAACATGGCCCTGATCCCGGGCACGGTCGGCGCCTCGCCGATCCAGAACATCGGCGCCTACGGCGTCGAGGTGGGCGAATTCGTGGAGGCCGTGGAGGCCTTCCAGCGCGACACCGGCCAGGTCAAGCGGCTGGCGCGCGAAGACTGCGCCTTCGGCTACCGCGACAGCCTGTTCAAGCGCGAGGCCGACCGCTGGGTGGTGACCGCGCTCGAGCTGCGCCTGCCGCGCAAGCGCGAGCTGCGCCTGGACTACGCCGGCGTCAAGGAAGAGCTGGCCGCGATGGGCGTGGCCACGCCGCGCGCGGTGCACGTGGCCGAGGCCATCAGCCGCCTGCGCACCCGCAAGCTGCCCAACCCGGCGCTGCTGGGCAATGCCGGCAG
>ERZ1066122.1388-NODE-1388-length-19667-cov-7.087446_pt1 | contig 19667 bp, 19 predicted proteins | sample MGYA00382769_ERZ1066122 | MGnify/ENA primary metagenome ERZ1066122 (study PRJEB33369, sample SAMEA5778352) | biofilm metagenome | biome: Industrial cooling water; feature: Water cooling tower basin; material: Biofilm | place: United Arab Emirates | collected... | reverse complement strand
CCCGTACACCGACACGCACATGCTGTTCCTGTCGGACGCCAGCTACAACAGCTCGCGCGGCAACAAGCCCTACGCCGATTGCCTGGTGAACTGCACCGAGCGCACGACGCTGGCAAACGGCGGCGTCGGCGGCGGCAGCGGCGTGTTCCCCGGCAATTCCAACTGGTACGACACCACGTACTGGCAGACTTGGGGCGACCGCAAGGGCGACGTGGCGCGCGCGCTGCTCTACATGGACGTGCGCTACGAGGGCGGCACCCACGGCGTCACCGGCGTGGCCGAGCCCGACCTGGTGCTCACCGACGACCCGGGCCTGATCCAGGCCTCGTCGAGCAACCTCAACGTGGCCTACATGGGCCGCCTGGCCGACCTGCTGCGCTGGCACGCCGAGGATCCGGTGGACGACAAGGAGCGCCTGCGCAACGAGGCGGTGTACTCCTACCAGGGCAACCGCAATCCGTTCATCGACAACCCGCAGTGGGTGGCTTGCGTGTTCCAGAACCAGTGCAACTGACTCCTTTGCACTGACGCAGCGACCGATCGGGCCCGGGCAACCGGGCCCGATCTTTTTGGCCGCTCCTACAAGGGCGGGGCTGGTGCGTGCACTTGCGTGAGGTGGGCCAGCAGCTGCAGCAGGCTGCGCACGTCGGTGTGGTTGTGTGCCAGCACGCGGCGCAGGTCGGTGGCGGGGCCGCCGCCCAGGTAATCGCGCCAGGCGCGTGGTGCTTCGCTGCCGGGCAGGTCGTCTTCGCGCATCACGCCCAGTGCCTGTCGCTCGATGGTGGCCAGGCGGCAGTTCTCCCAGCGGCCGCGCCAGCGCCGGCGCGACGGATGCAGCAGGTCCAGGTGCGCCAGCGGCGTGACCGGGCAGGGCAGGCGCGCCAGCCGGTAGCGCGCCTTGAGCAGGGGCGCGTCGTAGCTGCGGCCGTTGTAGCTCACCAGCACCGTGGCCGGCGACAGCCAGCGGGCGAAGGCCTCGAGCATGGCCTGCTCGGCGGCGAGCGTGGTGGTCAGCAGCTGGCGGATGCGCAACTGGCCGTCGACGAGGTCGGCGGCGCCGATCATGAAGGCGCGCGTGCCGGTGCCGCCGGCCAGGCCGGTGGTTTCGGTGTCGAAGCACAGCACGTCGTCGCGGGCGATGTCGGTGAAGTCGCGGGCAAAGCGGGCGTCGATGGACGCGGGCAGCGGCGGGGCGTCGTGGCGGGACTCGAGGTAGCGCAGGCCGGGGGCGATCTCGTCGCCGGGCAGGTGGCGGTCGTGGGCGCGTGGCGCGGGCACGACGGAGAGCGAGCGCGTGCGAAGGCCCAGCAGGCGGCGGATGTTTTCCGGCACTTGTGGAGGCTGCGGCGAGGGGGGCGCCCTTCCCGCCTGCTGCTGCAGTGCGCGCAGCTTCTCCGCCAGCACTGCGCTCATTCTGCTTCCCCGAGCAGCGCGAGCACCTTCGCCGCCAGCGCCTTGGGCGTGCCCTCGGCCTTGTCCTCGTCGCCGGCGAGGATGGGCCCCACGCAGGCCGGGCAGCCGGCGCGGCAGTCGCAGGCCGACACCAGTTCGCGGGCGCGCTGCACCAGTTCGGCCTGGCGGCGCCACAGCGGCTCGCTCAGGCCGATGCCGCCGGGGTAGTTGTCGTACAGGTAAACGGTGGGCGTGAAGCGCTCGGTGGCATCGGGGTGGCCGGGCTGGCCGTCGGTGCCGCGCAGCTGGCCGCGGCCGCGGCCATCAGCCTGTGCGAACCAGGCGCCGTCGCCGCTGCCCACGGCCTGGCGCAGGTCGCGAGCTTCGGCCATCACGGCCACCGTGGCCACCAGGTGCAGCGCGTGCGCCGCGCCCAGGAAGCCGTCGAGCGCGTCCTGGCGCGAGGCAAAGGCGCGCTCGAGCGTGTCCTGCGCCAGCTGCCACCAGGCCGCCGTGGTGTGCATTTCCTGGTCGGGCAGGTTCACCGGGCCGTAGCCGATGTTCTCGTGCGTGTAATAGCGGATCTTCTTGTAGCCCGGCACGCGCCGCACCACGTGCACCTCGCCGTGGCGCGCGCTGCCCTCGCCGGCACGCACGCCGTCGAACTGCTCGAGCACCTTCAGGCGCGTGTAGTCGATGGCGTCGGTGTAGTAATCCACGTGGGTGCGGGTGACGTAGGCCTTGCGGCCCTCCCAGTCGAGCCGTTCCACCTGGAAGGGCACCGACTGCACCATGTGTATGGCGCCCTCGTAGAGCGTGAGCGCCGCGGCCGAGTAATCGACCTCGGCGATGATCTTCTGCGCGCCGTCGGTGCGGTCGACCACCACGAAGTTGCCGTCGGCCACCGAGCGCAGCGACACCGCGTTGGCCGGGTAGCTGTCGGCGATCCAGTCCCAGCGCTGGCCTTCGGCGTGCAGCACCCCGGTTTCGGCCAGCACGTCGAGCCAGGGCGCCGGGTCCATCGGCCCGTAGCGCTCGCCGCGCAGGAAGGGCAGTTCGAAGGCGGCGCAGCGCAGGTGGTCGAGCAGGATCAGCGGCTGGTCGGGCGCGATGCGCGCGTGCTCGGGGTTGGCGGCTTCGAAAAAACCCGGGTGCCGCACGAGGTACTGGTCGAGCGGGTCGGACGAGGCCACCAGCACGCCCAGCGAAGGCTGCTGGCGCCTGCCGGCGCGGCCCACGCGCTGCCAGGTGGCCGCCACCGAGCCCGGGTAACCGTTGAGCACCACCACGTCGAGCGCGCCGATGTCCACGCCCAGCTCCAGCGCCGAGGTGCTGACGATGCCGTCCACGTGGCCCGCGCGCATGGCGCGCTCGGCCTCGCGGCGCTCGTTGGGCAGGTAGCCGCCGCGGTAGGCGCGGATGCGCGGCGGCTTGCGCGGGTCGTGGTCGAACACGTCCTTGAGGTATTTGGTGAGCACCTCGACCATGGTGCGCGACTGCGCGAACACCAGGGTCTTGAGCCCCGCGCGGATGGCCAGCCGGGCGATGCGGTTGGACTGCGAGCGCGCCGAGGCGCGCAGGCCCAGGTCCGGGTTCACCACCGGCGGGTTCCACAGCAGCAGGTGCTTCTCGCCCACCGGCGCGCCCGATTCGGTGATGGCCGTGACCGGCGCCTCCACCAGCGCCTCGGCGTGCGCCTTCGGATTGCCGATGGTGGCCGAGCACAGGATGAACTGCGGTTTGGCGCCGTAGAACGCGCACACGCGCTGCAGCCGCCGCAGCACGTTGGCCAGGTGCGAGCCGAACACGCCGCGGTAGGTGTGCACCTCGTCGATGACCACGTAGCGCAGGTTCTCGAAGAACTGCGCCCACTTGGTGTGGTGCGGCAGGATGGCCTGGTGGAGCATGTCGGGGTTGGACACCATCAGGTCGGCGTGCAGGCGGATGGCCTGGCGCGCGTCGCCGGGCGTGTCGCCGTCGAAGGTGTGGCAGCGCAGGCCGAGGTTGCCGGCGCGGTTGAGCTCGAGCAGTTCGGCCACCTGGTCCTGCGCCAGCGCCTTGGTGGGGAACAGGAACAGCGCCTTGGCCTGCGCCTGCATCGCCGCGGCCGCCACCGGCAGCGTGTAGCAAAGGCTCTTGCCCGAGGCCGTGGGCGTGACGACGACCAGGTTCTCGCCGGCCTGCGCGGCGTCCCATGCCTCGGCCTGGTGGCTGTAGAGCCGCTCGATGCCGCGCGAACGCAGGGCCGTGGCCAGCCCTGGCGGCAGCGCCTCGGGCAGCGGCGCGTAGCGGCCTTCGCGCGCGGGCAGCACGAAGTGGCCGGTGACCCGGTCGGAATACTTGCCGCGCAGGCGCTGCGCCAGCTGGCGCGGGTCGCGCACGCGCGGGGCGAGCGGGGCATCGGCGGGCTGGCCGGGCTCCAGGGCCAGGGCCTGGGCGTCGCGGCGGGCGAGGGCTTGCGGGGGCATGGCGGCGTTCCGTGGGCGGTCCGGCCGCCATTAGCCGCCCGGCCCGTCTCATTGAATGAGACGCCGCGCGGGCGCAGGCTTGACCCACGTCAACGCCGCACGAGCCCGTCGGCGTAGCGTGCAAGCCACCCCGCGCACCGAGGAGCCTGGCCATGATCCGCGACCTGTTCGTCTTCCTGCAGGGCAATGCCGCCGACCCCGCGGCGCTCGAGGCCGCTGCCGCCCTGGCCCGCGTGCACGACGCCCACGTGGCGGCATTGGCCGTGGCGCATGCGCCGGTGCCCTTCGCCAGCGAGTGGGGCGTCACCGCCATCGGGCTGGACCAGGCCGGCTACGAGGCCCTGCGCGCCGCCGCCGAGCGCGCCGCCGGCGTGGCCCGCGGGCAGCTATCCGCCGCGGGCGTCGCGCACGAGGTGCGGGTGGTCGATTCGCCGCTGGCCTGGCCCGAGGAAGTCGCTGCGCTGCACGCGCGCTATGCCGACCTGTGCGTGTTCGGCGGGCCGGTGGAAAATGAACCTGGTTCGCGCTTCGGTACCGGCTTCGATGCGCTGCTGATGCATTCGGGCCGCCCGGTGCTGATGGTGCCGCCGGGCGTGAAGCTGATGGTGCCGCCGCGCCGCGTGGTGCTGGCCTGGCAGCCGCGCCGCGAAGCCAGCCGCGCGCTGCACGACGCCCTGCCCTGGCTGCCGCGCGACGCCCGCGTGGACGTGCTGGTGGTCAACCCCGAAGCCACCGCGCTCGGCGACGGCGAGGCGCCCGGTGCCGACATCGCCCGGCACCTGGCGCGCCATGGCTGCCACGCCAAGGTGGAGATCGTGGAGAAAGGCACGCGCAGCACCGGCGAGGCCATCCTCGAGCACTGCCGTGGCGCCGTGGCCGACCTGCTGGTGATGGGCGGCTTCAGCCACTCGCGCTGGCGCGAGCAGGTGTTCGGCGGCGTCACCCGCACCGTGCTGGGCGGCGCGCGCCTGCCGGTGCTGCTCTCGCACTGAGCCGCGGCTTCAGCCGATGGCCAGGCGGTTGCGGCCGCTGGCCTTGGCGGCGTAGAGCTGGCGGTCGGCGGTGCGCGCCAGCGTGGCCAGGTCGATGTCCTCGCCATAGCCCTTGGCCAGGCCCGCGCTCACCGTCACCACGCCCAACGGGCTGGCCGGGTGCGCCAGGCCCAGCGCGGCGATGTCCTCGAGGATGCGGCGCAGGATGCGCTCGGCGTGCGGCACCGCGATGGCGGTGAAGACGATGGCGAATTCTTCGCCGCCGTAGCGGTAGCAGCGCACGTCGCGACGGGTCTGGCCCGCCAGCACCGCGCCCACGTCGCGCAGGGCCTGGTCGCCGGCTTCGTGGCCGAGCGTGTCGTTGTAGGGCTTGAAGTAATCCACGTCGATCATCGCCAGCGCCAGCGCCGAGGTCGGGCCGCGCGTGCCCAGCCAGTCCTCGACGTCGGCATCGAAGGCGCGGCGGTTCGGCAGCCCGGTGAGGCTGTCGGTGCGGGTGAGCTCCTCGAGCCGTGCATTGGCGTCGGCCAGCTCGCGGGTGCGCTCGGCGACGGTGCCCTCGAGCTCGTGTCGCCGCTGCTCGACCATGCGCGCCAGCTCGCTGAAGCTGCGCGCCAGGCTGCCGATCTCGTTGTCCTCGTCCACCGGCAGGCCGGCATTGGCGCTGCCCTCGCCCTGCGCCAGGCGATCGGCGGCGGCCTGCAGCTGCCGTACCGGCTGGCTCACGCGGCGGCCGAGCACGCTGCCCACCACCACCAGCAGGATCACCTGCAGCCCCAGGCCCAGCGCCAGCATGATCGCCGCGCCGCGGTGCGCCGCGCCGGCCACCTGTTCGGCGCCATAGATCGTCGCCAGCCACCAGCCGGGCCCCTCGACGCGGCTGAAGACCACGTAGGCGCCGCTTTCCTCGTCGCGCATCACGTGCGGCGGATGGTCGCCTTCCATGTGTTCGCGCGCCATGCGGTGGATGCGCGCCGGCAGCGGGTCGTCGAGCTGGTCGACGTGCTGCACGCCGCGCGCCTGCGCGGCCTCGTCCATGCTGCGCGGGCCGGCGATCAGCTGGCCCGAGGAGCTGAGCAGCAGCGTGCGCGCGCCGGCCAGTCGGCTTCGCTCGAGGCGCGCGAGGATTTCGTCGAGCAGGATGTCGTGGCTGGGGTTGACCAGGTGGCGGCCGTCCCCGTCGTCCACCGGCAGCTGCACGGTCACCGTCCACTGGCGCGCGGTGAGGTCGAAGTACAGGCCCGACCACACCGCTTCGCGCGTGGGGTTGTTGGCCGGCAGCGTCGCGGCCACCACGGCGCCGGCGGTGACGTCGAGGTCGGCGCGGGCGTCCAGGCCCCAGGGCACGCCCGGCCAGTAGTTCACCAGCGCGTTCTCCGGCAGCGAGGCGTGCAGGTTGGCGAAGGGTTCGCCCCAGGCCGGGCCGTAGAGCGCCACCAGGTCGGTGGCGATCACCAGCCGGCGGCGCAGGTCGGCATCGGGCCGGCCGGCGCTCTTGCCGACGAAGCCGGTGGTGTGCACCGCGTACTGGCCGTTGGGCTGGCGCATGCCGCGGAAGTACTCCGGCGCCAGCCGGATCGCGCCGTCGGGGCCGCTGCGGTACATCGCGTCGAAGCGCGCGCCGTAATCCTCCGCGGTGTCGCGATAGCGGCGCAGGAACTCGGCGCGGAACAGCTCAAGGTGCGCCACCGCGTCGTGGAAGGTCTGCTCCTGCTGCTGGCCCTGCAGCTCGGCGTGGCGCTGGAGCTGCACCAGGGCGCGCTCGCGCGAGAGCGAGTACGCGTAGGCGTAGCCCAGCGCCGTGGCGCCCAGCACCGCCAGGCTCGACCACAGCGCGACCCGCCGCAGGACCTGGTGGGCCAGCAGGTTCATCGCCTCAGCCGCAGCGGACGGCCGTGACGCGGTTTTCCTCGTCGACGTCGATGTTCACCCGGTCCTCGCGGTAATCCATCGTCACCATCATCCCGGGCTTGATCACGCGCACCTGCTTGGACTGGGTGTCGGTGCGCACCTTCTCGACCAGGGCCTCGTCGGCGAGCTGGCCCACGGCCCACTGGCCGGCCTCTTCGTTGCAGATCACGGGCGGGGTCTCACGGATGCCCTCGTCTTCGAGGGCGGGCGGGGGCGGGGCCGGCGCGAAGCTGGCGCCGGCGTCGGATTCTTCGGCCGCAGGCGGGTCCTGGGGCGGCGTGGCGCAGGCCGACAGGGCGAGCAGGCTGGCCAGGGCAAGGCTGGTCGGACGGAACATGCGGGCTCTCCGGGTGGCGATGCCCCGAGGTTAGCGCAGGGTTGTACGGGCGTGATGTCCCGGGCCCAGCCCGCTGGCGGGTTGCGTCGAAATTGCAACGATACGTAGCGCAATGGAGTCTTTGTTTCGCCCATGGGGTCCTCCATCCTAGGTCCATCCCAGAGGAGACCCCTTTCATGAGCACCACGCTGCTGTCCCCGGCCACCGTCGCCGGCCTTTCGCTCCAGAACCGCGTCGTGATGGCCCCGATGACCCGTTCGCGCGCCCTCGGCAACGTGCCGGGCGAGCTGATGGCCACCTATTACGGCCAGCGCGCCGGCGCCGGCCTGCTGATCACCGAGGGCACCTCGCCCTCGCCCAACGGCCTGGGCTATGCCCGCATCCCCGGCCTGTTCAACGCCGAGCAGGCCCAGGGCTGGGCTGCCGTGGCCAAGGCCGCCCATGCCGGCGGCGCCCGCGTGTCGATCCAGCTGATGCACGCCGGCCGCATCGGCCACCCGGCCAACCTGCCCGAGGGCGCCGAGCTGCTGGCCCCGTCGGCGATTGCCGCGGCCGGCCAGGTCTGGACCGACACCCAGGGCATGCAGGACCACCCGGTGCCGCGCGCCATGACCGCCGCCGACATCGCCAGCACCCGCGACGACTACGTGCGTTCGGCCATCCTGGCCCGCGAGGCCGGCATCGACCTGGTCGAGCTGCACGCGGCCAACGGCTACCTGCTGGGCCAGTTCCTCAACCCCAAGTCGAACCAGCGCAGCGACGAGTACGGCGGCAGCGCCGAGAACCGCCGCCGCTTCCTGCTCGAGCTGGTGGACGCCACGGTCGCCGCCATCGGCGCCGGCCGCGTGGGCGTGCGCCTGTCGCCGTTCAACGCCTTCAACGACCTGGCCGCCAATTACGAGGGCGAGGCCGAGGAGGCGCTGGCCCTGGTGGACGAGCTGTCCAAGCGCGGCATCGCCTACCTGAGCCTGATCGCCACCCCGGGCGCGGTGTCGCCGGAGTTCGTGGACGCGGTGCGCAAGCGCTTCGCCGGCACCCTGATCCTGGCCGGCGACTACGACGCCGCGCGCGCCGAGGCCGACCTCAAGGCCGGCCGCGCCGACCTGATCGCCTTCGGCCGCCCCTTCATCGCCAACCCCGACCTGCCGGCGCGCCTGGCCAGCGGCGCGGCGCTGGCGCCGATGCAGGCCGACAAGCTCTACACCCCCGGCCCCGAGGGCTACACCGACTACCCGGCGCTGCGCGAGTCCGCCGCCGCCTGAACCCGCGTTGCCCCGCCGCCCCCGTCCCTCCCCTGCGTCGGGCGGCGGGGCGGCGACCGGGACTTCTGGCGGTGACGTCGTTCACCCGTCGCGTGTGAAAATCATCGCCTCGATGAAGACCTTCCTGCGACGGCTGCCCTGGCTGCTGCTCGCCAGCCTCGTGCTGGCGGGCTGCACAGCCGCGCCCGCGCGCCCCGACCTGGCCCGCCTGTACGAGGCCGAGGCGCACAATCCGGCGCAACCGCCGGTGATCCTTATCCATGGCCTGATGGGCTCGACCCTGGTCGATGCCGACACCGGCAAGGAATACTGGCCGGGTGGCGTGGGCACGCTGGCCTTCAGCGAGTACCGCGAACTGGCGCGCGTGCGCGCCGTCGAGGAAAGCGGCGGCGGCCTGGTGCCCGGCGACCTGTTCTACGGCGTGGCGCGCGTGGATTACTACGGCGCGCTGGTCGAGGCGCTCGAGCGCGTGGGCCGCTTCCGCCGCGCGCAGCCGGGCCAGCCGGTCACCGGCGACGACGACCGGCGCCGCTACTACGTGCTGCTCTACGACTGGCGCCGCGAGAACATCCACGCGGTGCGACAGCTGCACGCGATGATCGAGCAGATCCGCAAGGACTATGGCGACCCGGACCTGGCCGTCGACCTGCTCGCGCACAGCAACGGCGGCCTGATCGCCAACTACTACCTGCGCTACGGCCCGGCCAACGTGCTCGACGAGCGCGAGTTCGTCACCTGGGACCAGGGCCCGCACCGCATCCGCCGCATGGTGCTGCTGGGCACGCCGAACCTGGGTTCGGTGATCAGCCTCGAGCGGCTGCAGAAGGGCGTCAAGATGGCCTTCCGCACCGTGCCGGTGGAAGTGCTGGCGACGATGGCCACGCCCTTCGAGACCCTGCCGCACCCCGACCAGCAAGTGATCTTCGGCACCGACGGCAAGCCGGTGGCGCTGGACATCTACCAGCCCGACACCTGGCGCGTGCGGCGCTGGGGCGTGTTTTCGCCCGAGGTGGAGCAGCGGGTGATGGCTGCCGCGCCCGACGAGGAAACCGGTGCGCTGCAGATGGCCGAGCTGCAGTCCTATTTCGTCCGCCACCTCGACCGCGCCCGCCTGCTGCATCGCGCGCTGGGCCAGCCGATCCATTCGGGCGGCGTGGAAGTGGCCGTGTTCGGCGGCGACTGCACCCTGACCCCGGGGCGGGCCGTGCTCGAGCGCGACGAGCGCGGCGAGCGGCTGGTGGTGCGCCCCGAGGACCTGCGCCAGCGCGTGCCGGGCGTGGACTACGAGCGCCTGCTGCTGCTTCCCGGCGATGGCCTGGTCACCCGCGAATCGCAGCTGGGCCGCGGCCTGGTCGAGGGCGTGGGCGCCGGCAACGACACCTTCCCCTTCGCCCAGAGCTTCTTCCTGTGCGAGCGGCACGACCAGCTGTCGGTGAACCCGTACTTCCAGAACAACCTGCTGCACTTCCTGCTGGCCCGTTGACGCCGGGCGCCCCGGCGCGGGCATAGAATGGCCCCATGAAGGACCTGCGCTCCCTGCTGATCGACTGCCGCATCGAGCTGCGCAAGCTCGCGCGCGATTTCCAGAAGACCGAGCTGTGCGAGCGCCTGGACCTGGCCATCCAGCAGGCCGCCAATGCCGGCCAGGCGCCGGCCCAGCTGCCGGTGAACGAGGCCGCGCCCGGCGTGGCGCCCGAGAAGGCCCAGACCGTCAGCCAGGTGGCCCTGGCCTGGCAGACCGCCGCGCGCGACCTGAAGTTCTCCGACCCGGCCATCCACGCCCGCCTGGGCGAGAAGGTGATGCGCCTGCTGGGCAGCAAGACCTTGGCCGACCCGGCCACGGAGATCCTGCAGCTCGAGGGCATGCTCAAGGCGGCGGAGAGCAAGCTCGCCGCGCAGGAGCAGGCGCTGAAGGCGCTGGAAGTCGAACGCGACGCCCTGCTCGGCGCCCTGGCCAGCGCCGCGCCCGCGCTCAAGGATGGCGGCGACCGCCTGGCCGTCGCGCTGGCCCGCGTGGGCTGGCTCAAGGCCGCAGCCGAGAAGGCCGCCGCTGCACCGGCTCCGGCCAAGCGCGCGCCCGAGCCGCAGGACACCGTGCCCTCGCCGGAGCTGCTGGCTGCCGTGGCGGCCGGCGCCGCCGTGCTGAGCAAGGAGCAGCGCGAGTGGTGCGTGGGCGAGGCGATGGTGCTCACGGGCTTCCAGTACACCCCGGTCGAGCTGATCGAGTTGGGTGACGCGGCCATCGCCCGCAAGATCGTCGAGGCGCGCAAGGGCGGCTGAGCGCCCGGCCCTCAGGTATTGATGGACGTCGCCCCCGTCAGCACGCGACCGTCGACGTCACGCACCTCGACGTCCACGTCGATGCCATCGCGCACGCTCTGGGTGACCACGCAGAACTCCTCGAACTGGGCCAGAACGCGTTCGAAGGACTTGTGCGCCTCGGGGCGCTCGGCCAGCGTGATCTCGACGCGGGCGCGCGGGATGCGCCAGCGGCCGGCCTCGTTGCGCGCCATCTCGCCGATGACCCGGGCGGTGATGGGGCCGGGCTGGTTGCCGAACTTGCGCAGCGCGAAGGTCAGGCTGGCGGCCAGGCAGTTGGCCACCGCCGCCAGCAGCAGCTTCGAAGGGTTGGGGCCGTTGCCCTGGCCCAGCGGCGCCGGCTCGTCGCTCATCAGGTCCTCGATGCCGTCGCCGAACTCGATGCGGAACGCATAGCCCTCCTGCTGGCGAAGGGTGATCTCGATGGTCTTGTCTTCCACGGAGGTCTCCTCAGCGTTCGACCGGCAGGCCGGCGTTGGCCCAGCCGACGAAACCGCCGGCCAGCGACAGCGGCTGCGCGAAGCCGAGCTGGCGCAGCGCGTCGGCCGCCAGCGCACTGCGCGCGCCGCTGCGGCAGTTGATGATCACCGGCTGGCCGCGGTGGCCCAGGGCCGGATCGCGCACGCAGTTCACCGCCGGGTGGCCGTCGACCTCGAACTCGAGCACGCCGCGCGGGATGTTCACCGCGCCGGGGATGTGGCCCTCGGCGAACTCGCCCGGCTCGCGCACGTCCACCACCGGCACGCCGCCGGCCTGCAGCTCGCGCAGTTCATCGGCGCCGATTTCGCGGATGCGGGCCTTGGCTTCGGCCACCATGTCCTGGACGGTTCTCATGCTATGCTCCAAAATATTAGGCAAATCTAATGTATAGACTCACCCGCCCGTCCGCAAGTTCACCGCCGGCCGCCCCTCGCGGTGGTTGGGTGCTGCGCGCAGCGGCACTGGCGCTGCTGATGGTGGCCACGGCCGCGATGGCGATGCCGCTGGAGCCCGGCACCTGGCGCTGGACACCCGAAGTGGCCCCGGCCGGCCCGGTGCTGGTGCTGGTGAGCCTGCCCGACCAGCGCGCCACGGTGTACCGCAACGGCGTGCGCATCGGCGAGGCCTCGGTGAGCACCGGCAAGCCCGGCTTCGAGACGCCCACCGGCGTGTTCACCATCCTGCAGAAGAAGCGCGAGCACTACTCCAACCTCTACGACGACGCGCCGATGCCCTTCATGCAGCGGCTGACCTGGGGTGGCGTGGCGCTGCACGCCGGCCGCGTGCCCGGCTACCCGGCCTCGCATGGCTGCGTGCGGCTGCCGCACGAGTTCGCCGAAAAGCTCTTCGACGTGACTTCGCGCGGCATGACCGTGGTGATCACCGAGCGCGCCGACGTGGCGCCGATGTTGGCCGAGCCCACCCTGTTCCCGCCGGCGCCGAGGTCCGCCACCGGCACGCCGGCCAGCGAGCTCACGCTGCCCGCGCCCGCGGGCGCCGCCTTTACCTGGCAGCCTGGCCTTGCGCCGCCCGGTGCACTGACGGTGGTGCTCAGCACCGCCGACCGGCAGATGGTGGCCCTGCGCGAGGGCGTGGAGATCGGCCGGGCGGCGGTGTCGATCAACGGCACCGCGCCGACGGGTACCCGCGCCTACCTGCTGCTCGAGGGCGTGCGCAGCGACGTGGCGCCGGTGCTGCCCGAGCGCCCGCGCCGCCGCTGGCTGCGCGTGCTGGGCGAGGGCGATGACGACCCGGCCAGCGCGCTGGCGCCGGCCGGCCTGGGCATCGACCCGGGCTTCGTGCTCCGCCTGTACGACGTGCTGGCCCCCGGGGCCACCCTGGTGGTGACCGACGAGCCGCTGGGCCTGACTGCCGGATTTACGGTGCTGCAGGCAGGGGATGAAAACCCGCCCGCCCAGCCACAGATGGAAGGCCAATGACCCCACGGAGCCAGCCCATGGCCCTGAACCGACTGCTGGCCCTGGGCCTGCTCGCGCTGGCTGCACCCGCCGCGGCCGACACCGCCCTGCTGGGCGAACTGCGCGTGCAGGCGCCCGACGCCGACCCGAAGGTGCTGGCGCTGGCGCTGGAGGCACGCGATTGCGCGAAGGACGCCGCGCCCGATGCCGAACGCCTGGCGGTGATCGACTATTCCCGGCCGTCGACCGAGCCGCGGCTGTGGGTGTTCGACCTGGCCGCGCGCAAGCTGCTGTTCGCCGAGCACGTGGCGCACGGCCGCGGCAGCGGCGAGAACCTGGCCACCGCGTTTTCAAATCGGAATGGCAGCCACCAGTCGAGCCTGGGCCTGTTCGTCACCGCCGAAACCTACCAGGGCGGCAACGGCTATTCGCTGCGCATGGACGGGCTGGAGCCGGGCGTGAACGACGCCGCCCGCGACCGCCTGATCGTGATGCACGGCGCGCCTTACGTCGATCCTCTGGCGGCCGCGCTGCAGGGCCGCCTGGGCCGCAGCTTCGGCTGCCCGGCGGTGCGCCCGGAAGTGGCGCGAGAGGTGATCGACACGCTCAAGCAGGGCCAACTGCTGTTCGCCTATTACCCCGACGAAGACTGGCTTGAAGAATCACGTTTCCTGGGATGCCACCGCGACGCGCTCGCGCGCCGCAAGGCCGGGGCCAGCCAGGGCTGACCCCGGCCCGGTCGATCAGAAGCGGTAGTTCAGCGCGAGGCGCAGGGTTTCGAAATCAGCCTCCTGGCGCACCGACTCGGAGTACGCCGGCGAGGTGAAGCTGCTGCCCGGCAGGTACTCGGTGTCGAAGCTCAGCGAATCGACGTCGGCCATCAGCCACTCGCCGCGCAGCGACCACTGGTTGCCGAAGTCGTACTCGTAGGCGACGCCGATCTCGGTGCCCTCGAGGGTCTCCGAGCCCACGCCGGCCTTGAGGTAGTTGCCGTTGCTGACGATGCCGGCGAACGCCTGCGCGTCCACCTGCACCCAGCCCACGCTGAGCGAGACCAGGTGGCTGCCGCTGGCCCAGCCGATGCGGCCCTTGAGCGCGAGCTTGTCGTCGAGCTCGATGGCGTTGCCGTAGTCGTAGCTCAGGCTGGGGAAGGTGGCGGTGGGGATGGGGCCGGTGATGCGGGTCTCGTCGATGCCGAGCTTGCTCCAGTCGAGCTCCGCGCCGAGCACGAAGCCGCTGGTGAACTGGTGGTTGTAGCCCACCTGCACGCCGTAGACGGAGCCGCTGGCATCGAGGTCGGGCGACAGGCCGGCCGCGACTTCGTCCTGCAGGGCCTGCGATTCGCTCGACCAGGCGCCGCCGAGGGTGGTGTCGGCCTCGGCGTCGGAGTCACCCTGGCCCGCGTGGAAGCCGGCGTACCAACCGGTCCAGTCACCATTGGCGGCCATCGCGCCCGGGGCGGCGAGGAAGAGGGCGGCGGCTAGGAGGGAAATGCGCTTGTTCATTGGGGGCGTCCTTCGTTGTTGGGGTGGCCGGGGGCACGGTCGTGATCCCGGACCCTTGTGAAAACGAAATGAAGGGCGCACAGGTGCCACCGGCCACGAAGGACGTGGCGGTATCAGGCGTCGGTGAGAATGAAGCGGGGGGATGGCGCGCCCGGAGGGATTCGAACCCCCGACCAATGGCTTCGGAAGCCGTGAAAGTTCAATGATGGCAATGGATTGCGGAGGGCCCTCGTTGGTCCCGGGCCGCGACTGCGCTGTTTCGAGCAGGAAGCCCTCGGGCGCCGGGAGCTCGATTGACGCCCATTAGGTGCGGGCGATCCGGCCCCTGCTGGCACAGGCGGCCGAGTAATGGCCGCAAACCACGCGGCGGCATCAGCCGCCAGCCAGTTGCCTCGCCGCCCGCTCCAGGCCTTGCAGCACCGGGCCTGCGACATGGTCGGGGAAGCCTTTCGGGAGGCCGGCTTCAACGTCGGCCAGCACGCCGGGCGTCCTGTCGATCAGGTCGTCGAGAATTGCCCCGATGTCGCGCCCGTCATCTTCCAGCACGCCATGGCGCTTGCCGAGCGCCAGCCAGTGCCGGCGCTGGATCTCCTTCATTTTCCAGTGCGCGTTGGTCGAACGGATCGCCATCGCCAGGCGGATCTTGTGCTCCGAAAGCAGGCCGGGGCCCTCGCCGATCAGCGGCCAGGCCGACATCACGTCGTACAGCGGCGTGAGGCGATAAGCGCCTCGTGGCCGTATGGAAAGACTGAAGTTCTTGGCGTGGCCGTCCGGAGCGCGAAGCATCCAGAACACCAGCTGCGCCAGCAGGAAGGTGCGTCGGTCGGCTTGCGGCGTTTCCGACGTGGCCAGCAGGCCCATGATGCGCTCGATGCCCGGGCCGCCGTCCGATTCGTACTTCAGCGTGGCGGGCGTGCCGGTGGCCTGGCAGAAGTCTTCCTGCGGCAGCCTCGCGAGCCATGGGCCGGTGGGGCCGTCCAGCCAGGCACGATCAAAGCGCTTCACCGCCAGCACCTTCATGTCCTCGAACTGCAGCGGCTCGCACTCGGCCACGGGCAGCCCGTAGGCCGCCAGGATGCGCGAACACAGCCACTCGTTTTCGATGGAATGGCTCAGGTCGAGCCTCATGTTGCCGACCAGGCCCATCGGCAGCTTCAGGATATGCGTCGTGGGCGTCGAGCCGTGGGGCAGGCACCAGCGGCCGTCGATCCAGGCGAGCGCGGTCTTCTCCTGGGCGCCGGCGATGGAGATGCGGAAGTCGTCGTCTTCCACCGGCATCGCGCCGGCCATCGCCGGCGGGGCCACGGTGCCGCGCAGGATGGCGGCCACATCGTGTTCGCCCAGCGGCGTGGCGTCGAGCGTGCGCACGTCGACCGGCGTCATGCCGTCGGGCAGGATCTGCAGTGCGCCCACGCAGTCGCGTCCAATCTGCGCCAGCAGGTCGAACGCCCCGGTGGTTCGTGCGCGGAAGCGGCGCGCGGCCCGCGCCCGGATCTCCTGGCTGTCCGGCAGCAGGTTCTCGAAGTACGCGCGCACGACGTCGCCCCGATGCGGCAAGCCGCCCGGCGTGAACGGGAGCGAGAGCGACAGGGGGCGGCCCTGCGGCGCGGCCTGCCAGCCGGCGTCGTATTCGAGGACATCGCCGGCGCTGGCGTCGAGGCGCCAGGTGCCGACGAGGTCGCCGTTCATCCACAGGCCCAGGGACTGGCGGCGCGGCGTGCGTCCGGTACGGGACGTCACCATCCGACACCTCCCGTGGCGGAGGGCCCCGGGTCGGTTCCGTCGCCGCGCGATTGCAGCACCAGGTCCACGCCCAGGATGCCCAGCAGCTGCAGCAGCCGGTCGGCGCTGACCTTGTTGGCGTTGCGCTCGAGGGTTGAAAGCGTCTGCTGCGTGATGCCGAGGCGCGTGGCGAGCTGGCCCTGGGTCAGTCCGGCCTGCTTCCGGAAGGCCTTGAGCAGGGCGGGCAACTGTTCGGGCGTTCGGACAGTGTACTGGCTCATTGCACGCATCCTGGACTGTATTCCTTAGAAACAGCTTATAGGCTGTTAACGCAAGAAACGCAACAAGGGCTGTATTTTCCCGCTCCGATGCGACATCAGTCGCCAACAATCGCCTTGAGGTCCTTGATCAGCAGGAATAGGTGGTAAGGGTCGCTGGGGCTGGGCTCAAAATCCCAGCCTTCGTACCACTTCCGCGCGGCATCATCCTTGGCGTGCACCAGGAGGCATCGGATGCCGGCGATGTCTGCCGCCTGCGCGGTGCGAAGCAGGGCGTCCTTCAGCAGTGCCTGCCCCAGCCCCTGGCCTTGGTGCGCAGTCGCCACCGCGAGCCGGGCCAGGATCATCACCGGCACGGGATGTCGGGCGAGACCTTTGGTGACACGCGTGGCCGCTTCATCGGGCTCGACGCTGCCGACCGCAAGGCTGTAGTAGCCGACCACTTCCTCCCCAAGGCAGCAGACATAGGTCTGCGCGCTGTTCGCTTTCTGGTTGACCAGGGCGAATCGCTGGAGGAACTGGTTCAGCGGCTCCCGGCCGCAGTCGAAGCCTTCGGTGCGGTCGGTGGCGGCGAGCTTGCGGACTTGCGAGTAACCGCCACTCAATCCAGCGCCCCGGGTTCGCGCAGGAGCTTGCGCAAGCGCGGCTTGTCCTGGACCGGGCGATCGAGGGCTTCCTGGAAGGCCTGCCATTGGGTCTCGTCGAGGACGAACCGGCGGCGATCCGCCAGCGTTTGCGAGGCAGCATTGACTCCGGCATCGAGCAGGAACTCGCTGACGTTCTTGTGGCACGCCCGCGCCGCTTCCTGCAGTAGCTGCTTGACCGGCGCCGTGGCGCGGACATCGATGCGTTCGGATTTGGATGGGTTGGCGGCAGTCATGGTGCGTACCTCGGGAGACGGGCTGGAGGCATCATAATGTCCGGACAGTGTCCCGACAAATTGGACGCGGGTGCTGCCCGACAAACCGTTCAGGCCCAACTCCAAGTCAACAACACTAAATATATTTATTTTAGTGTTTGTAAGTGTTAGCCTGCGGCCATGCATACGTTGACCGATCCACTCCACGCCTACATCCAGCAAACCACCGGCCTCGCGCCGGTGGCGCTGCCGTGGAATGGCCCGGCGCTTCCCGGATACCTCAAGCAAAGCTACGAGCCGCATCTCGTCAGGCTCGCTGGCAAGGTATGGGTGGTCGCGTACCTGCGTCAGGCCGATCCAGTCCCGCCGCTCCAGCTCGTGAAGCAACTGGGGCATCTGGCCAGCTTGGCGAAACCGGATCCTGCGGGAGTCTGCCTGGTCGCAGAGCATCTGGCGCCCTACCTGCGTCGGCGGATGGTGGAATTGGGGCAGCCATTCGTCGTGCCGGGTCGCCAGCTGTTCTGGCCTGCTATCGGCAGTGCTGAAACGACTCAGCGCCCGAAACGTTCGCGCCCCAGGTCGGTACAGACGTTGGGACCCACAGCGCAGCAGCTGCTGATTTCGCTGCTGCTCCGGCGCCTGCTGCCGCCGGTGACCATCACCTCGGCCGCCGGGGCGCTGGGTCGCACGGCGGCCAGCGTGAGCCAGGCCGTAAAGGAACTGGAGGCGAACGGGCTGATCACCAGCGAGATGAAGGGACGAGAGCGGTTCATTGGCCTGGCGGAAGAGCCAGCCGTCGTTTGGAGCCGCGCACGGTCGTACCTGAGAAGCCCGGTAAGGCAGCGACTGCGGGTGCCTGCTTCGGAGCTTCCGGCCGGGGTCACGCTGCGCGCCGGCGAGAGTGCGCTGGCGGCATTGACCGAACTGGCCGATCCAGCCGAGCCTGCGTACGCGGTCGCAAGTGCGCAGTGGCCGAAGACGAACGCTCCCAGGAACATTCCCACGCCGGATACGGGCACCTGCATTGTCGAGCTTTGGCGATACTCGCCCGACCCAATGTCGGAACGGGGGTGCGTGGATCCCCTATCACTGGCTCTGAGCCTCGGAGACGAGAAGGATGAACGCCTCCAGCTCGCCATCGACGAGCTGATGGAGAAGATCGCGTGGTAAAGGGGCTGGACACGTTCGCCGCGTTCTTCGCCGGAGACGAAGCGCGCTACGTGCTCATCGGTGGCGTTGCCTCACAGCTGGTGCTGGAGGATGCCGGCCTGCAAGCACGGGCCACGAAGGACCTGGACATCGTGCTTTGCGTCGAAGCATTGGATCCTGCCTTCGGCGGCAAGCTCTGGTCTTTCGTCGAAGCGGGCGGCTACGAGGAGCGGCAGCGAGGAGAGGGCGAGCCTTGCTTCTACAGGTTCATCAAACCCAAGGACGCCTCGTACCCGCACATGCTGGAGTTCTTTGCCCGCGAGCCCGGGCACGCGCCGCTGGCCGACGGCGCGCACCTGACGCCCGTGACCTTCGAACAGCAAGTGCAGAGCCTGTCCGCCATTCTCCTGGACAATGATTACTACGATTTCTTGCACGCGAACACGCGCATGCTTGCCGGCGTCCATGTCGTCACCGAAAAAGCCTTGATCCCTCTGAAGGCGAGGGCTTGGCTCGATCTTGTGGCGCGCAAGGCGCGCGAGCCGGACGAGGTGGACAGCCGACACATCCGCAAGCACTGCAACGATGTGCTGCGCCTCTCGCAACTCCTGTCCGAAGCGGATCGCATCGAGCTGCCAGACGCCATCCGGGAGGACGTGGATCGGTTCTGCCAGGGTGTGGCACCGGAAGTCACGACGGAACTGCTGGCCCAGCTAGGCGTAAAGGAGTCACCGGACGCCTTGCTCGCGCAACTTCGAAAAAACTTCGGTGCAGTCACTCCGCTCCCGCCGGCAGCCTGATCTCCGCGCGGACGAACCGCTCGGCGCCCGACTTGCCGTCGCACAGCGGCAACGCTCGATCCTGCACGTCCTCCGGCCGTAGCCCGCTGGCCTTGCCGGCGGCCAGGCAGGCCTCCCAAGCCATCGCCACGTCCCGGGACGAAACCTCGTACCCATAGCCCCGCGCCATCCAGCCCAAGGCCAGCAGCCCCGCCTCCAGCGCAAACGCCGGCTGCTTGGTGGCGAAATCCCGGGCGGCCCGGGCGAGGGTGCGCGGGTCGGTCGGGCTGCTGCGGGCCAGCTTGAGTGCGACATCGAACAGCCCGGCGCTCTTGGCGGCGGCGAACCACTTGCCCTCGCTGCCCGGGTTGGCATCCACCAGATCGGTGAGGATGCGCGCCTTGTCCTTCTCGGGGTACTTGGCGGCGAGGGCCTTGAGGGTACCCAGGTTGGTGTTGGCCTGGTTGGCCTCGAACGCGTACTGGCGGTAAGCGAGCTCGCGCTGGCCCAGGTCGATCAGGATCGCCTCGCAGGTGCGGGCAACTTCGTAACGGTAGCGACCCTGCCGGTAGCAGCGCTCCGCCATGGCCAAGGCCTCGTGGCGGTGCCCGTGGTCGAGCAGGGCCTTCACGCCCCAGCGGTGGCAGTCCCACCAGTCGTGGGTGTGCGGCGACTCGAGCAGCACCAGCAGCTCGGCATGGCGTCCGGCGGCATACAGGCTGGACAGGCAGGGGATGGTGCCGGAATACCAGCCATGGCCCTTTGCGCTTGGCGCCCAGGCGGCGCGCCGGCCCGG
>ERZ1066122.1387-NODE-1387-length-19671-cov-17.183524_pt1 | contig 19671 bp, 19 predicted proteins | sample MGYA00382769_ERZ1066122 | MGnify/ENA primary metagenome ERZ1066122 (study PRJEB33369, sample SAMEA5778352) | biofilm metagenome | biome: Industrial cooling water; feature: Water cooling tower basin; material: Biofilm | place: United Arab Emirates | collected... | reverse complement strand
TTGTTGTCGGCGTGCGCGCCGCCGTTGATGATGTTCATCATCGGCACCGGCAGCGACACGGCGCGACCGCCGGCCAGGTGCTGCCAGAGCGGCTGGCGCTTCGAGGCCGCCACCGCATGCGCGTTGGCCATCGACACGCCCAGCAGCGCGTTCGCGCCCAGGCGGCCCTTGTTCTCGGTGCCGTCGAGGTTGATGAGCTTGGCGTCCAGGCCCGCCTGGTCGGCGCCGTCGAAGCCCTTGAGCGCCTCGGCGATCGTGGTGTTCACGTTGGCCACGGCCTTGCGCACGCCCTTGCCCAGGTAACGGCTCTTGTCGCCGTCGCGCAGCTCCACGGCCTCCTTGGTCCCGGTGGACGCGCCCGAGGGCACCATCGCACGGCCGAAGCTGCCGTCGGCCAGCGTCACTTCCGCTTCAAGCGTGGGGTTGCCGCGGCTGTCGAGGATTTCGCGGGCGTGGACTTTGCTGATCGTGGTCATGTTGGCTCTGGGGTAGTTGGGATGTTTTCTTTTGACGCGGATTAACGCGGACAAACGCGGATAAAGCAGAAACTGTGAGTCCTGATCCTCGCGGATTGAAAAGCCTGGTGTGGCCCCACTCCCATCGATTTGGCTCTATCCGCGTTCATCCGCGTTAATCCGCGTCCAAATATCAGCTCTGCATTTCCAGGAAGCCGGAGTGCTTGGTGATGCGGTCGAGGTCGATGAGGGTGCGCAGCAGCGCCTCCATCTTCGGCAGCGGCCAGGCGTTGGGGCCGTCGCTGAGGGCCTTGTCCGGGTCCGGGTGGGTTTCCATGAAGATGCCGCTGATGCCCACGGCCATGGCCGCGCGCGACAGCACCGGCACGAACTCGCGCTGGCCGCCGCTCTTGCCGCCCATGCCGCCGGGCAGCTGCACGCTGTGGGTGGCGTCGAACACGACCGGGCAGCCGGTGTCGCGCATCACGCTCAGCGAGCGCATGTCGGACACCAGGTTGTTGTAGCCGAAGCTGACGCCGCGCTCGCAGGCCATGATCTGCGTGTTGCCGGTGGCGCGCGCCTTGTCGGTGACGTGCTTCATCTCCCAGGGCGAGAGGAACTGGCCTTTCTTGATGTTGACCGGCTTGCCGGCGCTGGCGACCTTCTGGATGAAGTCGGTCTGGCGGCACAGGAAGGCCGGCGTCTGCAGCACGTCCACCACCGAGGCCACTTCGTCCATCGGCGTGTACTCGTGCACGTCGGTGAGCACCGGCACGCCGAGCTGGCGCTTCACCTCGGCCAGCACCTTCAGGCCCGCTTCCATGCCGGGGCCACGGAAGCTGGTGCCCGAGGTGCGGTTGGCCTTGTCGAAGCTGGACTTGAAGATGAAATTGATGCCAAGCCGGCCGGTGATTTCCTTGAGCTGGCCGGCCACGTCGACCTGCAGCTGCTCGGATTCGATCACGCAGGGGCCGGCGATCAGGAAGAAGGGCTGGTCGAGGCCGACCTTGAAGCCGCAAAGATCCATGGATTAGTTGCCTCCTGTGGGAGCGACTTCAGTCGCGACGGGCCGGGCCGCGGCGGAAGGCATCGGGACTGAAGTCCCTCCCACATGGGATGCCTTGAAGTCGCGGGCGGCGCGGATGAAGCCGATGAAGAGGGGATGGCCGTCGCGCGGCGTGGAGAGGAACTCCGGGTGCGCCTGGCAGGCGACGAACCACGGATGCCCCGGCAGCTCGATCATCTCCACCAGCAGGTCGTCCATCGACTTGGCGCTGATCACCAGGCCGGCGTCCTCGAGCTGGGTGCGGTAGCGGTTGTTGAACTCGTAGCGGTGGCGATGGCGCTCGCCCACCACGTCCTTGCCGTAGATCTCGCGGGCCCGGGTGCCGGGCTTGAGGCGCTGGTCCTGCAGGCCCAGGCGCATGGTGCCGCCGAGGTCGGACTTCTCGTCGCGGCGCTCCACTTCGCCGCTGGCGGTGCGCCACTCGGTGATCAGGCCGATCACCGGGTGCGCGCAGTTGCGGTCGTTCTCGGTGCTGTTGGCGCCGGCCAGGCCGGCCACGTGGCGGGCGAAATCCACCACCGCCGCCTGCATGCCGTAGCAGATGCCGAAGTACGGGATGCCCTGCTCGCGCGCGTGCTTGACCGTAAGCACCTTGCCCTCGAAGCCGCGGTCGCCGAAGCCGCCTGGCACCAGGATGGCATCCACGCCGGCCAGCACCTTCACGCCTTCCTTCTCGACCTGCTCGGACTCGAGCCATTTCAGGCGCACGCGGGTGCGCTGGCGCAGGCCGCCGTGCTTGAGCGCCTCGGACAGCGACTTGTAGGCGTCCTGGTGGTCGATGTACTTGCCGACCACCGCCACGGTGACTTCATCCACCGGATGCTCGACCGCGTCCACGACGGCCTGCCACTCGGACAGGTCGGCGGGCCGCGCCTTGTCCTCCAGCCGCAGGCGCTCGACCGCGATCTGGTCGAGCTGCTGGCTGTGCAGCCACAGCGGCAGCTTGTAGATGTTGTCCACGTCCACGCAGCTGATGACGGCCTTCTCGTGCACGTTGGTGAACAGCGCGATCTTGCGGCGCTCGGAGTCCGGCAGCGGCTTCTCGCTGCGGCAGACCAGGATGTCGGGCTGGATGCCGATCGAGCGCAGTTCCTTCACCGAGTGCTGGGTCGGCTTGGTCTTGAGCTCGCCGGCGGCCGCGATCCAGGGCACCAGGGTGAGGTGCATGAAGATGGCCTGGTCCGGGCCGCGCTCGGTGCGGATCTGGCGGATGGCCTCGAGGAAGGGCAGCGACTCAATGTCGCCCACGGTGCCGCCGATCTCGACCAGGCCGACGTCGAAGCCGTCGGTGGCCTCGAAGATGGCGCGCTTGATCTCGTCGGTGATGTGCGGGATGACCTGCACGGTGCCGCCGAGGTAGTCGCCGCGGCGCTCCTTGCGGATCACGTTCTCGTAGATGCGGCCGGTGGTGACCGAGTTCTTGCGGCTCAGGCGCACCCGCAGGAAGCGCTCGTAGTGGCCCAGGTCGAGGTCGGTCTCGGCGCCGTCGTCGGTGACGTAGACCTCGCCGTGCTGGAACGGGCTCATGGTGCCCGGGTCCACGTTGATGTAGGGATCGAGCTTCATCATGGTCACGCGCAGGCCGCGCGCCTCCAGGATGGCGGCCAGCGAGGCCGCGGCGATGCCCTTGCCTAGCGAGGACACCACGCCACCGGTAACGAAGATAAGACGAGTCATGGGATGTGGGGGCGCTGGAAAACCGCATTCTACCGGCTCGGCCGCCCCGGGGCGAGAAACTTTTTCGTATCAATGACTTGAAACCGCGGCCCGGCGCCCCCGCCTTGACCGACCGTGGCGCGACGCCCATCCTGCGGGCCTCCCGCCGCCCTGCCCGCCCGAGCCCGCCCCCGGATGAACACCCGCTACAACGCCGCCGACATCGAAGTCCTCTCCGGCCTGGACCCGGTCAAGCGCCGCCCCGGCATGTACACCGACACCACCCGGCCCAACCACCTGGCCCAGGAAGTGATCGACAACTCGGTGGACGAGGCCCTGGGCGGCCACGCGAAGACGGTCGAGGTGACCCTGTACGCCGACGGCAGCTGCGAGGTGACCGACGACGGCCGCGGCATGCCCGTCGACATCCACCCCGAGGAGAAGATCCCGGGCATCGAGCTGATCATGACCCGCCTGCACGCCGGCGGAAAGTTCAGCGGCAAGAACTACACCTTCTCGGGCGGCCTGCACGGCGTCGGCGTGAGCGTGGTGAACGCGCTGTCGAAGCGGGTGGAGGTCTTCATCCGCCGCGAGGGCCAGGAACACCGCATGGAGTTCCGCGACGGCGACCGCAGCTCGGCGCTGGAAGTGGTGGGCACGGTGGGCAAGCGCAACACCGGCACCCGGCTGCGCTTCTGGCCCGACCCGAAGTACTTCGACACCCCGAAGATCCATGCGAAATCGCTGCGCCACCTGCTGCGCGCCAAGGCCGTGCTCTGCCCCGGCCTGACCGTGAAGCTCTACGACGAGGCCACCGGCGAGCGCAACGAGTGGTTCTACGAGAACGGCCTGCGCGACTACCTGCGCGGCGAGCTGGTGGGCCGCGACCTGCTGCCGGCCGACCTGTTCGTGGGCCACGTGGCCAAGGACACCGAGGTGGTGGACTGGGCCGTGGCCTGGGTGCCGGAGGGCGAGCTGGTGCAGGAGAGCTACGTCAACCTGATCCCGACCGCCCAGGGCGGCACCCACGTCAACGGCCTGCGCTCGGGCTTCACCGACGCGCTGCGCGAGTTCTGCGACTTCCGCAACCTGCTGCCGCGCGGCGTGAAGCTGGCGCCCGAGGACGTCTGGGACCGGGTCAGCTACGTGCTCAGCATCAAGCTCACCGACCCGCAGTTCAGCGGCCAGACCAAGGAAAGGCTGAGCTCGCGCCAGGCCGCGGCCTTCGTCGAGAACGCCTCGCACGATGCGTTCTCGCTCTGGCTGAACCAGCACGTCGAGACCGGCCTGCAGATCGCCCAGCTCGCCATCGACCGCGCGTCGGCGCGCCTGAAGACCGAGAAACAGGTCACCCGAAAGAAGATCACCCAGGGCCCCGCCCTGCCCGGCAAGCTGGCCGACTGCATCAGCCAAGACCTGGGCCGCACCGAACTCTTCCTGGTCGAGGGCGATTCCGCCGGCGGCAGCGCCAAGCAGGCCCGCGACAAGGAGTTCCAGGCCATCCTGCCCCTGCGCGGCAAGATCCTGAACACCTGGGAAGTGGAATCGGGCGGCGTGCTGGCCTCGAACGAGGTGCACGACCTGGCCGTGGCCATCGGCTGCGACCCGGGCGTGGACAACATCGATGGCCTGCGCTACGGCAAGGTGATCATCCTGGCCGACGCCGATTCCGACGGCCTGCACATCGCCACCCTGCTCTCGGCGCTGTTCCTGCGCCATTTCCCGGCCCTGGTGAAGGCCGGCAACATCTTCGTGGCGATGCCGCCGCTGTTCCGCGTGGACGTGGGCAAGCAGGTGTTCTACGCGCTGGACGAAGAGGAGAAGCGGATCCTGCTCGACCGGATCGAGAAGGAGAAGATCCGCGGCCAGGTCAACGTCACCCGCTTCAAGGGCCTGGGCGAGATGAACCCGGTGCAGCTGCGCGAGTCCACCATCCACCCCGACACCCGGCGCCTGGTGCAGCTGACGGTGGACGACGCCGACCAGACGCGTTCGCTGATGGACATGCTGCTGGCCAAGAAGCGCGCCGCCGACCGCAAGGCCTGGCTGGAAGCCAAGGGCGACCTGGCCTCGCTCGAGGTCTGAGCCCCGGGGCGGGGCCAGCCCCTGGGCCGCCCCGGCCACCGCAGGTCCCGGGGTGCGACCGCCCCGGTCGCCCCAAACTGTGACCCGGTCACCAGAAATGTGACGCGCTGCGTCACATCCCGCATCCGCCTGACCCGAGAAAGTCGCCGTTCGTCGGTCCCGGCCACCGGCGATGGCCGGCCACCGCCATCGGCTGCGTCACGCCAGACCCTTCACAAATGTGACAGACCGCGCATTTCTGACCCCGCGTACGGCCAAACCTGAACGCGCCGGGGCGTTGGCACGCTTCCTGCTACAGGCCCCCTGCCCGCAAACGCGCGCCCCTGGTCGGCACCCCGGCCCGGAACCCATCCAGCCAGTAACCCCCGTCGCCTCCCGGCGCAAACCAAGGAAACCGCATCATGAAGAACGTCCGTGCCATCCGAGGCCTCGCTCTCACCAGCCTGGCGTCCCTCGGCCTGATCGCTGCCGCCCCGGCCTTCGCCGAGTCGCAGTTCGTCACCACCGGTACCCCGACCACCGCCAGCGCTCGCCTGAACATCCAGGTCAACGTGCCGCGCTTCCTCGAATTCCGCGTCGGTTCGGCCGGCAACACCGTCGACACCGTCGTCTTCAACGTGCCCGCCGCTGACGTCGGCAACGCCGCCGTCCCGGTCGCCGGCGACGTCACCGTCGACGTGGCCCTGCGCGGCAACGGCGGCGCCATCTCGCTGGTCGCCGACACCTCGGCCGACCTGCTCAACAGCGGCGCCGACACGATCCCGTTCAGCGCCATCTCCACCTCGATGACCGCCGGCTCCATCAACGCCCCGGTCCTGGCCGACGGCGCCAGCGCCCCGGTCGTGGTCCCGGTCTCGGCCGGCACCCGCGTCACCAACCGCACGGCGACCTGGGCCTACCAGTTCAACAACGCCGCCGTGTACGGCGCCGGCACCTACGCCGGCCAGGTCGTCTACACCGCGACCATGCCGTGATTCCCGGCCGCGGACCCCGGTCCGCGACGTTGGGATGAAAACAAGGGGCGGCGCCTCGCCGCCCCTTTCCTCCGCCCGGGAGTGGATCCATGAACCGCATCAGCAAGACCACGGGAGGCCTGCTCCTGCTTGCCGGCCTGCTGGCTTGCCAGGGTGCGGCGGCCTACCAGGCCAACATTTCCGCCGACACGCGCGCGCTCTACCTGCGCGTCGGCACCGGCTCGATGAATTTCGAAGGCTTCAGCTACAACCAGGGCGCCCGCCCGATCAACAACCCCACCGTGCAGACGGTGTCGGTCAACGTCCCGGCCGCCCAGGTCGGCAACGGCACCGACCTGCAGATGACGGGCAACGGCGACCTCGTCAGCCACCTCGACAACTACCTGTTCTGCAACCCCGGCCAGATCTACATCGGCGCCTTCTTCCGGCGGCCCACCAATGGCGGCGGCAACAACACCGCGACCGTCACCGTGAACTGGCCCGGCGACCTGGACAATGGCGCCGGCGACACCATTCCGATGTCCCAGATCCGCTGGACCAGCAGCGGCAATGGCGACGGCGCCTTCCAGCCGTTCCAGACCGACTCTTTCCGGTCGAGCGGCCAGCCCATCGCCACCTTCGGCCGCAACCAGTGGAACGAAAGCTGCCTGACCTTCTTCTACGGCAACGACCAGGTGGTCGCGGCCGGCACCTACAGCCAAGTCGTCACCTACACCCTGAGCGCGCCGTGACCCGCCTCCTCGCCCTCGCCGCCCTGCTGTTCGCGCTGCTGCCCGCGCCGGCGGCGGCACAGGCCTATCCGGTGGACGATTCCGCCAGCCAGGTGCTGGACGGCAACGTGCGCATGCGCTGGGACGACCCGGTGCCGCGCCCCGGTGCCACCTCCACCATGACCGGCCGCATGACCGTGATCGTGCGCCTGGACGTCTCGCCCTGGCTGGGACGCAATGCCCGCATCTACAAGAAGCTGGCGCCCCAGGCGCAGGCGCCGGTGCTGGCGCAGTGGACCACGCGCGGCGTGCTGCAGCCGGGCCAGCTGCGCGACGGCGAGCGCACCCTCGTGTACGCGGGGCCGATCATGACCGCGATGCTGGAAGACACCTTCCACGTCACCCTGCAGGCCGACGGCGACCGCCTGCCCGACCATTCCCGCCTCGAGTTCACCTTCGAGATCGAACCGGAGTCCCCGTGATGAGTCTCGTCGTGCGCAGCGCGCTCGCCCTGCTGGCCCTGGCCGGTGCGCTGCCGGCGGCCGCGCAGGGCTTCGCCGTGCAGGTGGCGCCGCCGCGCTTCGAGGAGTCGGCCCGCCCCGGCACCGTCCACCGCAATGTCATCGAGGTCACCAACAGCAGTCCGGCCGAGGGCCGCTTCCGGCTCAAGACCGCCGACTGGACGCTGGCGCCCGACGGCTCGGTGGTGTTCTCCGACGCGCTCGCCCCCGGCAGCTGCCGCCCGTGGGTGGCGATCGAGGCCGCCAACCTGGTCGTGGCGCCGAGCGCCCGCCGGCGCTTCCGCTTCGAGGTCGCGGTGCCGGCCGACGCCGCCGACGGCCAGTGCCGCTTCGCGCTGGTGGTCGAGGGCGAACCCGAGCCCCAGCCCGACGGCTCGATGCAGGTGAACGGCCGCATCGCCATCATCGTCTACCTCACCATCGGCAACGGCGCGCCGGTGCTCACCCTGGTCGAGACCCAGGTGCAATCCGTGCAGGGCCGCGACCTGCCGGTGGTGCGCATCCGCAACACCGGCAACGCCCACGCGCGCCTGTCGGGCTTCCTGGACGCGATCGGCGCGGACGGCCGCCGCCTGACCCTGCTGCCCTCGGCGGATCCGATCCTGCCCGGCGCCACCCGCGACATCCCGCTGGTGCCCGTGGCGGAGAACGCCGATGCCCCGGAGCCCGTCCTGAGCTTCCCGCTGCGCCTGAAGGGCCGCCTGGAGTCGCCGCCGCTGCGGCTGGACGTCGACACCGACGTGGCGAAACCGTGAGGCATCGGCTGGCCAACAAGCCGCTGGCGCTCGCCATCGGCCTGTCGCTGGCGCTCGCCGCGCAGGGCGCGCTGGCGTTCCCGCAGGAGGCCGGCGAGGAAGCCGCGCCGGCCTACCAGGACCGCATCATTCCCTCCGACCAGCTCGCGCCGCTGCCCGAGGACGAGGGTGAATCCTTCGACGCCGGGGGCCTGCCCCGCTCGCTGGACCTGCAGCTGCTGGCCAGCCGCACCGAGCGCGGCCCGGAGACCTTCAACGAGCAGGGCCTGACCGTCGGCGGTTTCTGGGAAACGCTGGACCACGGCAGCTTCTCGCTCGACGCCACCCTGCTGCACGCCGACCGCGCCCGCAACGCGGACCGAAGCGGCTGGGGCGGCACCGCGACGCTCTGGCAGCGCGGCCTGTTCCTCGACGGCGGCTGGCGCGGCGACAACGGCATCGGCGTGCTCAACACCGCGCTGCCGACGCTGTCGCGCGACCAGTTCCGCTTCCTGCTGCCCAGCGTGCCCTTCGCCGGCGTCGGCACCGACTGGCGCCAGGCCAGCCGCGGCCTGCAGCTGATGGGCTCCTACGGCCGCGGCGGCGTGTTCGACGGCGCCCGCGTGGTCGGCTTCGAACGCTCCGACGGCGACGTCGCCAGCCTCGGCGCGCAGTGGGAATGGGCGCCCGGCTGGACCGGCGCGGCGACGATGCTCGCCACCGACGGCCGCCTCGTCCCCGGCGGCGACGGCGGCGTGCTGGTCGAGGACAACCGCACCCGCGCGGTGCTGGTGTCCAACGGCTGGCGCAACGCCACCCAGTCGGTGACGCTGAACCTGCAGTCCAGCGGCGGCGACCCCGCCAGCGCCCTGGGCGCCTGGCTCGACGGCCGCGCCGACCACGGCCGCTACCAGCATCGCTACGGCCTGTTCCGGCTCGAGCCCGAGCTGGCCTGGGGCGCGCTGCCGATCGCCAACGACGCCGAGGGCGCGTACTACCGGGTCAACTATTCCTACGCGCGCTGGAACTGGAACGCCGGGCTCGACACCATCCGCTCGGTCTCCGGCGGCAGCTTCGAAGGCCTGTACGGCAACCTCTATGGCCGCTACCAGGCCAGCGCGCGCCTGGGCTACGGCGGCGGCATCAACGTCCGCGACTCCAACAGCGGCACCGCCTACAGCACCCAGCTCTTCGTCGACCGGCTCAACCGCTGGGGCCAGTCGCGCCTGCAGTGGGACTTCGTCGACAACGGCCCCGCCGGCGGCGACAGCTGGGAGCTGAAGCTCGACCACTCCCTGCCCTTCAAGCCCGGCCGGCGGCTGTCGATGTCGCTCAACCACGGCTCGCTGTCCTACGCCGGCGAGGCGCCCACGCGCTCCACCTCGGTGGCGCTCAACGGCGGCCTGGAGTTGACCCAGCGCCTGAGCCTGGACGGCAGCGCGCGCTACGGTCGCGCCACCGGCCCCAGCGCCTTCCGCGGCACCGACCTCAACCTCAACCTGGCCTGGCGCTTCGCCCGCGAGTGGTCGCTGGTGGGCAGCCTCTACGAAAACCGCGGCGCGCGGCGCTCGCCCTTCATCCTCGACCCGCTGGCGCCGGACACCTTCATCGACATCCCGCGCGACCGCTCGATGTTCCTGAGCCTGCGCTACCAGCACCGCGCCGGCACCGCCTCGGGCGTGCTGGGCGGCCCGCCGGGCAGTCCGGTCGGCAGCATCACCGGCAGCGTCTACCTCGACGACAACGGCGACGGCCAGCGCGCCGCGTCGGAGCAGCCGGCCGCCAACGTCACCGTGCTGCTCGACGGGTTGTACGCGGTGCGCACCGACAGCAACGGCGAGTTCACCTTCCCGCGGGTCGCGGTCGGCGCCCATGTGGTCACCGTGGTGCCGGACAACCTGCCGCTGCCCTGGTTCGTGGACGAGGAGCTCGACCGCCGCGCGGTCGAGGTGACCGTGCGCGACCAGCAGCGCGTGGACATCGGCGCGAGGCGCCAGCGATGACCCACGACACCTCCTCCCTGCTGCTGAGGCTGGTGGGCCTGGCCGTGGCCGCGGCGATCGCGGTCGGGCTGCAGGCCAGCGAGCGCGCCAGCGGCGGCGCCGACCTTTACGGCTACACGCTCGCGGACAGCCAGCTTGGCCCGGTCTGCGGCTACGACTACGTCGACCTGGGCGAGGCGGCGCAGGTGCTGCCGCTCGGCCCCGGCCACCCCGCCGCGGCCAGCGACGACCACGCGGCCGTGCTGCCGCTGGCCGAGCCTTTCGAGTTCTACCAGCTGCCGAACGAGGCGCTGGTGGTGTCGTCGAACGGCTACCTGGCCGCGGCCGATTCGCTGGCGCGCGAGGATGGCGCCGACTTCAGCAATGACTGCCGCCTGCCGGCCAGGGCGGACAACGCCGCGGCGGTGCAGGACCGCGTGTACGTCTACCACGACGACCTGCGCGCGCAGGCGGGCGGCCACGTGCGCCACGCCTATTTCCCGACCTGCCCGCGCGCCGGCGCCGACGGCGTGGCCGAGCCCTGCACGGTGGTGGAATGGAACCGCTTCGAGCGCGCCACGGCGCTGCGCAGCAGCCAGCCGCTGCGGGCGCAGGCGGTGCTTTACCACCGCAGCCATGCGATCGCGCTGCAGTACGCGTCGCTCGACGACAGCCAGGCCGCGCAGGCCACCATCGGCCTGCAGGGGCTCGATGGCCGCACCGCGCGCCTGGCCAGTTGCGACCTGGCCGAAGCGGTGAAGCCGCGCCAGGCCGTGTGCTTCTTCGATCCGCGCCACCGCCCCGCCGGCGCCCGGCGCTTGGTCGCCAGCGCCCCGCATCCCTGACGGGCACGGCGCCGCCCTGGCCGGCGCCGCGCTTTTCTAGCGGGCGGCGTCCATCCCCGCGCGCAGCAGCGCGGCCAGCAGCGGCTGCAGCGCCGATGCCCGCGCCTCGTCATAGCACACCGCGTCCTCGTCCATGTAGGTGGCCTGCGCCAGCTCCAGCTGCACCGCGTCCACGCCCCGGGCCGGCTGGCCGTAGTGGCGGGTGATGTAGCCACCCTTGAAGCGGCCGTTGGCCACCCAGGAATACGCCGACTGCGCCGCCAGCACCGCTTCGAGCCGGGCCTGGCAGTCCGGCGCGCAGCTGGCGCCGGCGGCGGTGCCGAGGTTGAGGTCGGGCAGCCGGCCTTCGAACAGGAAGGGCACGGTGCCGCGGATCGAATGGCCCTCCCACAGCAGCACGCGGCCGTGGCGGTCGCGCAGGCGCGCGAGCTCTTCGGCCAGCGCCTCGTGGTAGGGCCGCCAGTAGGTCTCGACGCGCGACTGCACTTCGTCCGCGCCCGGCGCCTGGCCCGGCAGGTACACCGGCTCGCCGTCGAAGCGCACGGCCGGGCACAGGCCGGTGGTGTTCTGGCCCGGGTACAGCGACACGTCGTCGGGCGGGCGGTTGAGGTCGACCACGTAGCGCGAGTAGCGCGGCACCAGCACCGAAGCGCCCAGCCCCCGCGCGAAATCGTACAGCCGGCTCACGAACCAGTCGGTGTCGGGCACCGCGCGCGCGGCCGGCGCCATGCGCGCGGCGATCGCTTCCGGCACCTCGGTGCCATCGTGCGGCAGGCTCACCAGCAGCGGCGCTTCGCCGCGATGCAGGGTGAACGCGTTCATGCGCCGCGCCCCGGGAAACGCGAGGGCGCGTAGGGCGCCGGGTCGATCGGCGGCGCACGCCCCACCATCAGGTCGGCCACCAGCCGCCCGGTGCCGGCGGCCATGCCCATGCCCATCATGCCGTGGCCGGTGGCCAGCCACAGGTTGCTGTGCTTCGGCGAGCGGCCCAGCAGCGGCAGGTCGTCCACGCTCATCGGGCGCCAGCCGCACCAGGCCTCGCGCTTCTCGCCGCCCGGGGGCGCGGCCAGGTATTCGGCCGCGCCGCGCTCGAGCGCCGCCAGGCGGGTGGCGTTGAGGCGGTCGTCGTAGCCGCTGAACTCCATCGTGCTGCCCAGGCGGAAGCCGTCGTCCCAGGTGGTGACGCACACGCTGCGCTCCTTGAGCACCAGCGGCCGGCGCGGCACCAACGCCGGGCGATCGTAGGTGATCGAATAGCCCTTGCCCGGCTGCACCGGGATCTCGAGCCCGAGCATCTCGCCGAAGCGCGGCGACCACGCCCCCATCGCCAGCAGCACCTTGCCGCCGCTGCGCCGGCCCTCGCTGGTCTGCACCGCCTCGATGCCGTTGCGGCCGCGCACCAGGCCGCCCACCAGCACGCCCTCCTCGATCACGCCGCCGGCCTCGCGGACGATGCGCGCCAGTTCGGCGGTGTAGCGATCCGGACGCAGCTGCGCGTCGCCGGGGAAATGGATGGCGCCGGCCAGGCCAGGCCGCAGCGCGGGCTCGTCGGCGGCGAGCGCGGCGCCGTCCAGCACCTTCGCCGGGATGCCCAGCTCGGCCAGCAGGCCCAGGTCGCGCTGCTGCTTCTCCAGCGCGCGCCGGCTGCGGAACACGTAGTGGAAGCCGGAGGCCTCGAAGCCGCAGTCCAGGCCTTGCCCGTAGACCAGGTCCTCGGTGAGTGCGCGCGAGAGGTTCAGCAGCGCGCCCTTGGCCAGGCCGCTGCGGCGCCAGTCGGCGGCGTTGCAGCGACCGGCGATGCGCAGCAGCCAGCGCATCAGCGCCGGATCCCAGCGCGGCTTGATGTACAGCGGGGCCGAGGGGCTGAGCATCCAGCGCAGCGCCTGCCCCACCATGCCCGGCGCCGCCAGCGGCGGGGCGTGGCTGGGCGTGAGCGTGCCGCAGTTGCCCCAGGAGGCGCCGCCGCCGACCTTGCCCTGCTCGAGGATGCGCACCGAGCGCCCTTCCGCGAGCAGGTAGTGCGCGCAGGCCAGGCCGATGACGCCACCGCCCAGGATCAGGACATCCGCATCGCTGCTGTCGTTCATGCGCGCATTCTAGTCGCCGGCCCGCGGCGGCGGGTCAAGCCCGCATCGGAGGCAGCCGCAGGTAGGTGGCGGCACGCCACAGCCATTCCATCGGCCCCATCCGGAAGCGGGCCAGCCAGGCCTGGCTCAGCAGCACCTGCAGGGCGAAGAAGGCGAATACGAACGGCACCTGCCAGGCCCGCGGCAGCTGCTCGAAATAGCCCAGCCCCCAGCCGGAGAAGATCCAGGTGCACACCAGCGACTGCAGCAGGTAGTTGGTGAGCGCCATCCGGCCCGCCGGCGCCAGCCACATCAGCCGCGGCGCCAGCGACGAGCGCAGGCCGCGCAGGATCCAGGCCAGGTAACCCAGCGCCATCAGCGTGCCGCCGAGCGTGAACAGTCCCAAGGCCGCCGTGACCGGCAGGTCGGAACGCGTGAAGTCCACGGACGGCGAGATCGCGCACGAGGCCAGCACCATCGCCAGCCCGACCGGCAGCGCCACCCAGCGCAGCTTCCAGTAGAACGGCTCGAAGTCCTGCGGCCGCGCGATGGCGCCGCTGCGCACGAACCAGGCGCCCAGCAGGAACAGGCCCAGGATCTGCCAGCCCATGAACACCAGGAAGCCCAGCATCTGCACCAGGTCGTGCCGCCGCTGCGCCACCGCCTCGGTCCAGGTGCCGAAGCCGTAGGCCTGCCGCTGCGCCTCGAGTTCGGCCGCCAGCGCGACGCCCTGCTCGGCCATGGCCTTTTCCATCGAGGCCGCGCCCGTGGGGGTCAGCATCATCATCGACACCAGGCTGCCGATCAGCACGAAGAAGACCGACGGCGCCAATATGAAGGCGATGCCCCACCTGGGCAGGCGCGACACCGGCGTGCGCCGGAAGAAGAACATCAGCGGGAAAGCCAGCAGCGCGTACGACACCAGCACGTCGCCGCTCCACACCAGGATGGCGTGCGCGAGGCCGATCGCCAGCAGCGCCAGGATGCGGCGCAGGTAAACCGGCAGGAAGCGGCGCCCGGAGGCTTCGGCCCGCGCCATCATCACCGCGAACCCCATGCCGAACAGCATCGAGAACAGCGGGTAGAACTTGCCCTGCACGAACACGTAGACCCCTGCGTCGGCCCAGCGGTCGGCGCCGGTGAACGCCGGGTTCACGCCGGTCATGGCCGCCTGCAGCGGCGCCACCATGCCCTCGATGTTCATCAGCAGGATGCCCAGCAGCGCGAAGCCGCGCAGGACGTCCATGGCGTCGATCCGCCCGTGCGTGGCGAGGACCGCGGGCGGCAGCGTATCGGACATGGGCGGGGCTCTCGCGCGGGGGACGTTCGGATCATCCGGGCTGCCCGCAGCGGCCGCAAGCCACCCCGGAACGAACGGGGCCCGCCGAAGCGGGCCCCGCGGGACAGCCGGAAACGATGCGCGTCAGTGCTGCACGCCGCCGTCGCCGTGCACGTGGCCGTGTTCGATCTCGACCGGCTCGGCTTCGCGCACGTCCACGATCTCGACCTGGAAGACCAGCGTCTTGCCGGCCATCGGGTGGTTGAGGTCCACGTCCACCACGGTGGCGCCGACCTTGACCACGGTGACCGCGCGCGGGCCCATGTTGGTGCCCAGCACGACCTGCTGGCCCGGCTGCAGGCGGGTTTCGCGGAAGTGCTTCTTCGGCACGCGCTGGACGAAGCCCTCGCGGCGCTCGCCGTAGGCCTGGTCCGGGGTGACGGTGGCTTCGAAGCTGTCGCCGGCGGACTTGTCCATCATCGCGGCCTCGAGGCCGGGGATGATGTTGCCGGCGCCGATCAGCACGGCCAGCGGCTCGCGATCCTTCGAGGTCTCGGTCGGCGGCTGGCCGACTTCGGACACGGTGTAGTGGAAACGGACGACGCGGTTCTTCTCGATCTTCATTGTGGTTCCGGGTTGGGCCGGTGACGCGACCGGCGGGATGGGGCACACTCGGCCCGTGACAGCGAGCGCGCATTATCCCGGCCACCCCCGCCCGGCGCCAGTTCCCCGGGCCCGCCGGCGTCCCCTTCGCCAGGCCCTGCTGCCGGCCCTGTGCCTGCCGCTGCTGCTGGCGCTGGCGGCCTGTTCCTCCAGCCCCAGGCGCAGCGAGGCCCCGGCCCGCGCCGCGCCGGCCCTGCGCGTGGTGGACGTGGCCCCGTCCGACCCCGTCCGCGCCAACGACGTGCTGATGCGTGCGCTGGGCCTGGTCGGCACGCCCTACCGCTGGGGCGGCAACACCCCGGCCGGCGGCTTCGACTGCAGCGGCCTGGTCGGGTTCGTGTTCCGCGACGCGGCCCAACTCGCCCTGCCCCGCACCACCCGCGAGATCGCCAAGGTCAAGGCCGGCAAGCCGCCCCGCGACCGCCTGGCCCCCGGCGACCTGGTGCTGTTCGGCCAGCCCACCTTCCACATCGGCATCTACGTCGGCGAAGGCCGCTTCGTGCACGCGCCCAGTACCGGCGGCACCGTCCGCCTCGACCGCCTCGACGGCCCCTACTGGGGCCGCCACTACGACGGCGCCCGCCGCCTGCTGGACTAATCGAAGGCGTTTTTTGACGCGGATTTACGCGGATGAACGCGGATAGAGCAAAAGCGATTCAAGAGGGTCGCGTCGAATAATGGACGCGTGTGCCACGCCGGCTGCCCCCGCCTGGCCTCGCGCCACCCAGGCTCCTGCTCTATCCGCGTTCATCCGCGTAAATCCGCGTCCAAAAAAATCAGCCCGGCTCTGGGCGCAGCCAGAGCCAGGTGCCGACGATGGCCATGATCGCGGTGCCGATCGCCGCCATCCACCACTTCGGGGCGGTCAGGAAGAAGATCACCGCGCACACCGCCATGCTGCCGATCGCCCACTGCTTGGCGCGCCGGCTGACCGAGCCGGTGGCCTGCCAGTCGCGGATCATCGGCCCGTACAGGCGATGCGCCAGCAGCCAGGCGTGCAGGCGGTCGGAGCCGCGCGCCGCGGCATAGGCCGCCAGCAGCACGAGCGGCGTGGTCGGCAGCCCGGGCAGGAAGATGCCAACGATGCCCAGGCCCAGCGAGGCGTAGGCCAGCGCCAGCCACAGCCAGCGCCGGGCGCGGCGGCCGAGGCTCATTCGGCGCGCAGGCCCGCCACCGCCTGCTCGATGTCCTTGCTCAGCGCCATCACCTTGAGCGCGTAGTCGGCCAGGCGCTGGTCGTCGGGATCGGTGGGGCGCCAGGGCGGCACGGTCGCGGGCTTGCCTTCGACGCCATCGAGCGCCACGAACACGATCACGCAGTGCGTGCAGAGGCGCTCGCCGCCGTCCTGCATCGGGTCGCGGGCGCGCACGTCCACCGCGAAATGCATGCTCGACGTGCCGGTGTAGACCAGCTTGGCCGTCACCGTGACCAGGTCGGAGGTGCGGATGGGCGTGACGAAGCGGATGCCGCCCACCGCCACCGTGACGCTGTAGCGCCCGCTCCAGCCGACCGCGGCGGCGTAGCCCACCTGGTCGATCCACTTCATCACCACGCCGCCGTGGACCTTGCCGCCGTAGTTGACGTCGGTGGGCTCGGCCAGGAAACGGAAGGTCAGCTCGCGCTGTTCGCCGCTCATGCCGGCGCGCCCGAGGTGGCGCCGGCGACGGCGTCGCGCACGGCCAGGCGGCGCATGCGCTCGTGCAGGCGGTCGCGGTGCGCCGCCAGCTCGCGGGCCTGGCCGATGCGGCCGGCGGCGTCGGCGGCGGCCGGCTGCCGCTCGCGCAGGCCGCGGAACTCGGCGTAGGCCTCGATGACGTGCCGGTGCTGGCGCAGCAGCAACTCGAGCATGATGGCGTCGTCGAGCAGGCCGATCACCGCCACATCGTCCGGGATCATGTCCTCGGGATCGCTGAAATAGGCCAGCAGGCGCAGCAGTTCGCCTCGTTCAACCTGGGGCAGGGCCCAGGCCTCGTCCTCCAGCATCTCGATCAGCTGCACCACCGACAGCAGGGTCCTGCGGATGTAGCTCGGGGCGCAGGCGATCGGCAGCGTCTCGAGCGCGTGCCGGGCGGCGGCGACGATGTCGCATTCCTCGGCGCAGGCTACCCGCCGCTCGGCGCGGGCCAGGGCCTCGTGGAAGCGCTCGATGTCGCCGGGTTCGAGTTCGAAGGTGATCTTCACGCGCCCATCCTACTTCACGCCAACACCCCCTGTGGGAGGGACTTCAGTCCCGATGGCTTTTGCCGAAAAGCCTCGGGACTGAAGTCCCTCCCACAGGGGGCGGCTGAACCGGGGGTTCAGCGGCGCTGGCCGGAAGGGCCGGTTTCGCGTAGCATCCGCCCCGTTTGCTGCACGGCTGACCGTTTTCCCCCGGTATGCCCGCCACCCAGGCCCCGAGCCCCGCTCGCCCTGCGTCTGGCCCCACTCCGCACGCCTTTCGCTGCGCAAACCCGTCAGGACCGCTCCGGTCCCTGCCGTAAAACCAGCTTCACCAGCTCGCAGCGCGGTTTCAGGGAACGCTCCGGGTTACACGAACGGAGTACCACCATGTCTTTTGAAACCCTTGGGCTCGCGCCCGAGATCACCCGTGCGCTGGCCGAGCTCGGCTACGCCAACCCGACCCCGATCCAGGCGGAAGCCATTCCGCTGGTGATGGCCGGCAGCGACCTGATGGGCGGCGCCCAGACCGGCACCGGCAAGACCGCGGCGTTCTCGCTGCCCCTGCTACACCGCCTGGCCCAGGCCGGCCCGATGCACGGTCCGCGCAAGCCGCGCGCGCTGGTGCTGGTGCCGACCCGCGAGCTGGCCGTGCAGGTGTTCGACAGCCTGCGCGCCTACGGCAAGCACCTGCGCCTGAACAGCACCACCATCTACGGCGGCGCCGGCATGCAGCCGCAGATCGACGCGCTGCGCCGCGGCGTCGACATCCTGGTGGCCACCCCGGGCCGCCTGCTCGACCACCTCGAGCGCCGCAGCGTGGACCTCTCGCACGTCGAGATCCTGGTGCTGGACGAGGCCGACCGCATGCTCGACATGGGCTTCCTGCCCGCGATCAAGCGCGTGATGGCCAAGATCCCGTCGCGCCGCCAGACCCTGCTGTTCTCGGCCACCTTCGAGGACGCGATCAAGAAGCTGGCGATGGAGTTCCTGCGCGAGCCGAAGGAAGTCCAGGTCTCGGTGCGCAACGCGGTCGCCAACACCGTCACCCACATCGTGCACCCGGTGGACGCGAGCCGTAAGCGCGACCTGCTGCTCGAGATCCTGTCCAAGCGCTACCAGGACCAGGTGCTCGTGTTCGGCCGCACCAAGCATGGCTGCAACCGCCTGTCGGAGCAGCTGGACAAGGCCGGCATCAACTCGGTCGCCATCCACGGCAACAAGAGCCAGGCGCAGCGCCTGAAGGCCCTGAAGGACTTCAAGTCCGGCAAGGCCCGCGTGCTGGTCGCCACCGACGTGGCCGCGCGCGGCCTCGACATCCCGCTGCTGCCGATGGTCATCAACTTCGACCTGCCGATGGTCGCGGAAGACTACGTGCACCGCATCGGCCGCACCGGCCGCGCCGGCGCGTCCGGCGAGGCCGTGTCGCTGGTGTCGCACGACGAGGGCGGCCTGCTGCGCGCCATCCAGCGCGTGCTCAAGGCCGACATCGAGATGGTGGAGGTCGAGGGCTACTCGCCGCAGCGCCCGATCCGCATGGGCAACGACGCCCCGTCCGGCCGTCCGGCCGGCGGCCAGCGCCCGCCGCGCAGGGATGCGCAAGCGCCGCGGACGGCAGGTAGCCAGGAGCGGCCGCCCCAGCGCCACGCGCGCCGCCCGCACGTCAACAACGGCGAGCGCCACGCCCACGCGGGCCCGAAGAGCCCGCGCGACGGCGGCCGCGGCCGCGGCGGCGAAGCCCGCACCGCGCGCTGACCCCGCGCCGCGTTGCCAACGAGAGGGCCGCCTCGTGCGGCCCTTTCTCGTTTCCGGGGCGACTTTTCTTGACGCGGATTAACGCGGATAAACGCGGATAGAGCAAAAAGCCCGAATATTGGGTCCTCGCGGGATGCACGCCCTCGCGTCGCCAAAAACCAGGCTTTGCTTTATCCGCGTTTATCCGCGTTGATCCGCGTCCAAAAACCGCCTTGCTTTCGCGACAAACCTGCCGGAAGCTGCGGAGCATCTTCGGGGGAGGCATGGACATGTTGCGGAGCATCCTGGCGGTACTGGCGGGCATCCTGGTGATGGGGATCACCGTGGCGGCGGTGCAGTGGCTGGGGCATTCGCTGTACCCGCCGCCGCCGGGCATCGACCCGACCGACCACGACGCCATGGTCGCCCTGATTTCGCAGATGCCGAAGATGGCGCTGGGCATGGTGCTGATCGCCTATGCCTTCGGCACCTTCCTCGGCGCCTTCACCGCCACGACGATCAGCGCGAAGCACAAGCGCGGCGTGGCCATCGTGGTCGGCGTGGTGATGCTGGCGCTGGTCGGGCTGAACTTCTCGGTGATCCCGCACCCGGCGTGGATGGTGGTGGCGGGCCTCGCCCTCCCCCTGCCCTTCGCCCTGCTAGCCTGGCGCCTCGCCCGCTAGCCCATCAAAAAAAGGTTCTTCACCCAAGTCCGGGGAAGGCCGCCCGGATCTTCAAGAAGAA
>ERZ1066122.1385-NODE-1385-length-19684-cov-9.156452_pt1 | contig 19684 bp, 25 predicted proteins | sample MGYA00382769_ERZ1066122 | MGnify/ENA primary metagenome ERZ1066122 (study PRJEB33369, sample SAMEA5778352) | biofilm metagenome | biome: Industrial cooling water; feature: Water cooling tower basin; material: Biofilm | place: United Arab Emirates | collected... | reverse complement strand
GCCCAAGGCACGACGCGGTCCGTCAAGGTTGCAGCGCGCCAAGTAAGTGGCAGGGTGCGGGCACCAAAGCGTAAGTGCGCAATCGCGCGGTGATGCGCGCGCTCGTTTAGCGATGTGTGACTGAGATATTCCGCTTGGCCGTTCTTTCGCGACGAGCAGTCATGCTCGCGTGGAGACTTCTTCGCGACCGCATCCGCGAGTCTTCCGTATTTTCACGGCGATGGTTTCTCGGGAGGATTGCCTCAGCTCCCTGCCGAGTGTGCATTTTCGATCAGCAAAAGCATGCAACTCTTTTCGGTGTTGACAGAAGTGTCTCTATGCTGAGCATGCGACAGGCAGCGGTCGGTGAGAGCTCTGTAATGCGTTGAGTTTCCCGCAGGCAAGCGAGCGCGAGGAGTCTGTGAGTACCTGCACTTGGAGTGCCTCATAGCGACTCTTCTCACACTTCTCTCAGACGCTTTCGAAGTTGCGCGATCGTCACGACCTTGCGCGTTCGATGGATCATTCGATGGCAGTTCGAACAGACAATGGCTAGGTCTGTGAGCCGTGTCTTGGCCGCAGCGGTCCTATCGGACAATGGTTTGACGTGATGGACCTCACAGAAACCCCTGCCGGCAGGCCCGTACCGCTTCTCGAAATCGAAGCCGCATACCTCGCACGCCAAGGCGCCCTTTCGCGAGAGCACATCCGCGCGCTTCCTCGCGATCAGTGCGCGATTGCGCTCTCGAACGTAGTGCATGCGCAGGCTACGGCCCCCTTCGACGAAACCTGGATCGACATCCGGCGGCGGCGCACCATCAGGATCGGGGATGTCGGCCCAACCGACCGTCAGTCCTGGGTTGTTGCGCCGGAGCAGCCTATACATCTGCTGAGCCTGTGCTCGTTCAAGTCCAAGCACACCCTGAGCAACTGCAGGCTTCAGAAAATTGGCGCTGCTGCAGATAGGATCGGACTTCAATTCGCTTGCGGGCACCGGATTGGGCAACGCATCGGTCAGATACTTCACATGGTAAAGCGTGTCGCCGTTGGCGTTCTTGCGCCCTGTCAAACCGAGAAACACGCCTTGCGCAACGAGTTCGCGGCGAGGTGACGATGACCAGAAGAACAGCCGATCGTAAGGGCGCCAATCACGAGGGGGCTTTCGAGTCCGCCACGTATCAATCTTCCCAGCGATTGCGTTCACGTTTAGGTCGTACTCACCCGGACGACCCTTCACGATCCAGTAGTTCATTCGACGTCTCCGACAGGGACGCGTTCAAGGCGTCTCGTGCACACTGCGCAATGGTCACGCGGCTGGCTGAAGCTGGTCACCTAGTTGCAACGTATCTTGCACGTTTGCAGGAAACGACGCCAGCGAGCGCCGCAGAACAGCATCATGCCCACGACCACACCAGGTGGTCGCAGGCGCCGGATGTTGCTTCCCTCCGCCAGGCAGACAGGGTAGGGTGAAACGGATGACTGTAGTTCTGGTCGAGATTGAGCGGGAGCGAGATCGACGTGATCAACTCGTGCTCGAGTTGCCACGATGCTTCGATCGGCTGCCACGTCACCAGCGCATTGCGCTCCATCCACGCGGAGAGGTCCTGCTCGCGATCAGCAAAGGCGAAGCGCGGACCGCTGCCGACGAGACGCAATGTCGTCCCGATTGCTGCGGCGAGGAGGCAGGCCCAGCGTGAGCCGAAGCGTTGATCCCGCGACGTCTCCTTGAAAGCGGCGTGCGCCTCACGGCACGCGCCTCCGCTCCAACACCTGCACCGGCATGGCCTCGCGCGTGCGCGGCGCCAACCGCAACGGCGTCGGATATCGCGCCTCCGCTTCCGACGCGCTGAGTACCGCACCGGTGGCCTCGTCAATGTACGACTGCATCGTGATCATCGGCACTTCGTACCCCGCTCGACGCCCGCTCGGACAGCCGCTGAACGGCACCGTGTAGTCGTCATCGCCGTACGAACTCACGATGATCCCCATGTCCCAGAACGATTCGGTTGTGATCAGACTGAGTGGCACAACGCCTCGGCAGGCGAAGCCCGTCATCATCTCGCCACCGAACAGCGACGTGCGCCAGTGCGACAGCACGGTACCGCTCCCGCCCACGTTCTCGATGGGCACCTTGTTGCCGAGGTAACTCAGGCCACCCGCCAGGTTGAATGCGGCGCGCGCGAACGTGCCGTTGAACCACGGATCGCTGGTGAAACGTCCGCTCACCAGACCGCGATGCTGCCAGTAGCTGCCGAAGCCCAGCACGTGCAGCAGTTCGTGCACGATCGTGCTGTACGCGGTGCCATCACGAAGTCCGTCGGCCAGGTCGTCAAGATCGAGCCGCGTGAAGCCCATCGCCGTGACATACGACGGCACACGGCGCTGACACCAACTGGCCGACCCGAGAATGCCTCCCGGTCCGTCGATCGAACGGATATCCACCCAGATCACGACGCCCGGCACGACCTCGGACATCGCTGGCTGTCCTGCGTAGCAGTCGTTCGCGTCCCAGTTGAGTGACACCGGCGTCGCGGCAACAATGAACACCTTGCGCAACCGTGTCACAGCGGCCTGCACCACCGCTTGTACATCCGCTGGTGGCGGCGACCCGATGTAGCGCACGTCGATGCTGAAGTCTGATCGAGGCACAGCACGCGCGCGCAGCGAGAGCGACTGAAAGCCGGGCGCAATGGCATCGAGACGGTTGAATCCCTGCGATCCACCCACGCGCCAGAACCCTGGCGTGGCGACGCCCTGCGCGTTCGTGATGGCGTTCGGTGTCCCGATGGCGCCACCGCCTTGCATCACACTGAACGTCACCGGCACACCCGGCACCGGATTGGCGTACACGTCCACCACGCGCACAACTGGCACCGTCGGCAGATCGGAGTTGACCACCTCGATCTGTCCCTGCCCCGCCACGAACCCGTACAACGCGGGCGGACCCGCCGTCCCCACGGCATCGACACGCGCCGGCCCGAGCCCCTGCACGATCGCTTCGAGCGTGTTTGCCCCCGCCACCGTGCCGAGTCGCCAACTGCCCACGCTCGCCTGCCCCGCACTGTCGGTACGTGCGCTGCTCCCCGTCACGCTGCCATTGCCGCTCGCCACGCGAAACGTCACCGGCACATCGCTGGTCACGTTGCCGTACTGGTCCACCACACGCACGGTGGGCGACACCGGTACGACGGTGGCCACGGTGGCGGTCTGTCCGCGTCCGCTGATCACCGACAGCTGCGCCGGCACGTCGGCGGTGCCGGTGGCCGAGAAGTCCACCGGCGCGAGACTGGGCCACGTCGCGCTGACGCGGTTCGCGCCGCTTGTGGTACCAAGCGTCCACTGCGACACACGCGCCACGCCGCTCGAATCAGCGATGGCCGAATCCCCCACGAGGCGTCCGTTGCCCGCCGCAATCACGAACGGCACCACCACGCCCGCCGTCGGATTGCCGAAGGCATCACGCAGTCGCACCGCCGGCGCGTCCGTCACCGCTCGGCCCACCGTGGCCTGCTGTGTCGCGGCACTCGCGATCGTGATGCTCGCCGGCGCACCGGCTACCACGTTGGCGGTGAACACCACCGGCGGCAGCGTGCCCACCGACGCGCTGACGGTGTTGAGCCCGAGTGTCGTGCCCACCGTCCACCCGCCAATCGTGGCAACGCCCGACGCATCACTCACCGCCGTACTCGCGCTCAGCGTGCCGCCACCGGAGGTGATCGTGAACGCGACGTTCACATTGGGGACCGGAAACCCGCGCGCGTCGCGCACGAGTACGCGCGGTGGTTCACTCACCGCCGCACCCGCCACCGCACGCACCGTGGTCGCACTCGACGCACTCACCGACGCCGGTGGTCCCGCGGTGACCGTGAGCAACGCACTGCCCGTACGCCCCGCCGCCGTCGCCGAGATCGTGGCTTGGCCGGGCGCGAGGGTGGTGATGCCACCCGATTCGTTCACGGTGGCCACGGTGATCGCGCTCGAGCTCCACGTCACCGTACCCGTGGCAATCGCCGCGCCATTCTGGTCGCGTCCGAGCACCGTGGCCGACGTGCTCTGTCCCACCTCGACGGTCGTGTTCGCGAGCGTGACCGTGAGCGTGGTGAGCACGGGCGCCGGTTGCGATGGCGCACTCGGTGCGTCGCCGCCACCGCCGCACGCGTGCAGCAGCAGTGCGACAACGGCGAGTGACCACGGGCGGCAGCGACGCACGCACCGTGTGGTGCGCGGTGCTTCGGGAACAGCGTGCGATGACTTCGACGTGCGCATGGCGGAGCAGCTCCTGCGGATCGGTGGCACAGATCGCACGCGCGTGTCGTGCACGCCGTGCGTTGTGCTTCACCATGCGCGGTGGGTCTGACAGCGTTCGCGCGTGCGATGCGTGTGCGTCATCGCGCGCGAATGTCAGACCCTCCGAGGAAAGACCGAAACGGGGTCGCACGTCTGTCGTCTTGTGGAGTCTGCCCTGCCCTGCAGCTTCCCGTAGTGGTCAGCTCCCGAACGCATTCAATAGGTCACCCTCGCGCGCTACCGATCACTGGGCGGAGTATCGCGATGCTTGCTTCCTCGAACACGTGGGGTTGTCGCATCTTGCGCCGGCACTTGAGGCCTTCTGGCCCTCACGCGGTCCGCTGTGGGACGCACTCGCCCCGGCGGGCGACAGCGTGCTGCGTATCGAGGCCAAGGCGCATGTCGCCGAGCCTACGTCCACCCGCAGCGCACAATGCGAAGCAACGCTTCGCTAATGCTGCCAGCAGCAACGTGTCGTTGAGCCGCAACCACGCTTGCTGCTTCATTCGGCGCGACTGAGAGACGCTTCAAGCAAGCGCCGCACGAACGGGGTCGCCTCGTTCAAGTTCATCGGATTGCTCGGCAGCATGTATTTCCCTGATGCGTGGCGTGCATCCTTTCCCGCGACCTCTGCTGCATTTGCAGAGCGAGTGAACCGATCGCGCTCACCAACGGAGCAGAGGCCCGCTTTGCTAGCTGGCTCCAGGAGAAATCGCTCAAGTTCCTCTAGAATCCGGTAGAGGCGGGGCCAAGTCCTGTTCTCGTCAGCCCAGATCAAAGTCGCTGTCTGCAAATGCGGATTGCTCCGAGATCTCTCAAGCAGCATTTGCGCTTGTGTAGGCGCGGGATCGGTCTGCGGCGTTCCGGACACGGACAGCGTAGCCCGGGCTTTGGATCGCGCTTGGACAGTGCCTGACAAGAAGACGTGCCCGGCTCGTGATCCATTATCCGCCTCGCGAAACACGGTCCCAATCCTTGGTCGCCGAAAGCTTGGCCAGAGCAGAGCAATGATGGCCGCGAACTCATCCAAAGCTTGCAAAGCTCGCTCCCTCACCTGTCCAGCGTGTTCGAGCATCTCAAAAGCGTCGCCCGCGAGGAATACCTCCTCGCCATCGGGAACGGCGAAAATCTCCCCGGCCGGGAACCAGTAGGGAAACTCGTCGAGGTCGAAACGCTCACCTTCGAGTTGAACGAGCCAGCGCGCCATTGGGTGATTGGTATCGATCTAACGCAAAGCTCTGCCGCAGGGCCTCATAACGATGCGACAGGCGAGCGCAGCAGGCCAGTCGCCAAACTTTGCACAGCCCCGTCGGTAGCAGCGACCCGTTAGGCCAGCGGCCGTCCTAGGCGGGAGTACCTCACTACATGTCATCCGTGATGTCTGGCGGAAACAGGCCATTGGGATAGCGATCCAATAGCTTGCGGACCAGCGCCGCATTCTTGAGACAGTGCTCGCGATCATGCTTCCGAAGCGAGATCTTTCCGTCGCCAAGCATGCGCTCGAAGCTCTTGCGAAGGGGAGCGGATGAATCAGCATCGAACTGCTTCGTTCGACGCCATGTTTCATGTGCTAACAGGTCCGCCATCTGGAGAGGAACGAGGGCCTTAGGCGCCGTCGCAAAAGACCTAAAGAAGTAGGTCCATGTCTCAGTCCGCTCGAGCGACTCAACGAAAAAGTCGACGAACCTACCAGCTCCTTGCTCGTGCTCAAACACGACCTGGATCTGCCCCTTCTCGCGATATGAAGTTTGCTCGTATAGGAAGTCTCCAATCGACGCAAGACAGCTCATGATCGCCTGAGTTCTCGGATGACCCTCTGAGTGCTTTCGCTGAGCTCGCTTGAGCTCCGGTGCGAGTAGCTCATTAAATGCCGGAACATCCAGGGAGTAGGCGAAACCAATCAGGCCCGATGTGATTGGAATAGAAGCGAACCGTTCTGCGTACTTCGTATGGAGCTCGCCGCCGACGACCATGCCTCGTCCCGGCACCTCCCGTCGCCAGCGGTCATCGTCAAACTCGCCACGAGCGCTGAAGAAATCGGTCGCGTGGAACTCATTGACCCCAGCGTCGTCGAGCGTGTTACTCCATTCCGCAATAGCGTTGAGCCACTCGTCTTCTCGCCCGAGGTAACAGCCTGCGGTGAGCAAACCACGCTCGTCTCCGCTGAGATCGCCGTATACCATGCCTATCATTGATTGGGCCAGGTCGTGGAGAGAAGGGAACCTCGAGAATACCGCCCTGACGCGAACTAGGCAAACCAGCCGAAGTCCGCGTTCCGCAGCCTAGTTCGCTCGTTCGTGCGAAGGTATACCTCATTAGCACCGCCGCAAGTCGCGCTTCGACAACCCTTTCGCACGTTCGCTACCGCAGCTCCTGGCGAGTTAGCTCGGTCTGCCTAATCTCGCCCGCGGCTCTGACGCACGGCCCTTGCTGTTCGCGCAGCGGACACAGCGGGACGGCCGGCACACTGTGGGCAGTCAATGGTGCCGGACCCACCCTCGCACGGCTTTCACACAGTCTGCTGTGGCCACCGCTCAAGCGTCCCGCGAACCTCCCCCGCAGCGCCTTCTGTCTCCCGCGGTATGGCGCTCTAGGACCGTACTTCGTGAGCGTCTCCCGCTTCTCGCTGTGGTCGTTGTGCGATCGCGCGTGTCTGACGAGTCGCGTGTGCTGAGATTGCCCCACCATACCGCGGTACCGCCGGACGAATCGAGCGATACGCACGTATCGGGCGCAACCAGATCGTGAACCGGCAAGTGCCGCATTGGCTGCATCGCGAGCCCGGCGCCTACGCGCCCACCAACCACGCTGTGCTCGCTGACGCGACACACCGAACCCGACGGCCGGCCACCCCCACGCCAAACCAGCGCGCGCCACATGACTTGCCACACCGGAAAGTCACCGTTACTTTCCACCCGGGCAAGTCACACCCCACACCCGTCCCGCACCGTCCCACACCCATGCTCCACACGTCATTCGACCCCACCGATGACGCCCCCACACCCACCGACGCGCACGCGCTCATCGCACGCACCCGCGCGCGCATGGCCGCGCGCGCCGCGACGCCGTGGTGGTATCCCATCATCTACGGCGCCGGCGTCGGTGGCCTGGCAGCCAGTCTCGCACTCCCCGTGCGCCTCGCGCCGCTCGGCCTCGCGGCGTGCCTCTCCGTCCTGCTCGGCGGCTACGCCGCGTGGCAAGCACACACCGGCCTGCGCGTGAGCGGCTGGCGCGCCGGTGCCACGCGGCACATCGCACTTCGCATGGGCCTCATCATGCTGAGCGTCATCGCGCTCGCCGGTCTGTCGCGCGCACGCGGCGGCAGCCCGCTCATCCCCGTCGCCCTCGGCGTTCTGCTCGGCGTCATCGCCGCCCAGACCAGCAAGGCGTGGGATCGCGCGTGGCGCGCCGACATGCTCAGCGGCGAGGGCGCGTGAGCGCACTGCAGCTCGATCCTGTCATGCACGCCCCGCTGCGCCTGCAACTCTGCGTCATCCTCTCGACCTGTGACGAGGCGGAGTTCGCGCTCTTGCGCGACGAGACCGGCGTGAGCGACTCGGTGCTCTCCAAACAGCTGCGCCAGCTCGAAGACGCGGGCTACGTCGCCGTGCGCAAGGCCACGGTCGCCTCTCGGCAGCGCACGTGGCTCTCGCTCACCCGCGCCGGCGAACGCGCGCTGCGCACCTATCTCCGCGCGCTGACACGCCTCACCGAGGCCGTGCCGGCGAGCCGGCGGTAGCGCGCGCCCGTCCGCGTCGGCGTGCAACACACACCCCGCCGTGGCCCGCCGCATGGGCTCGGCACCGCATAACGTCTCACACCATGAGGGGCCTGATCATGATCGTTGGTGCGCGCCGTCTCGCGCTCGTACTGTTGTGCAGTACCGTACCGACCACCACACACGCGCAGCGGCCGGCCCCGGCGCCCGTGAACCTGTCGGTGACCCCGTGCGAGTACTGCGCGGAATGGAACGAACCGCAGCGACCCTTCCGCGTGTTCGGCAACACGTACTACGTGCGCACGCGCGGACTGGCCGCGATTCACATCACGTCACCCGAGGGGCACATCCTCATCGACGGGGCGCTGCCGGAATCGGCACCGCTCATTGCGGCCGGCGTGCGCGCGCTGGGCTTCCGCCTCGAGGACGTGAAGGTGCTGCTCAACTCGCACGCGCACTACGATCACGCCGGCGGACTCGCCGCACTCGAGCGCGCGTCGGGCGCACAGGTGCTCTTGCACCCGTGGAGTGCGCGCGTCATGCGTCGGGGCAGCGGCCTCATCGACGATCCGCAGTTCGGGTTCTTCCTGCCGCTGCCGGCCGTGACGGTCGCGCGTGAGCTGGTCGACGCGGAAGTCGTGCGCGTCGGTCCACTCGCGGTGACGGCACACTTCACCGGCGGACACACACCGGGCGGCACCTCGTTCAGCTGGCGCGCGTGTGAAGAGGACCGCTGCTGGGACATCGTCTACGCCGACAGCCAGTCACCCATCGCCGACACCACCTTCCGGTTCTCGGGCGGCACCCGGTATCCCACGGTGCTCCAGGACTACGCCAACGCGTGGCGCCGCTTCGAGACCGTGCCGTGTGACGTGCTGCTCACACCGCATCCCGGCCTCGCGTCCACCTTCGAACGACTTGCCCAGCGCGACGCCGGCGACCGCGCCGCCTTCCGCGATCCGACGGCGTGCCGCGCCTACGCCGAGACATCCCGCCAGCGACTCGACGCCCGATTGCAGCAGGAGCGCAGCGGCCGGCCCTGAGTGCGGCGGACCGCGTGTCCACGCCGGCGCACCACCCTTGGCCACCAGCATCGACAGGCCTCCGTTCCGACGTGGTGGCGCCGTCATGGCCGTGCATCTACGTGTCGAGCCCGATCGCGATCGGGTGGCCGTCACCATTCGCGGTAGGTCTGACAGCGTTCGCGTGTGCGCGGCAGAAGCACCACGACGGGCCGGACTCGGACCTCGCCACCGTCCCGGCCGCGTACGCCTTCGCGCTCGCCCGCTCGCTTCCGTTCAACGACGGCAACAAGCGGGCGGCCTTCCTCGCAGCGATGATCTTGCCCGGCCTGAACGGCAAGGCGCTCGACGCGACAGCGCTCGGAGGTCGTGCAGGTCATCACCGCACTGGCCGCCGGATCACTCGGCGAAGACGAGCTCGCGACCTGGATGCGAGGTGCGACCGCACTGCGACCGTGCGAGGCCTCGCTCCCGCTGCTCATTGACAGCGCGCAGGACCGTTCGTACGTATATGTGTAGAAGAATACGTACACGGGCCACTGATGAAGACCAAACTGACTGTTACGATCGACCGCGATCTGCTCCCGCGTGCCAAGCGCTACGCGCGGGAGCGAGGCGTCTCGCTCTCGGAGCTCATCGAAGCGCAGCTGCGCAGCGTCAGCGAGTCGGAAGACCGACCGAGCTTCGCGGCGCGGTGGCGCGGCGCGTTCAAACCGGCCGATCGCGACGATCCGCGGTATGAGGCGCTGGCCAGGAAGTACCTGTGATCGTGCTGGTTGATGCCGATATCCTGATCGACGTCGCACTCGATCGTGCGCCGTTCGTCGATGACGCCGCCGCACTGCTCGAACGGCTGGAGCGAGGGCCGTCGCGCGGTGTCGTGGCGTGGCACACGCTGGCCAACTTCCATTACCTCGTGTCGCCACATCGTGGACGCGCGGATTCACGCCGATTCATCGCCGAACTCTCGACCTTTCTCGACGTCGCGCCGACGACCACGACCCATCTTCGCCTCGCACTCGAGAGCGCCCTCGTCGACTTCGAGGACGCCCTGCAGCTCGGGGCCGCGATCGCGGCGGGTGCCGAGTTCATTGCGACACGGAATCTGCGCGACTATCGACGATCGCCCGTGCCCGCGCTTGCGCCGGCCGACGTGCTCACGCGCCTCGCCTGACGCCGAATCGCCGGCAACCCACGGAGTCCCACGCATGCGGTGAGGTATCCACACAGCCAACATGAGCCTCACCCCCGCCGCTTCGGATACCACACCAGCTGGATGAAGTTGAATTCGAGCTGATCGAGTGTCTGTTCGCCGCCTGGCACGGGCACGCGCAACCGCGGAAACCAGCGCAGGTTCGTGCGCAGCAACCACGACTGCGTGCGCGTGGGGCGAATGTCCCAGCCGAACGTCACCCCGGGCGCGAGCAGCGTGCGTGAGGCCGACGTCACTTCGACGCCGGCATCGTGTTCGCGCACCGACAGGCGATCGAGACTCACCACCGGCCCCACGAACGGCACGAAGCCGTGGTAGTCGCCGAGGAACTTGAAGGCTTCGAGCGCGATGGACGCGCGCGTGTTCTCCTGTCGATACTCGAACGCCGACGTCGTGAACGCACCGCGCCGCCACGCGACGTTCACGTGCGCATCACGACGCTCGTCGTACCATCCCACCCCAAGATCGAGCGACGTGCCGGCACGCGGACGCGCTGCGAGCCACGGGCGCTGCGCGCTGTTCCGATCCATCGCGCCCGCGAGAATGAGCGACGTCGCCCCGATCGCCAGACTCGGCCCGCTCAACTTGCCGGCGTCACGCCACGCCTGTTCTCGACGCGCCTGTGTTCCGTCGTCCACCTTGGCGATGAGTGGCGCCGTCGTTTCGAACAGGCGATGCACCCCCACCACGAGACCGTGCGGCGCGACATCCAGCGACGTGATCCGATCGCGCGCCAGCGGGTATCGTAGCGCGCCACCCGGACGGTGCGACCATCCGACATCGAACAGCGTATTGCCGACGCGCGTCGCGACACCGGCCTGCAGCACCGGGCGGAACTGATACACGCGCGGGCCGTCGCCGACCTGCACGTCCACCGCGCCGAGTGCACCGCCCACGTAGGGCGTCCAGCCGGCGCGCGCGATCGGGCGCAGGTGCAGGCGCGCGCGCGTCTCGACTCCGGCGTCGAGCGCCGTCCGCACGCCATCGCGATCGATGGTACGCCCCGCGACAGGGAAGAGCACGGCGAAGTCGGCGCGCCCCCAGAAGTGCAGCCCGCCGATGGCCACGCGCGGTGCGATGCGCCCGGGCACCGGCACCGCGCCGCTTGCCCCGCCGATCGACGCGGCCTCCGCGCCCACGTACAGCTCGGCAAACCGGAACCGCCGCTCGGCCGGTGTCGTCTCCGTCGCCGACTGCGCCACGAGCGGCGCGGCGACCGCGAGCGTGCCCATCAGGGCGCGCACAAGGGTGCCACCGACCGCGCCGATCGTGGTGCGGGACGGCACGCGTCGGTTCTCGGGGCGGGCAATCCGCGGGTTGCGCATGGGATGGTTTGTATCTGGTGGATATATCTGGCTGATACACGATATCCGGCGCCGCCCGTCTCGTCTAGTTTTGCTGCCATGCGCGCCTCCCCCGCCTCCCGCGCCGACAATCGCAGTCGCTTCGCCATCCTGGGCGCGCTCAGTCTTCGCCCCATGTCCGGGTACGACCTGCGCCAGTTCTTCGAGGCGAACCTCAGCTATTTCTGGTCGGAGAGCTACGGCCAGATCTACCCCATGCTGCACGCCCTCGCCGACGCGGGGCTGGTGGAGCCGGTGCCCGACACGGGGGGACGCCGCAAGCCGTTCCGCATCACCGAGGCTGGTCGCGAGGCGCTCGCCACCTGGGTGGCCGCCCCGGCCGCACCCGAGACCGGGCGCGTCGAGATCCTGCTCAAGCTGTTCTTCGCGTCGCAGGCGCCGCCGGGCACCGTGGCCGCCCACCTCGCACGGCACCGCGCGGAACATCAGGCGCGGCTTCGCGAGTATGCAGCGGTGCGCGACCGGCTGCTCGCCGACGCCGCAGGTCACCCCGATCTGGTTCATTGGCTCGCCACGCTCGCGTACGGCGTGCGCCACAGCGAAGCCATGCTGGCGTGGTGCGAGGATGTGGAGCAGCTGCGGGCGACACCGGGTCCCTCCGACGGCGGGTGAACCCACGGCGCCGGTGCGCGTTGATCAGCATCGCCAGCGGGGTCAACGGCTGCGCCCGCCCTCCAACCGAACCGTCGAGTTCCGCCATGACTCGCGATCACGCACGGCGCGTGCTCGACGGCACCGTGGACGAGCCCGCGTGGGAGCGCCTCGTGCATGACCTGCGCGAGACGTTCAGGGTGCACGGCGTCATCAGTACCTTCGGCGCCGCGCGTGAATGGGCCACCGGCCATACCGGCCACGATCTTCGCGCCGTCATGGCCGTGCACCTCCGCGTCGAGCCCGACGGCGATCGGGTGGCCGTGACCATGCGCGCCGATCTGCGGCAGGCGTACCAGCTGCCACTGTGGTTCGCCGGCGGGTTCGGCGGCATCGCCGCGATCATGGGGAGTGTGATGGCGCTCGGCCTCGTGCCACCCACCGCACCCGGGCTGCCCGCCGTGTTCGCCGGACTCGGGGCCAGCCTCTGGTTCATCCTGCGCCGAGTGGCGCAGGCAACGCAGGCACGCACCGATACCCTGTTTCGCGCACTGCTCGACCGCCTTGAACTCGACCTGCTCCGGCGACGCGATCGCGGGTGAGTGTCGCGATTGGTTACGCGCCAGTCCCGCGCTGCATCGCCGCGATCGCATCGGCGAGGAATGACTTCGACGTGCGCAGGGCGGAGCAGCTCCTGCGGATCGGTGGCACAGATCGCACGTGCGTGTCGTGCACGCGGTGCGTTGTGCTTCACCATGCGCGATGGGTTTGACAGCGTTCGTGTGTGCGATGCGCGTGTGTCGTCGCGCGGGAATGTCAGACCCTCCGAGGAGAGATCGAAGCTGCGTCGGGTGCGTGTCCGGCTGTTGGGGGTGTGCTCATGCGATGCAGGTGCTCCGCACGGCGGTAGCCTCGCTGACGGTTCTTCGTGCATCCCCAGTCAGTACATGCTCGATCTTCCTCCCGATGGAGTCCCGGCTCACGTCGGGCAGGTGCCAAGCTCGGCTTGCTTCGATCCATCGGGTGCGCCGTCACGCGACAGTGTTCTTGAGAGCCGGAGAGCTCAGACATCACGGCGCGACACCGGAGGTCTCACCAGGTTGCTGGTTTTCTGATCGACGTGCCCGGAATCACATCCGGAAACTGCGCGGCAGCAAGCCGCTCGCTGGTGATGTGGCGGCAAAACGATGCTACGGCCGTCAGTGATTTCGAGGGACTGGAGGCGGGGCAAATCAGGCCCACCGGCTTTCCCGTGTCTTCTCGAACAATGCGAATGGGCTCGACGAGATCGGTGTCATTGGAGACAACGACCGCGACGTCGAACTCGTCCTTGAATGCATCCCGGACAAGATACGAGGCGAGGTTCACGTCGGAGCCTTTCTCTTCGGTCTTCACCACAAACACGGTGACCGGATCTGGCTTGATGAAGCTGACGGGCGGTTCGGCCAGAGCCGACCACTTCGTTGAGACAAGAAACTTGCCCTTGTGAATCGAAACTCGAGGGTCTTTCCTGATCGCACGAAGGAACGCCTGCTGGCGGATCGGTGCGCCGGGATCGCGCTTCCCCGAGATATCTGCGGTGAAGTAGCGGATGCGCCTGACGTCGTTTGTCGGTCGAAGCACACTGGAGAAGAGCGCGTGGAGATCGAGCCACTTGTACGGCGTCCCCTTGAGCGCGCGGTAGTACAAGTTGAAGCCGTCCACGTAGACGACGGTCCGCAGGGATGCCTGCACGGGTCCACCCGTCATCTCATCTCCTCCGAGGCAGACAGACAAAGCGAGGGCCACCGAAGGGTTGCCCCCGCGATGGCCCTCGAACCGGTAGCCAAGCTACCGGGGAGTGATTTTTGAATATGCACGACGAATGCAGTCATCACAAGTCACGCGCATGCGCGCATGCGGTGCGACGTGCTCGTCGCTCGTGCCTACCATCACACCGCCAGGTTGCGCGGCAGTATCGCCCGGTGCAGCGCCTGCGCAACTTCGTCGGACCGTCCGCGCCCGTCACGCATCGATTCGATGACAGCGCGGGGTCGCGACACCAACGACAGGCCGCGCCACGCGGCCGCGTCCGGTAGGTCCGAAAGCCCATCGTGCAGCGCGTCATCGAGCTGAACGCTCGTGTCGGTGTGCTGTTCGTGTCCGTCGCGCGCGATGATGCACCGATGGCGCGCCCAGGGATCTTTTGCGGTTTGTCGTACGGTGATCGATCCCCCGTCGGACACGATCGTGCCATCAAGTGCGCGTGCGGCAACCTCGGCCGGCATCGCATTGGGGATCCAGACCGTGACAGCCGGAAACGCGGTCAACGTCGGCGCGTACACGTTCGCCGCGGCCGCGCCGCCGAGTGCCCAGGCCTCCATCGACGTGCTGAGACGCGCGAGACCCTGCAGCAGCTCTTGCGGCGCGCGTGACCACACGTACAGCTGCGTCTCCTGCACCGGGGCTGTGTCTTCGGCGGCCCAGAGGTCGAGCAGTCCGTTCGGGTCGGCGAGCTGCCAGCGGGTCGTACGTGCGCCGCGACGGATCGGCGTGAGCAACTGCTCACGCTCCAGGCGGTGCAGCACGTACGTCGCCTGCGGTTGCGTCACGCCGGCCAGCGTCGAAAGCTCGGTGGTGGTGATGCCATGCGCGAGTCGTTGCGGCGACGTCGCACACAGCAGCAGCGTTTCCGCACACCGCCCCGAAAGCCCGACGAGCCGCGTCGGCCGTCTCCCGCCCGATGAGGGCGCCGACGTCTCGAGCGACGTGCGTTGTCCCTCGACGTGCACGAACAGCGGCGCGGCCTGCAGGTGCAGATCCCCCGTCGCCCGCTCGGCCCAGGACACACCCGCAGCGACGAGCTCCTCTCGGGTCGCGCTCGGCAGGCTGCGCGCGGCGAGCAGGACTGGCGTGGCCCCCGACGTTCGGGACAGTTCCGTGGCTCGCCGCGACGCCTCATCGCTTGAGAGTCCGATCGCCGAGAGTACCCGAAAGGCGACCGGTCGCCCACCGCGGCTCTGCACGGTGAGGCGGTCGCCTTCCGGATCGACGTCAATCTGCACCCCGGGCAGGGCGCGGAGCTGTCGGAGCAACCAATCAGGGGGACGCGGCATTATAACCAATTATTGCAAAATAAACGATGTGTTTATTATACGACTCGCGTTTATTTCCGCAACGCCGCACTACCGCCGTGTCCTTCGGACTGCCGAGGGCGAAGATCCGCGGCGTCATACCCTTGCTCGATACGTCTCGCTGCGGTCAGCCCGTCCGCATCCCCACCTCCACCGTATCCGCCGGAGCACGCGGCGGCGGTGCATTGCCATTGTCCATGTCCGACGCAATCAACCATCGCCCATCGCGCGCACGCCGCAACGTCAGCGTGAACTTGCCCGCGTCGGCCGGATCGTTGCCGTACCCGTACGCGCCCACGATGTACCCCACGGTATCTGCCGTCGCGTACGCCAGCGCGCGCAGTCGCAGTGGGCCACCACCCTGCCCAGGATACACCTCGGCCAGCGCCGCACGGCCTCGCGCCGGCGGACGCTCCGGCTGCAACACGAAACCATCGGGCGTGAACAGCGCAACCAGCGCGTCCACGTCGCGACTGCGCCACGCGCGTTCGTAGTCACGCAGCACGCGATCGAGCGCCGGTGGCAGCGTTACCGATGGGAGTGGCGCCGACGCCGGTTGTGCGTGCGAACGCACTGGTGCAGCGCCGAGCGCGACGGTGAGCAGTGACGCGAGCAGGAGTGAGCGCATGGACGGTGAGTGACGGGGAGCGACGACATCGCGTGCTGCCTGAGTGCGCCGCACGCCTCGCACAACATCACCCGCCCGCCGCCCGCTGCATCGCCGCGATCGCATCGGCGAGGTTCGTCTCCTGCGTGCTCCCCACCACCACGCCGCCACCGTGGGACAACAGCTCACCCGCACGCGTGGAGCCCGCCGCATCGACCAGCGCCACGAGCATCGAGGAGTTGGCCGTCAGTCCTTCGCCCATCTGCTTGAGCAACGGATCGGGGAAGCCGAGATCGAGGAAGTACGCCGCCAGCGCCCCACCGGCCGCGAACGTGAGCGTGCCGATGCCGGGCAGAATGAAACCGGCCAGCGCCCCCACCAGCGCACTCTTCCCCACGCCCCAGTCCTGCGATTCGGTGAAGTCCACCTTCCCGCTCGCATCGCGCGTGATCACGGCGACGTTGCCGAGTCCGATGCCTGAGGCCTTGAGCGTCTGCACGCCACGTTCGGCACCGGTGGACGTGTTGAAGCTCGCAATGAGCACGTGACGGGCAGCAGCGGATTCGGACATGTGCACTCCGGAGCGAGAGATGGTGTGGTGATGACCCTGTCTACTTCACCGGCACTGCATCGTTCCACGACGCGGTCACCGTGATGCGCATCCCCTCGGGCGTGCGCACGAACACGCGCGTGGACACGCCCGTCAGTGTGTCGCCCGGCGTGGGCACGCCGATGTAGCGATAGTAGCCGTACACCACACCGGGCGCGATGGGCGCAACACGCATCTCCTTCACGATGAGCGTATCGGGCCACGAGTTGTCGGTGATGGCCGACCAGCCGGCGTAGCCGGTCTCCAGTGCCGCCGGCGAATGACGCACGAGCCGCTCGGTGTGCACGTAGGTCGCGAGATAGCGCGCGCGGTTGCGCTTGTGAATGGCGTCGAGGTTCTCGCGAAAAGTGGCCAGCGCGTCGATCGAATCACGCGCCGCGTCCTGCGCGCTCCACGCGACGAGTGGCGCACCACCGGCGCGCGCGGCCGACGACATCGCCTGCACGCGCTCGGGACGCCTTGCTTCACCCGTGGCCACGCGCACACCGAACGCCACCAGCAGCAGCGCCACGACCGAACCGACGATTCGTGCGTGCATGACACGCCTCCCGGATGAGTGTTCGACCCGCGCTAGTGCGCGCGTCAGCCTGTGGCTCACGTGCGGCGACACCCGCCGCGCCTGCACGAGTATGCGGTCGAACGCAGACGACAGCCAGCCGGCGCGCTCCGATCGCGGCGGAAGGCGTCCCGGCGGGAGCGCCCGTCAGCTCGCGGCGCGCCGTCGTGCCTGACGCGCGAGGAGCGCATCGATGCGCCGCTTGTTCTCCTGCTGGAGCAACACGGGATAGCCGTTGAGCAGCACGTTCGGGATCATCATCACGAGGGCGACGCTCAGCATCGCGGTGTCTACCAGCTGGCTTTCAGGCGTCATGTCGTACGGTCTGGGGGGTACCACGCGATCCGGCGCATCGCCTGGCGATCGGCCGATGCGCGTGCGGGCGTGCCCGACGGCCGGTCACGGCCACAGCCCCCACACGCCGAATCCGATCAGGGCGCCGCAGATGGCGAACGTGCACAACGATCGTTTCCGCGCGACCGTGCGACCATAGGCCGCCAACCATACCGCCGCGATGAAGCAGAGCAGGCCGAGCGCGCTCGCGCCCTGCGCGAGTGCGAAATAGCGGTCTACTTCGTCCTGCGGCACGCTCGGGTGAAAGTCGCCGAGCTGTGACAACAGCCCGACGACGATCAGCGGCCACGACAGCACCGCGAGCACTACCGACAGCGTGGCGGCACGAGATCGATTCAGACCGCACTCCTCGGTTGTGCGTGCAACGATGCCGTGCCGTGCAGACGGTGACGGTGGCAGACTTCACGCCGGACAATGTCGCGCGGGCGTGTCCCGGCGGCAATCGGGCCCGGTCCGCATGACGCACCTGGTCATGCGCACGCCCCGCGCCTGTCACACCCCCCACGCATGCTTCAGACATGCCCAATCCCAAACGCTGGCGCCACCCCAACACCGACCGCAGCTGGTACAGCTGCCGCGATCTGCACACGTGGAACGATGACCTCGCCGACGTCGCGCGCACCCTCATCGACGCCGCACGCGACGGCCAGTGGGACACCGTGTTCCGCACGCTCAACGCCAACGACACCCACGACCTCGTGAACGTCTGGCGCCCCGGCGGCACGGCCGAGTACACCGCGCTGCATCATGCGGCGCGTCTTGGTCACCGTCGTGCAGCGTTGCGTCTGCTCGCGCGCGGTGCCTGGCGATGCATGCCCAACGCGAAGGGTGAAACACCCGCCGACGTGGCGCGTCGACATGGTCACGACGCACTCGCCGCATCGATCGCGCCGCTCGACGACCTGCGGTACGTAAAGTCGCAACTGCCCGCACTGCAGCACTGGTTTACCGCGCTCGTGCGCGCACGACTCAGTCACGATCGCACGCTGTGGCAATCACTCCGCCTCCCCGAACTGGTCGTGGTGGTCGAGAGTGCGCCGCAGGCCGTGTACTTCCCCGTGCCCGGACTCGGCGGCGGCTTTTTGTTGCGCTACGGTACCGAGCGCGATCTGCCGCACGGTGCCCCCGTCATCACCGTAAACAGCTGGAGCCGCATGTCGAGCGGCAGCGAGGAGACGCACCGCATCACGGAAGGCGAATGCCGGAGGGAGCCGACGGCTCTACCGTGAGCCGCAGATGTGGCGCGTCGCGCCTTCCGAGCTATCTTCCATGCATGACGCCAGCCTTTCGATCTTTGCTTGAGCGGGCTCGCCCCATCTTGCTTCGTCACGGCGTGACGAGTGCGGGTGTGTTTGGCTCCTTTGCCCGCGCTGAAGCGAACGAACACAGCGATCTCGATCTGCTGGTCGAGCTGCCTCCGGACGCGTCCTTGCTGGATCTGATTGCGATTGAACAAGACCTGAGCGACGCGCTCGGTGTGCGCGTGCAGGCGACCACGCGGCGCGCCTTGCATCCTGAGGTCCGAGCACGCGCGGAACGCGACGAGATTCGTATTTTGTGAAGCGGCCGGACCCCGCCCTGTATCTCCTGCATATCGTGGAGAGCGCGGAGCTTGCTATCGCGTACCTTGGCGAGGCGACTCTGGTTCAGTTCATCGACAATCGACAGCTGCAGGACGCAGTGATTCGCCGCCTTGAGATCATTGGCGAAGCCGTCAAGCAGCTGCCAGCATCCGTTCGTCACGCGCACGTGGATATCCCGTGGCGGCGCATCGCCGGACTCCGTGACAAGGTGATCCACGATCATATGGGTGTCGACCACGAACTGGTCTGGCGAGTCGTGCGGAACGAGTAACCATCGCTCGTTCAACGTGTTCGCACGATTCTCGAGTCGTTGCCATCAGCCTCGGATTGACTGGGCCCATAACGCCCCGCGTCATTCGTACAGCCGCTCCGCACTCACGACGCTCAGTTCGGCGCACAACCCGACGATCCGGTCCACCGCCTGCGCCATGAACTGCGCGCCCTTCTCCGCGGTCTCGGCCCGCGGATCGCCCACGCCGGTGTCAGCTGTCACCTGCGTCCACCGACGCGGCAACCACGCCCACCCCTCACGCACACCGGTCAACACGCTCGCCTTCGCCGCGCCATCGCCCCACGTCTCGCGCGGCGCGACCAGCTGCGGGGCAACGTGCAACACGGCACTCGTCTCGAGTTCCCCGGCGTGATCGCCGGCGTCATCGAACACACGCGCATCACCCACCTGCCACC
>ERZ1066122.1384-NODE-1384-length-19722-cov-19.692785_pt1 | contig 19722 bp, 23 predicted proteins | sample MGYA00382769_ERZ1066122 | MGnify/ENA primary metagenome ERZ1066122 (study PRJEB33369, sample SAMEA5778352) | biofilm metagenome | biome: Industrial cooling water; feature: Water cooling tower basin; material: Biofilm | place: United Arab Emirates | collected... | reverse complement strand
CACGGCGACGGCTGGATGAGCCTGTACGCCTTCAACGACGCCCTGCTCAAGGACGTGGGCGACTGGGTCCGCGGCGGCGAGCCCCTGGCCACCGTCGGCAGCTCCGGCGGCCAGGGCCGCCCCGGCCTCTACTTCGAACTCCGCCGCAACGGCCAGCCCCAGGACCCCAAACCCTGGCTCCGCCCCTGACCCGCCCCAAAAAAAGGGGCAGAGTAAATATCTGCTTCAAACAGATATTTACTCTGGCCCCTTTTTTTGGGGGCGGGCGCATAATCGCGGCATGCGCCCCCACGCCCTCCTGCTGGCCCTGCTGCTCCCTGTCGCCGCCTTCGCCGAGGAGGCCGCGCCCGCCGCGGCCCCCGAAGCGATGCCGCTCGACGAGATCCAGCGCTACGTCGCCGTCTACCGCGCCATCAAGGAAGCCTACGTCGAGCCCATCGACGACCAGACCCTGATGAAGGCCGCCCTGCGAGGCCTGCTGGCCGACCTCGACCCGCACAGCGCCTACCTCGAGAAGGACGACGCGGAGGACCTGCAGGAACAGACCGAGGGCGCGTATTCCGGCGTCGGCGTCGAGATCGAGCAGCGCCCCGACCGCAGCCTGCTGGTGGTCGCCCCGATCGACGGCACCCCGGCCCAGCGCGCCGGCCTGCGCGCCGGCGACGTCATCATCGCCATCGACGGCCAGGCGCTCGCCGCCGAGGGCGCCGACGCCGCCAGCCGCGAGCTGCGCGGCCCCGAGGGCAGCCAGGTCACCGTCACCTACCTGCGCATGGGCGAGCCGCTGCCCCGCGACCTGGTGATCACCCGCGAAACCATCCGCATCACCAGCGTCAGCAGCCGCCTGCTGGAGCCCGGCTACGGCTACCTGCGCATCGCCAACTTCCAGTCCGACACCGGTCCGCAGGTGCTGCGCCAGCTGCGTGCGCTCAACGCCCAGGCCGAGGGCGGCCAGCTCGCGGGCCTGGTGCTCGACCTGCGCAGCAATCCCGGCGGCCTGCTCAACGCCGCGGTCGAGGCCGCCGACGCCTTCCTCGACGACGGCCTGATCGTGCGCACCAAGGGCCGGCTGGCGTATTCCAACGCCAGCTTCCACGCCAAGCCCGGCGACCTGCTCAAGGGCGCGCCCATGGTGGTGCTGGTGGACGCCGGCACCGCCAGCGCCGCCGAAGTGCTGGCCGGCGCGCTGCGCGACCACCGCCGTGCGCTGCTGATGGGCAGCCGCACCTTCGGCAAGGGCTCGGTGCAGACCGTGGTGCCGCTGGAGAACGGCGATTCCATCAAGCTCACCACCGCGCGCTACTACACGCCGCGCGGCCGCTCGATCCAGGCCCGCGGCATCCGCCCCGACGAAGTGATCCGCGGCGAAACCAGCCGCGACCTGCGCGAACAGGACCTGCCGGGCCACCTGCGCGGCGACCAGGAAGTGGGCGATGGCTTCGCGCTGGGCGAAGTGATCGAGGGCGACGAGGCCGTCGCCAAGGCCCTGGCCCGCCTCAAGCTGCCGATGCGCTGGAGCGCCGCGCGCCCCGACGCCGCGAAGCACTGATCAGGCGGCGGGCACGCACACCATCAGCAGCGACAGCGGCCGCCCGGTGTCCGGATGGCTGGGTTCGCGCAGCGCGGCCACCGTGAAGCCCGCCTCCGCCAGCGCCGCGTGCCACGAGGCCAGCGTGCGGAAATACCAGGGCATGGCCTCGGGAAAAACCTGCGCGCCAAAGCCTTCGAAGGTCTCGAGCCGCCAACCGTCGCGATAAGGCTCGTCGCCACAGGCGCCCCAGGGATGCACCGTCTGCACCACCAGCCGGCCGCCGGGCGCCAGCAGTCCGCGCACGGCGTGCAGCAGCGGCGCCAGGTCTTCGTCGAGCAGCGCGAAGTTGCAGGCCACCGCCTCGAAGCGGCCCAGCGCCGGCGCCGCTTCGGCCAGGTCTTCGTAGGCCATGGCTTCGAAGCGCCCGCCGCCGGCCGCGCGCGCCGCCTCCACCAGCGGCCGCGACACGTCGATGCCGACCGCCTCGATGCCGCGCGCCGACAGCGTGCGGCACAGCCAGCCCTCGCCGCAGCCCACGTCGAGCACGCGCGCCGGCGCCGTTTCCAGCAGCGCCGCGACCACGGCCTGGTCGGTCGCCAGCCGCCGGCTTTCGATCAGCCCGTCGCGGACCGCCCGGGTCCAGGCCTCGGCGTTCTCGAACCAGCTCCGGACCAGACGCTCGCGCGGCACGTCAGTCGGCCTGGCGGGTTTCCGCGGCGGCGTTGTCGCGCAGCGCCAGGTCCTTGCCCAGCGTGTAGCCGATCACGACCTGGGTGGCGAGCACCGCGACCACCAGCCCGGCCCAGCCCCAGCTGCGCTGCCCGGGTGTCTTGAGCAGCGGCAGCGAGAAGGACACCAGCGCCGGGATGAAGAACGCCGGATGGATGACCAGCGCCAGCGCGACCAGCACGAAGCCGGTGCCGCCGCTGGCGAACAGGTGATGGCGCGAAGACTCGGTGCCGGGCGTGGACATGGCGTTCCTCAGGAATGGCCCGGATGGAAGTTGCCCTCCACCTCGGAGGTGGGCGCCGCGAACTCGCGGTCGAAGGCGCGGCGGATGCCGGCGATCGTGTCGGCCGGGTCCACGCCGTACTGCTGCTGCATGGCATTGGCGATGTGGCGCGCCACGTCGGACAGCAGGATGCCCCAGCCGGCGGCTTCGTCGCGGCCGCTCTCGTGCCATTTGCCGACGTTTAGCGAGCAGTGCAGGCCGCGCTCGGCGGCCCAGGCGCTCAGCAGCTGCACGGACTTCTCGTCGCGCTGCGCGGCGGGGGGAACGACCAGGGGTTTCATGGCGCATCGGCTCCGGATGAGGGGATGCGCCAAGGTTAACCCGGCGACGGCCGTGGCGTTACCCCGCGGCCGGGGCCAGGGCGCGCCGCAGCCGGTAGTCCACCAGCAGGAAGCCGAACGGCAGCACCGAACACAGCAGCGCCAGCAGCCAGGCCCACACCGACCAGCGCAGCACGTGGCTGACCGCCAGCGACATCAGCACGTAGGCCAGCCAAAGCACGCCGTGCGCCATGCCCACCGGCCACACGAAATCGTGGCCGAACTGGTACTTGGCCGGCATGGCGATGAACAGCAGCGTGATCAGGGACAGGCCCTCGAGCGCGCTGAGCACGCGGAAGGCCTTGGGCAGGGTCGTGTTCACGGCTTGCGCTTACGCTCCCACTGCCACGGCGGCGCCGAGCAGATCTCGGGCAGCGCCTCGTCCAGCTCGAAGAACTGGTAGGCGAACTGGCCCGACTCGTAAATCTTCACCAGCACGCGGATTTCGCGCTCGACGTGCGGCACGCCTTCCTGGTCCATGATCTTCATCCGCTGCATCACGCGCATCGCCTGGCGATCGGCGGTGGGGTTGCCCGTCTCGCGGATGACCGTCGTCTTGCGCGTGTGGCCCTGGTCGGTCAGCGTGGTGTGCAGGCAGACGAAGGCCGGGTTGCGGCCCTTGCCGGGCTTGTCGTTCGTAGGCGTGACGACGCCCCGGGTGGTCAGGACCGCGCCCGAAGTGTCCGGGGCCGCGGCCTCGGACTCCTGCGCGCTGGCGCCCGTTGAGGACAGCAGCAAGGCGGCGGCGAGCGCCGTGGCCAGTCGCTGGCGCGACGGGCGGGGAATCATCATCATCAGGCGGGGGTCCGGAGGGGGTTCGAAGGGAACGTACGACACTTCGCGGCGACGCGGCAACCCGAGGGCCGACGATTTCATGGTGCGTGCCCCCGAATGCGAAAAATTAGCAGGTTTGCCGGATCCGCTAACGCTTGGCAGGCAGCAGGGCCCGCGAAGCCGCCAGCAGGCAACAGGCGCCGACCAGGGCCGGAAGGTTGATCACGCCAAGCATCATGAACCAGGGCTCGGGAAGGTCGGGGAGCGCGATCCAAAGGCCGATCTGCAGCGCGAGACTGGCCAGCAGCCAGGCCGGCGCCAGGGCGATGGCGCGGGGCCAGGACAATTTGCGGCGCGACCGAAGAAGCCACATGCCACAGGCGGTCACGACCGCGTGCACGGGCAGCCCGACCAGGAAGGCGATCTGCACCAGTGCGGACGCGGGCATCGGGGTTTCCATCTCACCCACCAGCATCCCGATCTCCCGCGAACAAGGCCTGGGCCACGCCGGCCAGGGGCAACGGCTTGGATGATGGCTCAGGATTCAAGCTCGCGCACCCGCTGCGCGACGCTCGACGGGTCGATGTGCGGCCTGATGTAAGGCCATTTCGAAGCACACACCCTCCAGAGCGCCAACACGCCCGCCACTACGCCTGCGCTGGTCGCCAGGAAGGTATACAGCAGGTTCGGCAGGCGATCCTGGAACTGGAACAACACCAGGAAGAAGGCGACGCCCACGAACCAGCCAGCCACGGGCAGCCAGCGGCTGGTGAGGACGCTGGGCTTCTCTGCTTCGAGGTTGCCCCGGATCTGCTTCAGGTATTGCATCTCTTCGGTCGGGTTAATGCTGGGTATAAGGGCCTGGGTAGCGCCGCGCCGAAAGCGTCGGCTTGGATGCTTAGTCAGCGGGCAGTGCGAAAACGCTCGGTGCCCACCATTAGCCACACGATCGTTGCGAACCCTACGACAACCAGCGCGACGACTCCAAATAACCCGTAGATAGGTTCGCGAAGCCCAGCCACGCCAAACGCGAGCGACACCGCGGGAAGAAATAGCAGCCGGTTCCCAGCCCAACGATTGAGCTTAGCCATGTCCGGAACGTCCCCTGGCCGAACTCCGGACAAGATAGCGTTGCCTCCCGCAAAGCGGACCGCCAAGGCGATTGCCGCGAGGATGGTGCCGGCGATGATCAGAAGGACTGAAAGGACCGCCACAATGCCTCCTCAAGCGCAAACACTTCGGCGAAGCCGCGCCGAAGGCGTCGGCTTGAATGATTGTTAGGCCTCGTGGCCGTTGGCTTTCAGCGTCACGAACAACTGGTTGAGCTGCTCAGGAGGCAGAGGAAGCCAGTGGCTCCAAGAAGCCTCCTTGTTGTGAGGGTAGCCGAGCAAATTATTGAGCGCACCATGCAGAAGGAAATGCTGCTCCTTACTCAGGGCCGCGCCCGCCCGCAAGGTGCCTACGGCTGCGCGGTACTCGGCTTTGGTGCGGCCGAACAGGGTCGCAAACTCCCAGTCTGGGAAGAACGGACCGTCGGCGGTTGCTGTGAGCACCTGGTCGAACACCTTGGAGAGATCCTGCTCCATGAGGCCTAACGCTGGAGTTAAGCCGCCGCGCGTAGCGCGGTCGGCTTGAACGACTTGTTAGCAAAAAATGGCAGTCAGAAAACATCACTAAATTTTTCCATAATATCATTATGAAATCTGGAGTCCCCGGCGTATTTTATTACCCACGGAACGTACGGATGTTTAGAACCGGCATATTTAGACAGCAATTTTGTAGCTGGCTGTCCCAAGTTAATTAGCAATGCGCTTATGAAGTCGATGTAGAGAAAAAAGCCTGTGACAGTTTTATCATCATAATCGTCTTGGCAATACTCACTTGGATCATCTAGCCGCTCAACCGCCTCAACAAGGATATCGACATCACGCTCATCAACTTTTGCAACGATACTGCGCAAAAAGTCCTTCGATATTTTTGATGATATAAACTGATCGAAAGCGTCTTTCAATTCTTCAGAGAGATTCACCAACATTCTCCTTTTTTGCTAACGCCGTGCTAACCGGCCGCGGTCCGATAGTGGTTGGTTTGAACGTAACATGTCCCCGCAGGTCCGGTTGAGCACATAGTTAGGCCCCACTCACGGCTTGCTGCAAAGACGCATGAAAAAGTTCTTGCGCCAGTAGGCTGCAAGACGGGGCGCAGATAGGAAAAGGCGGTCTGTGCTGCTTGGGTGATCGCGCTCCATGGCCATCCACACGGCGCGTGGTGCGACGAAAAGGCTGTGGCTATCACCACTAAATGGGGTTAACTGTCGAAGCTCGTAATCGGGTTGAAGTGCCTCGTTTACGGCCTCGATGAGCGTCTCCTGCTTGACTCCGGGTGCGGCTGACACGGATTTTGGTGGCCGACCATTGGTGCGCAAGTTGAATTGATGATCGGATAGCTGCTGGACCACCAAATAGTTCTCTGGAAGAAACGCGGAGACGCATTCGACAATCTCGGCAAGCCCGTCCCGCCAGTCAACGACCGCGCAATGATCAGACTCGCCGAAGGCCGCTATCGCCTCGGAATCGCCTTGAAGCACCCTTGAAAGTAACGCCTGATCCATGTTTTGTGGGGACTAACACCTGAGTTAAGCCGCGCCGCGAAGCGGCGTCGGCTTGGACGAGTTGTTAGGCCTCATGCTGCCACACCCGCAGTACCAGCGCTCCTACTGCAGCTCAGCACGGAGCCTAGCTGCCAGCCCAACTCGCTCCTCCGCGGTGTAAACACCCTTGTGCCCGGCATGAAGCCCATCACCGTAGTAGCGTGGAATCACGTGCTGGTGGTAGTGCCACACATCCTGGTCGCCAGCTGGGCCATTGTGTTGGCGCGTTGATATGCCTTCGCAATCGAGAGCGCGCAGCATCGCGTTGGCTAAGCGACGTGTGGCGGAGAAAAAGTGGTTCCCGAGGCTATCGGGAATTTCAAGCGCATTCTCGTAGTGTCTACGTGGCACTACCAAGCAATTGCCTTTGATGCCGCCGTAGTAGTGCAGCGGAATCACTGCAAAAAGATTGGCATCAGAAAAGACAATGGCCGAATTCGGGTTGGGCCCGGACAGGTGACCTGCCCCCCATTTTCCGGTCCAGGCTGATTTAAGTAGAGTCCGTCCTCAAGAGGAAGACGGACATGAAGAAGCGATACACGGACGAGCAGATCATTTGCTTTTTGAAGCAGGCGGCCGCGGGCACCCCGGTGAAGGACCTGTGCCGCAAGCACGGCTTCAGCGATGCGTCGTTCTACATCTGGCGCCAGAAGTTCGGCGGGATGGACGTGCCGGATGCCAAGCGCCTGCGGGCGCTGGAGGCGGAGAACGCCAAGCTCAAGAAGTTGCTGGCCGAAGCGATCCTGGACAAGGAAGCCCTGAAGGTCGTCGTGCGGGGAAAATCGTAAGCCCGCAGGCCAAGCGCGCCGCCGTGGCCGCCATGCGGGCCAAGACCTCGATCTCCGAACGCCGGGCCTGCCAGCTGCTGGGCCTGGCGCGGAGCGTGCTGCACTACGAGACGCAGAAGCAGGACGACGGACTCAAGGCGCGGCTGATCGAGCTGGCCGGGGAGCGGCGTCGGTTCGGCTACCGCCGTCTGCACATCTTGATCGAGCGCGAAGGTGTCGAAGTGAACCACAAGCGGATCCACCGGCTGTACCGGGAGGCGGGGCTGGCCGTGCGCCGCCGGCGCAAGCGCGAACGCGTTGCAGTGGAGCGGCGCCCGCTGGTGCTTCCGTCCAGCCCCAATCAGAGCTGGTCGATGGACTTTGTTTTCGATGCGCTGGCCGACGGCAAGCCGCTCAAGTGCCTGACGGTCGTGGACGACTGCACGAAGGAAGCGGTGGAGGTCGCGGCGGCCCGCCGAATCAACGGCCAAGGCGTGGCGGACTTGCTCGAAGCGGTTTGCCGCTTCCGCGGTTACCCGGCGGCGATCCGAACCGATCAAGGTCCCGAGTTCACGGGCCGGGCGCTCGACCAATGGGCGCAGGCCAACGGCGTAAAGCTGGTGCTGATCCAACCCGGCAAGCCGACGCAGAACGCCTACATCGAAAGCTTCAACGGCAAGTTCCGGGACGAGTGCCTCAACGAAAACTGGTTCACCTCGCTCGAGCATGCCAAGGCAGTGATCTCGGCCTGGCGACGTGACTACAACCAGGTCCGGCCGCACAGCGCGCTTGGCAACCTCACGCCGGCAGCCTTCGCGGCCACGGTTCGAGAGCAAGGATTCGCAAAACCCACCCCGAGCGATAAGCTCGCCAGCCAGGACTCTACGAAATAGCCGCTGGCCCTAAGATTGGGGGCAGGTCACCGCCAGAGTCCCCAGCGAGAACCAAGCGAGCCATTTCCCGCGCCAGAAATAAGCGACACGACGTGCCAGAGTACGTCAAGTTTCTTGTCTGGATTCGCGCCGCCGGACATTGTGAGCAATGTGGCTACGATTTGACGGTGGACCTGCGGAGCGGTCGCGCCGTAAAGCTGGGCGATGTGGCACATATTGCCCCAGCCAGCCCAGATGGTCCGCGCGCGTTCGAAGATTACACCTTGGAAGAGGCTGAGCGGCTCAGTAGCGATCCGGACAACTTGCTGCTGCTTTGCCCTGGTGATCACAGGCGCACCGACCGCTCGCCGGATGCGTATCCCATTCAGGATCTCCAGCAGCACCATCTTTCCCACATCGCCCAGATTCGCCATGCCGCCCAAAGAGGGGAGACCCAGCGGGCCCAAGGACTGATCATCTTGGGACGGCATTGGGCGACTGAGAATGTGATTCGCCCGCGGGATCTGCAAGAGGCGATGCTCTCCGAGGGGCTGTGGGCCGAAGCTGACCCCGTTGTCCATGTGCTTCCGGAGCCAGGCCGAGGTGGCCGAGACGATTTGTATTGGCAGACCGTCGAGCGCTCCGTCGACGAGAAGTTGGTAGACCGACTCGCAAAGGGGACCAGTAGACATGGCGATCCCCTAAATCTGTGCGTCGCAGGCGTAGCCGACATCCCCAGCCTGATCCGTGTCGGACGCCAATTGGGAGATCGTAGCAACCGATTCCTTTACTCTCGCGACCGCCAACACGTACTGCAGTGGCCCAATCCGCTCGCGCCGGCACCCGAGTTCCTCTATACGCCACCTGGTGATGGGGAGGGCCCGATCGCTCTCGTGCTTTCACTGTCGGCTGAGGTTCCGCCACGGGACGTCCTCGCTGCTCTTCCCACCCAGCGAATTGCGACGTTCACGACTCCGCAGCCCCGCTATGACCTTCTCCAGAGCCGTGCCGCAATTCACGCTTTTCGGAGGGAGCTGCAGGTCCGGCTCAGCCCTCTTGAAGCGGAGTCCGATCAACCAATTCACATTTTTGCCGCAATCCCCGCAGCACTTGCGATTGAGTTCGGAGCACTGCTTTCGACTCAGCACGCCCATCGGTACGTGATCTACGACCGCGAGGGCGAGTTGAATGCGTTCGTCCCTGTGATGGAGCTCGGGCCGCGCCGAGCATCGACCCTGATTCAGAACGATTGATCAAGGATATTTCGATGAAAACTACTTCTGACGAGTACCTCCACGCCCTCTGGAAGGAAGTCGATCTGCCAGAACGGGCTTATGAATTGGCCCTCCACCGCTACGAGGATCTCGGCGAGTGGCTCGCAAGGCCGCAGTCGAGCCTCGTAGATTACGACACGCACGTCTTCGTTCAGGGCTCTTTCGCTTTCGGGACGCCGATCCGGCCGGTGATCGATGGAGAGGAGTTTGACCTGGACTTCTCGTGCAAGCTCCGGTCTAGAATCAGCCGGCAGACGCATTCGCAGATTCAGCTGAAGATGTTGGTCGGTGAAGAGCTGGCTGCCTACCGCAATGCTCGCGGTATCCAGAAGCCGCTGACGGAGAAGAACCGCTGCTGGCGCCTGGGTTACAAGGACGAGCTGCCGTTCCACATGGATGTCGTGCCTGGGATCCGGGCCGACGAGGCTCGACGGCGCGCTTTGATCGAGGCAATGCAAGTGACGGGCATCGATGCTCCGCTGGCACAGGAGGTTGCGCGGCGTGCCCTGTGGATCACGGACATTCAGGACAAGGACTACGCCAAGATCTCGGACGACTGGCCGTCCAGCAATCCGGGTGGTTACCAGCTCTGGTTCCTGTCCCGCATGCATGGCGGAATCAAGAAGTATCTGGCCGAGGCTCAGGTCGACCCTGCACCGGTGTACCGCAGCAAGACCCCCTTGCAGCAGGTTGTGCAGCTGCTCAAGCGGCATAGGGATGTAATGTTCCAGCATGACTCCGATCGGAAGCCGGTATCAATTATCCTGACCACTGTCGCCGGTGGCGCATACGTCGCAGGCGAGTCGCTTTCCCAGACCATGCGTCGCGTGCTACAGGCGCTTGATGCGGTTCGCCGCTCGGACACGAACTTTATCCTCAACCCGGTCAACCCGGCTGAAAATTTCGCTGATCGGTGGGCGCGCGCCGATTGTGTCCACCTCCAACTCAAGGCGAACTTTCACCGCTGGATCGGTGAGGCCATTCGGGATTTCGAGAAGATCCTCGACGGAACGGACCCTCGCCAGCTCGTCGAATGCGCCGAGGATGCCTTCAAGCTGATCCTGCCGGAAGCAGTTCGCCGGCGCTTCGGGATTGTCGCGGGCGCCCCGGCGCTCGTGCGCAGCGTGCAGCTCCAAGGCGAGCCGGCAAGGCCGTGGGCCGATTGGTGACGGATGCGCTTCACCGAGAAATCCATTGATGATTTGCTCGAATCGTGGTCGAGGCTGCGGCGATCACCCGCTAGGGAGCCCGGTCTCGTCTCGGTTACGGGAATTCTAGCATTCCAGCTCGAGCCGAAAGGCCTGCCCAAGATCGAGGACGCTTATCGGGTTCGAATCGATATCCGGGTTGACCGCAATGACGAAGTGCCAGAGGTATTCGAGCTTGATGGGCGGATACCGAGAGATGTAGAGGAGCATGTGAACCCAAACGGTGACTTTTGTCTGGGGTCACCACTGGCAGTCCGGATGAAGTTGGGCCGAACTCCCAGCTTGGCCCTTTTCGTCGACCAATGTGTGATTCCGTTCCTGTACGCTGCGTCCTGGCGCAGGAAAGGATGCGCAGGATGGCCGTTCAGCGAACTGCCACACTATGGCCCGGGCCTCCTGGAGGATTACGAACGGTTGCTGCGTGTGAGCGGTGCCGTGAGCACCAGACTAGCCTTGTCTGCCTTGTGTGTCCGCCCGCGCGTCGCGAACAGTCTGCCCTGTCCTTGCGGCTGCCGGCGACGCATTGGCAAATGTTCGTATCGATGGCACTTGGCCAGTTTGCGTCATCTCGCTACGCGTCCAATTTTCCGCCGTGTCTTAGCAGACTTCGATCAGCGAAAGATCGGCAATGGCTCCGATAGCTAAACTGATCCACAGGCCGATGCCCAGGATCTTACTCCTGAAGTGCTAGCGCCCATTCCTGTGACGAATTGTCATTTGGACTAGTACTCCCAGCCTACAAGCTCGACGCTTCTTGTGGTCTAACCAACCCTGGCTTGGGATCAGGCGGAGAGAGCAGGTCGTATGAGGTCTGCCTGTACGGCTCGCAGCCGATCAGTAGAGGGTTGGCCCCGTCCCATCTGCATCTCCCCAGGGTCTGGATCGACACGAGAGTGATACAATTCTGCAGTTCTCTGGGCGCCATCAATGTCACCAATTCCCGCGCCAATGCAGGATGCCGTGCTAGCCGTGCTTCGCGCTGTGCGCGAGGCAGGTGTGGGGCGGATCAATCGAACGACGCTCATCAAGCTGGTATACCTGCTTGATTGCCTGCATGCCGAAACGCATGAAGGGGGAACTGCCAGCGGTTCTGCTTGGTACTTCTATTCCTACGGGCCGTTCGCGGCTGACTTGGTTGGCGTGATCGGCGAAATGGTGAGCCGTGGAACAATCCACGACTACAGTGCGGAGCATCGGGATCAGGAGTACACACAGTATTGGCTCGGGGAGTTCCCACTAGGCCCCACGCTGAGCGACGTGGGATTGGCTCCAGCCCAAGCTGCGCGCTTCGGATCCTTGGTTAGGAAGTTCCGTCAAGATTTGAGCGGGCTTCTCGACCATGCTTACTTCAAGACATTGCCGATGCAGTTGGCAACGCCTGGTCAGAACATCGACTTCTCGGTGTTGAGGGGTGTTGGCGAGGTAAAGCCACACCATCAGGTTGGAATCATGGATCAGGCGAAACTATTGAGAATCCTGCAGCTTGGTGCGAGTCTGGAGCGTAAGTACGCTGAATCAGAAGGTAACGTTAGGGCGATGGCTGCACACCGGCTGATCTATGACCGAGCTTACAGCGAGGGAATGACTGCAATGGATGCAGAGTTGCTGAATGAGCCTGACATCCAATTTACCGCACTCTTGTCCTGAGGGAATTGAGGATGGCGTTCGGTAATGGGACTCTGGTTAGCGAGGCGCTGCCGCCCTACGATCAAGACGCGCCGCCTACAAGCGGACAACCGAAGATCGGCCAGATCATCCGCACCGTCGTTCCCGAACTTGGTACGACGTGGAAGATTTTCGATGCAACCCGATCAGATCAGACTTCACACAACTCAGCGTCGGGCGTGATCAGGGGGGCTAATCCTCTGCATGATTGGAAGCCTAAGCCGAACCGGCTCCCGATATTTCGGCTCGGTATTGGCGAGTCCACCGAACTCATTGCGCTAAGATCGAAACTGCGCCCTTGCATTGTGCTTGCGACGGCAGATGGCATTCCTGATTTGCGACTTCCGCAGCCCCAGCGGAACATCGCCAGGGAGGCATTCATGCGACCATCGTATCTGGTAGCACCGATCTTCTCTGTCGGCACACCAAACGAATCCAAGTCGGTGACCCCGACAATCGCAGCTCGTGCAGAGTGTCTGGTTTACCCTAACCTCGTGTTTCTGCCTCGTACTGGCGGGATTATTAGGGATGACAGCGTTGCCCGCCTCGATCGAGCTTTCTGGACGACATTGCCACAGCCGACTCAGCTAGAGGCAATGTCACTAAGCAGGCTCAGGATGGGTATTCTCCACGGCCAGCTTGTGACATTGCGAGGTTTGGCGCCCGACCAGGACTACATCGAGCTAGTCGAAATTCTGCGGACCGAGTTGGCGCAAGAACACGCTGAGCATCTTGACTAGCTCAGGCCTGAGTTGGTGGCGCTGGCCGATTTGGCGCTGAGCGCAAGCAGCGACTATGGACATCGAAACGACGAATCGGGCCCTCGAATGCGATCTAGCCATGGACATCACCTGTTCATGGCTAAACCCGCATGAGTGCGGGCTTTCTGGTCATGTCCATAGGTGCATCACCTGCCGGTATATCGCCCATGTGCTCAACCGCGGCGCCGGGGCGGTGCTCAGTCCGCTCGACCGCCCGTCTTGACGGGCGGCCCGCGGTGGCCTCAGCCGCCGGCGTTGGGCGCCGCGACCACCGGCCCCACGCTCACCAGCTTGATGTTGAAGATCACCAGCTGGTTGGCCATCTCGCGGGCCTGATCGATGCTGGTGCCGTAGGCGGCGCTGCCCGGGATCACGACTTCCCAGCGCGCGCCGGCCGGCATCTGCTGCAGCGCTTCGCGCAGGCCCGGCAACGGGATCTCGCTCAGGCGAACGGTCACGGGGCCCGCGGGCTGCCCCTCGCTGGCCATATTGGTGTCGGACACGACGGTGCCGTCCGGCAGGGTGCTCCGGAACTCGAGGGTGACCTGGTTTTGCTGCGTGGGCTTGGCGCCATTGCCGGCCTCGAGCACGCGGTACTGCACGCCGCTGGGCAGGACGTTCACGCCCGGCTTGGCGCGGTTCTGGGCCAGGAAGGCGTCGCCCTTGGTCTTGTTGTCGGCGGCGCGCCGTTCCAGCTCCGCCTTCATCCGTGCCGTCATGCGGGCCTGCAGCGCCTGGATCGCGGCGCCCAGCTGGTCGCCCGGCACCGCCGGGTCCTTGCGCGCGGCGGCGTCCTGCAGGCCCTTGATCACCGCCTGCATGTCGAGCTGCTCGCCGCTGGCCAGCACGTTGGCGATATCCAGCCCGGCGCGATAGCCCAGCGCATAGCTGGTCTTGCCCTTGTCGCTGGTGGTGTCCTGCGCCGTGGCGACGGCGGGCAGGGCAAACAGCGACAGCGCGGTCGCCAGCGCCAGCAGGTGCATCCTCATTCGCGATTCTCCTTGGGGAAACGTGGGCTCAGCGCGGCTTGGCCGGCAGGGGGAAGGGGGTGACCACTTTCTCGCCGGTGCCGGCGTCGCGGATGCTGAGCTGGCCCTTGCGGTCCACCTCCTCCACGCGCAGCACGCTTTGCATCGGCAGGTGCAGCACGCGCGTGTGGGCGAACTCCTCGCGCAGGCGCTCCTCGGTGGGGTCCACCACCAGGCCTTCGTTGACGTCGAACACCAGGTCGGACACTTCGGTGAAGCCCCACAGCGAGCTGGCCGACACGCGCCGCGCGTACAGCTCGTAGATCTTGCCGGCGCTGAGGAAGGTGACCTTGTAGAGGATGCGGGTGTTCATGGCGCGGATTCTATGCCAAGCCCGGCGGACAGGCGTCAGCCGCCGCGTGAACGCCTTGCCAGCATCGGCTTCAGCGCCAGCGCGTACAGCAGGCCCACCACGAAGCCGGCCAGGTGCGCCCACCAGGCCACCGCGCCGAAGCTGGGGCCGACGAAGGTGAAGACCAGCTGCAGCGCCGCCCACAGCCCGATCAGCAGCGCGGCCGGCACCTTGATGAATTCCAGCCACAATCCCAACGGCACCACCACGCCCAGCCGAGCGCTGGGGAACAGCGCCAGGTAGGCGCCGATCACCGCCGACACGCCGCCGCTGGCGCCGATGATGGCGCGCGCCGGGCTGCCCATCAGCAGCGCGGCGGCCAGGTTGGCCAGCGCGCCGCCGGCCAGGAACAGCAGCAGGAAGCGCCACGGCCCCAGGCTGCGCTCGGCCGGCAGCCCGAACAGGAACAGGAACAGCAGGTTGCCCACCAGGTGCACCGGCCCGAGGTGGATGAACAGGGCGCTGACCAGGGTCAGCAGGCGCTCGTCGCGCACGGCGGCGCGCCACTCGGTGACGCTGCCCGACAGCGTGCCCCAGCGCAGCAGGGTGTTGCGCCAGGCGGCGTCGTCGGGCAACAGCGCGATCCAGATCAGCGCCGCCACCATCAGCGCCGCCAGCAGCGGCGTGGCCCAGCGCCACTGCGGCTTGCGCCGGCTCGGTAAGTTCACGAAAACCATGGCGTCCTAGGGTCGTGCCAGCAGCAGGCGCTGGCCGTTGACCGAGAGTACCAAGCCATCGCGACGGATTTCCTCCAGCACGAGGCCCGCGCGCGGGCTAGCGCCTTCGCCCAGCCGTTGGCCGTCGAGGATGACGAAGCGCTGCGCCGGTTCATCGGCATACACGTGCATGCTCAGCTTCAGCGGCGGCAGCTGCGCGCGCGTGCCGGCGTCCAGGCTCGCCAGCGTCGGCAGCGACTCCGCTGGCTCGTCTGAAAACGGGGTCAGGTTCACTTCCTCAGCCCCGGTGGTTGCCTCGGCAACGGGCGTCGGACGCCGCTCGCTGGCATCGTTCTGCGCAAACGCCGTGCCTGCCGTTTCAGTCGTCGTCGAAGGCGTCGCCGCAGAGGTCGGCGTCGGCGCAGGAGGCTCGGTGGCGCCCAGGTCCTCCCGTGCCGAGGCAGCGAGGCTTGTCGCGGGTGCCGGTGCACTCGGCGCAGGCGCTGCCGGGGGCGCTTCAGGCAAAGGAGCTTGCCCTGCATCCACCGCACGCGATTCCGGCGAGGTCGGTGGGGTTAAGTGAACCTGACCCCGTTCTTCCCGTTCTTCGCGCGCGAGTTCGCGCCAGGTCAGGAAGGCGAGGGTGGCCAGCAGCAGGGTGCCAAGCAGCCACGCCCACGCGGGCATCGCCGCGCGGGCCTTCGGGCGGCTTGCCACCTGCTCGACGAACAGGCCGGGCGCGCGGCCGCGCTGGCGTTCGGCTTCAGATTTGCGCAGGGCTTCGAGGATCAGCGACATCAGTCCAGCCCCCGACGCAGGCGCGGGCCGTCGCCGTCGGCGGACGACAGCGCGAGCAGGGTTTCCGGGCCCACCACGCCGTCGGCCGCGAGGCCGTGCGCGGTTTGCAGGCGGCGCACGGCGGCCACGCTGGCGGCGTCCAGCACGGCGGGGCCGGCGTCGGCGTCGGCCAGGCCGGCGCGGTCGCGCAGGCGGTCGTGGATCCAGTCGACGGCGGGGCCGCTGTCGCCGGTCGCGGGCGGCACCGAGAGGAAGGCCGGGCCGCGCCACACGGCCACGTAGTCGCCGCGCCAGTGGCGTTCCAGCGCCAGGCGGTCGGTGTCGAAGCGGCCGCCGCCCAGCCAAAGCCGCACGCGCAGGGCGTCGGCGCCCAGCAGCACGGCCCAGGCCTCGCCGTCGCGGCCGTCGAGGCGCAGCAGCGCGGGCCGTCCCAGCGCCGCCAGCTTGTCGAGGCTGGCGCGCCCTCGCAGGCAGTACAGCCCCGCGGAAATCACCGGCGGGCAGCGGCTGGCGTCGGCTACCGCGGCTTCCTGCGCGCGCACGGTCCACAGTCCCAGCAGCTGCCGCCAGGCCGGCTGCGCGGCATCGCCGGCCAGGGCGATGCGCTGCGCCAGCGACTCACCCGGCAGGTAGGGCACCACGGTGTCCGCGGCAACTGGCGCGGCCGCGGGCACCGCGGCGGACGGTGCGGTGGGCAGGGGCGCCGGCGCCGGCCGTTCCGGCCACAGCCAGAACCCCAGCGCCAGCAGCGCGACCACGGCACCCACGCCGTGCGCGGCATTCAACTTCGGCAGCTTCGACAGCCGCGGCGCCAGCGCCTCGCGCGCGGCGCGGTCCACCCAGCGCTCGCCGATCTGCGCCTCGTCATGCGCGTAGCCGGCCAGCAGCGCGCGCTCGGCGATGATGTTGGCCAGGCGCGGCACGCCGCCGGAATGCTGGTGGATGCGCTTCACCGCCAGCTTGGTGAACGGGAAACGCTGGCCGCCGGCCACGGCGTAGCGGTGGCGCAGGTAGTGCTCGAGCTCGCCGGCATCGAGCGGCGTGAGGTGGAAGCGCGCGGTGATGCGCTGGGCGAGCTGGCGCAGGTCCTCGCGCGCCAGCAGCTCGCGCAGTTCGGGCTGGCCCAGCAGGATGATCTGCAGCAGCTTCTGGGTGTCGGTCTCGAGGTTGGTCAGCAGGCGCACCTGCTCCAGCGCGTCCACGCTGAGGTTCTGCGCCTCGTCGATGATCAGCACCACGCGCAGGCCCTGCGCGTAGGCCTCCAGCAGGTAGGCGTTGAGCGCGTCCACCAGCGCTTTCAGGCTTCCCGGGTTCGTGGGAAGCGGGATGCGCAGCTCCTGGCAGATCGTCTGCAGCAGTTCCACCGGGTCCAGGCGCGGGTTCAGCACCAGGGCCACGCGGGTGTTCTCGGGCAGCTGCTCCAGCAGCAGGCGGCAGAGCGTGGTCTTGCCGGTGCCCACTTCGCCGGTCAGCTGCACGAACCCGCCGCCGCCGCCCTGGCCGATGCCGAACAACAGGTGCGCCAGCGCATCCCGGTGGCGCTCGCTCAGGTACACGAAGCGCGGGTCCGGGGTGATCGAGAACGGCGGCTCGCGGAGGCCGTAGTGCTCGAGGTACATGGCGCCTCGCCAGGAAAGGGAGCTCCTAGCCTGCCACAACGGGGTCAGGTTCCGAACCTGACCCCGTTATTCGTCGAGGGTGAGGAGGGAGGCGTTGCCGCCGGCCGCGGTGGTGTTCACCGTCAGGGTGCGCTCGGAGGCGAAGCGCAGCAGGTAATGCGGGCCGCCGGCCTTGGGGCCGGTGCCGCTCAGGCCTTCGCCGCCGAAGGGCTGCACGCCGACCACCGCGCCGATCTGGTTGCGGTTGACGTAGCAGTTGCCCACGCGGACGTGCTTCGCGATGTGATCAATGGTGGCGTCGATGCGCGAGTGGATGCCCAGCGTCAGGCCGAAGCCGGTGCCGTTGATGTCGTTGATGACGCCGTCGAGGTTGTCGGCCTTCCAGCGCACCACGTGCAGGATCGGGCCGAACACCTCGCGGTCGAGCTGCGAGAGCGATTTCAGCTCATACGCGCGCGGCGCCACGAAGCAGCCGTGCGCGCTCGATTCCGGCAGCTTGGCGATGTGGATCAGGCGCGCTTCCTTGTCCATCCGTGCGGCGTGCGCTTCGAGGCCGCGCTTGGCGTCCTCGTCGATCACCGGGCCGACGTCGGTGCTGAGCAGGCCGGGGTCGCCGATGACGAGTTCATCCATGGCGCCGGCGAGCATGTGCATCACCTTGTCAGCGATGTCGTCCTGCACGAACAGCACGCGCGCGGCCGAGCAGCGCTGTCCGGCCGAGTCGAACGCGGAGGCCACGGCGTCCTTCACCACCTGCTCCGGCAGCGAGGACGAATCCGCGATCAGCGCGTTCTGGCCACCGGTCTCGGCGATCAGCGAGGCGATCGGCGCATTGCGCGCCGCCAGCGTGCGGTTGATGGCCCATGCGGTCTCGTTCGAGCCGGTGAAGGCCACGCCGGCCACGCGCGGGTCGCGGGTGAGGCCGGCACCGACGGTGGCGCCGTCGCCGGGCAGGAACTGCAGCACGTCCTCGGGGATGCCGGCTTCATGCAACAGCTTGGTCGCGGCGAAGGCCACCAGCGTGGTCTGCTCGGCGGGCTTGGCGATGACGCTGTTGCCGGCGGCGAGCGCGGCGGCGACTTGGCCCAGGTAGATCGCCAGCGGAAAGTTCCACGGGCTGATGCAGACGAACACGCCGCGGCCGTGCAGGGTCAGTTGGTTCGACTCGCCGGTCGGGCCGGGCAGCTTGACCGGCGCGAACAGCTCGCGCGCCTGCAGGGCGTAATAGCGCAGGAAGTCGACGGCCTCGCGCACCTCGGCCACCGAGGCCGACAGGCTCTTGCCGGCTTCCTTCACGCACATCGCCATGAACTCGGGCGTGCGCGCCTCCAGCAGGTCGGCGGCCTTCTCGAGGATGACCGCGCGGCTGGCGGCGGGCAGGGCGTCCCAGCCGGGCTGCGCCTTCACGCCATTGGCCAGCGCCTGCTGCACGTTCGCTTCCGAGGCGGCGAGGTACTCGCCCACGGCCTCGCGGCGGTCGGCGGGGTTGGTCACCTTCACCGTCGCGCCGAAGGCGGCGGCGCCCGGCACCAGCGGCTGCGCGCGCCACGGCGTCACCGCGGCGTTGATCTTGGCGGCGAGGTCGCGCAGCTGCGCGTCGTTGGCGAGGTTGATGCCCATCGAATTGGTCCGGGGTTCGTGCTGCGAGCGGAAGAGGTCGCGCGGTTGCGGGATGTGCGGGTGCGGCTTGATGGCGTTTCGCTCGACCGTGGCCACCGGGTCGGCGACCAGATCGCCAGCGCGCACGCGGGCGTCGGTGATGCGGTTGACGAAGCTGGAGTTGGCGCCGTTCTCCAGCAGGCGGCGCACCAGGTAGGGCAGCAGGTCCTCGTGCGAGCCCACCGGCGCGTACACGCGGCAGGGCACGCCCAACTTGTCCGCCGGAATCACCTCGGCATACAAATCGTCGCCCATCCCATGCAGCTTCTGGAACTCAAACCGCACCGCGGCCTGAGCCCCGCTCCCGTCCCGGGCGAGGGGTTGGGGAGAGGGCCCACTCGCGGCGAAATGATGGATCGCCGCGATCGTCTGCGCGTTATGCGTCGCAAACATCGGATAGATGGCATCCGACGCCGCGATCATCCGCCGCGCACACGCCAGGTAACTCACGTCGGTATTCGCCTTGCGCGTGAACACCGGATACCCGGCATACCCTTCCGCCTGCGCCTTCTTGACCTCGGAATCCCAGTACGCGCCCTTCACCAGGCGCATCGGCATCCGCCGGCCGGCCTTGCGCGCCAGGTCGGCCAGGTAATCGATCACGAACGGCGCACGCTTCTGGTAGGCCTGCACCGCCAGGCCGTAACCCTCCCAGCCGTCCAGCGACGGGTCCACGAAGGCGCCGGCGATCACGTCCAGGCTCAGCTCCAGGCGCTCGGATTCCTCGGCGTCGATGGTGAAGCCGATGCCGTGCGACTTGGCCAGCCGGGCCAGCT
>ERZ1066122.1381-NODE-1381-length-19774-cov-29.590040_pt1 | contig 19774 bp, 15 predicted proteins | sample MGYA00382769_ERZ1066122 | MGnify/ENA primary metagenome ERZ1066122 (study PRJEB33369, sample SAMEA5778352) | biofilm metagenome | biome: Industrial cooling water; feature: Water cooling tower basin; material: Biofilm | place: United Arab Emirates | collected... | reverse complement strand
CGGTCCAGAACGACATCCTCAAGGAGTACATGGCGCAGCACGCGTGGTGCTTCCCGATCGCCCCCGCGCTCCGCCTCATCGTCGACGGCTTCGAGTGGAGCGCGACGCACGCGCCCCAGTTCAACACGATCTCGATCTCGGGCTACCACATCCGCGAGGCGGGGAGCACCGCGGCGCAGGAGCTCGCCTTCACGCTCGCCGACGGCTTCACCTACGTCGAGCACGGGATCGCGCGCGGCCTCGACGTCGACACCTTCGCGCCGCGGCTCAGCTTCTTCTTCGACATTCACAACGACTTCTTCGAGGAGATCGCGAAGCTCCGCGCCGCGCGCCGGATCTGGGCGCGCCACATGCGGGAGAAGTACGGGGCGAAGGACCCGCGCTCGTGGATGCTCCGCTTCCACTCGCAGACCGCGGGCGTCACGCTCACGGCCCAGCAGCCGATGAACAACGTCGTGCGCGTCGCCTACCAGGCGCTCGCGGCGGTGCTCGGCGGGACGCAGTCGCTGCACACGAACAGCATGGACGAGACGCTCGCGCTCCCGACCGAGGAGGCGGTGCAGGTCGCGCTCCGCACGCAGCAGGTGCTCGCCTGCGAGACCGGCGTGCCGAACGTGCTCGACCCGCTCGGCGGCTCGTACTACGTCGAGGCGCTCACCGACGAGCTGGAGCGGCAGGCCGAGGCGCTGTTCGTCGAGATCGCCGAGCAGGGGGGCGTGGTCGAGGGACTCGAGCGCGGCTGGTTCCAGCGGAAGATCGCCGAGGCGGCGAGCCGCCAGCAGTGGGAGATCGAGCAGCGGCGCAAGCTGGTCGTCGGCGTCAATGCCTTCGAGACCGACGAGGAGGCGCTCACGATCCCCCTGCTCAAGGTCGGGATGGAGGCCGAGCGCGAGCAGCGCGAGCGGCTGGCCGCGCTGCGCGCGAAGCGCGACAACGACCTCTGTCGCGCGCGGCTCGAGCGGCTGCGCGAGGCCGCACGCGGGACCGAGAACACCGTGCCGCACATCCTCGACTGCGCGCGCGCCTACTGCACGCTCTACGAGATCCGCGCCGCGCTCGAGGACGTCTTCGGCGCGTATCGCGAGCCGGTGTTCTTCTGAGCGCGGCCCGCCGGGGTGCCCGCCCGCCGGCGGCGCGCGGCGCCAGGGCGCCCGCCGCCGACTGGTGGGCCAGCTACTTCGACCTCGACTACGTTCGCGAGTTCGAGCCGCTGTTCGCCGAGGAGCGCAACCGGCACGAGGTCGCCCGGCTGCTCGAGGTCCTCGCCCTCCCGGACGGCGCGCGCGTGCTCGACTGCCCGTGCGGGCAGGGGCGCCACGCGCATCTCCTCGCCGAGGCGGGGCTCGACGTCACGGGGCTCGACTACTCGAAGCCCCTCCTCGACCTCGCGAAGCGCCGCGGCACCGGGCGCACGCTCCGCTACGTGCGAGGCGACATGCGCGCGCTCCCGGCCGAGTGGACCGGGCGCTTCGACGCGGTGCTGAACCTCTTCACCAGCTTCGGCTTCTTCGACGATCCGGCCGACGATGCGCGCGTCCTCCGCGAGTTCGCCCGCGTGCTCGCGCCCGGCGGGAGGCTCGCCTGGTTCGGCGGCGCGCGCGACGGCGTGATGGCGAAGTGGGTCGCGAACGACAGCTGGCGGACGCGCGACGGCACGACGATCCGGCACGCGCGCAGCTTCGACCCGCGCGACGGGCGGATCACCGTGCACACCACGTGGACGGGGCGGGCGGGGACGGGTGAGCGGGTGCACCGGATCCGGCTCTACGCCGCCGACCGGCTGGCCGCGCTGTGCGAGGAAGTCGGGCTCGCGGTCGAGGCCGTGCACGACGGGTGGGAGGACCGTCCGCTTCGGCGCACCTCGACCGAGATGCTGCTGGTGGCCCGGAAGCGCTGAGCGCGCCGTCGCCGCGACCGGCGGACAGTCCCCTCCGTCCCCGGCCGGGGACCGAGGGGACCGTCCCCTTCTCCACATCGGCGGTGCCTCGCCCCGCGACCGGCCGCTATTCTTCGGCGCTGGCTCTCCCCGTTCCCGACCGACCCCATGACGCGACCGATTCGCGTACTCGTTGCCAAGCCCGGCCTCGACGGCCACGATCGCGGCGCCAAGGTGGTGGCGGCCGCGCTCCGCGACGCCGGGATGGAAGTCATCTACACCGGGCTCCACCAGACGCCCGAGATGATCGCCACCGCCGCCGTCCAGGAGGACGTCGACGTCGTCGGCCTCTCGATCCTCTCCGGCGCGCACATGACGCTCTTCCCCCGCGTCCTCCAGCTCCTGCGTGACGCCGGGCGCGACGACGTCCTCCTCACCGGCGGCGGGATCATCCCGCGCGAGGACATGGCGGCGCTGCACGAGCAGGGCGTCGGCAAGCTCTTCGGCCCCGGCACCACCACGACCGAGCTCGTCGACTACATCCGCGAGTGGTTCGCCACCCGGGAGCGCCAGGCCACGTGAGCGCCCGCCTGCGTACGCTCACGGACGAGGTCCGCGCCCTCGAGGCGCGCATCCGCGAGGGGGGCGGGGCGGACAAGGCGGCGAAGGAGCGCGCGCGCGGCAAGCTGGTCGCCCGCGAGCGCGTCGAGCGCCTCCTCGACCCCGGCAGCCGCTTCCTCGAGCTCGGCCTCCTCGTCGCGCACGACCGCTACGAGGGGCAGGCGCCCGCCGCCGGCGTGATCACGGGGCTGGGGACCGTGCACGGGCGCGAGGTGATCGTCGTCGCCAACGACGCGACGGTGAAGGCCGGCTCCTGGTGGCCCGAGACGATCACCAAGATCCTGCGCGCGCAGGAGCTGGCGATGCGCTGCCGCGTGCCGATCGTCTACCTGGTCGACTCGGCCGGCGTGAACCTCCCGTACCAGGGTGGCGTGTTCCCGGGGCAGTACGGCGCGGCGCGGATCTTCTACTACAACTCGATCATGCGGCGCTACCTGCGGATCCCGCAGCTCGCCGCCGTCATGGGGCCGTGCATCGCCGGCGGCGCCTACCTGCCGGCGCTGTCCGACGTGATCGTGATGGTCGAGGGGACGAGCTTCATGGGGCTCGGTGGCCCGAACCTCGTGAAGGGAGCCACCGGGCAGACCGTCGACGGCGAGCACCTCGGCGGCGCGGCGACGCACACCACGATCAGCGGCGTCGCGCACTACATGGCGAAGGACGACGCCGAGTGCCTGGCGCTGCTGCGCGAGCAGGTGGCGCGCCTCCCGCGCGACCCCGCCCCCGCGGGCGACCTCGCACCGGCCGCGCCCCAGCGGGGGGCCGAGGCGCTCTACGACCTCCTCCCGGCCGACCACCGGATGTCGTACGACATGCTGCACGTCCTCGAGGCGCTGGTCGACGCGGGGAGCTTCGTGCAGTTCCAGGCCGGCCTCGCGCGCGAGGTGATCTGCGCCGACGCGCGCATCGAGGGGATCGCCGTCGGCGTCATCGCCAACCAGCGCGGGCTGATCAAGGGGCGCGCGGGCGAGAAGCCGCGCTTCGGCGGGATCATCTACGCCGAGTCGGCGGAGAAGGTCGCGTACTTCATCGACCGGTGCGACCGGCAGGGGATCCCGCTCCTCTTCGTGCAGGACGTCTCGGGGTTCATGGTGGGGCCCGAGGCCGAGCACGAGGGGATCATCCGCGCCGGGGCGCGCTGGGTCGAGGCGATGGCCACGGCGCGCGTGCCCAAGCTCGTGCTCACCGTCAACCACGCGAGCGGCGCCGGCTACTACGCCATGGCCGCGCAGGGCTTCGATCCCGACCTGATCCTCAGCTGGCCGACGGGACGCATGGCCGTGATGGAGGGCGAGGCGGCGGTGCAGGCGGTGCACGGCCCCGCGCTCGAGAAGGCGAAGGCGGCCGGGCAGCCGCCGTCGGCCGAGCTCGCGGGCGCCGTCGAGGCGATGCGCGCCGACTACGAGCACCAGCTCGACGCGCGCTACGCCGCCGCCCGCGGCTTCGTCGACGCGATCGTCGCCCCCGAGGACACCCGCCCCCTGCTCGCGCTCGCGCTCCGCGCCGTGCGCCGCAACCCGGGGCCGCACCTGGGCGCCTTCGTGCTCCCGCCGCAGCCCGCGGCGGTGGCATGACGGCGCCGCACCGAGACGCACCATGACGAAGGTGGTGAGGGTCGCCAGCGGCCAGGGGTTCTGGGGCGACTGGCTCGAGGCGCCGCGACGGCAGGTCGAGGGTGGTCCGGTGGACTACCTGATGCTCGACTACCTCGCCGAAGTGACGATGTCGATCCTCCAGAAGCAGAAGGAGCGCGACCCCCGCATGGGCTACGCGCGCGACTTCGTTGGGGCGATCGAGAGCGTGCTGCCGGCGATCGCCGAGCGCGGCGTGAAGGTCGTCGCCAACGCTGGCGGGGTGAACCCCGAGGCGTGCGCCGACGCGATCCTCGCGCTCGCCGCGCAGAAGGGTGCTCGGGGAGCGGTGAAGGTGGGCGTCGTCACCGGCGACGACCTCCTCCCGCGCCTCGACGAGCTGCTCGCGGCCGGGCACGCGCTGGCGAACATGGACACCGGCGAGCCGCTCGCCGCGATCCGCGACCGGGTGCTGAGCGCCAACGCCTACATCGGCTCGACGCCTATCGTCGAGGCGCTGGCGGGCGGGGCGAACGTGGTCATCACGGGGCGCAGCACCGACACGGCGCTCACGATGGCGCCGCTGCGCCACGAGTTCGGATGGGCGGCCGACGACTGGGACCGCCTCGCGGCCGGCATCGTCGCCGGGCACATCCTCGAGTGCGGCGCGCAGTGCTCGGGGGGGAACTGCCTGCACGAGTGGCGCACGATCCCGGACCTCGCGAACGTCGGGTATCCGATCGCCGAGGCGCGCGCCGACGGGAGCTTCACCATCGCCAAGCATCCGGGGACGGGCGGGCGCATCAGCGTGCCGAGCGTCACCGAGCAGCTCGTGTACGAGATGGGCGACCCGGCGAGCTACATCACGCCCGACGTCATCGCCGACTTCACCACGATCCGCCTCGAGCAGGAGGGGCCGGACCGCGTGCGGGTGCACGGCATCCGCGGGCGCGAGGCGACGCCCTTCCTCAAGGTGAGCATCGCCTATCGCGCGGGGTGGAAGGCGGTCGGCACGCTGGTGTACGCGTGGCCGGACGCGCTCGAGAAGGCGGAGCTCGCGGACCGCGTCCTGCGCGAGCGCCTCGACCGGATGGGGTGCCGCTTCGACACGATCCTCACGGAGTTCGTCGGCGCGAGCGCGACGCACGGCCCGCTCGCCGGCGACGGGCGCGACGCCCCCGAGGTGCAGCTCCGCGTCGGCGTCCGCTCGCCCGACAAGGCGATGGTCGAGCGCTTCGTGCGCGAGATCGCGCCGCTCGTGCTCAACGGCCCGCCGAGCGTCACCGGCTTCGCCGGCGGGCGCCCGAAGGTCGAGGAGATCGTCGCCTACTGGCCCGCGCTGGTCGACAAGCGCGCGGTGCGCACCGCCGTCACGGTGCGGGAGTGAGCATGCGCGTCCGTCTCGTCGACATCGCCCACGCCCGCAGCGGCGACAAGGGCGACACCGCCAACGTCGGGGTCATCGCCCTCCGCCCCGAGTGGTACACGCTCCTCGCGCGCGAGCTCACGGTGGAGCGCGTCTCGTCGCACTTCCGCGGCATGCTCCGCGGCGACGTGGTGCGCTTCGAGCTGCCGAACCTGCACGCGCTCAACTTCCTCCTGCACGGCGCGCTCGACGGGGGCGGGACGCTCTCGCTCAAGACCGACGCGCAGGGGAAGGTCTGGAGCACCGCGCTCCTCCGCCTCGTCCTCGACGTCGCCGACGACGAGGCGCGCCGCCTCGCGCTCCCGCCCGCGCCCTGAGGGTCCCGCCATGACCGCCGTCGCCGAAGCCACCCCCGTCGCCGTCGAGGCCACCGCCCCCACCGACGCGCGCATCCGCGTCCAGCGCGCCGAGGGGCTGGGCGTCGTCACGCTCGCCCGTCCGGCGAAGAAGAACGCCCTCGACCGCCGTACCGCCGACGAGCTGCACGCCGCGCTGCGCGAGCTCGCCGCCGACCCGGCGGTGCGCGTCGTCGTGCTCGAGGGCGAGGGCGACGACTTCTGCGCCGGCGCCGACCTCGAGGCGCTCGACGGCATGCTCGACGCGCCGCCCGACGTGCACATCGCCGACGCGCGCGCCCTGGGCCGCGTCTTCGCGCAGCTGCGCGGGCTGCCCAAGCCGAGCGTCGCGGTGGTGCGCGGGCGCGCGCTCGCCGGCGGCGCGGGGCTGGCGACCGCCTGCGACATCGTGCTCGCCGAGGAGCGCGCGGTCTTCGGCTATCCCGAGGTGCGGATCGGCTTCGTGCCGGCGATGGTGATGACGATGCTGCGCCGCGCGGTGGGCGAGAAGCGCGCGGCCGAGCTGGTGCTGACGGCGCGCCTGATCGACGCGGCCGAGGCGGAGCGCATCGGGCTCGTGAGCCGGTGCATTCCCTCCGCGCGTTTCGCCGAGGAGGTGGGGGCGACGCTCGAACGGCTGGTGGCGGCGCCCGCGGTCGCGCTCGAGCTGACGAAGCGGCTGCTCTACCGCCTCGACGACCTCGACTTCGCCGCCGGGATCGCCGCGGGGATCACGACCAACGTCGAGTCGCGCGCGACGGAGGAGTTCAAGGCGGGCGTGCGGAAGTTCGTCGCGAAGGACCGCGCGTGACGCCGATCGTGCGGGCGCAGGCCGCGCTCGCGCTCGTCGGCGCCGCGATGTTCGGCTGGTCGGTCTGGCGTGACGACGAGCGCGTGCGCCTCGCGGCCATCGGCACGCTGGCGGTGGCGTTCGTGCTGCGCTTCGTGCGCGGGATCATCGAGCGGCGCCAGGACGCGGCGCGCGGCGACGCGGACTGAGCCGGCACTCTCTCACGAGTGAGGAGGACGGGAATGCCTCGGAAGCTGTGGCTCGCATGGTGGATCGTCGCCACCGGCGTCGCGGCGCCGGCGCTCGCGGCGCAGGGGGCGACGCCCCGCGACACGTCGCTGCAGGCGCTGGTCGACGCGCGCGTGGCGATCGGCGCCAACCCCGGGATCGCCGCGCTGCGCATCACCCCCGCGGGCGTGGAACGCGCGTTCGCCGGCGTCGCGAAGTCGCCCGACGGCGCCCCGCTCGGCCCGCGCACGCTCTTCGAGATCGGGTCGATCACGAAGGTGGTCACCGGGACGCTCCTCGCCGACGCGATCCGCCGGGGCGAGGTCGCCGACACGACGCGGCTCCTCGCCGTCTTCCCGGGCCTCGCGCTGCCGGCCGGGAGCGACTCGATCACGATGCTCGACCTCGCGACGCACCGCTCGGGGCTCGAGTCGTTTCCTCGCGCGTTCGTTCCCCCGGATGGCGACGATCCGTTCGCGGCGCTCGATTCGGCGGCGCTCGCGCGTGCGTGGGCGGGGACGCGGGTGCGATTCCCGCCGGGCACGCGGGCCGAGTACTCGAACGTCGGCGCGGGGCTGCTCGGGCGCGCGCTCGTGGCGCGTGCGGGGGTACCCGATTTCGGGGCGCTGGTCGGCGCCCGCATCGCGCGGCCGCTCGGCCTGCGCGACTTCGGCGTCACCCTCGCCGACGAGCAGCGCGCGCGCTTCGCCTCCGGGCACTCGCGCGCGGGCGAGGTCGTCAAGCCTTGGCGGATCGGGCACCTCGCGGCCGCCGGGGCGATAGTCTCGTCGCTCGCGGACATGGAGCGGCTCGCGCTGGCGTGCCTCGGTCGCGGGCCGGCGGATGTCGTCGCCGCCGTGACCGATGCGCAGCGCGTCCGCCGCGAGTTCGAGCGCGGCATGCGCATCGGCTACCACTGGATCGCGCTGCCGCGCCCCGACAGCTCGCTCGTGCACTGGCACAACGGCGGTACGGGCGGCTTCCGCTCGTACCTCGGCTGCAATCGGCGCAGCGGCCGCGCGGCGGTCGTGCTCACGAACTCGAACGTGTCGGTCGACGACCTGGGCATGCACCTCGTCGATCCCGCGCTCCCGCTGGCGCCACCCGCCACGCCGGTCCGGCGGACGGTGGTCGCGGTCGATACGGCGACCATGGACGGCCTCGTCGGACGGTACGCCCTGACGCCGGCGTTCGTCCTCGTCGTCAGTCGCGACGGGACGCGGCTCTTCGGGCAGGCGCCGAACCAGCCACGCTTCGAGCTCGCCGCCGAGAGCGCGGACCGGTGGTTCGTCAAGGTCGTCGACGCGCAGGTCGAGTTCGAGCGCGGCCCGGACGGGCGCGCGACGGCGCTCGTGCTGGTGCAGGGCGGGCTCCGCCAGCGGGCGACGCGCCTCCCGTGACGGGATGACGACGTCGCCGCCCGGCACCGTGCTCGATGCCGCGTCGATCCACGCGCTCATCGCGCACCGGTATCCCTTCCTGCTCGTCGACGCGATCACCGTCGACGAGCCGGGCGTGCGCGTGACGGGGCGCAAGCGCGTCACCGGCGCCGAGTGGCTGGCCGGGGCGCCCGCCCACCCGGCGGGCGGCGTGCAGCTCGGCACGGCGCGCGGCGCCTCCGCGCTGCTGGTCGTCGAGGCGCTCGCGCAGACGAGCGCGGCGCTCATGCGCGACCTCGTCGCGAGCACCCCGGGAGCGGTCGGCTACTTCGTGGGGATGGAGCGCGTGCGGCTCCGCATCCCGCCGCGCGCCGGCGACCTCCTCGAGCTGGCGGTGCGCCTCGGCTCCTTCCGCCGCGGCATCGCGCGGCTCGAGGGGCGGGCGACCGTCGACGGGCGGCTGGCCGCGAGCGCCCGGTTCACCACCATCCTGCGCGCCCGTCAGGTGGGCTGAGCCGGCGCCGCGCGGGGCGAGGCGCCACCCCCGCGCGCGGACCGACCGGACCCGGGCATGGTATCTTGTCGGGATGCCGCCCCGCACCCCCGGAATGCCCGAACTGCTCGCCCCCGCCGGGTCGCTCGACGCCGCGCGCGCCGCCGTGGCGAACGGCGCCGACGCGATCTACCTGGGCGCCGAGCGCTTCAACGCCCGCGACGACGGCGCCCAGCTGTCGCTCGACGAGCTCGCGACGGCCTGCCGCATCGCGCACCAGGGGGGCGTGCGCGTCTACCTGACGCTCAACGTGCTCGTCAAGCCCGCCGAGATGGCCGACGCGCTCGACTTCCTCGGCGAGTGCATCGACCGGGGCGTGGATGCCGCGATCGTGCAGGACATCGGCCTCGTGCGCGCCATCCAGGCGGCGTATCCCGGCTTCGAGATCCACGGCTCGACGCAGATGACGGTGCACGACGCCTCCGGGGCGAAGGTCATGCGGGGGCTCGGCCTCGAGCGCGTCGTCCTCGCGCGCGAGAACACGCTCGACGACATCCGCGCCATCCGCTCGGCCGTCCCCGACATGGGGCTCGAGACGTTCGTGCACGGCGCGCTCTGCATCAGCTACAGCGGGCAGTGCTACATGAGCGGGATGATCAGCGAGCGCTCCGCCAACCGCGGCTCCTGCGCGCAGAGCTGCCGCAAGGACTACGTCCTCACCGACGACGAGACGGCCACCGAGCTGGATCGGGGCTACCTCATCAGCGCGAAGGACCTCGCGGCGCACGACCATCTCGCCGAGATCGCCGCGGCGGGGGTGGGGTGCCTCAAGATCGAGGGGCGGAAGAAGAAGCCCGAGTACGTCGCCACGGTGACGAAGGGCTACCGCGGCTTCCTCGAGCGCGTCGCGCGCGGCGAGACGGCGCCGCCGCCCGCCACCGATGTCGAGCCGCTGGTGCAGATCTACAGCCGCGGCAACACCGGCGGCATGTACGGCGGGCGCGCCGGACGCGGCTACATCACGCGCGCGCAGCCCGACAACCACGGCGTCGTGCTCGGCGCCGTCGTCGACGCGACCGCGGGCGAGGTGATCGTCGAGGTGACGCGCCCGATCGAGCCGCGCGACGGCATCGCCTTCGAGCCGCCCGAGGGCGGCGGGACGAAGGCCATCGGCTTCGCGGTCGACGCCGTGCGGACGCTCGCGACGCGCGACGGCCTGGTGAGGCAGGCGGTCGCCACGCGCCACCGCATTCCCGTGGGGTGGACCGTCGTGCGCTCGTCGCACGCGCGGCTCCTCGAGCAGGCGCGCGCCTCGTACGCCGCGCTCCCGGCGGCGGTGCAGGCACGCCGCACGCGCATCGACGTGCGCCTCTTCGGGCACGCGGGGTCGCCGCTCAAGGTGGTCGCGACCTGCGGCGATGATGAGCTGGTGGCGCGGAGCGAGATCGTGCTGCAACCGGCGAGCAAGCGCGCGCTCGACGTCGCGCAGCTCCGCGAGCAGCTCGGGCGCCTGGGGGAGACGCCATTCGTGCTCGGCGCGCTCGACGCCGCGGGGCTCGGGGCGGGGCTCTTCCTGCCGGTCTCGGAGCTCAACCGCGTCCGCCAGCAGCTCGTCGACGAGTTGATGCTGCGCCGCGACTGGGCGCGCGAGGCGACGCTCGCCGAGCGACGCGCGCGCATCGAGGCGGCGACGCTCGTCGAGACGGTGCCCACCAACGCCGCCGGCGATGCCCCGTGGTCGCTCGCGGCCGAGGTCTTCGACCTCGACATGGCGCGCGCGGCCGCCGGAGCCGGCGCCACCGAGATCGTCCTCGACCCGTTCCTGCGGCACCCGGCGCCCCCGGTGTCGCGCGTCATGGCGCTCGCGGCCGAACTGGCGGGGCGGGGGATCGCGCTCCGCCTCCGCACGCCGACGATCGTCCGCCCCGAGGAGCGGCGCGCCATCGCGAAGTGGCTCGACACCGGGCTCCCCGTGCAGACCGGACACCTCGGCCTCCTCGCCGAGCTCGCGGCCGCCGGGCGCGACGTCGCGGGCGACTACGCGCTCAACGTCTTCAACGTGCTCACCGCGCGGGAGCTCTTCGCGCTCGGGGCGCGGCGGCTGACGCCGAGCATCGAGCTGACGGCCGACGAGCTCCTGCAGGTCACGGCGCCGTGGGGGGGCGAGGGCTTCGCCGTCGTCGCCTACGGGCGCCCCGAGGGGATGACGATCGAGCACTGCGTGCTGAGCGCGGCCTTCGATCGCGTGCCGACGACCTGCCGCGACCTCTGCGTGCAGAAGCACGTCAACGTGAGCATCACGGACCCCGCCGGCTACACCTTCCCGGTGGCCACCGACAGCGCCTGCCGCAACCGACTCCTGCACTCGCGGCCGATCGAGGGGGGCGAGTACCTGCCGCGGCTCTGGAAGGGGGGCATCCGGCACATCCGGCTGCTCTTCAACGTCCCGGGCGAGTCCGTCGCACCGGTCGTCGCCGGCTACCGCGCGATGCTCGACGCGCTCGCCCGGTGCGAGCGCCCCGACGTGCAGGTGGTGCGCGCGCAGCTCGCGGGCGCCTTCACCCGCGGCCACTTCGTGCGGGCGGTGTGAGCGGGTCGAAGGGTCGCCGCGGAGGAATGCGGAGCACACGCCTCCGCACGTCATCGATCGCGCGCACGCATCACCGCGGCACCGCGTGCACCCTTGTCCTCCCGTCGCCGCGCCACAGACTGCCCCGCATGCGCCTCGCCCCCGTCGTCGCCCTCGTCACGTTCGCCGCCGCGCTTCCCGCGCAGGCGGCGCGCGGCGGCGCGTGCGCCCTCGACGCCGCGCGCATGCGACGACCCCTCGCCACCGCGTCGGGCCCGGCCGACCTCGTCCTCCTCGACGCCCGGATCCACACGCTCGCCTGGCCCGATCCGGCCGGCGACGGCACGCCGCACCCGGCCGCCCCGTGGCGCGACGGGCGCTGGCACCCCGACGCGACCGCGCTCGCCGTCCGCGACGGCCGTATCGTCGCCGTCGGTGACGATGCCGCCGTGCGCGCCCTCGTCGGCCCGCGCACCATGGTCCGCACGATGCGCGGCCGCACGGTGCTCCCGGGGTTCGTCGACGCGCACACGCACGTCGCGGAGTACGGCGAGTCGCTCCGCCGCGCCGACCTGGTGGGCCTCGCCACGCCCGACGAGGCGATCGCCGCGCTCGCGCGCTGGGCACGCGCGACGGCGCCCGCCGCCGACGCATGGCTCCTCGGCCAGGGGTGGGACGAAGGGGCGTGGGCCGACCGTCGCCTCACCGCCGCGCAGCTCGACGCGCGCTTCCCGGGGCGTGCCGTCTACCTGCGCGGACTCCACGGCTTCGCGGGGTGGGCGAGCAGCGCCGCGCTCCGCCGTGCCGGCATCACGCGCGACACCCCCGACCCCGTGGGCGGCGTGATCGAGCGCGACGCGGCCGGCCGTCCCACGGGCGTCGTGCGCAACCGCGCCGTCGCCCTCCTCGACGCGGCGATCCCCGCTCCCACCGCGGCCGAGGCGCGGCGCGCCTGGGCGCTCGGCCTCGCGCGGCTCGCCGACTCGGGGTACGTCGGCGTCCACGAGGCCGGGGTCGACGCGCGCCGCCTCAAGGCGCTCCGTGGGCTCGCGCGCGGCTGCGCGCTCCCCGTGCGCGCCTACATCATGGCCTCGGCCCGCGACACGGCGCTCGCGCGCGCCCTGGTCGCCGCCGGCCCCGACACCGCCGGCGCGGGTGGCGTCACGGTACGTGCGATCAAGGCGTACTACGACGGCGCGCTCGGCTCGCGCGGCGCGCGGCTGCTCGCGCCCTACGCCGACGCGCCGGAGGCGCAGGGGGTCGCGGGTGCCGCGTACGGGTTCGATTCGGCGCTCGTCGCGCGCCTCGTGGCTGCCGGCTTCCAGGTCGGGATCCACGCGATCGGCGACGCGGGCAATCGCGAGGTGCTCGACTTCCTCGACGCCACCGGCGCCGCCTCGCCCGCCGGGCGTGCGCGGCGCCATCGCATCGAGCACGCGCAGGTCGTGGCCGAGGGCGACGTCCCCCGCTTCGCCGCCCTCGGCGTCGTGCCGAGCGTGCAGCCGGTGCACGCGGTCGAGGACCTCGTGTGGGCGGGGCGCCGACTCGGCACGACGCGGCTGCGTGGCGCCTACGCGTGGCGCTCGCTGCGGCGCACCGGTGCGACGCTCCCGCTCGGCTCCGACCTGCCGGGGTCGGGATTCGGGATCGGCTACGGGCTGCACAGCGCGGTGACGCGGCAGGACACGACCGGCGCGCCCGCCGAGGGGTGGTTCCCCGAACAGCGGCTGACCATCGAGGAGGCGGTTCGCGGCTACACCACGTGGGCGCGCCGCGCCGCGCTCGAGGACTCGTGGGTCGGGACGATCGCTCCCGGCATGGCCGCCGACCTCACCGTGCTCGATCGCGACCCGTTCGACGTGGCGCCGCGCGAGCTCCGCTCGATCGTCCCGTGCGCCACCGTCGTCGCCGGCCGCTGGCGCGACACGGGGCGGTGCTCCGGAGGCGCGCGGTGACGCTCACGCCGCTCTTCACCCCGACGCTCGACGACGCGCGCGCCGTCCTCCGCACGCGCTTCGGCTTCGACGAGTTCCGCCCCGGGCAGGCGCAGGCGATCGAGGCGCTGCTGGCGGGGCGCGACACGCTCGTCGTCCTCCCCACCGGCGGCGGCAAGTCGCTCTGCTACCAGGTCCCGGCGCTCTGCACCAGGGGGCTGACGGTCGTCGTCTCTCCACTCATCTCGCTCATGAAGGACCAGGTCGACGCGCTCGTCGCCCGGGGCGTCGACGCGGCGTTCATCAACAGCACCCTCTCGGGCGAGGAGGTGCGCGAGCGCCTCGTGCGCGCGCAGGCCGGGCGGCTCTCGCTGCTGTACGTGGCGCCCGAGCGCTTCGAGATCCCCTCGTTCGCCGACCGGCTCAAGGCGATCGGCGTCGCGCTCCTCGCCGTCGACGAGGCGCACTGCATCAGCGAGTGGGGGCACGACTTCCGCCCGAGCTACATGCGCATCGGCGAGGTCCGCGCTCGGCTCGGCACGCCGCCCACGATCGCGCTCACCGCCACCGCCACGCCGCAGGTCCGCGACGACATCGCGCGCATCCTCGGCCTCCGCGACCCCGAGATTGTCGTCACCGGCTTCGACCGCCCCAACCTCTGGTACGGCGTGATCCCCGTGAAGACCGACGAGGAAAAGGACGCGACGCTCCGCGCGATGCTCGACGGCCTCGAGGAGGGGACGGCCGTGGTCTACGCGGCCACGCGCAAGGACGTCGAGAAGATCGGCGCCTTCCTCGACGGCTGCGGGATCCCGGTCGCCGTCTACCACGCGGGGCTCGACGACGCGCGCCGGCACGCGGTGCAGGAGCGCTTCATGTCGGGCAAGGCGCGCGTCATCGTTGCCACGAACTCGTTCGGCATGGGGGTCGACAAGAGCGACGTGCGCCTCGTCGTGCATTACACGATGCCCGGCACGCTCGAGGCCTACTACCAGGAGGCGGGGCGTGCCGGCCGCGATCGCGAGCCGAGCCGCTGCATCCTCCTGCACAAGTTCCCCGACCGGAAGATCCACGAGTTCTTCATCGCCGGGAGCTTCCCCGAGCGTGACCTCGTGCGGCAGGTGCACCGGCAGCTCAAGGTCGAGTGCGACGCGACGGGGCGCATCGACGGCACCGCGCAGCAGCTCGCCGCCGGCATCGGTGCGCGGGTGAACGTCCGCGGCGTCGAGAGCGCGATGCGGCTCCTCGGCGACGCCGGCGTGCTGCGCTGGGATCCCGACCAGCCGGGGCTCGTGCACGTCCGGCTCCTCGCCACGCCCGAGCGCATCCGCGAGGAGCTCGGCGACGCCGGCGCCGGGGTCGCCCTCCTGCGCGCGCTCTGGCGCGTCGCGAAGTCGGCGCTCCAGCGGGGGACGGTGATCGACCTCAACCGGCTCCCGAGGGAGCTGGGCGGGACCGAGGCGATCCACGAGGAGCTCGACGCGCTCGAGCGGCGCTCGTTCGTCGAGGTCCGTGGCGTCGACGGCGGGCTGCGGCTCGTCGATCGCGGCGCGTCGTTCGAGCAGCTCCCCATCGACTGGGCGACGCTCGAGCGCCGCCGCCGGTACGAGATCGAGAAGCTCGACGCGGTGCAGCGCTACGCGTACACGGACCACTGCCGCCGGGCGATGCTGCTGCGCTGGTTCGGCGACCCGGCGGCGCGGCGCACGTGCGAGGGATGCGACAACTGCACCGGCGAGAAGCTCGTCGCCGTCGCCGGGAGCCGGAGCGGCTTCGCGCCGCGGCCGCGGGGCGAACGCGCGCGGCGCGAACGGGCGGCGCCACGCGAGCGCTCCGCGGCCGCGCGCACGCGCGAGCCTCGCGCCGCCGCGGCCACCGACGCCGGACCACCGGTCGACGACACGCTCCTCGCGGCGCTCAAGCGCTGCCGCACCGAGCTCGCGCGCGAACAGCGCGTCCCGGCCTACGTGATCTTCCCGGATGCGACCCTCGTCGCCTTCGCCCGGGAGCGCCCGCACACACCGAACGAGATGGCGACCATCCCCGGCGTCGGCGACGTCAAGCTGGCGCGCTACGGCACCGCGTTCATCGCGGTGATCAAGACGCACCTGGCCGGGTGAGTCGGCGCGGGTCGAGCGATCGAGACCGCCGGACGATCGTGCGGAGCGGTTCGGCGGTGGCGCACGCGTCGGGCACGTGGGATTCCGTGCGGGTTGCGGATCGCTGGAATTCACCACAGGGGTCACAGGGGACACAGGGGGCTCGGCGCGTGGGGCTACCACCTGAGCGGGACCGAGAAGAACGATTTGTTCTCCGCCCCGCACTGGTGGTGGCCCCGCACGCCGAGCCCCCTGTGTCCCCTGTTACCCCTGTGGTGAGTTCCCCCGAGCCCCGATGGGCACGGAGCCGTACGGGCGCGACGGGGCCGAGGCGCCAGACCGCTGTCCCCGCACTCGCCGAGCGCACCGGCTAGCTTTGGCCGCAGCCGGGCCCGAGCCGGCGCGTGGGCGTCGGCGGGCGGCCTCCCGATGTTCTCCTGCCGAGCCATGGACGACGCCCTCTATTTCTCCGAGGCCCACCTCGCCGTGCGCGAGATGGTCCGCGAGTTCGCCCGCGACCACGTCGCCCCGGTCGCCGGGCAGCACGACGCCGATTCGACCTTCCCCTGGGAGAACGTCGCCCGCATGGCCGAGCTCGGGCTGCTCGGCATCCCGTGGTCCGAGGAGCTGGGCGGCGCCGGCTTCGACTCGATCGCCTACCTGCTCGCGATCCACGAGATGGCCAAGGTCGACGCCTCGCACGCGATCACCATCTCCGCCCACACGACGCTCGGCACCTCGCCGATCGTCCACTTCGGGAACGACGCGCAGCGCGCGCGCTACGTCCCGCTCCTGGCGCAGGGCCGGGTCCTCGGCGGCTTCGGCCTCACCGAGCCGGGGGCCGGGTCGGACGCGGGGGGGACGCAGACCGTCGCCGTGAAGCGGGGCGACCGGTACGTCCTCAACGGCGTCAAACGCTTCATCACGCACGCCGGCGTCGGCGAGGTCTTCATCGTGACCGCCGTGACTGACGCCACGAAGGGGACGAAGGGGATCAGCGCCTTCGTGCTGACGAAGGAGACCTGCGACCTCGAGGCGGCGGCGCGCGTCGGCATCGGCCATGCGCCCGAGCTCCCCGCGATGCCCGGCTTCCGCGCGGGACGCAAGGAGGACAAGCTCGGCTGGCGCGCCAGCGACACGCGCGAACTCGTCTTCGAGGACGTGGAGGTCCCGGCCGAGAACCTGATCGGTCGCGAGGGCGAGGGGTTCACGAACTTCATGAAGACGCTCGACGCCGGGCGCATCGGCATCGCCGCGCTCTCGCTCGGCATCGCCGAGGGGGCGTACGAGGCGGCGCTCCGCTACAGCACCGAGCGCAAGCAGTTCGGGCAGGCGATCGTGAACTTCCAGGGCGTCGCCTTCCCGCTCGCCGACATGGCGACCGAGATCGAGGCGGGCAAGCACCTGACGTACCACGCGGCGTGGCTCGCGCAGCAGGGGAAGCCGTACGCCAAGGAGGCGGCGATGGCGAAGCTCTTCTGCTCGGAGCTGGCGATGCGCGCCACGATCAAGGCGGTCCAGGTGCACGGGGGCTACGGCTACACGCGCGACTATCCCGTCGAGCGGTACATGCGCGACGCGAAGATCTGCGAGATCGGCGAGGGGACGAGCGAGATCCAGCGGCTCGTCATCTCGCGGCACCTGGTGCGCGAGCTCGCGGCATGAGCGACGCGACGCCGCTCACCGAGTTCAACCTCGTCCAGAAGCTCCGCGTCCCCGCGGGCTTCCTGTTCGCGGTGCTCTACATGTGGCTCGCTCCGCGCTTCGCCACGCCGGCGTCCGTGGCCGCGGGGGCGGCGGTCGCGATGCTCGGGCTGCTCGTCCGCGCCTGGGCGGTCGGGCACATCGTGAAGAACGAGACCCTCACGACGAGCGGTCCGTACGCGCACGTGCGCAACCCGCTCTACTTCGGCTCCTTCCTCCTCGCCTGCGGCTTCGCGATCGCGGCGCACTGGTCGGCGCTCGGGCTCGTCTTCGCCTTCTGGATCGCGGTCTACCAGCCCACGTGGGAGCGCGAGCGCCTGTTCCTGCGGCAGAAGTACGGCGCGGCGTATCGCGAGTACGAGCAGCACGTCCCCGCCTTCTTCCCCCGGCTCACGCCGTGGGACGGACCGGCCGGGGCGGGGGACGCCGCCGGCTTCTCGATGGCGAAGTACCTGCGTCACCGCGAGTGGAACGCGGCGCTCGGCTTCGCGGTCGTGATGGGGTGGTTGCTCTGGCGCATGGGGCGCTGAGCGGGGCGACGGTCCCGACGGGCGACGCGCGCTCGCGGTGGCAGGGGGGCGGGAGGCGCGCGCCGGACGGGTCGTCGGTGCCGCGCGCGGCCCTGTGCGATCCCGCCGCGCGCTGCTACCGTTGGGGCGGCGCGCCGTCAGGGCGCGCCCACGATCGCGTGCCGGAGCGACCCCCGGCGCGCGCTGCGGGACCCCCGTGGTCAGGCGGCCGGAGTGGCGACCGTCGGGCTGCGGGGCCGTGCGATGCCGCCGGCCCCCTTGAGGGTGTGGCCAGCCGTCGCGGGAGGCCCCGGTTCGGACCGTGCCCTCGGGCGCGGCCGGGGCACCCGCACGACGGTGCGATGCAGGCGCGCGGCGAGCGATGGGCGGCCCGGCGCATCCGCGCGGTGGCCGCGTGGTGGCCTTGCGGCCTGCGGTGCGCGCGTCCGGGTCGCGGCGCGCGCCTGCACGGACGTGCATGAAGCGTGAGATCCTGATCAACGCCGCGCCACGCGAAGTGCGCGTGGCGATCATCGAGGACGAGCTCCTCGTCGAGCTCCTCGTCGAGCGCCCCGAGGCGCGCCGCATGGTCGGCGACATCTACCTCGGCCGCGTCGAGGCGGTGCAGCCCGGGCTGCAGGCCGCCTTCGTCGACATCGGCACCGAGAAGAGCGCCTTCCTCCACGCCTCCGACCTCGTCTACGAGGGGGCCGAGGCGGACGACGACGACGAGGAGGACGAGGACGGCGACGAGGCGACGCCGGAGAACGGCGACCCGGCCGCGCGTGGCGGGCGCCGCCGCCGGGCCGAGGCGCCGCAGATCCAGGACGTCCTCAAGCGGGGCGACACGATCCTCGTGCAGGTCAGCAAGGAGCCGATCAGCACGAAGGGCCCCCGCGTGACCGCGCAGGTGAGCATGGCCGGGCGGTTCATCGTCTACATGCCGTTCTCGAGCAAGGTCGGCGTCAGCCGGAAGATCGGCGAGCGCGCCGAGCGCCAGCGGCTCAAGGCGCAGGTCGCCGCCGTGCTCCCGCCCGACTCGGGCGGGGTCATCGTGCGCACCGTCGGCGAGGACGTGACGCAGGAGACCTTCGAGCGCGAGCTGCAGACGCTGCAGAACGCGTGGAAGCGGATCAACCGGAAGCGCCAGTTCATGCGCGCCCCCGCGCTCGTGCATCGCGAGACCAACCTTGCGCGGGGGATCATCCGCGACCTCTTCAGCGACAAGGTCGATTCGCTCGTCGTCGACAACCGGCAGCTGCACAACGAGATCGTCGAGTATCTCAAGGGCGTCGCCCCCGACCTGCTCGACCGCGTGCATCTGTACGAGGAGCCGCAGCCGCTCTTCGACCGGCACGACCTCGAGGCCGAGATCCGCGACATCTTCAAGCGGCGCTGTGACCTGCCGAGCGGCGGCTACCTGATCATCGAGCAGACCGAGGCGCTCGTCTCGATCGACGTGAACTCGGGGCGCTACACCGGCAAGAAGGATCCCGAGAAGACGATCCTCAAGACGAACGTCGAGGCGGCGCGCGAGGTCGCGCGGCAGCTCCGGCTCCGCGACGTGGGCGGGATCATCGTCTGCGACTTCATCGACATGGAGTCGAAGGCGAACCGCGACCGGGTGCTGCAGGAGCTCCGCACGCACCTCGGCCGCGACCGCGCCCGGACCAAGGCCTTCCAGGTCTCGGAGCTCGGCCTGATCGAGATGACGCGCCAGCGCGTCCGCCAGAGCCACCTGCAGAGCCAGACCGAACCGTGCCCGACCTGCGCCGGGACGGGGCGGATCTTCACCGCGGAGACGATCGTCCGCCGGATGGAGCGCTCGGTCCGCCGCATGGCGGTCGAGGGGCGCCGTGACGCCCTCCTCGTCAAGCTCCACCCCGACGTGGCGATGTACGTGCTCGAGCAGGAGGGTGACGTCCTGCGCAAGCTGGAGAAGCAGGTCGGCTTCGCCCTCGAGCTCCGCGACGACCCCCTCCTCCGTCCCGACGAGTTCAAGCTGGTCGTCAAGGGCGCCCAGCGCGACGTGACGGCCCAGTACGCGCTCGCCTGACGGGGCACGCGGCGCCACCGTGTGGCGGTGCCAGCGCGGCACGGCGCACCGCCGCCTGGTGAACCGCGTCACCACGGAGGCACGGAGGACCGCCGGAGGACGGAGGGCGCGCGGGGCCACCCTCGGCGCGGAGCCAACGAATGATCTTGTTCTCGGCTCCGCGTCCGGGGTGGCCCCGCGCGCC
>ERZ1066122.1379-NODE-1379-length-19802-cov-9.892642_pt1 | contig 19802 bp, 6 predicted proteins | sample MGYA00382769_ERZ1066122 | MGnify/ENA primary metagenome ERZ1066122 (study PRJEB33369, sample SAMEA5778352) | biofilm metagenome | biome: Industrial cooling water; feature: Water cooling tower basin; material: Biofilm | place: United Arab Emirates | collected... | reverse complement strand
TTCCACCAGATACCCCGAGTCGGTGCCGGAGCCGCCGCCGGTGCGCGCCCACTGCGGTGCGCCGGTGCCGGAGTATGTGACGAGCAGCACGTCGGCCGAATTGGCCACGCTCGTGAGCGTCTGGGTGCCGAAGGCCGTGGTGCCCGTGAAGTAGCCCGCCACGTAGGCGTTGCCGGCCGCGTCGGTGCCGACGCTGTTGCCGCCGTCGGCGTCGAAGCCGCCCACACCGCGCGCCCACTGCGCCGAGCCGCCGCCCGCGTTGTAGGCAGCCAGGAAGAGGTCGGGGCCGCCGTGGTGAACCCGTTGTCGAAGACGGCTTCGTCCTGAAACTGCCCCGTCAGATAGACGCGCCCGATGGCGGGGTCCGTAGCGGCCACGCCCGTGCCGATGTCATCCAAGGTGCCCCCGGCCGCCTGCGCCCACCGCACCGCGCCCGCCGACGTGAGCGAGAACAGCAGCGCGTCGGAGCCGCCGCTGCTGGTCAGCATACGCGCCGCGCCCACCGTCAGCGTCCCCGTGAACTCGCCCGCCACGTAGAGGTTGCCGCTCGCGTCGGCGGCGAGGCCGTTGCCGAAGTCGGCGCCGGTGCCGGTCGCCAGCGTCAGCCACTGGGCGGTGCCGGTGGCCGAGTATTGCACCACGAACACATCGAAATCGCCCGCCCCCACGGCCACCAGCGAGCCGAACACGGCGCGTGTAGCAAACCCGCCCGTGACGACCGGCGCGTTGGTGATGGGATTGACCACCACGGCGGAAGCAAAATCGTTGTTGACGCCCCCCGCCGACCGCGCCCACTGCACCACGCCCTGCGCGTTGTACTTGACGAGGTAGATGTCGTACCCGCCCGCGCTGCTGAGGGTGGTGGTGCCCAGCGTGATGCTGCCCTGGTAGTTGCCCACGGCGTACACGTTGCCGGCTGCGTCGGTGGTCACGTCGGCGGCGTAGTCTCCCAGCACACTGCCGGCCTGCCGCGCCCACGTCCAGTTGAGGGTGGAGGGCGTGGGCTGCGAGGGCAGGCTGCCCTTCCAGATGCCGCCCAGGCCGGTGGTGGCGTCGGTGAAGGCACCCGCCCAGACCGTATTGGCATCGGCCGCGCCGATGGCCGTACGCTGCTGGCCGGTTTCGAGGTCGGTCCAGGTCGAGCCGCCGTCGGTGGTCAGCGCCGAGCCGAGGCTGGGGCCGTTGGGGTTGGCGTTGGACGCGACGTACGTCAGCGGAGCGCCGGGCACGGCCTGCAAGTCGCCGGTGAGCACCGGGCCGCTGGGGGCGGTGATGCGCGTCCAGGTAGCGCCGCCGTCGGTGGTGCGAACCAGCCCGAGCAGGGTGCCGTCGGTGTCCACGTTCATCGCCAGCCCGTGGGTGGCCGAACTGAACGCGAGCCGCGAGATGGACGCGAGGCCCGTGGTGGCCACGGCCCACGAGCTGCCCGCATTGATGGAGCGATAGACGCGCCCCTTGTTCGTGCCGAACCACACGTTGGTGGTGCCCTGCGTGGTTATCAGCTTCTGAAAGCCGTACTCGCCCGCCAGCGGGTTGGGCAGCGCCGTACCGGGCACCGCCGTCCAGGTGGCCCCGGCGTTGGCGGTCACGTACACTTCAAACTCGGTGGTGGTGGTGAGCGGGTCGCCCATTGCCACGCCGGTGGTGGCCGTGAGCATCCTGACGGCGTTGAGGAAGCCGCCCGCCGCCGCCGGGAAGCCCGTGGCGAGCTGGCGCGTCCAGGTGGCGCCGCCGTTGGTGGTGCGGTACACCTGCCCGCCGCCGGCAGTTTCGTCGATCATCGCGGCCCAGGCGGTGGTGCCGCTCACGGCGTCGAGGCTCGAAAAACTCAGGCCCGCGGCGGGCGCCACGGCACCGGCCGCCCAGGTGGCGCCGCCGTTGGTGGTCATCATAAACCAAAAAACTTCTAATTGACTGCTTAAGCAGCTAGCCACAAGTTTCAAGCTGCAAGCCGAAAGCTAACAATTTGATTTTGAGACACTGGCAATCAATCGAAAACCGCAAAACTTGTGGCTGACTGCTTAGAAGTTGGTTGCGGTAGCTGGAATGAACCGCGAACCTCCGGTTCGCTCGCGGTTGGGGTCGGCGGTTATGGAATGCCCAGCACTCGCGGCCGATAGTCCGTGGGCGAACCGGAGGTTCGCGATCCATTCTCAGCCGCCATCATTAAGCGGTTAGCCAGAAGTTATTCGGTATTTGGCATTGATTTCAGATGCGATGGCGTTGATTCGTCGGAAGAGCGTCTGCTCGGTCGCATAATCGGCCGCAGCGAGCCAGCAGTGCTTGAAATGATGCCAGAGCAACTCGATTCGGTTGAGTTCGGGCGAATAGGGCGGTAAGTAGAACAGCGTTAGCCCGCGCTCGCGCCACATCGTCAGGCAAGCGCGCACGGGGTGCGCGCGATGAATCGACGCATTGTCGAGCACCAGGACGGTGGGGCCGGGTTGCAGGGCGAGCCACTCGGCTACGGCTTTCACCCACAAGTCGGCGGTGAATGCGGTGTCGCTGGTCCAGTAGTGAAAGCTAGCGGCAGCGGCAGCGGCAGCGGCAGCGGCACCGGCAGCGGCAGCGGCAGCGGCACCGGCACCGGCAGCGGCAGCGGCAGCGGCAGCGGACGGCTCGCACCAGAAACCCAGCATCGAGTAGCCGCCCTTTCCGCGCACGGCCGGTACGGACTGCGCCCGCTGCCCGCGCTGCTGCCAGGCGTGGGTGAGCGGGGCCAGACGCGAGAAGCGGCACTCATCCGTGTACCAGAGCTGCACCCGACCCGCGTGTGCCTGCCGGCGCACGTAGGCCAGCAGCCGCTGGGCGGCGCGAAACCGGCCTTCCGGGCGTTGGGTACGCAGGCACCGCCGCACCCGTTTGTACACGTAGCCGGCCGCGCCTGGCAGCCGGCCCAGCGTCCGCGCGCCAATCGTGACGCCCGCAGCCAGCAACCACGCCATCAGCCAGCGGCGCGAAGGCGCGCAAAGCGTCGCCAACTCCGCTACGAGTTTTTTTTGGCTGTCGGCGCCAGTTTCGGCGGACGCCCCGCGCGTGGCGCGTCGAGCAGACCGGCCAGCCCGTGGTCTTCCCACGCGTGAAGCCAGCGGCTGATCGTGTCGCGATCGCGCCCGTAGTGTTGCGCCAGTTGCGCCACGCTCTGCCCGCGCGCCTGCGCCAAAATCGCCTCCGCGCGCTGGCGAAAGCGGTAGCTACGGACACCACGGCTGGCAGCCAGGAGCGGGGATGATTCGGCGGCCGTCAGTAAAAGGGGGTAAAACATCCCCAAATATCATCACTCGACAGCAGATGCCGCAAAACTTCTGGCTGACCGCTTAAACAGCTTCTTCGAGGCTGTTTACGTTAGCGGCGCGGATGTAGCACAGGATGCCGGCCTTGATTTCGCTCGTTCCGCGCGAAATCAAGGCCGGCACCCTTCGCTACAGGCTCCTCACCTACTCCTTCACCACCCGCTGCGTAGCGACGAAGCCCGTCGCGGCGCTGGTCACGCGCACCACGTAGGAGCCGGTGGGCAGGGCCGTCAGGTCGAGCGGCTGTTGGGTGCCGCCGAGCTGGGTGGCCGTTTGCACGAGGCGGCCGGTGGCGTCGTAGAGGTGCACGGCGTAGGTACCGGCTTCCACCTCCGTCAGGTCGAGCGTGGTGCTGGTGGTGGCGGGGTTGGGGAAGAGGCGCACCACGTTGGCGAGCTGCTTGCCCGTGAACGTCACCGATTCCACGTTCGAGAAGGCGGTCGTGCCGTCGAAGTCAACCTGGCGCAGGCGGTAGTACACGGTGCGCGCCGTGCGGCCGACGCCCGCGTCGGTCAGGGTGTACTGCTGGGGCACGGTGGTGGTGCCGGCGGCCTCGCGGCGGCCGATCTGAGCGAAGGTGCGGCCTCCGTCGAGCGAGCGCTCCACGGCGAAGTAGGCGGCGTCCTTCTCCGAGGCCGTGGCCCAGGCCAGCACCGCGTCGGCGCCGCGGCCCGTAGCCGTGAAGCGCGTGAGCGTGACGGGCAGCGGCCCCACCGTGGTGACGGTGGCCGGCGGCAGCGAGCCGTCGTTGTTGTCAACGGCGGGGTCGGACACGCCGCCCAGCCCCAGCGGCAGCGCCACCGACGCGCCGGTGCCGAACGCATACCCATCGTCGGGCATTCGGAACGAGAACGTGGTGCTGATGGTGTCGCCGGCCGCCAGCGACGGCACCGCCGCGAACGTCAGCAGGCCGGTGTCGGGGTCGTAGGTGGCGCCGGCCAGGCCGAACGGTGTGCCGTTCACGTTCCGCAGGCCGGCGCGGAGCTGCACCTGCACCACCACGTTAGGCGCCGCCGAGGGGCCACGGTTCACCGTCTGCACGGTGTAGGTCACGGGGGCGCGGCCGGGAGCGTAGGTGTCGCCGAACATCGTGGTCACGAGGTCGGCATAGGGGCCGACCGTGATGGTGATGGTCGATTGGTTCGAGGGCGCCCCGAACACGTCCTGCACCACGTACGGCACCTGCACGGTGCCGCCGGCGTAGGCGGGGTCGGGCGTAAACGTCACCTGCCCGTTGGGCAGCGCCTGGAACGTACCTACGCCGGCCACGAGTACACTCGCGTCGATGTCGGCGTCGGAGGGGTCAAGGTCGAGGGTCGAGGGGTCGAAACCGTCGAGGTCGGTGTCGTTGCCGAACGTGTTGATGGTGACGGCCTGCCCGTTGAGGCTCGTGCCGGTGTCGTCGGTCGTGATCGGGCCGACGTGGACGGTGTACGTCGCCCCCGCCGACGACGGGGCGCCCGCCACGTCCTGCACGGCGTAGGGCAGTTGGCTGGTGCCCGTGAAGCCCGCTGCGGGCGTGAACGTGATGTTGCCGGCGTTGTCGGCCGCGAAGGTGCCCTGGCCGTTTACCACCACCGTCAGGTCGCGCACGGTGGGGGTCGAGGGGTCGAGGTCGAGCGTGAGCGGATCGACGCCGTTGGCGTCCACGTCGTTGAACAGCACGTCGCGCGTGACGGCCACGCCTGCGGGTGTCACGTCCACGTCGTTCAGCGCGAGCGGGCCTACCGTTACGGTGATGGTCGCCACGTTGGACGCGGTGCCCGTGTTGTCGCGCACGATGTACGAAATCTGGCTCGTGCCCGTGAAGCCGGCAGCGGGCGTAAACGTCACCACCCCGGAGTTGTCAACGGCATAGTCGCCTTCGCCGGGTACGTTCAGCGTGTTCTGGCGGCCGGGGTCGGTGGGGTTGAGGTCAACCGAGGCCTGATTGACGGTGCCGTCCGGGTCGGAGTCGTTCGAGAGAATCATCAGCGACACGGGCGTCACGGGGGGCGTCACGGCCGCGTTGTTGACGGCCACCGGCGCCGTCGTCGTCACGTTCACGGTGATGGTGCCGGAGTTGGAGCGGACGCCGAGGTTGTCGGACACGGCGTAGCTGATCGAGCTGGTGCCCGCGAAGGTGCCGCTCGGCGTGAACGTCACGATGCCGGTCAGCGGGTCATAGACGTACGTGCCCTGCCCCGCGACGGTGCGCGTGGTTTGGATGCCCGCCACGCCGGGGTTGAGGTCAACCGTGGCCGAGTCGAGGCCGTCCACGTCTTCGTCGTTGGCGAGCGGATAGATGGGCGTGGCGGCCGTATAGACGGTGGTGGCCACGTCGGGCCGCGCCACCGGCCCCACCCGCACGATGATGGACGCCGTGTTGGACGTGGCGCCCGTCACGTCGCGGATGGTGTACGGGATGGTGGTGGTGCCGGTGAAATTGAGGTCCGGGTCGAACGTCACCACTCCGGCCGTCGTCACCGTGAACACGCCTTCGCCCGTTACGGTGAAGCTGTTGTCGAGGGCGGGCGTGGCGGGGTTGAGATCGACGGTGCTCGCGGCCAGCCCGTTCACGTCGGAGTCGTTGCCGATGACGGAGAACGTCACGTTCGTATTGGAGGGCGTGGCGTTCTGGTCGGTCGTGGCAATCGGCCCGACGCGCACCGTAATCTGGGCGATGTTGGAGGTGGCGCCCACGTTGTCGCGCACGGTGTACTGCACCTGGCTGGTGCCGGTGTAGCCGGGGGCGGGCGTAAACGTCACCACGCCGAGCGCGTCCACGGTGTACATTCCCTGGCTGCTCACGATGGCCGTATCCTGAATACCCGCCACACCGGGCTGCAAGTCAACGGTAGCCGCATCGATGGAGCCGTCGGAATCGCCGTCGTTGCCCGTCACCGCGAAGCTGACGGCCGTGTTGGATGGCGTCTGCGCGCCGTCGGCCACGGCCGTGGGTGCCGCGTTGGTCACGGTCACGGTGATGGTGGCGGCGTTGGACGTGGAGTTGCCCGCATCCTGCACGGTGTAGCTGATGGCGCTCACGCCGGTGTAGTTGGTGAGCGGCACGAACGACACCACCCCGAGCGCATCTACCGAGAAAGTACCCTGCCCTGGCACCACGCGAGTGGTTTCCTGCGTGAGCGGTGTGCTCGGGTCGAGATCGACGGTGGCCGGTTGCAGGCCGCTGATGTCGGTATCGTTGCTCAGGATGGTGAGCGTGGCCGTGGTGTTGTAGAGGATGGTCGCGGCGTCGTTGCGGGCAATCGGCCCCACGTCCACCGTGATGGTGGCGATGTTGGACACGGTGCCCGTGTTGTCCTGCACGGTGTAGGTGGTGGTGGCCGTGCCCGTGAAGTTGAGCGTCGGCTGGAACGTCACCACGCCGAAGTTATCGACCGAAAACAGCCCGCCCGTCACCGCGCGGCTCGTTTGCTGGCCGGGCGTGGCAGGCTCGAAATCGACGGTGGCCGGGTTCACGGTGCCGTCGGCGTCAGTGTCGTTGGCCGTGGCCGGGAACGCGAGCGTGGTGTTGGAAGGCGTCGTACGGTCGTCGTTGACGGCCACCGGCGGCTGGGTGTTCACGACGACGGTGATGGTCGCCACGTTGGAGGGGGCGCCGCCGGGCGTGGTCACGTCGAACACGCGATACGTGGCGATGGCCGTGCCCACGAAGTTGGTATTAGGCACGAAAGTCACCACCCCGCTGCTGCCCACCGTGAAGACGCCGCCGAGCACCGTCAGCGACGTTTGCCGGTTGCCGGTGCCGGGGTCGAGGTCAACGGTAGCGGCATCGATGGTGTTGACGTCGGTGTCGTTGTCGAGCACCGCAATCGGCGTCGTCGTATTCGACAGAATCGTTACCGCGTCGTCGGCGGCCAGCGGCCCCACGCGCACCCTGAGCGTAGCGGCGTTGGACAAGGCCCCGGCGTTGTCGCGCACGGCGTAGCTGATCTGGCTGGTGCCCGTGAAGCCCGTGGCGGGCGTAAACGTCACGATGCCGTTGCTCGCCGAGTACGTGCCCTCGCCCGCGATGATGCGGGTCGTTTCCTGACCCGGCGTACTGGCGTCGAGATCGACGGTCGTCACGGCGATGGTGCCGTCGGCGTCGGTGTCATTGGCCGTCACGCTCACCGTCACGGGCGTATTGGGTGGGGTCGTCACGTCGTCGGCGGTGGCCACGGGAGCCGTGGTGGTGGTCGTCACCGTGAAGGTGGCCACGTTGGAGCGGTTGCCCTGGTTGTCATTGACGGTGTACTGTACGCTGGTGGTGCCCGCAAAGGTGCCGCTCGGCGCGAACGTCACCACGCCCGTCAGGCCGGTCACGCTGAAGGTGCCCTGGCCAGGCACATCGTAGGAGGTCTGAAAACCGGGCGTCGCGGGGTCGAGGTCCACCGAGGCGCGGTTGATGATCGTCACGTCGGGGTCGTTGGTTGTGATGTTCACGGCCACGCTGGCGGCGTTGTAGGCGATGCTCACGGCATCGTCCACGGCCACCGGCCCGATGCTCACCGTCCAGCGGCCCGTTGTGGACGTGGCGCCGGTGTTGTCCTGCACGGTGTAGGTGATGAATGCCGAGCCGGTGTAGTTGGCGTCGGGCACAAACGTCACCACCCCGAGCGCATCGACCGAAAACACGCCCTGCCCGGTGAGCGTCCGGCTGGCCTGAATGCCGGCCGTGAGCGGGTCGAGGTCAACGGTCGCCACGTTGATGCCGTTGGCGTCGGTGTCGTTGGCCGTCACGGCGTTGGTCACGGTCAGGTTCGGCGGCGTGGAGGTGGTTTCGTTGGCCGTCAGCGGGCCGACGTTCACCGTCACGGTCGCCACGTTGGAGGCGACGTTGGTGTTGTCACGCACGATGTACGTCACCTGACTGGTGCCGGTGTAGCCCGTCAGCGGCACGAACGACAGAATACCTGAGCCGCTGACCGTGAAGGTGCCCTGGCCGGGCACCACCAGTTGGTTCTGGCGGCCGGTCAGGGTCTGGTTGAGGTCCACGGTGTTGGTCGCGAGGGTGCCGTCCGGGTCGGCGTCGTTGGCCAGAATCGCTACCACGGCGGTGGTGTTGGCGGGCGTGTTGGCCGCATCGTTGGCGGCCACCGGCGCCGACGTGGTGGTCGTGACCGTGACAGTCGATTGCGTCGAGAGCGCGCCGTAGATGTCGCGCACCCGGTAGCTGATGGTGGTCGGGCCGATGTAGGTGCTGGTGGGCGTGTACGTCACGATGCCGCTCGCATCGACCGCGAAGACGCCCCGGTTCGTGATCGTGCGCGACGTCTGCTGGCCCGGCGTACCGGGGTCGAGATCGACGCTCGCCAGGTTGAAGCCGTCCACGTCCACGTCGTTGCCCGTCACGTTGATCGGCACGGCCACGGCGTAGTTGGTCGTGGCCACGTCGTTGGCCGTAATCGGCCCGACGTACACCGTCAGCAGCCCCACGCTCGACGGGGCGCCCGTCAAATCCTGCGTTACGTAGGTGCGCGTGGCCACGCCGGTGAAGTTGATGGCCGGGTTGAAGCGCGCGCGGCCGATGTTATCGACCCGCCAGCGGCCCTCGGTCACGGTCACGTCGGTCTGGCGGCCGGCGGTGCCGGGCGTCAGGTCGGAGCGGTTGAGCGCCACCCCGTTCACGTCCACATCATTGCCGATGATGTTGAAGAGCACGGTGCTGTTGTTGTTGACCACGTTGGGCACCACCGTCGCCGAGTTGGGGTTGGCCAGCGGCCCGACGCGCACCGTCAGCGAAGCGGCGTTGGACGTCAGGTTGTTGTTGTTCTTGACCGTGTACTGCGCGCCGGTGCAGGTGCCGGTGTAGTCGAGGTCGGGCGTGAACGTGATTTGCCCCGGCAGCGGCCCGAGCACGAAGGTGCCCTGCCCCGCCACCGTGAAGGAGGTTTGGCGCCCGGCCGTGCCAGGGTCGAGGTCGAGGCTGTCGGCGTTCAGCCCCGAGCCGTCGATGGAGTTGTCGTTGACGAGCGGGTTGAACGTGATGGACGTATTGGGCGGCGTGGCCACGTTGTCGGCCTGCGCCACGGGGTTGGCCGACACGGTGATGAACAGCGTCGCCACGTTGGAGGTGGCGCCCTCGCTGTCGCGCACGGTGTACGGCACGGAGGCCGTGCCGGTGTAACCCGCACTCGGCACGAACTGGATACGCCCCGTCAGGCCGCCGCCGCTGAGTACCGTGAACGTGCCCGCCGCCGTGGTGCGCGTGGTCTGCCGGCCGGGTATGGTGGGGTCGAGGTCAACGGTGGTGTTGTTGATGCCGTCGGCGTCGGTGTCGTTGGCGAGCACGTTGACCGTGACGGCCGCGCCGGCCGCCGTGGACGCCGAATTGTTGCGCGCGATTGGCCCGATCAGCACCCGGATGCGGCCTTCGTTGGAGATGGTGCCGGTCTGGTCGCGGATGGTGTAGGGGCGGGTGGTGTTGGCCGTCGCGTCGTTGGCGGGCACAAACGTCACCACGCCCGTGGTGGGGCTGGCCGTCCATTGCCCGGCGCCGGTCAGGATGCTCTGGTTCACGGGGTCGGGGTTGCCGCCGGGAATCAAGTCCACGCTGCTCACCGTGATGGGGCCGTCGGCGTCGGTGTCGTTGGCGAGCACCGGAATCTGCACGTTCACGGCGGGCAGCCCGGCGGCCACCGAGTTGGGCGGCGTCTGCACGGTGTCGTTCACGGCCACGGGCGGGGCGGTGGTCACGAGCACACTGATGGTGCCGTTGGTCACGAGGTCGTTGATGGTGCCGCCGCCGCCGTCGTTGTAGTTGCTCGATTGCGCGCCGTAGATGTCGCGGACGCGGTAGCGGATGGTGGCAGTGCCCACGAAGGTGCCGGTGGGCGTAAACGTCACTTGCCCGGCGCTGTTCACCACGAAGGTGCCGCCCGCCACGGTGCGGGTCGTCTGCTGCCCGGCGGTGCCGGGGTCGAGATCGACGGTGTTGGGGTCCACGCCGTCGGCATCGGTGTCGTTGCCCGTGACCGGGAACGAAACGGGCGCGTTGTAGGCCGTCGTGGCGAAGTCGTTGGTCGGAATCGGCCCGACGCGCGCGCGCACTGTCGCCACGTTCGACGTGCCCGCCGGTGAGGCGTTGTCCTGCACAGTGTACGTGAGGGTGCTCGTGCCCGTGAAGCCCATCACGGGCGTAAACGTCAGGTTGCCGCTGCTGGGCACCCCGGCGGCGTTCACCGGAATCGACCAGGTGCCTTCGCCCGGCACGTCGATGGTCGCCGTGCCGCCGTTCACCACGCCCACCTGCTGGCCGGGCGTCGCGGGGTCGAAATCAAGGGTGCTGAACTGCACCGTGGCGGGCGCCGTGGCTACGTCGTTGGCGGTGATGTTGACCGTACCCGAGTTGGGTACGCTCACGGTCGGCTCCGTCAAGACCACGTCGTCGGTGGCCAGCGGCGCGGTGGCGCCCACCAGCACACTCACGGTCGTGGGGTTGGAGTATGCCGAGGTGCTCGTCGAACGCCCGTCGCGGATGATGTACTGCAACGACGCCAGCCCCCGGAACGCGGTTTCGGGGTTGAACGTCAACACTCCGGCCGTGGTGACGCTCCACGCGCCCACGCCGGGCTGGCTCAGGGTGTTCTGGCGGCCCGGCACGGTGGGGTCGAGGTCGATGGAGCTGAGCGTGAGGCCGTCCACCGGGTCAGAGTCGTTGGTCGTAATCGCCGTCGCGCCCGTGAAGACGTAGTTGACGTTCGGCCCGGTCGAGCCGAAATCGGCGCCGGTCAGCGGGCCGTAATACACCGTGGCGGTGGCCGCGTTCGACACCACGCCCGTGTTGTCGCGCACGGTGTAGGTGAAGCTCGTCGAGCCGGTGAAGTTGGTGGTCGGCGTGATGGTCACGATACCGGCCGCGTCCACGTTCACGGTGCCGCCGCTGGTGCTCAGCGTCGTCTCCTGCGTCAGCGGCGTCGAGGGGTCGAGGTCGATGGTGGTGGCGTTCAGCGTCCCGTCGGCGTCGGTGTCGTTGCCGAGGATGTTGAGGGTACTCACCGTGTTGGGCGGCAGCAGCAGCGTGTTGTTGGCGGCCGCGGGCGCGGCCGAGGTCGTTGTCACCGTGAACGTGGCGGGTAACGACGCCGAGCCGTTCACGTCCTCAATCGTATAGTTGACCACGGCCGTGCCGACGCTCGTCACGCCCACGGCGGGCGTGAACGTCACCACGCCGGCCGCGCTCACCGTGAATTCGCCCCGGTTCGCCACCGTGAAGGAGGTTTGCCGGCCGGCCGTCGAGGGGTCGAGGTCCACGCTGGCCACGTTGAGGCCGTCGGCGTCCACGTCGTTGGTCGTCACGTTCAGCGACGTGGCTATGGCGTAGCTGGTAGTGGCCGTGTTCGCCACCGCGCGCGGCCCCACGTACGCCGTGATGGTGGCCGTGTTGGAGGCGGCCGTCGTCAGGTCGCTGATGGTGTACGCCACGGTGGCGCTGCCCGTGAAGTTGGCCACGGGCGTAAACGTCACCACCCCGCCGCCAATCGCCGTGAACGTGCCGTTCGTGACGGTGCGCGACGTTTGCTGCCCGGCGGTGGTGGGGTCGAGGTCGATGCTCGCCGGGTCGAGGCCGCCGTCCGGGTCGGAGTCGTTGGCCGACACCGTGGCCGAGCCGGTGCCGTTGGCCGGGGCGAACAGCACATCGTCCACGGCGGTGGGGGCCTGGTTGGTGCTCGTCACGGTGATGAGCGCCGTGGTGGAAGTGGCGCCCGTGGCGTCGTTGATGGTGTACGGAATGACCGTCGAGCCGGTGAAGGTGCCCGTCGGCGTAAAGACCACGTTACCGGCGCCGTCGGCCGAGAACGTGCCCCGCCCCGCCACGGTGAAGGTGGTTTGTTGCCCGGTGGTGGCGGGGTCGAGGTCGATGCTCGTCAGGTCGAGGCCGTCGGCGTCCACATCGTTGCCGCTCACCGGCACCGTCACGGCCACGGAGGCGCCGGTAGTGGCGGCATCGGGGTTGGCAATCGGGCCGATGTTGACCGTGATGGTCGCCGGGTTGAGCGTGAGCACCCCATTGTTGTCGCGGATGGTGTACGTCACGCTGCTCGACCCGGTGTACCCGTTGACGGACGTAAACGTCACGTTGCCGAGGTTGTCCACCGCGAAGGTGCCCTGCCCCGACACCGTGCGGGTGGTTTGCTGGTTGGCGGCGGCGGGGTCGAGGTCAACGGTGGCGAGGTTCACGGTGCCGTCGAGGTCGTAGTCGTTGTCCGTCACCGAAAACGTCACCACGGTGTTGGCGGGCGTCTGCGCTACGTCGGCCACGGCCACGGGCGGGGCGCTGGTTACGGTGATGCTCACCGTGGCCGACACCGACACCGAGGCCGTCAGGTCCTGCACCTGATACTGGAAGCTCACCGGCCCGGCGTAGTTGATGAGCGGCGTGAACACCACGGCGCCGGAGGCATCCACCACGGCCGTGCCCTGCCCGCTGATGGTCAGCGAGTTCTGGACGCCCGCCGTGGCGGGGTCGAGGTCAACGGTGGCCGGGTCGATACCGTCGGCGTCCGCGTCGTTGTCGAGCACCGGTATGGTTACGTCCTGGTCGGAGGTGGTCGTGGCCACGTCGTTGGCCACCTGCGGCCCCACGTACACGGTCAGCGTCGCCACGTCTGAGGTGGCGTTGAGGTTGTCGCGCACGGTGTAGGGCAGCACGGCCGTACCGGTGTAGCCGGCGGCGGGCGCGTACGTCACCACCCCACTCGCGTTGGCCGTGTACGTGCCGGCGGCGGTGGCGAAGGTGGCCTCACGCACGGGGGTGCTCGGGTCGAGGTCAACGGTGCCCGCCGCGATGGTGCCGTCCGAATCGGTGTCGTTGGTCGTCACGTTGACGCTCACGGCCACCCCGGCCGGCGTGAAGGCCACGTCGTCCACGGCATCCGGCTCGATGTTGATGACCACGTTGCCCGCAAACTCCGACGTCACGCCCCCCAGTGTGCCCGTGGCCGTGAGCACGGTGCCGGTGGTTGTGCCGCCCGGCAGCGGAATCGTGAACTCGAAGCGGTTGGTGTTGTCGGTGCCCTGGTTGAGGCCGTTGATGGTGCCCGAGTAGGTGCCGGTGCCGCCATCGGCGTCGGCGCCGGAGCCTTCGGTGAGCGTCGTCAGGTAGGTCTGGCCTTCGCCGAAGCCGGTGCCGTCCGGGGCGGCGATGTACAGCTCGATGGCCGTGCCCGGCCGCGCGAAGCCGCTCAGCACCAGGTCGGAGCCGCGCCGGATGGCCGTCGCAAACACGGGCGCGTTGAGCAGATTGTTGGGACCGCTGTCGCCGTCGCCCGAGTCGTTGAGCGTGACGCTCTGCGTGGGGCCGAGGTCGAGGCCCAGCCCGCCGGCCGCCGTGCCGTTGTTGAAGATGCTGTTCTGCGATACCTGCCACCGCGCCTGCGGCGCCAGAATCAGTACGCCCTGGTTGCGGTTGTTGGCGATGAGGTTGCCGGTGATGACGGCCGCGCGCGGGTTGGCGCCGCCGCCGCCGGTCGTGTTTTCATCGACGTAAATGCCCGTCCCCGACGCCGACGAGAGCGTGTTTTCGCTCACCGTCAGGCCCGGCGCCCCGGCGCCCGAGTTGTTGCCGGACAGGCGCACCTCAAGGGCTTGGTCGCCGGCCGTGCCCGGCAGCGTGATGCGGTTGCGCCGCACCACCACGCCCGAGTACGAGTTGCGGAGCAGGATGCCCTGCCCGTCGGTGGTGCCGCTCAGGCCGATGTTGCTGATGTCGTTGCCCTCCAGCGCGAGCGCGGCGGCACCCGCCGTGGCGGGCATATCCACCGCGATGCCGCCCAGGCGCGTGTAGGCGATGACGTTGTTGCGAATCGTGATGCCGCTTCCCGCGCCCGCCGCCGTCCCGCTGCCCACCTCGAGGGCCCGCCGCGAGCGGTTGGTCCCCGTGGGGTCGGCCAGCCCGGTGGCCGCCGAGCCGAAGAGCATATTCTCGATCAGCAGATTGTTGACGGTGCGCCCGGTGGCGGGGTTGGCCCACACGTCGCGCCCGCTGAACCCACGAATCGCCAGCCCCGCCAGCCGCATATCGGCGCCGTTGAGCTGAATGCCGTTTTGGTTGGAGCCGGTGAGGTCGGCGCCGCCCGGCCCCACGATTTCCACTTCCGGCGCGCGGGTGCCGGGCAGGGTGTATTCGTCGCCGGTGCCGGCCACGCCGTCCGGCCCGACGCCCACCGTGGTGGCGCCGCTGCTGCCCACCACGTTGCCGTTGGCGTCGCCGGGGTTGGTATCGCCGATGTTGGCCGTTTGGGTGGCGCCGTCGATGACGGTGGCGGCGTCCACGAGCGTGGGCAGCGGCGTCGCACCCACGCTGATGACCGCCCGCCCGCCGGTGAGCTGGTTGGGCAGGCCCGCCCGCAGGCCGGGGTGGGCGTTGCCGTCGGAAATCATAAACACCGACACATCCTGCCCGCTGGTGGCGCCGATGGTCAGCGGCACCGCCCCCGGCAGCGTGTTGGCCAGCCGGTTGGCGTTGGCCATAAACTGCCGCAGCGAGCCTTGCCCCGCGTCGTTGGTGTTGGTGACGACGTTGAACGAGAAGCCGAAATCGATGCCGCTCACGTCCGTCGCGCCTACCGCCACACTGCTGATGGTCTGCGCCACGGTGCTCGCCGTACTGAGCGAGGCCAGCGTGGTGGTACCGATGGTGGCGGCGTTGCCGGCGTCGGCGCGGGCCGGGTTTTCGCCCCCCACCCTGTCGGCATCGCCGTTGACGAAGGTCGGCACCGGAATCGGTGTACCCGCCGAGCCGCTCACGAAGCTGCGGGTGCTGCCCACCGTGCCGCTCACCACGCGCACCGTGTACGTAGCGCCCTCGGGCAGCGACACTGCCCACGTGCCGCCCGCGGCGGTGGTCGTGACGGCCGTCAGCACCCCCGCCGCGTTGAAAATCTCGACTCGGGCGCCCGCCACGCCCGCCGTGCCGGCCGTGCCGCTCAGCGGGCGACCGTTGCCGCCGGCGTAGTTGGGATCCTCGAACACCGTCCCGCTCAGGGTGCGGTTGGCGAGGGGCGAGACCGGCCGCCCGAGCGCGGGGGCGCTCAACAGGGTCAGCAGGCTCAGGCAGAGGTAGTAAGGGTGCTTCATCAGCAGAGGTACGAAATGTGACGAATGACCAAGGAAAGTAGCGCAGGTGTGGTGACAAGGAACGTCGGCCCGCGCTATCGCTTCAACCCGTAACGCCATCGGTGAGCGTGATTGCAATTTTACAGAACCAAATATATGAAAGAATCAACTTAAACACCGTCGTCTGAACCTGCATTTTTCGATCAATCCGCCCGGTTTCCGCTCCAACGGTAATAAATCGGGAGTGAACCGCCAGGCGGGTAAGTCAGTCGTAATCAGCCGCGACAAACCATCGGAGGCCCGAAGTACAAAGGTCGCAAAGGAAATAATGAAGAGTTGGATCATTTCAACCTCAATATGGTAAACTTCAGATAAAATGGCGGTAAGCCGCGCGTCTATGTAGGCCAACGAGTATCGATGCTCACCGCACCGATAAGCGGTCAACTGAAAGTCCTGCGGTTCTCGATTGGTTGTCAATGCCTCAAAAGCAAATTGTTAGCTTGCAGCTTGCACCTGGTGGCTAACCGCTCCAAACGCTCACGGCCCGGCTCGCGCGAAGCAAGCCGGGCCGTGAGCGTAATGGCGCCCCAACTGCCTTGGCGACCTGGCGCTACAGCATCGGCACTTCCACATTCACGAACCGCACCGCGCCGTCCGCATCCAACTGCGCTTCCACTACCGCGTCGGGCTTGATATCGCCCGCCAAGATGGCTTTCGACAGCTCGTTGAGCACCTGCCGTTGCAACACCCGTTTCAGGGGCCGCGCGCCGAACTGCGGGTCGTAGCCAGCCTGCGCCAGGTGGTCGAGCACCTCGTCGGTGGCTTCGAGCTGGATGCCGTTTTCGGCCAACCGCGCCTGAATGTGCCGGAATTGCAGCTCCGCAATACGACGCACCTGCCGCTGCGCCAGCGGCTCGAACATCACCACTTCGTCGATGCGGTTGATGAACTCGGGCCGAAGGTGCTTTTTCAAGCGGTCCATCACCGCGTCCTTCGCCCGCTCGATGGTGGGCCGGGGGTTCAGCTCGTCCAGCGTCGCAAACTCTTCCTGAATGATGTGCGCGCCGAGGTTCGACGTCATAATGATGATCGTGTTCTTGAAATTGGCCACGCGCCCCTTGTTGTCGGTCAGGCGGCCGTCGTCGAGCACCTGCAGCAGGATGTTGAACACGTCCGGGTGCGCCTTCTCGATTTCGTCGAGCAGCACCACCGAGTAGGGCTTGCGCCGCACGGCTTCCGTCAGTTGCCCGCCCTCGTCGTAGCCCACGTAGCCGGGCGGCGCCCCGATAAGGCGGCTCACCGCGTGGCGCTCCTGATACTCGCTCATATCGATGCGGACGAGCGCGTTGTCGTCGTTGAAGAGGTATTCGGCCAGCGCCTTCGCCAACTCAGTCTTACCCACGCCCGTGGGGCCCAGGAAGATGAACGAGCCGATGGGCCGCTTGGGGTCTTGCAGGCCGGCGCGCGAGCGGCGCACGGCGTCGGCGATGGCCTCGATGGCTTCGGTCTGGCCCGCCACGCGGCGGCCCAGCTCAGCCTCGAGGTGCAGCAGCTTCTCGCGCTCGCCCTGCAGCATTTTCGCCACGGGGACGCCCGTCCACTTCGCCACCACTTCGGCCACCGATTCCGACGTCACCACTTCCTGCAGCATCGACCCGCGCTCGCTTTGCGCTTCGGCCTGCTGTTGCAGCTCTTTGAGCGTGGTTTCAGCCTCCTGAATCTTGCCGTAACGTAGTTCAGCTACACGGCCATACTCGCCGCTGCGCTCGGCCTGCTCGGCCTCCACGCGGTACCGTTCAATAGCCTCTTTCTGCTCCTGAATGCCGTGCAGTACGCCTTTCTCGCTTTCCCAGCGGGCGCGCAGCGAGTCGCGCCGCTCGGTCAGGTCGGCGATTTCCTTGCCGAGCACTACCTCGCGGTCTTTGTCGTTTTCGCGGCGGATAGCTTCGCGCTCGATTTCGAGCTGCATCAGGCGGCGCTGCACCTCGTCGAGCTCCTGCGGCATCGAATCCAACTCGATGCGAAGCTTGGCCGCCGCCTCGTCCATCAAATCGATGGCTTTGTCGGGCAGGAAACGGTCGGTGATGTAGCGATTGCTCAACTCCACGGCCGCAATCACGGCGCCGTCCTGAATCCGCACCCCGTGGTGCAGCTCGTATTTCTCCTTGATGCCGCGCAGAATCGAGATGGCATCCTCCACCGTCGGCTCATCCACGGTCACGGCCTGAAACCGGCGCTCCAGCGCCTTGTCCTTTTCGATGTATTTCTGATACTCCTTGAGCGTGGTAGCGCCGATGGCGTGCAACTCGCCGCGCGCCAGGGCCGGTTTGAGGAGGTTGGCCGCGTCCATCGCGCCCTCGCCGCCCCCACCCGCCCCGATGAGCGTGTGCATCTCATCGATGAACAACACGATCTGCCCCTCCGAATCCGTCACTTCCTTGATGACGGCCTTCAGGCGCTCCTCGAACTCGCCTTTGTACTTGGCGCCCGCCACCAGCAGCCCCATATCGAGGCTCATCACGGTTTTGTCTTTGAGATTCTCCGGGACGTCGCCGGCCACGATGCGCTGCGCCAATCCCTCCACGATGGCCGTTTTCCCAACGCCCGGCTCGCCCAACAGCACCGGGTTGTTCTTCGTCCGCCGACTCAGAATCTGTAGCACCCGCCGAATCTCCTCATCGCGCCCGATGACAGGGTCCATCCGCCCGGCGCGCACCCGCTCGTTGAGGTTGATGGCGTAGCGGTTGAGGCTCTGGTACTGGTCTTCGGCCGATTGGCTCGTCACCTTCCGCCCGCCGCGCAGCTCTTTGATGGCCGCTTTGAGCACTTTCTCCGAGAAGCCGGCATCTTTCAGCAGCGTCGCGGCGGCGTCTTTGCCGCCCACCAGCCCCAGCAGCAGGTGCTCGACGGCCACATATTCGTCGCCAAACTCTTTCAGGAAGGTTTGCGCGCGCGTCACGGCCGCGTGTGTCTCATTGGCGAGGTAAGGAGCCCCGCCGCCCCCGCTGATTTTGGGATAGCCCGCCAGCACCGCATCGAGCCGCTGCCCGAGCAGCGCCGCATTAGCGCCGACTTTCTTCGTCAGAAAACCCGTTACGTTTTCATCGCTGAGCAGCAGCCCCTTCATCAGGTGCCCCGTCTCGATGGCCTGCTGCCCGCCCTGCGCCGCCACTTGCGCCGCCTGCTGCACAGCCTCCTGCGCCTTGATGGTGAAGTTGTTGAGATTCATTTGTCCAGGCTGGTTGGGTCATCGGCGAGGGGTGAGTGCCGATGGTGTACGCGGTCTAGCAAATGGGGGGCGAAGGAGGGTGGGGCTGACTTTTTGGCGGGGCGGGGTTGGATAGGGTTTGTCTTTTTGTCTGGTTCTTGATTGCTGATGAGTATAGCTCTATGGACAGTGAAGTTTGTACTTTCGTTTCCTGTTATCCACCTTACCTAAGTAGCCTTCAGCCAACTGATACGCTCGGGTTTTTAATAAAAACTACACCACTATGATCGCCAAAAATACTCTCTTTACGATTATCCGGTCTTCCCGGGAAGCATCTGAACTGTTTACTATACGGTCTCCGACTCAGGCGTATCAAATCTATTCGCCCAATCCTCCACTCCCAACTCCGGCATATCCGCGAAGTGGCGCCCGTTGCGCGTTACCAGCGTCAGGTCATACGCCAGCGCCGTACTGCCGATGAGCATATCGAATTCGCCTTGCAGGCGGCCTAGACGGCGCAGATGGGCTTTCAGTTCTGCGTATTGCGGAATGGCGTCCGAGATAGGTAGAATCCGACTGTCTGCGAACAACCGTAGTAAGTTGTCAAACTTGATGTGCTCTTTCGCTCGGAACGCCTGCGGGGCATTAGCAATTCCGTATAGCAGTTCCGCCACCGTAATCTCACTGATGAAGACGCTGCCGGCTTCAAGTAAGGTAAAGTGCTGCCGCACGTACGCATCACCCTTTTGCAAGTGGATGCAGATGTTCGTATCGAGAAGATACCTGCTCATAGTTCCACTTCACGCGGGTCGTCGCGGCGGTCACCGTAGATACGCCGCTCCATTTCTTCCGCGGTTTCTTCGCCAGGCAGCAACGGTTCAGCGAAGCTGCTCAGAATGGTCCGGCGCTCTTCTTCGGTAAGCGGTTCGGCTGCGTTCGTTCGCCAAGTGGGAAACGTGACCGACCGCCCTTGCAGCCGGGTCACGATAGTTCTCGGCACACTTTGCAACCATTGAAGGGCTAAGGCAGCATCTTCGGCAGGAAATTCAAGTTCTATAGCGAGTTTCATAAGCGAATGAACAGCTAATTCAAAGTTACGTTCGTGCTGCACGTTTCGGTGCCACATCTGCATCCTGATGCCCCCGTCTCCCCAAAAAATGTAATTCGCCCTCCCTCCCCCACCCCCCACATTTGCGGGGCGGCATGAGGTGGTCTAGTTAGGCTGGACAGAATGGGGCGGTAGTTGCAAAGTATTGGCA
>ERZ1066122.1376-NODE-1376-length-19839-cov-7.728164_pt1 | contig 19839 bp, 10 predicted proteins | sample MGYA00382769_ERZ1066122 | MGnify/ENA primary metagenome ERZ1066122 (study PRJEB33369, sample SAMEA5778352) | biofilm metagenome | biome: Industrial cooling water; feature: Water cooling tower basin; material: Biofilm | place: United Arab Emirates | collected... | reverse complement strand
CGCGGCGGCACCCGTGGCCGCGAACCGCACGCTCAGCACCACCATGGCCCAGATGATTTCGCGCGACGGTGCGCTGCGGCGGCGCGGCGGGGCAACGCGCGGACCGGGCGAGGCCCCCGCCGCCGCGAGCGAGGTGCGTGCGCCCAATCTGTGGCTCGTCGATGCCCGGCGGGGCGGGACTTTCTGTGTGGTCGACCCTGCTGCGCTGCTGCTGTGGCGGCCCGACATCACGGGCGATGCATCGTTGAAGGTCGAGGCGGACGGCCCGGCCGTGGGGGCGGGGGCGCGGGCCGAAACCATCGCCTTTCTGGAGGGGCAGGCCTATCGCCGCTGGCCGTCCGCGAGCCTGCCGCTGGCGGAAGGCGCGTCCTATCGCATGAGCGGAGCCGGAACCGACCGGCCGGTATCGATCAAATTCGCATTCATGGGCGCGCTGCCCGAAACGCCGGATGGAATTGCGGCGGAATTGCTGGCGCGCGGCTGCACCGATCAGCTTGACCGGCTGGTCGACACCATGACCGCTGACGAAGCAGGAGCGACGCGCTGAATCGGCGGCCGATGATTGTAGGGGGCGGAGTGCTCTGGTAGCATGTCGCCATTGCGGACCGCCGCCGCCAGCGCGGGGCCGCTCACCCTGTCGGGTCGCGTGACAACCGGTTTGGCCGCCATGGCAAGGCGGATGACGGACAAAGATGCGCCCGGTCGGGCCGAAGGGGGTTGAATGGCGAGCATGCGCAGGCATCCGGGCACAGCGCCGCAGAGTGGCGCTTGGGTCGCCGCGGCGCTCGGCGCCGTGCTGCTGCCGGTCAGCGCTGCCGCTTTTCAGACGGCCCCGCCGCTGCCCACGCGCGAGGAGATTCTGCCCCCCGCCCCGCCCCCGCCGCTCGCGAATGAAAATGCGGTAACGACAGCGGACGACGTCGAGCGCGCGCCCTGTCCGCTCGCCAATCCGGAATTTGCAGCGATCCGTTTCACCCTGACCCGCGTCGATTTTTCGGGCGGCCAGCCAATCGATCCCGCGATGCTCGATGCCAGCTGGCGCGGGCTGGTCGGCACCGAGCAGTCCCTGTCGGCGATCTGCGACATTCGCGACCGCGCCGCGACGATGCTGCGCGCCAAGGGCTATCTTGCCGCGATCCGCGTGCCGGAACAGACGATCGAAGGCGGCGTGGTCCGGCTCGACATTCTGGCCGCCCGGCTCGCGCGGGTGCAGGTGCGCGGCGATGCGGGCGCGAACGAAGCCTTGCTCGCCCGCTATCTGGCCAAGCTGGAACAGCAGCAGTTGTTCAACCTGAACGATGCCGAACGCGCCCTGTTGCTGGCCCGCGAAATTCCGGGCCTCGATGCCCGGCTGACGCTCCGTCCCAGCGTCAACGCGGGCGAGGTGGTGGGCGAGGTGATCGTGCGCCGCACGCCGTTGCTGCTGGATTTCAATGCCCAGAACTATGGCACCAAAGATGTCGGGCCGCTCGGCCTGATGGCGCGGGCGCGGGTGAACGGGCTGACCGGCATGGGCGACCAGACCAGCCTCAGCCTCTATGCCTCTGGCGATCTGCGCGAACAGCGCATTCTTCAGGCGGGGCACGAACTGCGGCTGGGCGGCAACGGCCTGCGGCTGGGGATGAATTACACCCACGCCTGGACCCGGCCCGATCTTGCGGCGCTGGATTTCCGGACGGTGACACGGATCGCGAACCTGTTTGCGAGCTATCCCGTCCGGCTGACCCAGGCGGAACGCTGGACCGTCACCGGCGGGATCGAACTGATCGACCAGAAAATCGGACTGGCGGGCGCGCCGCTCAACCGCGACAAACTGCGCATCCTGACGCTGCGCAGCGACCATATTCGCATCGATCCCGCCTCGGTTGCCGGCCGCAACGGTTTCAACAGCGCGGAGCCTCGCTGGCTGCTCGCCAGCAGCACCGAATGGCGCAAGGGTCTGGCCGGGCTGGGCGCGAGCGATGCGTGCGGGCCGGGCGGCGGCACCTGTCTGGCCCCCGGCACGGTGCCGGTTTCGCGGCTGGAGGGCAAAGCCGATGCCTTTCTGCTCCGCTGGCAAAGTCAGGCTGAATGGCGCCCGTCGCGCCGGGTCACGCTTGCGGTGATGCCGCGCGGGCAATGGACCGACGATCCGCTGCTGGCCTATGAAGAATTTTCGGCGGGCAATTTCACGGTCGGGCGCGGCTATGATCCCGGGTCGCTGATCGGCGATCGCGGGCTGGCGGTGTCGGGGGAGGCGCGGGTCGGCTCGCTCATCGCGCGCAACAGCACGGCGATGGCGGCCCAGCCCTTTGCCTTTGTCGACGCCGCATGGGTGTGGAACCGCGACGCGGCCTTTGCCGGGGTCGGGGCGCAGAGCATCTATTCCGCCGGGGGCGGCGTGCGCGTCGCTTATGGCGACAAGGCGCGGTTCGACGTTGCGCTGGCCGTGCCGCTCAAGCGCGCCCCCTTTGCCGCCAGCAGGGGCGAGGCCCGCGTCCTGATTTCACTGACCACCGCCTTTGGTGTGGGAGCGCGCTGAGATGATTGATCGCACCAATTCCTATACCTGCATCGCGCGCCCGGCCGGCCTTCAGCGCCGATTGATGACCAGCGCGGCGGTTGCGGCGGGCCTGCCCGCCCTGACTCTCGCCCTGGCCCTCGCTCCGCCATCGCGCGCGCAGGGTGTGGCCGGAACGGGCGTCGTCAACAGCGGCCTTGCAAATATCAACACGCCTAATGCCTCCACGACCCGTGTCACCACCACCAGTCAGCAGACGATCGTCACCTGGCGCCCGACCGACACTGCGACGACCGGCGCGCCCATCAACTTCCTGCCCGCTGGCAACAGCTGGGAATTTGTGGGGACACAGCCCGGCTATACCGTGCTCAATCGCTTTCTGGGGGTGGACGGTTCCGGCAATCCCATCCCGATCACGCGCCAGATCGCGCTCAACGGCACAATCAGCTCCGTGCTCGATCTGGGCGCGACAACGGTGCCCGGCGGCAACATCTGGTTCTACAATGCCGGAGGCATATTGATCGGGTCGACCGGCGTGATCAATGTCGGCAGCCTGGTGCTGACCAGCAACGACATCGACACCACCGGCGGGCTGTTCGACCTGTCCGGCAACATCCGTTTTCGTGGACCCGGTGGCAGCACATCGGCGATCGAGGTGGCATCCGGCGCGGCGATTACCGTCGCCAACACCAACCCCGGCGGGGCCTATACCGCCTTTGTCGCGCCGCGCATCGTCCAGCGGGGAACCGTGTCGACCGACGGCTCGACCGCCTATGTCGCCGCCGAACAGGCCGATATCCGCATCAACCAGGGGCTGTTCGACATCAATGTGCTGGTGGGCGCAGAGGGCGGGACGGTCATCGACCATAGCGGCGAGACGACCGGCCCGGCGGCGCAGGACGGCGACCCCAACGACAGCCGCATCTACATGGTCGCGATCCCCAAGAATGACGCCGTGACGATGCTGGTGGCGGGTCAGGTCGGATATCAGGATCCCGTCGTCGCACAGGTCGACCCCAATGGCGCAATCCGCTTGTCGGCGGGGCGGGACATCTTTGCGGGCGAGATTGTGGCCAATCCCAATCCCGCATCGACCGCCGCCGCAAACATCGCCGTCCAGGATATTATCTTCAACAGCGAGATCGTCGCGCGGGCGAGCGGCAGTCTGACCGGTGCGCCGCAATCGACGCTGTCGGCTGGCCCCTTGCCCCAGCGCGGGCAGATTCGCTTCAACGCCGACGCGCTGTTGCAGGGCGACAATCTGACCCGTCTCAGCATCGGCAACGACCAAAGGATTGTGGCGGCACAGGCGCTGCGCCTGGTCGCGGCCGGGCGCGGGGCGGCATCGGGGACAGCAGAACTGCTGCTGAACTATAACGCCGCCGCGCCGGGCGCGCGGCCGACGGTGACGGTGGGCAGCCAGCTGGCGGTCGATGCGTCGCGGACGGCGTTCGACCTCACCGGCAACGCCGGCGGCGGCACTGCCCGGATCGGTATCGACGGCGGGCTGCTGACCGCTTCCGACATTGCCGTGCGCGCCGATGGCATTGCCGACTATCCCTTCGGCGCGGGTGCAACCGGCGGAGCGGGTACGGGCGGCAGCGCGGCGATCAGCGTCGCGCGCGGTCAGGTCGCGGCCATATCGATCAGCGTGTCGGCCAATGGCGAAGGGGCAGGCGACCGCTTCAATGCCAACCTCGGCATCGCTGAATATGCCGCGCAGGGCGGTGCCGGACAGGGTGGCAGCGCGACTGTGACGGCCAGTGCTGGCGGAACGCTAACGGGGCTTCAGGCCCTGTCGCTGTCGGCGGCGGGCATTGGCGGCACCGGATCGGCCCGGGGCGGCGAGGGGCGCGGCGGCCTTGCCCGCATCGCCGTTTCAGGCGCGGCCAGCGGCATCGCCTCGTCATCGACCGTCCTCGACGCGACGGGCAGCGGCGGCGGCCCGCTCGAAATACCGGGGCCAGCTTTTTCCGCCATCGGCCAGGGCGGCGACGGCTTTGGCGGAACTGCCGAAATAATCGGCGACGGCACCAATGCTTTTGGCGGGACGATTGTCGACACGGGCGGCTTTGGCGGAGATGCCACGGTTAGAGCCAATCGCGGCGGCAGTGGCAGCGGCGGTCTGACCGTCGTGGCGTTGACCGGGGGGGCGACGTCCTTTGGATCGCTCAATCTGCGCGCCAATGGTCGTGCTGGCAACGGGGCGGCCATTACCGCCGCTGCAGGCCCAGCCGGAAGCGGGAACGGCGGGTCCATCGAGTTTAGCTTGGCGAACGGCAGCCTGACGGCGGACGATGTGGCTGCCGAAGCCAACGGAACCGGCGGGTCGGGATCGGCAGCAGGCGGCCTGGGCAGTGGCGGCAGCGCGGACCTGAACATCGGTGGCGGTACGGTTCAGGTTGCGGGGGGCATCAGCTTTACGGTCGACGGCACGGGCGGCGTCGGCGTCGCGGGCACGCCAAGCGGCAATGGCGCGGGCGGCAACATCGGCGCGGCGATGGCTGGCGGCACGCTGCTGGCCGCTGACCTCAATTTGTCGGCGCGCGGCGTTGGCGGTGACGGTGTAGGCGGACTCGACGGGGGGCCAAGTGGCGGCGGCATCCGCGTCGGCGGCGATGCGGGTGACGGGGCAGGAGGCAGTATCGGATTAACGCTGAACGGCGGCACGGCGACGCTGGGCGGATTGACGCTGGCCGCCGATGGCCGGGGCGGTGAAGGCGGCGGCTTTACGGTGACAAGCAGCGGGCTTGCTGGCGATGTTGGTAACGGCGGCGATGGCTCAGGCGGCTCGGCGACCCTGACGCTGAATGGTGCCAGTATAATCATTGATGCGACTAGGCTTGATGTCGGCGCGGCGGGCGGTGCTGGCGGCACGGTGACGTCCTTTTCCCCCATTGCCGGCGGAACCTCGATCGGCGGCGCTGGCGGCGACGCGGCGGGCGGCACGGCCACGGTGAACCTGTCGACTTCCAGTGCCACGGGCGGAGATCTGGAACTGCTGGGCCTCGCTCTGGGCGGCGCGGGATCGGGCGGGTTCAATGCGGCCAGCGGTGATGGCGGCGATGCAGCCGGGGGCAACGCCGTGCTTGCCCAGACGAACACGGCGAACACACTCGACGATGTCAGCATGCGGGTCTCCGCCGTTGGCGGCGCTGGTGGATCGACGCTGGCCAGCGGCGCAGCGGGCGGGGCTGGCGGCCGGGGCGGCGCAGGGGCAGGCGGAACCGTCTCCGTCACCGCCGCTGGCACCGGGTCCGAACTGGTCCTGGGCAGTCCGGACATCGGCGCCAACGGCACCGGCGGCACGGGCGGAACCGGCTGGGGCGTGGCCACATCCAATGGCGCTGCAGGGGGCGAGGGCACGGGCGGTACTTTAAGCTTTGCGGCGTCGGGCGGCGGGCGGCTGGACCTTGCCGTTGCGGCCGGTCTGGTGGTTGTCGGTCGGGGCGGCACGGGGGGTGCGGGTGCGGTTGGCGCGCCGATTGCGCCTTTCCCGGCCACGGCGGCCGATGGCGCCAATGGTACAGCCCCCGGGCAAGCGGGCGGCACCGGCGGCACCGGGGCCGATGGCGCGATCGGTAACACCGGCGGCACCGGCGGGCAGGGCGGCAATGGCACCGGCGGCACTATCACGCTGACGGCCAGCACTGGCGGCACGATCGACAATGGCGTGTTCAGCTTGGCAGCCACCGGATTTGGCGGCCGCGGCGGCGTCGGCGGCGCTGGCGGCACGGGCGGCGCTGGCCAGGGCGGCGGCAGCGGCGGTAACGGCGGGGCAGGCGCGAGCGGCGGCAACGGTGGGCGCGGCGGTAACGGTGGCACGGGCGGCGACGCCGGGGCCGGGGGCAGTGGCGGCAACGGGCGGGGCGGCGACGTTCTGCTGTTCGTCAACGGCGGAACGATCCGGTCGGGTGACCTGTCGGTCAGCACCAGTGGCGGCGGCGGTCTGCGCGGCGATAATGGCGCGGGCGGAGCGGGCGGTCTGGCGGGCGAAGGCGGTGTCGGCGGTCTGGGCGGCGGCACGCCCGGTTCGGACGGCAGCGCTGGTCCCAATGGCACGGTCGGCCCGACCGGATGTACAGGCTGTGCCGCGGCAACGACCATTCCCGGAGTTGGTGGCGGCGGCGCGATCACCTTCCGCACGCGGGGCACGGGCAACAATCTGACGGCGGGCACGGTTTCGCTGGTCAGCAACGCAATCCTTCCCGACGATATCGAAATCTTCTCGGGCAACGCGGGCACCGTGCAGTTCGACCTGGGCAACAGCGACGGCGGCGCGCCCATAATCCTTGACGAACTGACGGTCGAAGCGCTGGGCGACCCCATGCAACCCGGTGTCGACAACATCGTGATGACCGCCGGCACGGCACGCATTGAGGTGCCGGGGAACATGACCCTGCGGGCGACCAACGCCGTTCGGATCGGTGCGGTTGGTGGCGGACGCATTGCCGTTGGCGGCAACCTGAACATCACCGGCACCGCGATCACGGCACAGTCGGTTCAGGTGACGGGTAACGCCAATCTCGACGCCGTGACGGGCCTGACAGGCGCGCTGGATGTGACGGGATCGACGACGCTGGACGCCGACAGCGGGGCCATCGACCTTGACCTGCGCTCCGGCAGCGCGGTCACGGCATCGGCGAACAACATCACCATCCGCAGCGGCGGGGCGCTGAGCTTTGCCGCAATCGCGGCGGACACCGGCGCGGCCAATGTCACCACCTCAGGCGAGCTGCGGGTTCAAAGCGGGACGCTGGCGGCGGGCGGTCGTTTCGAATCGACCGGCGGCGATGTCATCCTGGATACGCTGTCCGTCACGGGCGGCAATTTCGCGGCCATCGCCGACGACGACATGACGCTTGGCACCATCACCGCTGCCGCGCAGTTCAGCGGCGAAGCGGGCGACGTGATGACCGTAAACGGCCGTGTCGCCGCGCCCCAGATCCGCCTGCTGTCGGGCGACATCGTGGTGAGCAACAGCGCGCAATTGGGCGTGCTCGGCACCACCCAAAGCCTGTTTGTCGCAAGCAACAATCCGAATGCCCCCACCTTCATCGGGGGAACGGGCACGCGCGCCGGATGGCATCTGGACGCCGCCGAAATCACCCGGCTGGCGGGCGGCAGCGTCACCCTGTTCGGCGAAAGCGTGACCGCACCGGGCAACGTGTCGGTGGGCAGCGCCCGCGCCCCCGACGTTGTCCTCGACGATCTCACCTTCAACGCGGCAACGCAGCTTGGCGCGAACGGCACGTTCCGCATCGATACGCGCGGCAAGCTGCGGACCGTGGGCGATGTGCGCTTCACCGGGATGACCGATGCCCAGGGGCTGACCATCGTGGCCAATGATGCGCTGGAGGTCATATTGGGCGATGGCAGCATCTACCTCAACGACGCAAATGGTGCGCTGGCCGGCACCCTGTCGCTGGAATCGGACGATATCGCCGTGGCCACGCTGGCCGCGATCAATGCGGCGGCGACCCTGACGACCACCGACGCGATCAGCGCACGGCTCGACCAGAATGACGGGATCGTCAGCGACACCGGCGCGCTGGCGGCAAACCGCATCAACCTGACGCACACCACATCGACCAGCATATTGGTACAGAACAGCGGCGCGGGCACCGCCTTTGCCGACCGGCGCGGCATCACCGTGGGCGCGGGCGGCCTGTTCATCGCGGGACCGGGGAATGGTGACCGCATCGTCATCAACGGGGTGCAACAGGCGGCCGGGGGCAATGTCACCGGTCTTGCCCTGATCCCGCTGGTCAGCATCAATGGTTCGGCAAGTGCACCCAGCGGTTTCGACCCGCGATCGACCATCAACGGCTGCGCGATCGGCAACGTCGCGGCGTGCAGCACCACGCGCCCGCCGTCCGGCGAACCGGAATCGAACTTCCCGGTCCAGGACGTGATCGAGGAAGAGGTGGAGGGCGATGGCGGCAGCGGCGACGACAGCATCACCGCGCCGCTCATTACGCTGCGCGGCGTCGATCCGCTGACCGGTCAGCCGCTGGTCGACGATCCGGTGACGGGCGCGGGGAACGAGGATCTGTGGACGCCGAGCAATTGAGGCGCGCGGGTTTGCATTTCCGGAACGCAGCATCAGCGAGGCGAAACGCCTGCATCGCCACGACTGCTCAGTGCCCGCCCCCGCCCCGCACTCACGCGCTTCCCTCCCCTCACCGTCTGCCCTGAGCTTGTCGAAGGGCCGTTCTTTCTTTGGCCATGGTCAAGAAAAGAACAGCCCTTCGACAAGCTCAGGGCAGACGGGGTTAGAGGGGATATGGGTTTTGTGAGAGGCAAACGGGGGCGTGACCTGAACCACCACCGCTCCCCACCAGACAAACAGGCTTCGGACTCAACCGCCATCCGCGTAGCGGTTGACTAGGCCCGCACGACCGGGGCATGGCCCGCCGAATGACCGACACCGCCGCGCCCCTGATGCTGTTCAACAGCCTGACCCGCCAGCTGGAACCCTTCCAGCCGATCCATCGGGGTGAGGCGCGCGTCTATAGCTGTGGGCCGACGGTCTATAATTATCCGCACATCGGCAATATGCGCGCCTATATCTTCGCCGATACGCTGGGCCGGGTGCTGACGTATAAAGGCTATCGGCTCCGCCACGTCATCAACATCACCGATGTCGGACATCTGACCGACGATGCCGATGCGGGCGAGGACAAGCTTGAAAAAATGGCGGCGCAAAAGGCGCAGTCGATCTGGGATATCGCGCGCCATTATACCCATGCCTATTGGGCGGATTTTGCCGCGCTGAACTGCCGCCAGCCCGCGCACTGGTCGATCGCGACCGATTATATCGACGAGATGATCGATTTTGCGAAATCGATCGCCGACCGCCACTGCTACCAACTGGAAAGCGGGCTTTATTTCGATGTCTCGACCGTGGCCGACTATGGCCGACTGGCCCGCGCGCAAACGGACGAAGGCGAAAGCCGCATCGGCGATGTCGATGGCAAGCGCAACGCCGCCGACTTTGCGATCTGGCGCACGACACCGCCAGGGGAAAAGCGCCAGATGGAATGGGATTCGCCATGGGGCCGGGGCGCGCCGGGCTGGCATCTTGAATGCAGCGTGATGGGCGGCAAGCTGCTGGGCTTCCCCTTTGACATCCATACCGGCGGCATCGACCACCGCGAGATTCACCACCCCAACGAGATCGCACAGAACCAGGCATATTGCTGCACCAAAGGCCTTGACGATACGCGCAACTCCGGCGCGCGTATCTGGATGCACAATAATTTCCTGATCGACCGGACGGGTAAGATGTCCAAGTCGTCGGGCGAATTTTTGCGCCTGCAACTGCTGGTGGACAAGGGGTTTCACCCGCTGGCCTATCGCCTGATGTGCCTCCAGGCGCATTACCGCAGCGAGCTGGAGTTTAGCTGGGAAGGGCTGCTGGCCGCCTTTGTCCGGCTGAAACGAATGGTGATGGCGGTGGAGAAGCTCACGAGCCGTCATGCTGAACTTGTTTCAGCATCCATGGCGCAAGGGCGCGACATAGCGCCATGGACCCTGAAACAAGTTCAGGGTGACGCAAAATTGTGGTTCCGCTTTGGTGGGCTTTTCGAGCAAATCGACAAATCCATTTGCGACGATCTGAATACGCCCGACTTGCTGCTATGGCTCCATGCCGCTTTCGATTTACAAGATGCCACAATCGAAGAAAATCTCTCTATAGTTGGTTTTATTGACCAACTCCTCGGCCTAAACCTCCTCACCCTCACCCGCGCCGACCTGCGTATCCGTCCCGTCACCGCCACCATCACCGAGGCGGAGATCGAGGCAGCGCTGGCCGAGCGCCGGGAAGCCCGCGCCGCAAGGGACTTCGCCCGCTCCGACGCCATCCGCGACGATCTGATCGCGCGTGGGGTGGAGGTGATGGACGGCGACCCGCTGGGCTGGGACTGGCGGATCGAGATATAGGCTTATGAAGCCCTTCCCCTTCAGGGGAGGGGTTGGGGTGGGGTCTGTCGGAGTGGCGCTGTGTTGACAGCCCCACCCCCGGCCCCTCCCTCAAAGGGAGGGGAGAAATATGACCATCGCCGTCCTGTCCGGGCTCATGTACCCGCTGCTCAACGGCCGCCTGCCCGCATGGGTGACGCCGCATTTCTTCATGACCAAGGAAGAGGCGTTGGCGCTGGCGCCCAGCGCGGACATCGGCTGGTTCGACATGTATGACAAGGACGACATGGCGGCGACCATCGCGGCGGCGACGAACCTCAGATGGCTGAACTCCATCTATGCCGGGGCCGATCACATGCCACTCGACCTGCTGCGCCAGCGCGGGGTGACCGTGACCAACGGCGCGGGGATCAACGCCATCACCATCGCCGAATATGTCGTCATGGGGATGCTGACCGTCGCCAAGGGATACCGCGAGGTCGTGCGCGCGCAGGACCGGCACGAATGGCTGATGGATTCGCCGGGCAAGGTCGAACTGTTCGGCTCGCGCGCGCTGCTGCTCGGTTATGGCGCGATCGGCAAGCTGATCGAGGAGCGGCTGCAGGGGTTCGGCGTGGAGGTCAGCGTGGTGCGGCGGACGCCGGGGCCGGCCACGCTGGGGCCGGAGCAATGGCGCGCGCGGCTCGGCGATTTCGACTGGGTGATCCTTGCTGTGCCCGCAACGCCCGAAACCGAGGGGATGATCGGCGCGGCAGAGCTGGAGGCGATGAGGCCGACCGCGACGCTCGTCAATATCGCGCGGGGCAGCGTGGTCGACCAGGATGCGCTGGTCGCCGCGCTGCAATCGGGCCAGATCGGCCACGCGTTCCTGGATGTCACCACGCCCGAACCACTGCCTGCCGACGATGTGCTTTGGACGCTGCCCAATGCGCACATCACGATGCACCTGTCGGGCCGGGCGCAGGACAAGATGTTCGTCCGCTCGGCCGAGCGCTTTCTGGACAATCTGGCGCGCTGGGAACGGGGCGAGGCGGTGACGCCGCAGGTGGACCTGACGCTGGGCTATTGATCCCGCGCGGCACGGCCGAACAGCGCCGCCGCCATCAGCCACAATCCGGCCAGCCCGATGCTGATCGGCACGATGTTATAGCCATAGGCCGCCGCGACGATCGCCACGACAAGCTGCGCCCCGGCCGTCGCAACCATGGCATTGCGCATGCCGCGTGCGCCAAAGCCCGCAATGATGGTGCCGCCCATCGCGGTGCCCAGCACGCCGACGAACATCAGGTTCAAATCATTGTCCTCACTGCCGATGATCCCCACCGCCAGATTGACCCAGATGATGAAGAACGACGTCAGCACCGCGACCAGCGCGCCCGCGCGATAGGCCCAGTGCCCCGACAGCCGCACGGCAATTTCCAGCAGCAGGCCCGCCCCGCCGATCATCACGCCCATGGCGATGAAATCGCCGATCGACCAGTTGACCTCGTCCGTGAATTGCATCGCGACGGCGGGCAGCGCGAGCAGCGTGACGGCAAGGCTCCAGGCGGCGGGACGGACCCAGCCGAGCGGATTGGGCTGGGGCGGAACGGCATCATTTGACATTGGCTTGCGCTTTCGCTGTTGGTGATGCCGCCGTTGTGGCACCAGCGGCCCATGAGCGGCATGAGCGAATGATGAGAAAAGCCTGAAAAATGGGGGAAGCGCGGCTGTATTTCGGTCCCTTCATGCTCGATCGGGCCGGGCGGCGGTTGCTGCGTGGTAATGCGCCGGTGGAGGTCAGCCCGCGTTACTTCGACGCCCTGTGCCTGCTCCTTGCCGCGCCGGGCGAGCTGGTGACCAAGGATCGCTTCATGGACGAAGTGTGGCGCGGCATCCCGGTGACGGACGAGGCGCTGACCCAATGTATCCGCGCGCTGCGGCGTGCACTGGGCGATGATGCGGCGGCACCGCGCTATATCGCGACGGTTCCCAAACATGGCTATCGCTTCGTGGCCGACGTGGGCACCGCCCCGGCGCAGCAGCCCCTCGTTACGCCCGCACCCGTCCCTGCGCCAGTTTCGGCGGCATGGTGGCCTATCATCCTTGGCGGGACCATCGGCGGGCTGGTGGCGGGGCTTGCTGGCGGGCTTGCCTATGGTTTCGCTGCGATTGCGTCGGCCCCGCCCGGAACGGTTGGCGGCACATCCATATTGCTGGTCATGGTCGCGGTGACGGCGGCCATCGCGGCGCTTGGCGCGGCGGGCGTCAGCATCGGCATGGCCTTTGCTCACAGGCGCGCATCGGCCGCGGGGCGCGTAGCGGGTGCCGCATTCGCGGTTGGGGGCGCGCTTGGCGGACTGATCGTCGGTGCCGTGACCGAATTGATCGGGGCCGATGCCCTGGCGCTGCTGTTCGGCGGCGCGCCCGCACATATGACGGGCGCGGGCGAAGGCGTGCTGCTGGGCGGCGGTGTCGGGCTCGCGCTATGGATCACGGCGCGCGTCCCGGCAGGTTTGCGAACTGCGGCGGCGGCGCTGATCGGGGCGATGACCGGTCTGCTCATCACCGCGCTCGGCGGGCGGCTTTTCGCGGGCAGTCTGGCCGCGCTCACCGACCGTTTTGCCGGTTCGCGGATGGACTTCGCCGCGCTGGGCGCGCTGGTGGGCGAGGATGGCCTTGGCCCACGCGCGCTGGCGCTCACCGCCGTGCTGGAGAGCGCGTTGTTCGCTGCCGCCATATGCTGGGCGATCCGGCGGTTTACGCCGGCCGCTCCGCCCTGAGTTCGCGGACCAGCGGCTGCAGCGCGGCGTCATATTTGGCGAGCATGGTATGCTGGCCCGCATGGTCGAAAAAGCTGACCAGCTCGCGGCCGTTCCAGCGGTGAAGGGCATAGGCCGGATCCTCCGCGACGATCATCGGGCGGTGGTCCGGCTGGTCCGGATCGATGGGGCGCATGTCGAGCGAAACCTGCGGCGCGGTCGATGAACAGATGGCGACGGTGCGCCCGTGCCAGTTCACGGTGACCGAGCGGTGGAGATGGCCACAGATCAGGCCGCGCACCTGGGGGTGCCGATCAAGCACCGCGGTGAACACGCCCACCCACGGTTCGCGGTGATCGGTGTTCATCCACGCGATGCCCGCCTCGACAGGGGGGTGGTGCATGACGATATAGGTGGGCTGGTCCGGCATGGCGGCGAGTTGCGCGTCCAGCCATGCCGCGCGATCGGCACAGAAAGCGCCGCCGTGGCGGCCCTCTTCCAGCGTGTCGATGGTCACCAGCCGGAGTTCGGGCAGGTCGATGGCATATTGAACAAAGCCGCCCGCATCGCTGAGGCCCGGAAACTGGGCATGGAACGCGGCGCGGACGTCGTGGTTGCCGACGCTGGGCCACACGGGAAAGGGACAGCGCGAAAAGGCGTTGGCCAGGCGGCGATAGCTGTCCGCATCGCCCCGGTCGGCAAGGTCGCCGGTGGCGAGCAACAGATCGGGATGGTTCGGCCCGTCGATCAGCAGGTCGAGCACATCGTCAAGCCGTTTGCGGTTATATTCCGCCGGATTGCCGGGATCGAACCCGATATGGACGTCGGTGATCTGGGCAATCAGCATCGCCGTCCCCTCGTTCGGCTGGCAGGTCGGTCCTTCGCCCTCATCCTCCGGTCCCGGCGCGGGCGCGCGGCGTGAAGCCTGCCGAATAAAGGTCGCGCGGCGTACCCGCTGTGATCGTCGTCACATCGCGCCGCTTTTTGGCGGGCTTGGGGGTCCAGGGCGGGCCGCCGTCCATATGATATTCATGGCACATGGCACAGCTTGATTTGACCGGATCGTCGACGGCGATGCCCGCAAGCCGCGCGCCCGTTTCACCGACGTGACAATCGCGGCACTGCTTGACGCCGGGGATCAGCAGGTCGCTGGCCTGCTTCGATGTCCGCGCCTCGGTATGGCAATCGGCGCATTTCGTTTCCTCATGCGCGGCGTGATCGAACCAGCCCTTGCTGAAATGCGCGTCGGTTTGTTTGACGGGCAGCACGCGCCAGTTGTTTCCCGACGCCGGGGCAAAGATGGTGTGGCAGTCGTAACAGGCCCCGCCCTTGGAAAAAACGGCGGCAATCGCCTGATCCGCGCGGGCGGGGCGCAGCGCGGCTTCGCGGAAATAGATGTTGTACACCGCCCCTTCGGCATATTGGCCAGGCCGCCGCCGTGCCATCCCGCCAAGCGCCAGCGGGCGTGTTGGCGCGGTCGAGCGGTAATAGGCGGTCAGGTCCGCGATCACCTGCGCCGGTTCGCCGTGGCGCAGCGTGCGGGTGACGCCGCCGACGGTTTCAAAGGCCAGGCTGTGGCACATGGCGCAATCGGCCTCCATCTCCACCGGCTTGAACGACACGCCGTCGCGTTCGGCGCTATGGCAATCCTTGCACTCCAGGCCCGCGCGGCCAAAGCCATAGCGCCCGGCAAAGCTCGCCGCCATGCGTGCCACCCCTCCGCGCGCGTCCATATGCACATCATGGGGGAACTTCATTCCGCTGATGTCGCGCGGATTGCTGTCGAGCGAGGCACGGACCAGCTTCGCCCCCGCCGCCGGGCGGACCAGCGGGCGGAACTGAGGATGGTCGACCCCGAAATCGGCGGCATCGCCCAAACTGGTCTTGATCCGTCCGGCCATGCCATCATGACAGTCGGCGCAAAATTGCTGGGGCGTCGCGATCATCGGCCCGGCGCCTTCATGTTCGGTATGACATTCCACACAGCGGCCCTGCGGCCGGTTGAACGCCTCGGCAAATCCCGCGAGCACCCGGTCGCCTGCCCCCGGCGGCGCGCGGGCGGCGATCAGCGTGGCGGTGCTGGCGTTTGCGTGCGCCGCGCTCATCTTTTCATGCTCACCGGTGTGACAGCTGACACAGGCCGTATCGGTGACGGCGACAAAGGGTTCGACATGGCACGACTGGCAATCGTCCTTCAGCGCCGCATGCGCCTTGGACAGCGGCCCCGACGACCAGCTGCCGTCGGCGTGAAACCCCGCTGGCCGTTTGTCGACGTCCTTATACGCCTGCCACGCCCAGATCGGCCCGGCGATGAAGGCCAGCAGCATGAGCGCGGCAAAGCCCCACGCGCTGATCCGCCGTCCGGGCAGCAGCCCGCGCAGGGAAAAGGCGCGAACCTCGTCCACATCCTTGGCCGACTGGCTGAGTTCGTCCACGCGCTCGACCAGCAGGACGATCGCATCGCCCTCGCGCTGCACGGTCAGGCGGTGGCCGCCAAAGCGCAGCTCGCCGCCGCTGGCGCTGTCGAAGGCGGCGCGCTCGACGCTGCGGCCATTATAATCGAACCCCAGCCCCGCGCTCGCCGTCACCACCACCTGCCGCCCGTCAGGCGAACTCAGCGTGGCGTGGTGCGGATTGACCGCCAGATCCTCGACATGGATGTCGTTGCCGCCATCGCGCCCGATGCGGACCGCGTTCGCGGCAAGCGCGCGGTCGCGGACGATGGACTTGCCCGCGCGTGTGACCGAAACCCGGCGGAGGATGAACGCCATGTCCGCCCCCTACCAGTAAAAAAATACACTGATGACGTGGGCGGACAGCGCGGCGATCAGGGCAAAGGTGGCGGGCACATGGACATAAAGCCACACCTCCAGAATGGCGCGGATACGCAGATGCGCGCGCAGGCGGACGAGCGCGGCCTGTTTCTGGCCAAGCAAATCCATCACCCGTGCGGCGTCCGGCACCCCTGCCAGCCCTCGCCGCGCCGCCGCCGTGGCGCAGCCGGGATAGCGCCCGGTAAAGCGGTTGGAGATGCCGCCCGCAAACACATCCTGCGCCAGCGAAGCCTGCACCGGCGCGCTGATCGCGGGGGGCAGCGGCTGGGCGGCGACATGCAATTGCCGGTCGAACGCGCGGATCGCCTCAACCATCTGCATCTGCGTCATCTGTTCGCGGTTCGCGGCCAGCGCCTGCGGCATGGTGGCATAGACGAATATGCCGAACAGCCCCGACAGGATGACGATCATCATCAGCGCCCAGGCCAGCGTGTGGACATTCCACCCCAGCTGAAACCCCGTGTGCCATGTCCCGATGACGATCAGCGCCAGGCCCAGATAGACATGGGCGGAGGTCCACGCCTTCAGCGACCACGCCCCCCGCGTCATCTTGCGCTTGCGATACCCCAGCGCGGTCAGCCACAGGATCAGCAGCGCGCCGATGGTGCCCAGCGTATAGCCGTACCAGCTGCCGCCATTATGCCGGGGCGACACGTCGATCAGCGCATAGCTGACGATCACCAGCAACATCACCGCGCCCGAAATCTTCGCCCAGCGAAAACCGGCATAGGCCAGGAAGCCTTCGTGCGCGGTCTGGCGAACGCGTTCGGTTTGCGCGGCGGCGGCGCGCGTCCGGCGGCGGATGAGCCCCGCCATCAATCCGCCCCCTCGGCGAGCTTGGCGACCGACAGAAACTCCTCCGGCGTTACGCGGATTGCGGCCCCGGTGGGACAGGCGCGGACACAGGCCGGGCCGCCGCTGATCCCCTTGCACATGTCGCATTTGACCGCGATCTTCTTGGGCTTGGTCCCTTCGGGCAGGTTCGCCTTGGTCCATTTGGGCGACGGTTCGCCGGGGCCGGGGCCAAAGCCGAACAACAGCCACTGGAACAGGCTGGGCTTGGCGGGCGGTTTCGCTTCCATGCGGATCACGCCATAGGGGCAGTTGCGCATGCAGTTGCCGCACCCGATGCAGCCGTCCTCCATATAAACTTCGCCGTCCGGCCCCCGGTGGATGACGTTGGGCGGGCAATCGGCCATGCAATGCGGATGTTCGCAGTGGCGGCAACTGGTGGGGACATGGAGATGGGCAAAGCTCTTGCCCGCCTCGCGGTCCAGCCGCGACAGGCCGTCATGGCTGTCGGCACACGCCTTTTCGCAATTGTCGCACCCGACACACAGCCGCTCGTCGATCAGCAGCGCGTCCGTCGCCTCGCCGATCCCCTGCTTGATCAGGAAGCTGGCGGTGTCGGAATACAGGTCCACCGCGCTGTCATAGCTGCCCTTGCGGCTTTCGATGAAGTCATTGATTTCAGCCCGCTTGCCCATGGCGGCCAGCGTGTCGGCACGGATCGCCGGTTTCGCGGCCAGGATGCGGCGGAAATCCTCGCCGCGCAGCTTGATCACCTCGGACTTTACCGCCGCCTTCACCGTCGCGGTGCGCTGGCCCCCGCCCAGCACCGCCATTTCGCCAAAAAAGGCCCCCGCCGGCAGATAGGACAGGAAGATCGGCCGCCCCCCGATTATCTTTTCGACCGCCATCGAACCCGACCTTATGACGAAAATATCGTCGCCCTCATCTCCTTCGGCCAGCACGGTTTCACCGATCCGCACCGCTTGCACCTCGGCATGGTCGACCGCTTCGGCCAGGTCGGCGGGGGTCAGGCCGCCGCGAAAAATCTGCATCAATTGCCGCTCCAGACTGATGCGGTTGATCGTGCGCTTGGCGCCCGGCACGGCGGCCATCAGCTTGAGCGCGGCGGTGCGCGATACCTCGACCAATATCGCATCGCTGGCGGCGCGCACGGTCGCCCCGCGCTTGCGCCCGGAAATCAGGCCCACCTCGCCAAAGATGGACCCGGTCCCGATTTCCACCACGCGGCTGGGGTCGGCGGGATCGACTTCGACATGGACCGACCCGTCGGCGATGGCGAACAGCGACGTGCCAGGGTCGCCCCCTGCAAACACCACATCGCCCGCGCGCGCGCAACTGACCTGCGAATCGAGCATGAACTCGCGCATTTGCAGCGGGCTGACATCAGCAAAAATGCTCACCCGTTCGCGCAGAAAATCGAGCCATTGCGACACATCGCGGTCGCCGGGCAGGCCCTCGAACACCTTGACCAGCAGCCCTTCGTCGGCGGGGGGCAGCACGAACGTCTCGCCCGCGATCTGCGCGCGGATATATTCGACGACATCATAGCCCTGGTTCATGCAATGCTTGATGAGCGGATAGCCCGCGAGCGCGCCAATGACGAAAATGCCGGACGCGGTGCTTTCGAACTGCGGCGAAAGTTTGGGAAAAGCCTCCCGCTCCGGGCTCGAAAATTCGATGCCCAGCCCCTCGACAAAGGCGCGCGGCGCGACCGATCCCAGCCGGGCGATGATCGCGTCGCATTCGATCCGCACATCGCCCGTCGGCGTCTCCAGCGTCAGCCAGCCGGGTTCGACCAGCTTGGGCGCGGTTTCGGTGCGCACGGTCATCGCGCCCGTGCGGCCCGCCTCCATCAGGTCAGAGACATTCTTCGCCTTGGCGCGCGCGAAATCCTTGGACCGGTTGAGGATGGTGACGCTGTTTTCGAGCGCCGCTTCCGCCAGCCCCAGCGCATTTTCGATCCCCGCATCGCCCGATCCGACGACGGTGACATGCTGGTCCTGATAATCGGCCGGATCGTCGAGCTGATAGACGATGTGCGGCAGATCGCCGCCGGGACAGCGCATGCGGTTAGGATTGCCCTGTGTGCCGATGGCCAGCACGATATATTCTGCATGAAATTCGCCGCCGCGCCCGGTGCGGATGGTAAAATCGCCCTGCGCCCCCTCGACCGCCACAACCTCGGCATTGTAGGCGATATCGACCTTTTGCTCGGCCATCTGGCGGCCCCAGGTGGCCAGAATATCCTCGCGAATCCCTTCGCCAAAGTCGCAGTCGGACCGCAGGTCGAGCCGGGTGGGCGTCGCCATCACCAGCTTGTCCTTCTGATATTTGAAAATGGTGTCCGACAGATGGTCGGTCTTTTCGAGCAGGACATGCGACAGACCCAACGCCGCCGCGCGGGCCGCCGCACTCAACCCGGCGGGACCAGAGCCGATAATGGCGACCTGAACCCGGGCGGTCACGGGCGCCACCGCCGCTGTTCGCGAACGGCATGACGCACGTCAGTTTCGGCCGAAAAGTCAGCGCGCACCAGCATCCCCCATCACCGGCCGCCCGCCCGAAACACGGCCCTAACCCCATGGATGCGACCTGGACTTGTCAGGCGTCCGGCATGCCCCGGATATGGCCATGAATGGGGCGCGGCGTCAACCGGCGATGCCCCGTGCCGTGCCGCGAACCCCCGCTTTATAATTGGTATGACCCCGAACGCCATCTCCGTCCCCACCCCCCCGTCTGCCCTGAGCTTGTCGAAGGGTCGTTCTTTTCTTGACCATGGCCGAAATAAGAACCGCCATAGACACTGCGCACCTTCTTCGAGTTCGACAAGCTCAGCGCAGACAAGGGCGGGGGGGCAGGAAAGGGCGCTCGGTAGTGGCTCCGTTTCAACACCCTCCCCCTTGTGGGGAGGGTTGGGTGGGGGCCGGCGCGCGTCTGCGCGCCACGAGACTGAAAGCAGCGTCGCCAGTCTTTTGCGCCGCAGACGCGGCGCGCCCCCACCCTTTATCCCTCCCCACAAGGGGGA
>ERZ1066122.1375-NODE-1375-length-19855-cov-9.285909_pt1 | contig 19855 bp, 14 predicted proteins | sample MGYA00382769_ERZ1066122 | MGnify/ENA primary metagenome ERZ1066122 (study PRJEB33369, sample SAMEA5778352) | biofilm metagenome | biome: Industrial cooling water; feature: Water cooling tower basin; material: Biofilm | place: United Arab Emirates | collected... | reverse complement strand
AGCTTACATCTTACCGCTTGTAACTTGTGGCTACCCGCTTAGTAAGCCACGTTGCTGAAACGGCCGTCGGTCAGCGTCTTGTTACCGGTTGCGCCGCCGGCCGTGGGCGTGAGCTGCCCCGAGAACGTCCCCGATACCCGGCGCGTGGCCGAGTTGATTTCGGTGATGTTGATGATAGTAGTCCCCGCCGACGACGTCCACGACGCACCGTTGAAGGTGTACTGAATCGAGCCATTCCGAATCGTACCCGCCGTCGAGGGGTTGGGAACCGTAATCCGCAGCCCTTTCACGTTGGTGGTGCTACCCGAGGTGGTGGTTGCACTCCCGTTGACGACCATTTCGCTGGTGGTCAGGCTGGCCGACGCGTTGACGGTCGTCGCCACCATATCGAGCCGGAAAGTGACCGCCCCGTTGTTGAGCGACGGCGTGGTGGTAGTATTGGATGGCGCCACCTCTTTTTCTTTCGTGCAGCCTGTTGCCAGCAAGGTCAGACCGAAAGCGATTGACAGAATACAGGTTTTCATACCATCAAATGTAGGCAGCGCGCAGCTCATCGGCGGCGTACACGCGGTCGTGGCGGCGTTTGCCGAGCCAGAGCGTGTAACGGGGCCGGTCGGCGGCGGTATCCCACAGAATCCCCGCGATGGTGCCGTGGCGCGGTGGCTGCCCGGCCTCGCCTACGGCCTCACGCACGGGGTCGCCGAAGCCGAAAGGCAACCGCCGCGCGCGCCCGGCCAGCTCCGAGAACAGCTCGGGCCGCACCTTGAACGTGGCGTCGTCGTAGCGCAGCAGCAGCCACTCGCCTTCGCGGTCGGGCGGGGCATTGCCGAGGCGCTCGAATACTTTGCCGAGTGGTTCGACATCCTCGAACTGCACCCGCGAGGCCGGATGAACGTAGCGGTAGCCGTAATCAGGAGTCCAGGGGTAAAGGCCGTAGAGTGGCATTCTGGTGAAAATGAGGAAGCGGAAGGCTGCGGTGCGAAATAACAGTAACCTTACGGCGCGTAAACAGGTTGGGCGGTTGCTTTGCGCGCTCGCCGCCCTTTTTCACCGGCTTCTGCCATTCCACCGCCCGTGGCACTCCCCAGTTCCTCCACCGCCGTGCATCACCTTATCGTTGGCGCGGGCGCGGCGGGGTTGTCGTTGGCCTACGCGCTCACGCGCCACCCGGCCACGGCGCAACAGTCCATTCTGCTGCTCGACCCCGACGACAAGCGCCTCGACGACCGCACGTGGTCGTACTGGGAGCGCACCGACCGCCCCGGCCTCTTCGCCGAGCTGCCAGGCTTGGCAAGTCACGAATGGCGCACCGCCGAAGTACGCACCTACGCCGAGCGCCAGGTACTGCCGCTGGCGCCGTTCGCCTACCGCACCATTCGCGGCCTGGCGTTTTACGAGGCGATGCGCGCGCACTTGGCCACCTGCCCGCACGTGCGCTGGGAGCGCGCGGCCGTCGAGACCATCGCCGACGGCCCCGACGGTGCCACCGCCCGCACCACCGACGGGCGCACCCACCGGGCTACGTGGCTCTACGACAGCCGCTTCGCCTATTCGGCGCTCCCGCGCGCTATCCGCTATCAGTATTTGGCGCAGCACTTCGTAGGCTGGGAAATCGAAACCGCGCACGACTGCTTCGACCCCACCATCGCCACGCTCTTCGATTTTCGGACGCCGCAGGCCGGCGCGATGCGGTTTCATTACCTGCTCCCCTACTCGCCGCGCCGGGCGTTGGTCGAATACACGTTGTTTTCGAAAGATCTCTTGCCCGCCCACGCCTACGAAGCTGAGCTACGGCGCTTCGTGCGCGAGGAGCTGCGCCTCCCGGAAAACGAGTATCGGCTGGTGGCCACCGAGCAGGGCGTCATTCCGATGACCGACCAGCCGTTGCCCGCCCGGCCGCCCGGCAGCCACCGGGTGGTGCGTATCGGCTCGGGCGGCGGCGCGTCCAAGCCGAGCACGGGCTTCACGTTTCGCCGCATTCAGCTTCGTACGGCCCGGATTGTCGAGTCGCTGGCGCGGACGGGGGCGCCGTGGGCCGTGCCATCCGCGCCGCGCCGCTTTCGGCTCTTCGACGCAATGCTCCTCGACGTGCTCAGCCACCACCCCAATCGCGCGGCTGCCATCTTCGCGCAGCTCTTCCGGCGCAATCCGACCGCGCGGCTGCTCGATTTTCTCAACGAAGACACCTCGTTTCTCGCCGATCTCGCCGTGATGAATTCCGTGCCGTGGCGGCCCTTCGTGGCGGCACTGTGGCGGCAGGCGCGGCGCGGCTTTCCGGCCCTTCGCGGCCCCGCCTGAACCGGCTGAAAACACCTCTGATGACACCTTCCCCGCTAAATCCGGCGCCCGCGACGTCGACGCCACGTCAATTGGTTTTTCCGCTCCCCGCGCGCCGATGGGTGCTGGTGGCGATGCTTGTTCTCTTCGGCGGCGGCGTACTCGCGCACAGCCTGCCCGTGCTGCTGCCGCTGGCGCTGGCCATCACTACGCCGCTGTTGCTGCTCACCAATGCCGCCGTGCTGCTGGCCGTGCTCGACGACGAGTGCAGCCGGCGCCTGCGCTGGTGGTGCCTCGGCGCGTGGGCGCTCACGGTGGCCCTCGAGATGCTCGGCGTCGCCACGGGCCTGGTGTTTGGGCCGTACCAGTACGGTCCTACGCTCAACGGCCAGGTGGCCGGCGTCCCGCTGCTCATCGGCCTCAACTGGACCACCCTGCTGCTCGGCGCGCTGGCTCTCACCGAGCGCCTGGCGCCCTCGGCCGGGCCGTGGGGGCGCCCGCTGCTGGCCGCCGCCCTGCTGACGGGTTTCGACTGGGTGATGGAGCCGGTAGCCGTTCGGTTTGGGTATTGGCACTGGCAGACGTGGCCGCTCATTCCGGTTCGCAACTACGTGGCGTGGTACGGCATCGCGGCGGGGTTGGGACTGGCGTTGGCGGCCGCGCGGGTGCGGGTACGCACGGCGCTGGCCGTGGCCTATTTCGGCATTCAGTTGGGCTTTTTCGTGCTGCTGCGATTGCTGTCCACACCAACCCAGTGATAAGGGTATGTCATAGCGCCCGTATATTGCCGTCCGCTACCTCCAGCCGCCTCGGCGCGTGGGCCGGATTTTCTTTACCCCTCGCTGCTCGGGCGCCGGAGACTGATGCCAATCGCGCGATGGCGTCGGCTGTTACGACCCGCTGGATTTCCCCTGTTTTTCCTCATATGGCATTTGTTCGACTGCCGCGACACAACGCCCACTCGGTGTTTTTGGCCTTTCTGCTGACCATTGCCGCGCCGCTGGCTCGAGGCCAGGCGGTGCCCAACCCCGGTGAGAACATCCCGTATCTGGTCACCTTCGGCGCGCAGGGTGCCACCAACTGGGGCGACGACGACCACGTGCAGACGATGTTTTTTCTGGTGCCGAAGAAGACCGTCGGCGCCGTGTACATCCGCGTGTTCGACCCCGAATGCGGCGGTGCCCTCGACGAGCGCCGCGCCAACTGGAACACCACCACCGAATTTACGGTGTACGGCGGCACGGGCGCTCACTCGAACGCCGACTCGCGCGCCACGCAGCCCAAAGGCAGCTACAAAGCCGGTAATCTGCTGATGCAGGAGTCGTACACCGCCGACGCCGAAACCGACCAGAAATGGGCCACGTTCGGCCCCTTCGACCCGAAGCAGGGCGAGTGGGTGCCCGATTTCGACGGCTACGTGTTCAAGGTGGTGGTGGAAGGTACCGCCGGCGACGACGGCAACCTGTACTCGTTTTTCCTGAGCCAGCAGCTCGACGACAACGTGCCGATTGAAGGCGGCAACGGCTTCACGTACGAATACTCGTTCCGGCTGCCGTCGCAGCCGGGCGCGAGGGTTCACCTCTATCCGTTCATCGACAAAAACGTCGTCAGCATCAAGCAGTCGAACTTCGACGCCGACGCCGACGGCCGCCTGCTGCTCTACTCGGTGGCGCGCAACGGCCAACCCGGCCAGCTCTCCGGCGACGACGGCTGGACCGAGTCGCGCCACCTCATCGACCCGCGCGAGAAGGGGCTGTCGCTCGATATGACGTACATCAAGAAAGGGGCCTCGCCCAACGACGTCGTATTTTTCGTCACCGACCAATACGACAAAGCCCTGCCTTTCTTCGCCGTGCCGCTCGGCGGCAAGCCGAAGTACCAGTACAAGGTAGATATCCGATTCAAATAACCCCGGCGCCGACCGCCCCCCGCCCGGCGCGCCGACCGCGCGCGGATCGGGCTTGCGGGGCACCATCTGTCGCAACCCGCTCGTGTGAAGCGTCTCGTTTCTCTCTCACTCTTCTCTCTGCCACCGACCCCGCGCTATATCGCGGCGGTGCGCGGAATCTGTTTTTTGCTGGTATGGTGCGGTGCGGTACGGCTGCCGGCCGTAGCCCAGCAGTTTCGGTTAAGCTCGTTTGCGGCGCAGCCGGGCGCGCCGCAGGGGTTCGTCAATGCCACCCTGCAAGACCACCGCGGCCTGCTGTGGGTCGGCACCGGCGATGGTCTCTACCGCTACGACGGCACCGTTTTCACGCGCTTCACGACCAGCGAGGGATTGGCCGAAAACTACGTTTCGAGCCTGCTGGAAGATCAGAGCGGGCGCCTCTGGATCGGGCACAACCTCGGCGGTCTCTCGTGCCTGCCCGAAATAGGCGGCCCGTTCCGGCGCGTACCCCAGCCGGAAGAGTTCTCGACCCAGATCGTGACGATGGCGCAGGGCCGGGAAGGCGTGTGGGTGGCGTCGCAACGCAACGGCCTGCTGTTTCTGCCCGACCTCACCCCCGACCGCCCGCAGTACTTTCCGCTGCCGGCCGGCGAGACACGGCCCCTGCGCGCCCTCACCGAACTGGACGGCCGCCTGTTCGTGTCGTTCACCACGGGCGGCCTGAGCGAGCTGGCCATCGACGGGCCCGAACGCCCCTTGCGCCTCCACGGCGGGCAGTTGCTCTACAACGATGCCGCCACGACCATCCTGCCCGATACGGCCGGCCACCAGCTCCTCGTGACCACCCAATCGGGGGCGGCGTACGCCATCGGGGTTCGGCCGGGCAGTCTGGCCACGGAGCGTGCCCTGCTGGCTCCGGCCACCGTGCAGCGCCTCGGCGAAAGCGGCGGCATCGTGGGGGCGTACCTGAGCCGTAACCGAACGCTGTGGCTGGCCGGCTCCGCTGGGCTGGTGGTTAGCCTGGACCTGGCCAGTCGGCGGGCGCTGCAAAGCGCTTTTCCGCTGGCCCGGCAGCTCACGCCGTTCTCGCTCCGCACGGTGCTCGAAGACGCGGAAGGCGCCCTGTGGCTCGGTACAGCCGGCGACGGCCTGCGCTACTTCGTGGATCGCCACCTCACGCTCTTCGACGGCGAAGTCCTCGGCCCGGAGCCGTCGGTGCTGGCCATCGCGCGGCGGGCGGGCGAGCTGCTGGTGGGCACACGGCGGGGCTTGTTCACGGCCCTCTCCGACGGCCTCGGCTCGCTCACGATTCGGCCGGTGCAGGGGCTGCCGCGCGGCCTGAGCATCCGGCGGGTGCTGCACCACCCCATCAGCGGTACGTGGGTCGGGACGGAAGGGCGCGGCCTGTGGCACCGCTCCCCCACCGACAGCGCCTACCGCTACGTGGGGCTGCCGTCCAACCCGACGATTACGGCCCTCGCCGCCGAACCAACGACGGGCCGATTGTGGGTCGGCACGGCCACCGACGGCGCGTTCTGGCTCACGGCTTCCGGCGGCGTCGTGAACCACTTCACAACCGCCACCGGCCTGCTGCACAACAGCATTTACGACCTGTTGTACGACCGGCGCGGCAACGTGTGGTTCGGCACCCACGGCACCGGCCTAGCCCTGCGCGAGCCGGGCGGGCGCTTCCGGGTGGTGCAGCTCACGACCGGCGGCGTGGACGTCAACGCCATCGCCGAAACCTCCAACGGCGACGTGTGGGTGGCCACCAGCGGCGCCGGCCTGTTTTTGTACCACGACGGCGAGTTCCAGCACTTCGGCACGGCCAACGCGCCGGGGCTGGTGTCCGACTACGCCTACTCGCTGCTGCCGCTGCCGGAGGGCGAGCTGGCCATCGGCCACCAGACGGGCCTGTCGCTGTTCGTGCCGCGCAGCCGCGCCTTCCACCGCCTCGACCGCGCCGGAACCGATCTGCTGCGCCTCTTCAACGCCGGCACCGCCGTCACCGACGCCACCGGCCGCATCCGGTGGTTCGGTACGCTGCAAGGGCTGGTGCGGCTGGCGCAGCCCGCCGGCGACGCCGCCTACGTGCCGGCGGCCGTCATCACCGACATCCAGCTCCAGGACCAGCCCATCAAGCCGACCGCGCTGGCCTCCCTCCCGTACGGCACCTACAAGGTGGGCTTCGCGTACCGGGGCATCGCGTTGGCGGAGGCGCACCGCTTGCAGTACCGCTACCGGCTGCTCGGGTCGCTTTCGTCGGCGGAGTGGAGCCCCTCGACGACCTCCACCGAAACGATTTATCGCCGCCTCCAGGAAGGCGACTACTTGTTCGAGGTGCAGGCCCGCCTGGGTTCGACGGGGCGCTGGTCGCCGAGCGCGCAGGTGCGCTGGACCGTGGCTACCCCGTTCTGGAAAACCCCGTGGTTTGCCATCGCTGCGGTGGTGGCGCTGTTCGGCGCCGGGCGCGCGTGGTTGCGCTGGAAGTTGGCACGTCTGCAGCAGCGTAGCCAGGCGCTCGAACGCTTGGTAGCCGAGCGCACCCGCGAACTGCGCCTCGCCAAAGAGCACACCGAGCAGATCAACATCGAGCTGCTGCACGCCAAAGAGCAAGCCGACGCTTCGCGGCAGGCCAAAGCGCGCTTCCTGGCCAATATGAGCCACGAAATTCGGACGCCGATGAACGCGGTCGTCGGCCTCACGAACCTCCTCCATCAAACCGCCCCCACGCCCGAGCAGCTCGACTATATCGATGCCATCGGCGCGTCGGCGCAAAACCTGATGGTCATCATCAACGACATTCTGGATTCATCAAAAATCGAAGCCGGCAAGCTCACGCTCGAGCGGGCGCCGTTCAATCTGCCCCAGCTTCTGCGGCAGCTCCATCAACTGTTCCGCCCGCAAGCGGCTCAGAAAAATCTGGCGTTCAGCGTGGACGTAGCCCCCAAGGTGCCCGTTGGGGTGCTCGGCGACTCCGTTCGTCTCAATCAGATACTGATCAATCTGATCGGCAACGCGCTCAAATTCACCTCGCGCGGCAGCGTGAGTGTGCGGGTGACGGCCGCGCCGGCCGCCGCGCCCGACTCGGTGCGCGCCATCACGTTCGCCATTCAGGATACCGGCGTCGGCATTCCCGCCGATAAGCTCGAAACCATTTTTGAGGACTTTTCGCAAGCCAATACGTCCACTACCCGTCAGTTCGGCGGCACGGGTCTGGGGCTGAGCATCGCCCGCAATCTGGTGCATCTGCACGGCGGCACCCTCACCGTGGAGAGCCGCGAAGGCCAGGGCACGACCTTCTCCTTCACTCTGCCCTACCAGCCCGCCGACATCCCCGCCACCGCGCCGACGTCGCAGCCGCTCACGCCATTTGCCACGCCGTTGCGCGTGTTGGTCGTCGAAGACAACGAGCTGAATCAGCTCGTGGCCCGGCGCACCCTCGAGCGCTGGAATTGCCACGTGACAATGGCCGGAAACGGCCGGATCGGCGTCGATCTGGTGGCCGAGCGCCCCTTCAATGTTGTATTGATGGACGTGCAGAGCGTGGGGCGCTGCGCCAGTTGCCGGCGAAAGGCACCCTTCGATGTTGTATTGATGGACGTGCAGATGCCGGTGATGGACGGCTACGAAGCCACCCGCGCCATTCGGCGCCTGCCGGCCGGCCGCACCCTTCCCATTTTCGGCCTCACGGCCTCCGTACTCCCCGAAGACCGGCAAATGGCCATCGCCAGCGGAATGAACGACACGCTCAGCAAACCGTTCGACCCGGCCGAGCTGTACGCCCGGCTGTACGCTTCTCAGCCGGCCGCCGGCGAAGGAGCGCCGGCGCCGGCACCGCCAGACGACGAATTGCCGGACACAACGCCCGCCGCCCCCCCGCCGACGGCGGGCCACGCCGACGACCCCAACTGGGAGCGCATCGAGGAGTTCGCGCCCGGCCAGCCCGATTTCGTGCGGCAGGTGATCGACCCCTTCTGCCAGGATCTGTCCGTCACGCTGCCGCAGCTCCCTTCGCTCGCGGCGCAGGCCGACCCGATGCCGCTTGCGCGGTTGGTGCACAAGATAAAAGGCCAGATTGCCTACCTCGGGCTTGAAGCATTATATACCGACCTTAGCGCGCTTGAAACCGAGCTTCGCTCCACGGCGCCTCCCGCGCCCGAGCACCGCATTCCGCGCGTGGCGGCCGTAGTCGAGCGCCTTGCCCAAGTACCCAGACGCCTACGCGACCACCCGCGCTACCCCGCCGCAGCGCCCGCTACCTCCTGACGCCCGCCGGTGGCCTCTGTCAACTTTTTCTGATACTCTCTGCCAGCAACCCGTTTCTTCCAATCGACCACATCGCGCCTATGACTGTTCCGCCCGTTTCCCTCCGCTGCCTGGTTGTCGATGACGATCCGCTCGCGGTACAGCTCGTCGAGAAGTGCATTCAGAACACGCCGTTTCTGGAACTGGTCGGCTCGTGCTCCAACGCCATCGACGCCGGCGAGCTTCTACGAAACAAGCAAATCGATCTGCTGCTGCTCGACGTGGAAATGCCGTTGATGAGCGGGCTGGAGTTGCTCCGCACCCTTCACGAGCGGCCGATGGTCATCCTTATCACCAGCAACCCCAACTACGCCGTCCAGGCGTTCGAGGAAGACGTGGTTGATTATCTGGTCAAGCCGATTACCTACGGGCGCTTTATGAAAGCCGTGCAGCGCGCCCGAGAGGTGTGGGAAATCAATCAGAACAGTGACGGCATCCACACGCCCCTCGGCGGCATCCCGGACGTCGATTTCACCTTCATTAAGGTCGAATCGCGGCTGGTCAAGATACCGTTTACCGAACTGCTGTACGTGGAAGCCCTCGGCGATTACGTCCACGTCGTGACCGACACGCGCAAGCACATCGTGTACACGACGATGAAGACCATTGCGTCGCGCTTTCCGGAGACCGTGTTTTTGCGGGTGCACCGCTCGTTCATCGTCAATGTCTCGCGCATTACGGTCATTGCCGACAACGCCATCCATATCGGCGACCGGGTAATCCCGATCGGCCAAACGTTTATGCGCGACGTGCTGCGTCGCATCAATCAACTGTAACTGCCTGCCGGCCTGTAAGCTTCCGTCCCCGCATATGACTGTTTCTGCCACTTCGCGCGCACACGCACCTTTCCGGGTGGCGCTGCTGCTTGCACTGCTTTCCGGCGGTGCCCCGGCGCTGGCCCAATCCGATGACCTCGACCGCGACTGCCCGCCCGCGCCGTCAGCCCCGCCGCCGCCGTCCATCACGTCGCCGTGCATCGTGCTCGATGCGTCGGCCTCGCGCGACTCGCTGGCCGACCCCGTCGTGTACCGCTGGAAAATGGGCGACGGGCAAACCCGCGAAGGAATCCAATTTGAGCATTGCTACGCGAAGCCCGGTCGCTACGTCATCGAGCTTGATGTCGTGGACGCCGCCACCGGCGAGGTGCGCGAGCACGAGCTGGAGCGGGTAGTGGATTTTGCCGCGCCCGCCGCTGCCGCCGCCGAGCCAATGCTCCGATTCAGCGCGCCCGCAACGGCCAAAGTGGGCGAATCCGTAACGTTCAGCATCGTATCCAGCGACTTACCTCCGTGCTTGCCCCCCACGGTCCGGTTTAACTGGAACTTCCGGGACGGCCTGTTGGGCCAGGGCAAGACGGTGACGCACACATTTCGCCGCGCGGGTACGTTCACGGTTCGGGCGGCCATCGACGGCTCCGGCCTCGCCGATTGCTTGACGCGGGTGTGCGTCACGCAGAAGATCGTAATTGAGCCCTAAGCAAAATTCAATTTTCGGGCTTTTTTGCCCGATCTCAGGCAAAAAATCCGTTCACTGCGTTTTTTCCACGACTCGCCGAGCAGAACGGCCGGTTCGGCTTTTTTGCCCCCGCAACATCAGAATTACATCTCACCTTTGTTCATCACTCTGCACTCCGAATCAGGCCCCGGCAACCGAGTAGCGACCCCGTAGAGCGGGTAATCGGCAGCTTTCGGTTGGGGCATTGGAAAGAGCGCCAGAGTTGGAAATGTGATGAGATGGGGAAAAAACCGTCGGCTTCCGGCGGTTTTTTCTGTTTTCATACTCCTCGTTCTTCGTCCCTCGGGCGATGTTGGGCGGTGAGCAGTTTGCCCCACCTCAGTGGCCGCACATAAGGGAGTCTGCACCACGGCACAGCCGAACGAATAGAGGGCGTTAGCCACCCATCGCGCAGGCAACCGCCCGCCGGCCGTCGCTGCCGGCATCAATTACCCCCTGCTTTTTGGCGTTTGCCCCCCGATTCCCGCACTTTACCGAGAAAAGATTGCACTCAGCTTATCGACCTTTTACCTTTGCAGCAGAATCTTAGTTAAGTACAACGACCGAAGCACCCTTCGTTTTCAATCGACTTCTATGAACCGCTTTTTCAGCCTCTCGCGCCATTTCTCCTGCGGGCTGCTGCTGCTGGCCTCTTTGCTTGCACCTCGGTTGGTCGAGGCCAGCGACGACCCTACCCGCCCCGCCAAACCCGCCGAAACGGCCGTCGATCCGACTCGGATGGCCTACATTATGGCGTGGCGCAACTCGCAGGAGGCCGAACAGCACACCGATGCCGTGCGCGTCACCGACGCGCTGGCCACCCGCATCGGGCTGAGCGCCACGGAGCCGGCTTACGTAGCGCTCGAACGCTTCCTCGACAACGAGCTGGCGTCCAACCCCGGTCGGTTCTCACCCTCCGACGACCCTCACAAAGTGATTGCCCAACTGCTCCGTGAAGACGTCGGCGGGTTCCAGCGAGTGCTCAGCCCGTTGCTTTCCGAAGCATCCTACGCGCAATATCAGGCGCTACTCGACGCGCTCCGAATCACGGGCCGTTAGCCGCCCCGCCCCTGCGGTGCCGTACGCTCCACGGTTTATTCGACCCTGTTTCCACACACAAAACGCCCCCGTGCCAGTGCTGGCACGGGGGCGTTTTGCGTGGAATGAATCGGGTAACGTCGCGCAGGCTGATGGGGCTTCTAAGCGGGTAACCACAAGTTACAAGCTGTAAGCTGCAAGATAACTTTCTGAATTGCAGATGTTTTCAGGACATCAAAAACCGCAAAACTTCTGGTCGACCGCTTAGTTGATGCTCAAAATCTTGAACTCCGTCCGGCGGTTGAGCTGCCGATTGGCGGCGTTGGTGTTGGGCACGATGGGCTGCGCCTCGCCGTAACCGGCGGCTTTGAAGCGGTCGGCGGCGATGCCTTTCTTGGTCAGATACTCCACCACGGCTTTGGCGCGGCGCTCCGAAAGATCCTGGTTGTAGGCGGCCTCGCCGCGGTCGTCGGTGTGGCCTGAGAGTTCGATTTTCAGCGTCGGCACTTCTTCGGCCATCAGCTTATAGACTCGCTCCAGCTCGGCGCGCGACTCGGGTTTGAGCGTCGCCTTATCGAAGTCGAAGAAGATGTTGCGGAGCACAATTTTGTTGCCCACCGCCAGCTTGTTGAGGGCAACGTTCTTGATGATTTCCTGGAACGACGACGACGCCGGAATGTCGAAGTTTTCGGAATGGAACAAGTAGCCCTCCTTCCGCACCACGATGCCGTAGTTGATGCCCGACGGCAGCGACACGAGGTAGCGCCCCGTGGTGGAGTTTGATTTGAACGATGCGATGACTTCGTTCCGTACGTTGTCGATCACCTCAATCTCGGCTTCCAGCGGCTGCTTGGTACCGGCATCGGAAATGACCCCTTTCAGAATAGTTACCTGCGCCGACGACACGGCCACCGCTGCCGCTACGTTCGACTCGCGCACGGGCTCGGCCCGGGAGGCCAGCAGATTGTCTTCGGTGCTCAGAACGGGCGGTTTTTCGACCCCCAGGAACGTGATGCGGTAGATATCGCGCGAGCCAAGCCCGTCGGCGCGCGCCGACGAATAGTAGCCGTGCCGCCCGGAGGCCGAGAGCACGAAGAACACGTCGTCGTCGGGGGTGTTGATGGGCCAGCCGAGGTTCTCGGGGGTGCTCCACTTCCCGTTTTCGTACACCGACTTGAAGATGTCGTAACCGCCCATCGTGTTGTGGCCTTCCGATGAGAAATACATCGTCTTGCCATCGGGGTGCATAAACACGGCTTCTTCGTTGTAGCGCGTGTTGATGATGGGGCCGAGGTTGGTCGGCTCCTGCGCTTTGCCCTTGCTTTTGCCTTTGCCGGTGTTCAGCCCGATCTGGTAGATGTCGTGGCCGCCCTGCGAGCCGGCATCTTCGCGGTTGGAAACGAAGAACAGGGAGTTGCCGTCGGGCGCGTACGACGCCGACGACTCGTGGTCGCCGGTGTTGATTTTCTTGCTCAGCGGCTCCGGCGCCGACCACAGCGCCCCTTCCAGGGTGCATTCATACAAGTCGCCCGCGTTCTCCTGCAAATACACCAGCAGCTTTTGACCGTCGGGCGAGATGCCCACCGTAGCGTCGTGGCCTTCGGAATTGAGGGGCTTCCCGAGGTTCTTCGCAGCCGACCATTTTTCCTCGCCGGCCTGCACCGAGCCGTAGATGTCTTCGAAATAGTCGCCCAAATCGGGGTCCATCTTGGCGCCGGTCGTGTTGTCGCGCCGCGACGTGAAGTAGAGCTGGCTTTCGTCGGCCGTGATGACGGGGCAATACTCCGCGAAGCGCGAGTTGACCTCGGCGCCCAGATTGTCGATGAAGGCCCGCGCGGGCTTCGCCATCAGCTCTTTGCCGGTTTGGCATTCGTCCATCCGCTTCCGCACGTCGGCCACGCTGATGGGCGAGTTGCGGTCTTGCGCGGCCGGAATGGCCTGCTGATACGCTTCGCGCGCCAAATCCCATTTGGCGTTGAGGTGCAGCGCGCGCCCCAGGTTGTAAGGCAACAGCGGGTCGATGCGCGAGTTGAGCTTGCCCGCCGCCTCCAGGTACGGCAACGCCTTCGTCTTGAAGGCCGACCCCAGGTACGCCGTGCCCAGCCGGTAGTTGAGCTGCGCGTTGTCGGGGTTGAGCTGATAGGCAATGAGATAGTGCGGAATGGCCGCCTCGTAGCGGTTGGGGCCTTGCTCGTAGAGCTTGTCGCCCTCTTTCAGTTCTTTGACGGCCTGCTTGAAGGCCTCTTTATTCGAGGCGAAGTTGCGGGCCTCAAACTCCACGTTTTGGGCCCGCGCGCCGGTGGCGAGCAACAGCGCGGCCCCGAGCAGGCCGGCAGCGACAAAGCGGTGGGGCAGCGGCAGTAGCGATAGAGCAGTCATCGTTGTTAGGACAGAAGGGAAAGGTGGCCCGCAGACGCCGGGCACAGTGGGTGAGGGTACGAAGCGCGGAAAACCAGACGACAGATTCAATATTGCCGTCGCTACTCGCCGCACCCGGCGGCGTTGGCGTAGTCGGTACCGGCCCGCATATTCAGCGCCCCGGCCTGGCGCCAGTCGGCGCACGCTTCGGCGGTTTTACGCAGCATCTCCCGCGCGATACCCCGGTTGAGCAGGGCTTCGGCGTACTTGGAGTTGAGTTTCAGGGCTGCCGTAAAATCGGCCTCCGCGCCGGCGTAGTCGAGCAGCTTGATTTTGGCGGCGCCCCGGTTGTTGAGTGCCAGCGAGTAGGTGGGGTTGGCGGCGATGGCCGCCGTAAAATCCGTGACGGCTCCTTTGTAATCGCCGGCGGCGTAGCGCACCGCACCGCGCGAATTGAGGGTTTGCGCCGAACCGGATTTGAGTTTCTCTGCCCGGTTGAGGTCGTCGAGGGCACTCTTTTCGTCGCCTTTCCGGTGGTAGGCGGCGGCGCGGTTGGCCAGAAACAACGGGTTCTGGTCGTTGACGGCGATGGCGTGCGTGTAGTCGGCGATTGCCTGATCGTACTGCTTCAACTGTAGCCGCGTCGAGCCGCGGTCATTGAGGGCGTAGGCGTATTGCGGGTCCACTTTCAGGGCCTGATCAAAATCGCTGATAGCCTCCTGAAACCTGGTTTGGGCCTCGGCGTCTTTGTCCTGCCCCTCGAGCCCGACGGCCTGCTCGAATCGCAGTACGCCACGATAATACCACGGCTGGGCGAAGGCCGGATTCACCTCGGTGGCTTTGGTATAGTCGGCTTCGGCGGCGGTGCGGTCGCCGGCGGCTTCCTGCACCTGCCCCCGTCCGAAATACGACCCCGCTGCCCCCGGATTGAGCCGAATGGCCTCGTTGTAGTCGGCCAGCGCGCCGGGGTAGTCCTTCAGCTCGAACTTGGTGGCGGCACGGTTGTAAAATGCCTTCTCGAAATCCTTGCGCCCGGCGATGGCTTTATCGAAGGCGGCCAGCGCCGCCGAGTAGTTGCGGTTGCCATACTCCGAAACGCCCAGGTTGTATGCTTTGTCGGCAACGGTACCGGCCAGGGTCTTGGCCTGTACCACCGTATCGCGCGGGGCAGCAGATTTGGCGGGTGCCTGCGCGGCGGCCGTCAACGGGAGGCTCCCGAGAACAGGTAGCGTCAGAGAGGCCGCGAGTAGTAGAGTGTTTCGCATACAAATCATCTGGAAAGCCGTTGTGCGCGTGGCCTTCACTGTGGGGCGAAAGTAACGATGAAGTGCATCATTGGACGGTCTTTTGCGAGGAAAGCGCCCTGCGGAGTGCGACGCTGCATCCGTTCCACCCCACCAATCAATGTCCATTTCTCGCTATACCCGTTCCATCCTTCCGCTGTCCACCGGCTTGCCCCACTACATCCGCCGGGCATTTTACGTGGCCCTGGGGTGCTTCGCGCTGATGGTGGCACCCAGCGCCGCACAGGGGCAAGCTGAGGAGGCCGACGACCCGGACGCCGACGAAACCAGCTTGTTCGTCGCGGGTGGTAAGCCGATAGTTACCATCACTCCGACCACTCGCCACGATACGCCGACGAAGGACGAGGTGGAGCTGGCCCGGCACGGAAAGGCCCTCCCAATCATCATTCACCTAAACGCTTCGGCCGACATCAAGGCCGCTGCCGCCGACGCGGCCCGCATCCTGAGCGCCATCACGAACGCCCGCTTTTCGGTGCAGACGGGCGACGGCAGCGCCGGGCTGGTGATTGGCACCATCGCCGACTTTCCGCAGCCGGAGCCACTGAAAGGGCTACAGATTGAACGCGGCTTCGAGGGGCGCGAGGCATTCGTGATCAGACCGGCCAACAACCGGCTGCTCGTACTGGGCGCCACGTCGCTGGGCGCGACCAACGGCATCTACCGCCTCCTGCACGAGTTGGGCTGCCGGTGGTTTGCCCCGACCCCGACGTGGGAGGTGCTGCCCCAACCGCAGGCCGTACTGACGTGGAACCGGTCGATAACGGACCGGCCGCAGATTCTGAGTCGGAGCATTTTTTACAAAACGCAATTCGATTTTGAGGCTGATCGAACCCCGTACGGCACAACCCCGAAAGCCGACCGCGACCTGTGGGGCCGCCGCAATCTGCATCTAGACGGTCTGGGCGTCAAGACGGGACACTCGTACGGAAGCATCCGCCGCCGATTCGCCAAAGAGTTTGCCGCCAACCCCGCGTATTGGCCCTTGATTCAGGGCAAGCGGGCCGTGGACCCGAAGCGCCCCGACCACACCCAGCTCGAGCTGAGCAATCCGGCCGTACGGAAGCTGGTCGTGGAGTACGCGAGGTCTTTTTTCGCGGCCAACCCGGATGCCCAAATGGTATCGGTCGATCCGAACGACGGCGGCGCCTGGTCGGAAAGCGCCGAGTTTCGGGCACTCGGCTCCGTTTCGGATGCCGTATTCGGAATGGCCAACGAAGTGGCCCGGATGCTGCACCGCGAGTTTCCGGGCAAACAGGTCGGCCTCTACTCCTACCGCGAGCACGCCGACCCGCCCAGCTTTCCGCTGGAGCCGAACGTCCACGTGCAGCTTAGCTCGATGGTGATCAGCAAGCACTCGCCACAGGAGTTGATCGATCTCTGGTGCCGGCGCCACAACAACCTCGGCTTCTACGAGTACTACGCGCCATATGCGTGGCACCTCGACCGCTTGCCCGGCGCCAATGCCTCGTCGCTGACTTACCTGACCAAGCGCATACGGGCGCAAACCGCCGGCCCCGTGGCCAGCATCTCGGCAGAAGCATCGGGCAGTTGGGCGCTCTTTGCGATGGGCTACTACGTGGCAGCCCGCCTGATGTGGAACAGCAGCCTGGACGTGGCGGAGCTGCGAACCGATTTCCTGGAAAAAGCCTACGGACCGGCGGCGCCGGCAATGGATCGCTACTACGCCCGTTGGTCGCCCGACAGCCGTCCGCTCGTCACCCACGAGCTGGTCAGCGCGATGTGCCGCGACCTTCGGGAGGCCGAAAACCTGGCCCGCCGACAGCCTGCCGTAGTGGCGCGTTTGCGCGATTTGCAGCAGTACATCCGCTATCTGGAGCTGTACAGCCGGGTGCGCGCCACCACCTCGGCCCAGCCGTACGCCGAGCGCGAGGCGGCTTTCATTGCCCTGATGCGCCACTCGTATCGCACTCGCTATACCTATATGACGCACTGGGGCCTGGCCTCGCAACGGCTCTTTCAGACCCAGGCCGAGTACACCGGCGTAGTGAAAGTGACGCCGGGACCGCCCCGGACGAAAACCCTCCTCAACGAGCACCTACGGCCGTCGAAGCAGTTTCCGGAGAATCCGTGGCGCGATACGGCGCGCTTTACGTTGGCCGAGATAGCCCGCGATTTTGCCGCCTCCGAAGCCTATTTTTCTGCGCCGCCGGTTGAAATCACCCCGTTCAGCACCGATCTGGTACGTGTTCGGTGGCCCGCGCCGGTGCCCTCCGGCGGACTGGCGGCGGCCAAGCCCGTCCCGATGTGGGTGAAGGGCGGTACGCTCCGCCTGTTGGTGCGGTCGGTGCGGGGTGAGGCGGTGCGTTTTCGGTTGATTCCCTACGCCGTCGAAAGGTACCTCTCCCGAACGCGCCAGTGGCGACTGACCGACGCGGCCGGCAAGACCGTCGACAGCGGCGACGTGCGATTTTCTTCCATCTCGGCCGCCATCCCCGTTCAGGTGCCGGTGCCGCGCGCCGGTACCTACGAGTTGGTGATACTCGACGTGGCCAACGGCGGCCTGACCGTGGAGCCGGACACGGCAATGCCTGCCGTCGTGAAACTGGTGCCCGGCGAGGCGCTCTCGCACCGGATGTTCAAGCAGGGATGGTTTTTTTATGTACCGAAGGGCACCAAAGAGTTGATTTTTTACGCCGAACCAGTCAACGGTGCAGTGGCCATCACCGGCCCCGACAACAAAGAGCTGTTCAGAAGCGCCGAACGCGCCGAGCGGTTCATCCACCTGCCGGTGCCCGCCGCAGCAGCAGGACGCGTGTGGCGCGTGAATGCCTCGCACATCGGGCGGTTTTGCCTGCTGAACGTCCCTCCACTGTTGGCGCCTTCGCCCAGCCGCCTGTTGGTGCCCCGCGAGGTGGCTACGCGGGATGGGCTGTAGAGTGGCCTTGTGGCGTTGGCCCCTCGGCCGGCAACGCGGTTGAGTACCCCAAAGGGGTTGTGCTCCACAGCCCAGGGTTGCTATCCCGGAGGGATTGCTACTCTGGGCCACGGCGGCGGTTGCGAACGTGGCGAACCGGAGGTTCGCGGTCCATTGCCCAGCCGCCGTGGCCACGGCGGCAAGCAGCAGGGCAAGAAAATCATTCGCGAGCGACCACTCATTCCACCACCGCCCGCCGGCCGCGCCCCTCCCCTGCTACCCGCAGCACGTACACGCCCAGCGCCACGGGCGGCAGCGGCAGCGCCACCGCCGCCCCGCCCGGCACGACCAGACTGGCTACCCGCACACCCAGCAACGAGTACAACGCCACCTCAACCGGCGCCGTGCCCGCGTTGCGGAACTGCCGCCCGACCAGCGAAACCCCGGAAGCGAGGGGGCGCCACCCCGGGCGCCACGCCCACCACCCCACACTCAACAAACGGCGCGGCGGGCGCACCCATCGTGAGCGCACCGTTTTGCACGAACCAATGCCCTCACGTGCCGCCTGCCCCGGCCCACGTCCGCAGATTGAACGTGTTGCTGCCGGTGGGGGTGCCCAGCACCCGGCAGACGCTCAGGGCGCCGCCGCCCCGGTTCCAGATCAGCGGTTGGCCGGGGAGCAGCGTTTCCGGCTCCACTCCGGGCGTACAGGCGGGCGCCACGAATCACGCCACATCGGGGTTGGCGCCGGTCGAGCCGTCGCCGAACACGCGGGCTACGCCGCTGGTGTCCACGCAGACGGCCGTGTACTCCTCCACTCCTATCCCTTTAGGTAGCGGGGCGGTCGTGGCGGGCGCGCCAGGCGACGTGAGGCGGGCCAGAAATACTGGTTATAGCCGTCGGCCCCAGACGTGCGGAGCACGACGATATCGCCGCCACCCGCCCGCCGCACGAACTACGCGGAGGCCGAATCGTGCTCGGTGGCGCCGCCCATCAGACACACGCCGCCGCGCGGGGTGGCGATGGCGTCGGTGGTGTCGGCGGTCCAGAAGGTGGTGTAGGTTTGGGCGAGGGCAGCGGGGGCGCTGAGCAGCAGCGCGGAGAGAATGCCGGCCCACATCGCAGTGTCAACCCTTACACCGCCACCGGCGCCTTAATCGCCGGCCACGGGTTGTAATTCTCCAACCGGAAATCCTCGTACCGAAAATCGTCGATCTCCTTCACCTCGGGGTTGAGCACCATTCGGGGCAGTGGGCGCGGCTCGCGCGAGAGTTGCAGCTCGGCCTGGTCGAGGTGGTTGAGGTAGAGGTGCGTATCGCCGCCGGTCCAGACAAATTTGCCGGGTTGCAGGCCAGTGACTTGCGCCATCATCAGCGTGAGCAGGGCGTAGGAGGCGATGTTGAACGGGACGCCCAGAAACACATCGGCCGAACGCTGGTAGAGCTGGCACGAGAGGCGGCCGTCGGCCACATAAAACTGCACCAGCGCGTGGCACGGCGAGAGGCGCATCAGCGGTAGGTCGGCCACGTTCCAGGCCGAGAGCACCATCCGGCGCGAATCGGGTTGATGGCGCAGGAGCTTCACCATCTCGCCAATCTGGTCGATTTCCTGCCCGTCGGGGCCGGCCCAGCGGCGCCATTGCTTGCCGTACACGGGGCCGAGGTCGCCGTTTTCATCACTCCATTCGTCCCAGATGCTCACGCCGTGCGCTTTGAGATACGCGATGTTCGTCTCACCCCGCAGAAACCACAGCAGTTCGTGGATGATACTTTTGAGGTGAACCTTCTTGGTAGTGACGAGCGGAAAGCCATCGGCCAGATCGAACCGCATCTGGGGGCCGAAAACGGACAATGTGCCCGTGCCGGTGCGGTCGGTCTTGGGGGTGCCGGTGGCAAGAATCAGGCGGAGCAGGTCGTGGTAGGCGCGCATTGGGCGTAAACTGATCCCCCAAAGGTAGCCCCAAACGAAAACGCCCTCCGACAGGCGTCGGGGGGCGTTTGGGTGTCGGTGGGGCGGGCACCGTGCCCGGTGCTGGATCCGCCGTCGGTTTTCATATTCCTTCCTGCATATTGCAAAAGTAGCGGGGGGTGGTGGGACCGGCAATCACATTTTTGGGTGAAACCACCGCTGCAACGATGCGCGCCCCGGCCGCTTTGCAGCAACCGGGGCGCGACGCAGGGCGGTAGGTAAGTCGTTAAATTGTACCCAACGACTATACGTCGTCTTCGTCTAGCTTGTGGTCGGGGCGCTTGAAGAACTGCATCGCGATGAAGCCGATGAACGTGCCTGCCACCGTACCTTGCAGGATGATGA
>ERZ1066122.1374-NODE-1374-length-19882-cov-8.279114_pt1 | contig 19882 bp, 23 predicted proteins | sample MGYA00382769_ERZ1066122 | MGnify/ENA primary metagenome ERZ1066122 (study PRJEB33369, sample SAMEA5778352) | biofilm metagenome | biome: Industrial cooling water; feature: Water cooling tower basin; material: Biofilm | place: United Arab Emirates | collected... | reverse complement strand
GTTTCGAACCTGCCAAAGGTCAGATGACCGAGGCGCGGCTGTTCCAGATTCAGGAGATCGCACGCATCCTGCAGCTGCCGCCCGTTTTTCTGGGCGACCTGTCAAAAGGCACGTTCAGCAACACCGAGCAGCAGGACCTGACGCTGGTCAAGCATCTGGTCGGCCAGTGGGCGAAGGCGTTCGAGGATGAGCTTAACCTCAAGCTCTATGGCTGGCGCAATCGGCCGCGGCGCGTGAAACATAACCTCGACGGGTTGCAGCGCGGCGTCTTCAAGGACCGGATCGAGGCGCTCGCACGGTCGATCCAGACTGGGCAGATGACGCCAGATGAAGCCCGCGCGCTCGAAGATCGGGCGCCCTATCCGAACGGCCTGGGCGCGGTGCCCTACATTCAGGGAGCGACGGTGCCGCTCGGTACGGCGCCAGTTGGTCACAACGGCGGCCCGCCGCTGGAAACCGAAGCAGAAGAGGATAATGCGGATGGCTGAGACGCCGGCGACCGACGTGCGTGAAAAGCGCGCGCTTACCGATGGCCTGGAATTGCGGATGGCCGCCACTGACGGCGAGCAGCGCACGGCTCAGGGCTATGCGGTCCTCTTCAACAGCGCGGCCAACATCTATGACCTGTGGGTTGAGGAGTTTGCGCCGGGGGCCTTCGCCAAGTCGCTCGAAGATCGGGACGTGATCGCGCTGCACAGCCACGACGTCGCACGCGTCGTCGGGCGAATGAACGCAGGAACCCTGACGCTGCGAGAGGATGCCAAGGGTCTTGCCTTTGAAAACCCGCTGCCTGACACGACCGACGGCCGCGACCTCGCCGTACAGATCGAGCGGGGCGATATCGCGGGAATGTCCTTTGGCTTTCGCGCGGTCAAGCAAAGCTGGGATGATACCGTGACCCCGCCGAAGCGGACGATCACCGAGGCCGAACTGTACGAAATCACCTATTCGGCGATGCCTGCGTACGAAGACAGCGAGGTCGGGCTGCGCAGTCTTGAGGCCGCGCGCGCCGAGCATCGGGCCCACAATCGTGCAGGAGCCGCCAGCCGCATCGCGGCGCGGCGCGCGCGCCAGCTGCACGCCGAACGCGGGATCCGTCCCGAGTAAGTTTCCGGGCCAACGCCCGAGGCGACGACGGCCCCGCCGATCGTCCTTTTCGCCCCGCTTTCAGCGGGGTTTTTGTTGTCCAGGAGAAGCACAATGACTTTGACCCAACTGTATGAAAAGCGCGGCAAGCTGGTCGCGGACGCCCGCGCGGCGCTCAACGAAATCACCGCCAATACCGATGATGCCCGCGCGACCGAACTGGAGGCGCGCCACGACGCGATCATGGCCGAGCTTGACAAGCTCGACAAGGCGATCGAGCGCGAGGAGCGGGTGGCCGCCGCCGAGCGCTCGCTGGAAGAGCGCGCGGCGCGCAACCGCCCGAACGGCGAAAATCGCGAAGCGCCTGGCCAGGATGGCGGCAACGGGGAAGAGCGCAGCGGCGACCAGGTGCAGACCGAGTACCGCGATGCCTTTTACGCCATGCTCCGCGAAGGCGGCGATCAGGGCGGATTGACGATCGAGCAGCGCACGCTGCTGCGCCGGGGCTATATCGAAAACCGCACCCAGACCGCGGGAGCGAACGCCGCCGGTGGCTTTACGGTGCCGACGACGCTGGCCAACCGTATCATCGAGGTAATGCGTGATTGGGGCCCGATGTACGACCCCGGCATCACCGACGAAATGGTCACGAGCTCGGGCAATCCGTTCGACATCCCGACCAACGACGACACGGCCAACAGCGCGGCCGCGCTGGCGGAAGGTGCAAACCTGACCGATGACAACAGCGGCGACCTGGTGTTTGGCGAAGTGACGCTGGCCGCGTTTGTGTATGCGACGCCATGGCTTCAAATCTCGTTCGAGCTGTTGCAGGATTCGGCGTTCAATATCGAACAGTTCGTCGGCCGCAAGCTGGGCGAGCGGCTGGGTCGCCTCGCTAACCGGCAGCTGACGATCGGCGACAACGTCGGCGATCCGAACGGGGTGGTCACCGCGTCGACCCAGGGCCTGATCGCAGCGGCGGCCGCCGCGATCGTCGCTGACGAACTGATCGACCTGCAGCATTCGGTTAACGCCGCCTATCGCCGCAGCCCACAGTGCCGCTGGATGTTCGCGGACACCACCCTCGGTGCCGTGCGTAAGCTCAAGGATGGCCAGGGCAATTACCTGTGGCAGATGGGTGACGTCCGCGTGGGCGCGCCCGACCTGATCCTTGGCAAGCCGTACAGCGTCAATGACGATGTTCCCGCCCTGGGTGCGGGCAACCGCTGCGTCCTGTTCGGCGACTTCAGCCGTTACACCGTTCGCAAGGTCGGATCGCCCCTGATCGGCACCGTCCGCGAACGCTTTTGGCCCAAGATCGGCATGGCTGGCCTGATCCGCTTCGACGGCGATTTGCTCGACACGGCGGCCATCAAGCACCTGCGCTGCGCCTGATCTGCGACGGCGGAATTCGGGGGAGGGCCGATGGCTCTCCCCCTTTTCGCGACTGGCGTGCGCGCCGGTCCCGAAAAGGAGAGCATCCCATGAAGTTAATCATGCTGATGAGCCTTTCGGGCTCAGCCTATTGCTATGCCCGGGGCGACGAGGTGCCGATCGACGCGGACTGTCCGTTCACTGGGGTGGAAGTTCAGCGGTTGCTGTGGGCGGAAATTGTGGAGTTTGTGGGCGACGTTGAAGAGCTAACCGCATGGATCGCGGCGGGAACGTCAACCGAAAACCGCGATGATGCGACGCCGACGCCGGATCCAGCAACGGATGGCCCGGAAAGCGCAACGCAGCCGCTCGCGGCCGAGACTGTCGCCAAACGGCGCAAGCACTGACCGCGATGTGGTCCGCACCGTCCCTGATCGTCCCGCCAGCCACGTCGGCGGTGACGCTTGATGCGCTTAAAGAATTCGTCCGTGTCGATGTCGGGACGCCCTATTTTGACGGTCAGCTCGCCGCCTTTGCCGAGGTGGCGACACACCACATCGAGGCGATGTGCGGGATCCGGCTGGTACCGCAGACGGTGGAACTCAGCGCGGATGACTGGGACAGCCTGGCGCGGTTGCCAATCGGGCCGGTGACGGCAATCACGTCGATCCACTACCGCGACCAGACGGGGGCAGAGCAGCTGCTTAGCCCTGCGCTGTACGAGCTGGCGGGCTCAGGGTTGGCGCGGGCTATCCGTCCAAGCTTTGGCGCGCAATGGCCGGTAGCACTGGCCGCGTCGGGCGCGATCCAGGTGCGCCTGGTCGCGGGCTATGCCGCACTGCCAGGACCGCTGTGGGCGGCGGTGCTGTATCTGGCTGCCGACCTTTTCGCTTTCCGCGAGACTGCTGTCACCGGCGCGGCGGCTCAAGCTATCCCGATGAGCGCGACGGTCGAGGCGATGCTCGCCAATTACCGGATCTGGCTCTGATGCTGGCGGCCGCGAAGTTCGACCGCAAGGTACAGTTTCTGCGGGCGACGGTGACGCGCAACGCGCTGGGACAGGAAATGACGGCTTTCGCCGTATTTTCCGGAGGGGCCGCTTGGGCAGCGGTGCGCTGGGGTAGCGCAAGCGAGCGGCGCGACAGTGCGGCGCAGGGCGCGGCGCAGTCTGCAACCTTTCGGGTCCGCGCGACGGCGGCGCTGCTGTCCGTCACGGTCAAGGACCGGCTCCGTTTCGAGGGCAGCGATTGGGGCATCCTCGGCCGCGCCAGCGTCGGCGCGCAGGGCAGCGAACTCGAATTCACAGGCGAAAGGCTCAGTTGAAGGAACGACCATGAACAAACTGGTGAAAGTGCTGCGCCCCCACGACGGGCGCGAATTGGGCGACGAATTCCTGCTGCCCGCCGACCAGGCGGAGCAGCAAGCAGGTTTCGGCTGGGTGGAGATTATCGGCGATGCGGAATCTGGCGAAGTTCGAGGGCGGGCGCGAGCTGGAGGAAAAGCTGCGGCGACTGGCGGACCCGAAGGCCGCTGACCGGCTTGGCGGTTTCGCGCTGCGCAAGGGGGCGAAGCATCTTGAGGCGGCCCTCCTCGAGCGCGCGCCGGTTGGCACACGGTCGACCGTGCGGCGACGGGGCAAGGGCAAGCGCGGCGTCGATTATGGCCGGATCACCACGCGGATCAAGGTTCGCAAGACGCGGGCCAAGTTCGCCGGTTCGGACGTCGAATATGCGGTCACGCGCGACACGGCCTTTTGGGCGAAGCTGGTCGAGTTCGGCACCGTGAACATGCGGGCGCAGCCCTTTGTGCGACCTGCGGTCGACGCCGAGGGCGGCGAAACCAACCAGATTATCGGGATGGAGCTGGGCGCGGCGATCACCCGCACCTTTCGGCGGCGCGGCATGACGCTCGACGCGGGAATCTGACAGGCAGGACTTTGGTGATGGCGATGGAGCAGGATCTGGTGACGCGCTTGCTCGCCAATCCGGCGGTGGCTGCGCTGGCGGCTGCGGCGGTCGGCTGGGACCAGCGCCCGCGCGGGCGGATCGCGCCGTCGGTTGTCCTCACGCTGGTCAGTGGGGTCGTGGATTCCCGCGACGACGGGGCCGACCCGGTCGAGATGGCGCGGGTGCAGGCCGATTTTATCGGGGCGGACGACGAGCAGCTGATCCAGCTGGAGGCGGCGGTGCGCGCGGTGATGGAGAGCGGCGACCCGATCGACGGCACGGTGACCGGCGGCACCCGGTTTTGGCCAGGCGAACGCACCCGGCGCGCCGGTCCCGAAACCGAAGACCTGCCCGACCAGCAAACGCTGCGGCGGCGATATTCCGAATTCGAATTTTACTTCCAGGCCATTTGACGAAGGGAAAAGGTCATGACGACTGCGGCACGGATCAGCAAAGGTGCGAAGCTTTTCATGGGGACGGCGGCCAACGCGTTGGTCGAGATCAGCGAAATCCTCGACATCAACGAACCCGGTTTTGAAAAAGAGCTGGAAAATGTCACCTCGCACGACAGCGGGGATGCCGAAGAATATATCGCTGGCGGCACGTACGACACGACCGAAATGACGTACGAGCTGCACTACATCGCCGGCTCGGCGAACGACACCTCGCTGCTGGCGGCGGCTCTGGCGGTGGGGCCGGGTGCGATCCGTTATTTCAAGACACAGCCCAAGGCGGCGACCGGCACGCACGATCGCACCTTCGCGGGGTTCGTGACGCGCTACACGCCGGGGTCGAAGGGGACGAAGGGCAAGCAGACGTGCAGCGTGACGATCAAGCCGACCGGCGCGATCACGCAGGGTGCGACGGCCTGATATGGCGGACGCTGATGCTCTGCCGCGCCCGCTGCGCGCGGTTCAGACGGTCACTTTCGCGGGCCGCGACTGGACGCTGGAATGCGACATCGAGGCGATTGAGCGGTTCGAAACCAGCGCGGCGCGCTCGATCGTCCACTTTATCGCCGAAACCCAGCACCCCGGTTTGCTCGGTGCGCCCAAGATCAGCGAGCGGAGCAAGCTGCTGCTGGCCCTGCTCGCGCGTCATCACGCCCACGAACTGGCCGAAGTGCGGGAATCCATGCTCGGCTGGATGAACGACCTGAAGGTGATCGAGGCGATCAATGCGACCGTTGCGCTCGCCTTTCCGGTGGCGGCGGGGGAGACGCCGCCCGCGCCGGAACAGCCGCAGGCGCGGGCGAAAACCAAGGCTGCTGGTCGCTAGAAACGCTGCTGGGTTTGTGGCTCGAGGCAGGCGGGGCGATCGGCGATTATTGGCGGGCGACCCCGCGCGTCGTGATGATCGCGCACCGCGCCTACCTCGAGCGCCGGGCCTGGGCCGCTTTTGCCAGCGGGATGACGGCCCGGGGCGCGGTCGGCAAGATCGACGATCTGTTGCCGCAGCCACCGGAGAGTGAAGACGAACGCGCCGCGCGGATCGACCGCGCGCTGATGGCCTGGGATTTGCGCCTGGCCGCGATGGAGGGGAATGACGGATGAGCGATCCTGTTGCCAAGCTCCTCGTCACGCTGGGGATGGATTCGACCGCCTTTACGCGCGGGGCAAAGCGCGCGGCCGATGATATCGGCACGATGCGCCGCCGGATCGACAGTGCAGTCGGCGGCGTACAGACGGCGATGGGGGTGCTGGCGGGCAGCCTGGTTGTCGACCAGATCGTGCGCGCGGCGAGTGCCGGGTTGGACTATGCCAGCTCGCTTGGCGAAACCGCCGAGCAGCTGGGCGTGTCGACCAAGGCGCTCCAGGAATATCGCTACGCCGCGAGCCAGGTGGGAATCGAGCAGGCGGCGATGGACAAGGCGCTGGCGCAGGGCACCCGGCGTCTGGGTGATGCCGCCATCAAGGGCGGCAAGGCCGCCGCCGTGTACCAAAATCTGGGCATCGACATCCGCGATGCCACCGGAAAGGTCCGCGACATCGGCGATCTGCTCCCCGAAATTGCCGAGGGATTGAAGTCGATCGAAAGCCCGGCGGAGCGCGCCAGCATTTTGGTCGCCATGTTCGGCAAGTCGGGACAGCAGCTCGCACCGCTGCTGTCGAGCGGAGCGGCGGGGGTCAACGACCTGCGGAAAGCGGCGCAGGAACTGGGCATTGTCATGGACGATGCGATGATCGCCAAGGCCGACGCCGCCGCCGACAAAATGTCGGAACTGAAGCAGGTCCTGGAAGCCCGGATCGCGATCGCGGTGACCGACAATGCCGACAGCATCCTTGAGCTGGTCGACGCGCTGGGCGAACTGGTAAAGTGGCTGGGCAAGGCCGGCTACGCGTGGCGCGCCTTTCGCGATCTGCGTTGGGACGGAACGCAAAGCCCCGAATTTCTGGCGCGCGAATTTGGCCCGCCGGTCGAACTGACGTTTGATCCAGCAGAACTCCCGAAAGGCAGGGCAAATCCGGCAATCGCGGGTCCGACCGTGCGGCCCGGCGCGAGCGGCAACCGGACTGGCAAGCCCGACGCGCGATTCCTTCAAAAAGCGCCGAGCCTGCTACAGCGGCGCAACGCCGTCGGCGTAATGGGCGGCGGAGACAAATATTCGGGCTTTGCTGCGGGCGGCGGTGCCACCGGGTGGATGGCCGCCAGTGGCGTCGACCCGGAGCGCGAGATTGCGAATGCCGAGGCGGCCGCCGCGGCGCTCGACAAGGCCGCTATCGCCGCGCTGAAAGCCAAGGGCGCATTTGATCCGGGGCTCACCGCCGCCACCGGAAAACTTTCGAAGGGCATGGCCGAACTGCGCGACCGGGCACAGGGCCTGCTGGACCGCCTGTTCCCGGAACAAGCCGAGGTTCGTCAGTTCGACGGCGAAATGGCGTTGCTGGGCGAGGCGCACCGCCGCGGGGTAATCAGCGCCGATGCGCACCGGATGGCCGTGGAGCGACTGCGCCGCGAGCTGCTCGGCCTGGGCGCGGCGCCGATGTGGGATGCCGAGATTGTCGACGTCGCGAGTTCGACCGACACCGCGCTCGAAGACGCGGCGAACCGCGCGGCCGATGTCTCGGATGTGCTGGAAGCCGAGTTCGAAAAGATCGCCAAAGCCGCCGAAGTGCAAAAGGTGCAGGTGGTCGAGAGCTTTGCCGAAATGACCAACGGCACGCTGCGCGAGGTTGACCGCCTGGTCAAGGGTCTCCGCTCCGGCAACGCGCTCGACATCGTCGGGGGCCTCTTGGGCGCGCTTGACGGGATTGGGCGGCTGGTCGGCGGCTTTTCCCTGGGCCCGCTGAAATTCGGTCAGCCAAGCGGCGGCGCGCCCGTGAAAGTACCCGCCGCGGCCAATGGCGGCACCTTTCGGATTGGCGGGATGGGCGGCGTTGACCGCAACCTTTTGTCGATGAACGGACGTCCCGCGCTGGCCGTGTCACGCGGCGAAACGATGACGATCACGCCGGCGAACGATCGGGGGCCGTCTGGCGCGGCGATGCACTTTGATTTGCGCGGGGCGGTGATGACCGAGGATTTGTTGCGGCAGATGCAGGCCATCGGCCAGCAGGCGGCGCAGCAGGGCGCGGCGGGCGGGGCGGAGTTGGTGCGGGAGCGGATGGGCCGCGTGGCGCGGCGGCGGCTCGCATGATCGATCTGCCCGCCTCTCCCGGTCCCGCCGAAAGCCAGCCCTTTGCGCTGGATTTCGGCAACGTGCGCGTGCCGCCGCTGGGCGGGCGGGTGCAGCGGATCAACCGCACCGGCAACCGCTACGCGATCGAATTGACCCTGCCCGCGATGTCGCCCGCTGATGCGCGTACCTGGTCGGCCGCGCTGACCCGTGCGCTGCGCGTCGGGGCGCGGTGGCCGCTGCGCCAGCTGGCCCCGTTCGCGCATCCCGGTGCGGTGCTGGTTCAGGGCGGCGCGCAGCTGGGCACGTTGCTGGCGGTCGACGGCGGCACGCCGGGCACGCCGTACCACCCCGGTCATTTTGTCAGCATCCTGACCGGCGGGCGGCGATACCTGCACCAGCTGGGGCTGGGCGGGGCGATCAATCCCGACGGCATCGCGCTGCTGACGCTGGCGGAGCCGCTGCGCGTGGCCCCTGCCGACAACAGCCCGGTGGAGTTTTCCGCGACGATCGAGGGGTTGATCGCTGGCGAGGGCGGGTTGCCCCTGCCCCGGATCACGGCGGCGCGGCTGGCCAGCCCGCTGACCATCCGGATCGAGGAAATGGGCTGATCCCATGGCGCTGAGTGACGACGTCATCACACTGGCCGCGCTGGTGCGACTGGACCTGCCCGGCGGAACGGTGCGGCTGACCGATGGCGGACAGGTGCGGTGGGGCGCGGCGGACTATCTGCCGTTGCATCCGCAGTGGGGCGCGATCGCCGGGGCCGAGGCGGTGACCGACGCGCTGGGCGATCAGGCACAGGACTTGGAAATGGCGCTGGCGATCCCCGAAGGGGTCGCGCTGTCGAGCGTTTATTCGGCGGATGTCGCGGGCGCGCGCGTGCTGATCTGGCTGGCGGAGGTCAGCGCGGTCAGCGGGCTGGTGGTCGGCGTGCCGGTGCAGCTGGCCGACATGATCGTCGACGTGCCGGGGTGGGACGCGATCACCCGCACGCTGGAACTGGCGCTGGGGTCGCGGGCGGACCGGCTGTTCCGGATCAACCGGGGGAACGCGGCGTCGAACAGTTTTCACCAGTCGGTGTGGCCCGGCGAACTGGGATTCGCAAATTGCAGTGACGTGCCGGTGCAGGTCGCGTGGGGCACGGCGGGGCCGCCGCGCGGCGTCAGCTTTGGCGGGGGCGTGTGGGGCGGCGGCGGTGGAGGCGGCGGCGGCGGAGCCGAACGGGGAGTGAATTATCTGTGACGGTGCTGGCGATGGACAAGCGGGCGGCGGCGCTGGAGCGCACGCTGCTGCGCTGGCGGCATCGGCCGTTCGACTGGGACGGAGCGTCGTGCCTGCACCTCTTGCGCGCGCATGCCCGCAACATGGGGCACCGCAACCTGCCGCGCGTGCCGCGTTTTTACAGCGCGGGCGGAGCACTGCGCGCGCTGCGCGGGACCGGGCACGCGACGCTGGCCGATCTGCTGACCCGCCATTTCCAGCTGCTGCCCGCCCCGGCCTTTGCCTGGGTCGGCGACCTGGTGCTGGTGCCGGGGGAGGATGGCCGCACCGCGCCGCTGGGCGCGATCGGGATCAGCGACGGCGCGGGCAATGTGTGGATGTGGCACGATGCCGCCGCCGACGGGCTGCGCCCGGTGAAGGAACTTGAGGCGCATATCGTCGCGGGGTGGCGGCTGTGAGCAAGGCGCTGCGCACCATCGGCAAGGTCGCGGGGGTCGTGGCGACGGTCGCCGCGTTCATTCCCGGCGGCCAGCCGATTGCGGGGATCGCGGGCGCGGTGGCGGCAATATCGTCGACCGCAGGGGCGCTGACCGCCAAAAAACCCGCCGCAGTCGGCAACGTCACCAGCCGCGTCATCGGGGCCAACAACCCGCTGCCCTACGTCATGGGGCGAACGATGAACGGCGGGGTGCAGGTGCACGAGGCCGGATATGGCGGGCTCGTCAACAAGGTCAAAAATCCTTATTATTTCATGGCCGCGGTGCACAGCTGCTGCGGCCCGATCGACGGGTTCGACCAGTTTCTGGTCGACAGCCAGCCGGTGTTTTTCACGGGCGCGGGGGCGGTCAGGGATGCGACCGGATATTATGCGGGCTTCCTTCACCTCGACGCGCAGCTGGGCGCGCGGCCCGAGCCCGACGCGCTGCAAGCCAAATGGGGCGGCGTGCAGTCATGGGGGGCGGGGCACAAGCTGTCGAGCATGGCGGCGCTGGGCTGGTCGGCGAAGTTCGACAAGGACGGCAAGGTGTTCGCCGGGGACATGCCGCCGCTGGCCGCCGTGCTGCGCGGGGTGCGGGTGTACGATCCCCGGCTCGATTCGACGCGGCCCGGCGGGGTGGGTCCGTGCCGCGTCACGGACGAGGCGACGTGGGTTTATTCGGCCAACCCGGCGCTCCACGCCGGAACCTATGCCTATGGCCGGTGGGTTAACGGCAAGCTGGTGTTTGGGGTCGACCTGGGCGACGCGGTCGATTTCGGCGCGGTCATGGCCTGGGCCAATACCTGCGACGCCAACGGGTGGCAGGTCAACGGGACGATTTACGAACCCGGCGACCGGTGGAACAATTTGAAACTGATTGCCGAGGCGGGCGGCGGCGAACCGGTGCTGACCGGCGGCATCATCACGTTCCGCTGGCACGCGCCGCGGGTGCCGCTTGACACGATCCGCGCCGCCGATTTGGCCGAAGGACCGCTGCGCAGCGCCGCCAACCAGCCGCGATCCTCGCGCATCAACCTGGTCCGACCGAAATATCGCAGCGAGGCGCACGCCTGGTCGATGGTGCAGGCGGCGTCGATCAGCATCCCCGCGTTGCTGGCGGCAGACGGAGAGGAAATCGACGGCGAGCTGCCGTATGAAATGGTGACGGACGCCGACCAGGCAGCCGAACTGGCGCTGTACGATGCCTGGAACCGGCGCGAGGCGGGGCCGTTCGCGCTGACCGCCGGGCCGCGCCTGCTGGCCTATCGCCCCGGCGACGTGCTGACCATCGCCGCCGACTGCGAATTGTGGCCGACCGACGTGACGGCGGAAATCCGCACCCGCACGATCGAACCCGAAACCGCGACAGTGACGCTGGAGCTGGTCCAGGAAAGCACGGCCAAACACGCCGCTGTCCTCGGCGCGAGCGCGGTGCCGCCGCCCGTGCCCCCGCGCCCACCGCTGGGCGCGATCGACGACGTGGTCGACGTCAACAGCCCGCCGGGTGCGCCGGGGGCGTCGGCCTACAATCTGATCGACATCGCCAATGTCGCTTTTCCAGAGCCCGGGGTCGTCGAAAAAGTGGGTGGGTCCGCCGCAGGCTGGGACGCCAAGGCCATCACGGCGGAGCGCTTTGCCGGGGCGTCGATCAGTTGCAGACTGCGGGCGGGTGACGAGGGGTTTATCGGACTCGACACCGAGCCAACCGACAACGCCAATTTCACCACGATTCGCTACGGCCTTTACTTTGTAAGTTCCGGCGTCAACCGGCTTGAGGTGTTTAACGATGGCGTGCGGGTTTGGCAGAGCGCAGACAATTTCTGGCAACCCGGAGACGTGCCGGTCGTGTGGTGCGACGGCAAGACACTCGTGCGCTATTCGCGCGTCAGGGCCGGTGTGGCGACCGAATTTTATTCGCAGCCCGCAAACGTGGGCACGCCTGGAGCATTGATGCACGGGGTGATTGCCGTAACATTTTTGAGCACAACGGTTGCTGGTCTGGCCTATTCGGCGGTTACGCCAGGGGCGGATGGCGACCCTGGAGCACCAGGCGCGGACGGCGTTTCGCAGCGGCGCATCTGGCGGCGTGACGTGGTGCAACCTGCGGCCCCGGCACCGTCTGCGGGCACCCCGGCGGGCTGGTCGGACGATCATGCCACGGCGACGGGCACCGGCCTCCTGTGGCGCGCCGATGGCGAGCGGGCGAGCGGCGGCACAAATTATGTCTGGGCCACCCCGCTGCGCGACGAGGTGCTAAGTCAGCTGGAATCAACTGGCGTGTCGGCCCCGATCGGACCGGCGATCGGCGTGTCGGACAAGATCGCGCTGGCGCTGGCCCCCGGCGAATCGCGCACGGTGTTCGCCAACGTGTCGCCGATCGCGCCGACGGGGCCGGGGTCGTGGTACGTCCAGATCGAATATCGGCAGGCGGGCGGGCCGTGGCAGGTCTCCAACGGCCCGGTCATTCCGTACAATGCGGCGAACCCCAACGACGCCAGCCACGAGGTTGTGCTGGTCGCCCCGCCATCCGGCCCCGCCATCCAGTTCGAAACCCGCGCTACCGTCATCACGTCGGGCGCGGACGTCGGCACGCTGGACCTCGCCAGTTCGATCATGAGGGTCTGACGATGTGGATTTTGTACGACGCCGCCACGGGCGCGCTGATCGGGGGAATGCAGGCGACCGAGCCTGTGCCGGGTCCGGGACAGGCGGTGCAGGTCGTGCCGCAATCCGCGCTGGTCGGGGCGACGATGTGGGTGGAGGATGGCGATGGCAGCGGCTTTTACGACGCGCCGCCCGCGCCGCCTCCGCCGCCCGGCGGAATGGGGATTGATTTTCACGGGGACGCCGGGACCGGGCTGACGCTGACCAATCAGCCAGCGGCGGCGCAGTTTCTCGCGAACCACATCCGCCACCGGCGGCGGGTCGACCTGTCCGGTTTTCGCCAGGCGCGGCTGGAGGTCAACGTGCTGGTCGCCGGGTCGGCAGCGGCCCAGCTGGCGGCGCGGGTACATTCGGCGGGGTCGGCCAGCATCGCCGATTATCAAACGCTGGGCATGACCGAAGTCGCCGCCCCGCTCAACCTGGTCGGCAACAGCGGCAGCGGGTGGGTGGACATCAACCCGCTGCACCTCGCCGACAACCGCTACCTCGCCATCCGCCAGTCGGGTGGCGACGGCGTGGCCGATCCACAAATCGGCAACGTCACGCTGTTCCTGCGGTGATGGCTTTAGGAAAGGGACGAGGAAGGTGAACGAAACGAGCGAGATCATTACTGCAGGGCTTGCAGTCTGCAGCAGCCTGGCCGTTGCCGCGAAGTTTGTGTGGGCGAAAATCGAAACGCGTTTCGATGCGATCGAGGAAAAGCTGAAGGCCTGCGAGAATCGCGAGCGCGAGGGGCATGAACGGCGGGCCGCGCAGCTGACCGTGATCGAGCTGCTGTGGCAGGAGGTCAAGCGGCTCGCGCCCGACGCCTATGTCCTCGAGCGCGCCAAGGCTCTCCTCGATGATCTCAAGACCCTGAACCACGCGCCGGACTGACGCGCGCGCCTTCGAAAAAGGAAAATCGGATGAGCAAGCCCATCCTGTTCGACCCGTTCATTGTCGCGCTGCGGCGGCGAAAGGGCAAAATCCCGGCGGACCTCTATGCCGACATCATCGCGGCGTGGGAGGCGGTGCAGCGCGGCGGGCAACTACCGGCAGCCCCAGTGGCGGCGGCGACGGGCGAACCGGCGTGGACGGTGATTGCGCGCGGATTCATGGGGACCAAGGAAATCCCCGGAGCCAAGCACAATAGCGCCATCCTCAAATGGTTTGCCGATGTCGGCGCCAGTTGGATCAAGGATGACGAAACCCCGTGGTGCGGCGCGTTCCATGGGGCGGTGCTCAAGCTCGCGGGCCTGCCGATTGTCGACAAGGGACTGGCGGTGCGCGCCAAGGCGTGGGGCGCATGGGGCAAGCCCTGCCCGATGCTGACGCCCGGCGCGACCGTGGTTTTCGGACGCGAGGGCGGCGGCCATGTCGGCCAGGCCGTGGGGATCAGCGCCGATGGCAAGCTCATCTACACGCTCGGCGCCAACCAGCGCAACGAGGTGAACATCACCCCGATTGCGCGCGCGCGGCTGCTCGAAGGCGATGCTGGCGTGCGCTGGCCTGCACAGCTGCCCCTGCCAACGCTGCGCCTGCCGGTGATGACGGGCGGCGTGATTTCCACAAACGAAAGGTAAGGACATGCCAAAAGATTGCTTGGGCTTTGTCATGCCACCGATCGAGCTGGCGAGCGCGGCATGATCAGTTTCGCGACCAGCGCCAGCCGCCACGCGCTGATTGCCTTTCTTTTGGGCAGTGCGCCGCCGCCCACTAATGCGCCCCTCAATCTCACGCTGCCGCAGTTAATCGCACCGGCGGCGACCGGGCCTCAGGACGGGGTCGCGACTGTTGCGAACGTGGGTGTGTGGGCGGCGGAGTTTGCCGTCACCGGCTTTGATGCCGAGATCCGGACCACGGACACGGTGCCGGTCGTTGTGTTTGCGCGGCAGGCGGTCACGCACTCCACGACGATTGCGGCCAATCCGGCGATTGACCTGACGGGCAAGTCGCTGGTGCTACGCGTCTGGGCCAAAAATGGCACCGCAGAAACGCTGGCCGAAAGCGCGGCGTTTGGGCCGATTGCGGCGGCGGGAGACATCCCGATTGCTGCGCTGGCGTGGTCCAACACTGCTGCGTCTGTTCCGTCAGGCTGGACGCAGTTGCTTTCTCCCGGCGGCCTTTTTGTCACGGGGGCGCAGTTTCCAAATGTCGCGGGGGCGGAAGGGGCGACGGCTGGATTTGAGGGCACCAGCCTTGGAACGAGCCAGACCGACACGCGGACAAACTCATCCGACTCGCGCTTGCTCGCACGGCTTGGGACAAACGCCGATCCTAGCCAGCTACGCCTGACCATCGCTGGCTTGCAATCGGGCGCTGTCTATCGCCTTTATGGCGGTGCGAAGGCGAATACCACCCTTAGCCCGCAGTTCGCGGTGCGGAACACTGGTGGCACGGTGCTGCACAGCGTTGCTGCAACATCGATTAGCAACACGCAGATATTGGATGCCGCCGGGGCCGTTTCGTCGGTCGCGGCATGGCAATCCGCAAGCCAGTGGGGCGGCACTTTTGTCGAGATTACCGCGCCCTCGGACGGCATTATCCGCATTGCGCGCAACACTCCGGCGGCCATGAACTATTGCTGCTTTGCGCTGACCCGTAAGCGCACCAGCGCCGGTCCAGTGGGCATCCCGCTGACCTTCGAGGGGCTGCCTAAATTCACCAATATAGCGACCGCATCGGCGCTCAATTCGGCGATTGCGTCGCGGACGCCTGGCGAGGTCATCACGCTGACCGCCGTCGTCGCACCCTTTGTTCTGAACGCCGCAGGTATCCGCCGTCCGCCCTTCTGCAGCGTGGTGCTCCCCGCCGGCCAGGTGACGGCGATCAACTGCGGCACCGGTGCGCTGTACCTGGAGGTGCTCGGCGGCACTACGTCGCGCGACGTGGTGACGGGCGACACCAGCTCGACCGGGATGTACGGGATCGACCTCGGCTCATCCTCCTTCTTTTCCTATCGCGGCGGGGTGCTGGGCCAGTCGTCCAACTGTGTAGCATCGACGGCTGGAGCAACGGATTTCGAGATCACCGACTGCATCATGGAGTGGGCGCGGGCTGACGGGATGCAGCTGGTCCGCTGCAAGCGGTTCCTGATCCGCAACATCTTTGGCCGTGACACCGCCATCCCGCGTAAAAAGCTGCTCTGGTACACCAACGGTACACCTCCTCAGGACGGGGTTGCCGACAGCAGCAACGGCACCACGAGTTTTTATTTCGACGGGACGCACAATGATCTGATGCAAATCCGAAACGACACCGGTTTTGCTGACCAGACGAGCGACTATGCCCTGCTGTACAACGACCTGTGGATGCTTGGCGCGGCGCTGGTCAATTTCGGCAATGCCAACAATGTCGGCCGCCTGGCTCTCCGCGGGATTGTCGCCTGGAACGACGTCAAGTCGGCCGACAATGGCTGTATCGACGTGCGCGGCGAGCATATGGAGGTGCGCGACAATATCGTCGGCCCCCACCCGCTGCGCGATCCCGACACGCCCGGCAACGTCTATATCGGGATCATTCAGAATCCGGGTGGTGCACCGGTGCGTGGGGGGCGCAACACGCTGCTGGCCGGCGCGGTCGCGGTCAACGCGGGCGGGGTGGACCTGGCCGGGTCGACGATCACCGGCAGCGTGGTCGATCCGCCGCAGCTGCCCAATCTTCGCCGTTTGCCTTGGGCACCGGCAGTTTTGCGGCCTGCCTACACGCCGTGGTCAGCAGCGCCCGAAGTCGTCACCGCGCCGACGCTGCGGCACACCGATGCAAGCGGCGGCGGAACCAGCGCGCCGGTGGGCACGTGGCTGACTGCCGGGCTGGGCAATGTCAAGGGCAACGGCAGCGAGACCTATCAGGTTCGCTGGCTGCGCGATGGCGTCGTCTTCCGAACGGGGCCAGCGGTGTCTGGGCCAGCGGATCGCATCTACCAGATCCAAGCGGGCGACATCAATGTGACGATGGAGATCCAGTACAGCAACGTCAACGGCACCGGCGCGTGGCGTCCGACGCGGCCGATCAGCGCGGTATGATCACAATTTCGAAACTTAGAGGAGACCCCTTGTGAGCGATAAATTTTCGACCTTCGCCGACAGCCCGATCGCGCCGGCGCAGCATGTCTTTTTGATCGTGCCCGGTGCCGGGCCGCTGGCCCGGGTGACGAAGGCAATCCGTGCTGGCGCCGATGGGACGATCACGCTGCGCGCCGCCGGTGACAGCGCTGACGTCGTCCATCCGGTCCGCGCGGGCGAGGTCATCGTCGCGCGGATCACCCACGTCGTCGCCGCCGCGCCGGCGCAGACCATCGTGGGCTACGCCTGATGCTGCCCGCACCCTGGGGGTGGGTCGCGGGGGCGGCCGCGATGGTGGCCGCGCTGGGTGGAGCCTATGTCAAGGGGCGCAGTGACGGCGCGGCGGTCACCCGGGACAAATATACCAAAGCCGAAAACGCCCTGGCCAAGGCTATCAACCTGACGGTTCACGCCGCGCGCCTGGCTGACGCCCAGCTGATCGCAGCCGATCGTGCCCGACAAACCGAAACGAGGATTATTGATCGTGAGACCATCAAGATACTGGATCGCCCTGTTTACAGCCATGAGTGCATCGATTCTGACGGGGTGCGCCTCGTCCAACGGGCCACCGATGCGGCCAATGGCCGCGCTCCTGCCCCCGGCCGAGCTGATGGCGACGCCGGCGGAGTTCGCCCTGCCGCCGGTGACGATTTATCCGGCAACGGGCAAACCGGTGATGACCGGGCGCGATGCACTGCCTGCGATCATCGACATCCTCAAGACGGGTGGGGACATCCGGATGCAGCTGCTGCGCCTTCAGGCGTGGGTTCGCGAGACCCAACCGACGCCCGCGCCGGCCGACTGAAATGGACTAGTCCGGGCGGGCTGCTGCCCAGACTAGTCCACGCACGAAAAGCCGCGCTTAAATTGGGGGTATAGCTGGGGGTATTGCCTGGTCGCTGTCGGGCGCAATGGCGCGGAAATGCTGGCGTTCCACCTGTCAGTGACGCGGAGGGATTATCCGCGTCACTCAAAGCGGAAACCCCCACATTTCTGCGATTGTTCAAAGGATCGATGATGCTAACGATCGGCGCAGTTAAAGCTGCGGCGCCCCAGGCGCGCGCCTATAAACTGTTCGACGGCGGTGGTCTGTACCTGTTCGTGGCACCCACCGGGCATAAAAGCTGGCGGCTCAAATATCGATGGGCGGGCCGCGAAAAGCTGATCGTCCTGGGCAGCTTCCCGGGGATGCCGTTGCCGGCCGCGCGCGCCTTGCGCGAGGAAGCGCGGGCGCGGATAGCCGCCGGCGTTGATCCGGCTCGGTCCGGAGTGGACGATCAAGGCGAAACTTTCGAAGCCATCGCTCGGTCTTGGCACTGCCATCAGCAGCTGCGCTGGTCGACCGGGCACGCGGCCGATGTGCTTGCCAGCTTCGAGCGCGATGTCTTCCCGGCGCTCGGGCGGCGGCCGATCGGCGCGATCGGAGCGCCCGAACTGCTCGCGCTGGTCCGCGCGGTTGAGAATCGGGGCTGCCTTGAAAGCGCTGGCCGTCTGCGCCAGCGGCTCTCGGCCGTGTTCGGCTTTGCGATCGCGCAGGGCAAAGTGTCTGCCGATCCGGCAGCGCAGCTGGGGCGAGCGATGGCAGGCGGCAAGCTCGCGACACCGCATCCGGCCCTGCTGACGATCGCGGGCTGCCGACAGCTGCTCGCCGCCTGCGATCAACTGGACGTTGACGCGGCCGTCCTCGGGGCATCGCGGCTCCTGGCCCTGACAGCGGTGCGCCTCGATGCTGTCCGCGGGATGGATTGGACGGAGGTGACTGACCTCGATCGGAACGCCCCGCTGTGGCGCGTCCCGCAGGCGCGGATGAAATTGTCACGCGCGAAAAAGGCCGAGGATCGTTTCGCGCACCTGGTACCGCTGTCACCGCCGGCGGCCGAACTTTTACGGGCGGCCAGACAAAGGAGCCGCGGGACTGGGCTGGTCTTTCCGGGGCGCGTGCCCGGGCAGCCCATCGGGGCGGGGACGCTGCGCGCGCTGTACGTGCGAGCAGGCTACGCTGGCCAGCACGTTCCGCACGGCTGGCGGGCAAGCTTTTCGACGATCCTGAATGAGGATCTTGGCGAGGGCTGGTCGGCCGCGATCGATGCGGCTCTGGCCCATAGTGCAAAGGACAAGGTCGAGGCGGCGTATAATCGCGCAGAGAGGCTCGATCGACGGCGATCGCTCATGGAGCGATGGGGCGACCTGCTCTGCGGATGACGATGACCGAAGCGCGTGCCGAAACGATGGCGCAGGGTGGCACGGACCTTGCTCTCGGCCCTCGCCGAGCCAGCGGCGGCGCAGCCGCCGCCCACACTGGTGCGACCGATAAATCCGCTTTTTCAGTTTGCCTCTGGTGCGGGGTGGGTCAGTTCAGGAAACGCGTGGCGAAGCCACTCCTTTCACCGGGATATATCTATATCCCCCGGGTTTCAACGTTGCTGGAAGATTCGCGCCTCTGGTCCAAGAGCGCCGCGATGCGGGCAAGGGTTTCCCCTGCCAGCTCGTCGCCGGTCCAGGTCGCGTCGAGGAACTCGCGCGAGGTCATGCTGGCAAGCTGTTGAGCCCAGTCCTTTTCGTGCTGGCTGTGGTGCCAGCTCGCGTCGTCGGGCAGCGGGGCGGGCGCCAGGAGGCGGGCGACCGCTCGTTCCAATGCCTTGGGAACGAGCAGTGCATAGGCATTGCTGATCTGACGGACCTGTGGCCCGCCGCCGGCGGCGTCCTCGATCGGCTCGCTGCGGCGGACCCAGTGGAGGAAACCGGCTTTGCGCAGGCGGCGCAGCGCAGCATGCACCGCGGCATAGCTGTGGCCCACGGCGGCCGCGATGGTATCGATGGCAGGATCCAGTCGCCCCGTCCGGAAGTCCAGGAAACGCGTGTACAAAACCTCGAGCACATCAAGGCCGATGTGACCCAGCACGCCGTTTCGCACGCCCGGCTGCTGTGCCTGGCGCGCCCGCCGCGTTTGACGTTCGACTTCGCGCGCGCTTTTGAGCAGCGCGCCGATCCGGCGCTTCGCACCGCGCACGCTGCCGCCGGCAAAGGGCCGCCAGATGCGGTCCTCGATCGTGCCTTTGTAGTAGCTGTTGCGCCAGACGGGCTGGCCCGTGCGCCTGCTTCGCGGCGCCGGCATGCCTGCGACGATCTCACCAAAGCTGCGCGCGCCGCCGCGTGGTGCGGTGGAGGTTATGGGGGCCGTCATCGTGCGGCCCCCTTTAGAAAGGTCAGTCGGGCATGAGCATGTCCGCCCAGGCCTGCGCCAGCTCGCGGCGCCGTGGCATGTAGGCCGCGCGATTGTATGCCGCCTCCACGCCTTCGCGCACATGGGCCAGCATCAGGTCGATAATCTCGCGATCGCGGTCCCGATCTTCGACCGCTGCGCGCTCGTTCATAATCGTGGAAAAGCTCGCCCGCCAGCCGTGCGGGACGTGCCGCCCCGCATAGCCCGCGTCCCGATAATGCTTGCTCA
>ERZ1066122.1373-NODE-1373-length-19893-cov-224.824831_pt1 | contig 19893 bp, 25 predicted proteins | sample MGYA00382769_ERZ1066122 | MGnify/ENA primary metagenome ERZ1066122 (study PRJEB33369, sample SAMEA5778352) | biofilm metagenome | biome: Industrial cooling water; feature: Water cooling tower basin; material: Biofilm | place: United Arab Emirates | collected... | reverse complement strand
CGCATGGGGGTTACCTCGGGGAAGCGGAATTCGGACGACGGAAGGTGTTACGAGCTGCGCGAAGTGCTCGGGCGGCGCCACCGGAAGCCAGGCGATCAGCGACGTGGTCACCAACGCCAGCACGGCCAGCCTTAAATCGGGCGGTGCGCGCAGCGCTGAGGCCAGGGTTGTCGGCACCGCGGCCTCGCTGGTTCGAGCTACCGCGGCCGGCAACAGCAGACGCCGCACCAGAGACACCGGCCATGCCGACACGTGCTGCCATGCCGGCAACGCCGCCCATCGACGCGGCGACGCCGCCGGCTAGGCCGGAGGCAAGCATCGAACTCATGGTGAAAACGCCGCCGCAAAGGATGGTGAACCCGAGCAGCTTCACGGAGCCCCAGAGCGCTTCGTTGATCTGCGACTCGGAGCCTAAATCACCGGCAGCAGCGGCAATTAGGTCTGCGTACTCGTTGTAGAAGGTGAATGTAATCGCGAGCACGCTGCCTACGATCACAAACAGCAACATGAAGTTCGCTGTCTGAGCTACCCATGCCTCAAAGAACTTGGTTGTGCTTTCCCAGATCGCGAGCATGATAAAGAGCGGCCCGAGAGCGAGGAGGATGCTTAGCGCGATTTGTGTCGTGAACAGCAGGGCAGCGGCTAAGCCAGTAAAAACAAGAGAGACGATAAGAACGAAGATTCCGACGAAAGCAAACGGCAGTGCTAGAAGACTCGCAGCAACGCCGTCTGCGGTGCTGTAGATCTCGAATAGTCCGAATCCGGCATCCCATCCCTTGCCGAGTCCTTCGTCGAGCATGTTCGGGACACTACTGGGTGTGGCGAATGCCGCACCTGCCGGAGCGCCAGAGGTGATGATTGCTGTCGCTAACTCACTAGGCGCGTTCAGCGCAAAGGGGACGATAAGGTTTAGGTAATACCCGCCCGTGAAAGCGATCGTGATGATAATCGCCATGCGAAACAGCCGAATGATGCCGTCTTGCAGGGGCTCACTCACTCGATTCAAGACGACGCCGATCGCCCACCAAACGACATACACGGTCGTGAACGTCACGCCGATCGGGCGCACAACATCCATGACGGCAGTAGCGCCCCCGGTGATAAATCCGGTTAGAACGGGATCAACGCCATCCCAGAGGAATTGATAGATCATCGGCGCGGACATGGATTTCTCACTGTGCGTTCTTGAACGCTTCCCACTCTTCGAGCTTTCGCTGGTAGAACCTCTCGAGGTTCTGTGCGCGAATTGCTTTGGGGCGGGTAAGCCAGCAGGAGGGCGGGTGAATTCCCTTCGATTCGTCCTGATACTTCATGCAGTGCGCTTTGAGCTCCAACTTTTGTTGCTCATTCATGGCTGCATACTCGGCGTACGTCTTAGGCCAAGGCTCCGGAATTCCTTTCTGGCACGCCGCGAGCGACAAAACCAAAACCGCGAGTAGGACGAGCTGTTTCATTCTGGACACCGTCATGGTTGTGGTTTGGGGGGGGGTAGCGGTGGGGGCGCCTGGCGCCCCCACTTTCGATCAACTCTCGGAGGTGTAACGACCGCCGTACGCATTGAGCATCCGCTGCCGGAACTTCGCCTCTTGAGCTTTCTCCTTCTGCTCAATCAGGAGATTCATAGATTCCATCCTGAGCATTTCGGCCTGAAGGAATGCGCTCTCGGCGCTGATGCGCGCCGTCAGGTCGTCGATCGCTTTGGCGTCTTCGGCGTCGCCAATTTTCTGCACGAGCTCGCCGATGTTCTCGAACCGATCTTCGAGCGCGTTATGCACCGCTTCGGCCTCAGCAATGCCGGCGGCGATGAGGTCCGCGTCATCGCTGTATGACTGGCGAAGACCCTCGGCTACGCCCTCATTCCACTCCGTGGAATTGGCCGACCAAAGGCCTTGATCCTGCTTGATGGCGTCGACGCTCTCCTGGATGTCTTCCAGCGTCGCCACCAGATCCCACACTTCATGCGCATCGGCCGGGATGTAATCGCGGACGGCGTCCTCGAGAAGCATTTCCATGCCGCGGCCGCCCGTGATCGCGTCCACCTGCTCCTTCGCTTTGCCATAGATCGCCTTGGCCTGGTCGAGCTGGGCCTTCAGCTCCCTGATCTGGTCAACCGCGTGCTTGACCTGCAGGAGGTTCTGCTTGAGGTTGGTCGGGTCGATGACCGTAATCGCCGTCGCCGTGTTGAGGGGGGCGGCAAGGCCCAGCGCCAACAGCACGCCGGTCGCAACAGCTTTCATCTTGTTCATAGGGATCGCCTCATTTGCTGGAAGACCGGGAGCCACGTTGAAGGGTCGTCGCTCGTCTGACGGATCGCTCGCTGAGCCAGCTCAACCGTTGTCGCAGTGGACGACAGCACTGCAAGTTCATCATCGAAGCCGCGCAAGTTCAGTTCGCAAATGCAGGCATTCGGGCCTTGCTTTGCGAGAAATCCACGGAGATTGTCCCGAACCATGTCCTCGCGGACGATCTGGTACTCGCGACGCGACAGCTTGAAGCCGTCGATGTAATCCTCAGTGCGCGCCTTCGGATTAGGTAGGTAAAGCTGGGTGACGCACTGCTCGATGAGCGCACTGCTGATCTTGCTCGTGAGCACGTCTTGCGGGCTCTGCGTTCCGAACATCGCCAACGCATTTCGCTTACGCCAGGTTTTGACGGCATCCAGCGCTTTCGTCTCAAAGTATTGATCGAGCAGCAGCTTCCAGAACTCATCCATGTTGCCGATGAAGCGGCGCCCGTCGATCAACTCCTCCATGCGGTGGAAGAGGTACATCACGGCCGGTGAGCGCAGATCGTCGTTCTCGATGAACGCCGTCATGTCGAAGCCGAAGTAGCGATTGCCCGAAAGCGAAATTCGATCGCGCGGGTTGTCGAACACGAACGCCAGGGACCCGTTTCCGCTGTACATCCACTTGCTCAAACGAGCCGAGAGGCCATCGGGATCGGTGGGGTCGAGGAATTCGGCGAGCTGGCCAAACTGCCGCTGATCCTGCGGCAGCGAGAACACGCCGGCGATCGCCGACGTCAGCTCGGCCTCTCGCGAAGGGGAGAGCGGGCCGCCCCCAGCGCAACGCTTCACCAGGGCCTCAACCATCAAGCGCTGCGCGGGCGTGTCCGGTGCGTCGAAAGGGTTAAATCCGGTGGGCTCGCCCATCTTGAGCGTGAAGTATCGGCCGCCCATGGCGCGGATGAAAATCTCCTGGCCTTGGTCTTTGTCGAAGCTGAAGACGGTCGGCTTGTACTTCTCTGCTTGCGCCAGAAGGAAGGTCTGCACCACCGTCTTGCCGGCGCCGGTCGGTCCGAGCATGAGGGTGTGGCCAGCGACTCGCTCGTCCGCATCTTCCTCGTTGACGGATTTGCGTGTCGGAAGATGCAGGTTGAAGTAGAAGGGCGTCCCGCTGTTGGTCTTCAACAACGTGAGGGCGTCGCCCCACTGATTGCCCTTCGCCTTTCCGCTTGGGTAATTGTGCATGCTGGCCAAGCCAGCGAAATTGCGGTTGGTCAACGGACTCTTGCGCGGGCGAAGATTGAACACGCCAGGGAGTGCCGCCCAATAGGCGGCCTCCAAGCACAGGTCCTCGCGAAGGGCCTTGAAGCCCTCCTCGGTGAGCGCGGCAATCGCCATCGAAACGTTCTTTCCGAGCTGGGCGCGCTCGTCGGTGAGCAGGAACAAGCTGATGTGGTGCTCGCCGAGGGTGATGCGGCCCGCGATCAAGTCGTCTAGAGCAACGCTGATCTCGTCGATCTGCGACTCGCCGGCGTCCTTCGTGTTGAGCAAGCGGCGCTGTTGCGCTTTCATCGCGCCTTCCGCCGTCGATTTGCTCAAGCACGAGAACGACTGCGCCAGAACGAACGGGAAGGGCTGCGTCAGTAGGATATTGAGCTTGCCGGGCTCGGTGTACTCGGGGTCTTGGTTGACGCCGACGGCGGCCAAGTACCGCGAATGATCGGCGTGTCGCAGTTCCGCGGACTCAACGCCGAAGAATGGGCGGCAGGCCATCATGGAGTAACGCAGCGGGCCGCGCGGGACCGGCACCGGCGTGTGTTCGCCATTGAGCAGGAGCGCGAAGAACTCAGCGACCTCGCTAAAACGGACGTTGCCCTTGGTGTAGCACCCCAAGCGGCTCGGCACCCACCGCGAAAGGGATGCGACGAGTTGCGCGGCCATGTCGTCGATGGCCTGGTTCTTCTCGCGGATGACCTCGCGGGCACCGGCCTCGGTGGCCTTGCCCTTAATCAGAGGCGCCGGATGGCGGTACACCAGCGTCACGTAATGATCGTTGACGAGCATCGACGTGCCGGCGAGGGATTTACGGTAACGCTCGTTCAGGCGATCCGCGAACGTGCCTTCCTCGAAACTGCCGTCGGGATACTGCGACTCGAAGCGACGGACGGTGTGCGTCCAGATCGACACGCGGTCACTGCCGATGCCTCGAACGAACCCGCTCAGTATCTCGTGCCAGGTGAGAAGGTCATCGTCATCGGCCGCTTCGTGACTAACGCCAACGAGCTTGAAGACGGTGACCACATCGCCCTTGTCCGTGCTGACGTTGTGTTCCGACAGGTGAGCGCCATAGGGAATGCGATCGCCTGCAAAGCGATCCGCCATCGCCTGACGGAGGTTAGTCAGCAAGGTCATAGTTTTTTCGGTTCTTGAGGGGGGAGTAGGTCGCCGCTTTCCAGAAGCGGAGACCGCGATTGGAGCCCGTGGTCTGAAACCACAGGCCCCAATACTCAAAGATCCGAGCGTCCTGCGCGGCGACGATGCGTGCCCCAACGGTCGCCAGTCCGGTGAGCATCATGACCGCGAAACCGGCCACGAGACCCATGCGGAAACTGATCGTCAGGATGAAGGAGAACGATCCCAGCATCATGATCGTGAGCAATGCTGGGACCGGTATGCCCCACACGGTTCCGGGGCGGCGAAGGCCGCCGAACAGGGGATCGCTCATGGTCAGACCGTCGGGGTGCCCCAAACAGCGTTGACGATCTCGGTGGCGGCGCCGGCGAGGAGCACACCGATGAAGCCCTTACCAGCCGACGTCCAATCCATCTTGTCGAGGGCGATCATGGCGCCGATGACGACGATGGCGAGGATGCAACAGATGCGAAGGCCCCAGATGAGGAAGTTGAACATCGCGGTGCCCTGGGCCTGGGCGTTCGCAAAGCCCTGAGCGAGGGCGGCTTCGGGGAGGAAGAGCAGGGCGGCCGCGATGACCGCCGAAAGGAGGAACGACAAGGATTGCGTGGACTTCATGGTGGGGGCTCCGTAATCAGCAAGGTGGGTGGAAGGGTGTTGCTCGGTGCAAGTGCTCGGTAAAGGCGATCAAGGTTCTTGTAATGCCGCTCCTCCTTGTGGCGCGTTCCGATCAACACCACGAACGAGGTGCTGAACTTCGGGAGGGCGCGGACTGAGAATCCGCGGGGGCTGGCGACGATCACCAACTGCGTGATCAAGTGGTCGCGCAACATCGTCACGAGCTCCGATTCGAAGATCGTCCCGTCGCGACGAAGAAGGGAGACGGGCAGCTTGAGCTGCACGGTCTTGGTGGGGTTGGCCATGGTTCTCGGGCAATCCGTAAGCCTCGGTGCCGTCGAGTTTGGCAGGCTCAGGGGTGGTCTCAACTCCGGCTTCACGTCCCCACACGCTGCGGGTTTCCCGGTTTGAGCCGAACACGTGGCTTGGCGGGAGCACGAGCGTGGGGGTAAAGCCCAGCGTCCGCATCTTTGCAAAAAGAGCGGTTTCTACATCCGCAGCAGGCTCGCCAGCAGCAACGCGGGCGTTCGCTTCGGCGAGCAGTGCGTTCATAGCCTCGTCCTGCGACGATTCCGCAGTGCGGGCCTGAAGCGATGGCGCCAGGAACAGCGCAACGTAGAGGGCCGCTCGGAGGGGCCGGGGGGCGCGGCCTTGGGGGGCTGTAAATGTATGCATTTATGCAGTGTCGACGGCTTCCGTGGGTCTGTCAAATGCCCTCCGAACTTCCGAGGGCATCGCAGACCTGCGCATCCTCTCACAGTTTCTTAGCATTCAGGTGTAGATCGGCCGGGGTTTGGCCGTAGCGCGTTCACGTTTGTCAAGTGCCGCAGTGCACAAGTGGCGTCACAAAGCGATCGATGTTCGCATAATGCCCGTTATGTTGCAGTGCAGCAAACACAACAAAAGTAAAAACGCTCATTTTGTGAGCGCCTTCCGATCAGCATCGGGGGAAAAATCGGTCACACCGCTCGGCGACCAGCAGGTGGGACGTCCGGCTTAGCGCCCGGCCAACGCCTCGAGGCGCCGCAGGACCAGCGGACTCGCCGTCTCGCCAGCGAGCGACCAGCGTAAGGCCTCCGCCACCGCGACCGGCCCGACAAGACTTGCCGCATAGTCATCGGCCTCGAGTTCCCGAGCGGGTCTTGTCGCCCATAGGGCCAGGGAAGCCAAACCGGCAAGCAGTGTGCAGTTGACGATGACCCAACCGACGGTTGGCGGGTTCGTCAGGCTCGAGAGCGCGTAGAAGAGCAGCAAGACAAACGCGCCTGCCATCGCCGCGGTATGGCCGCGACGGATATGGCCCAGCTCGTGCGCGATCACCGCCCTGCGCACGTCTGGGGGAGCATCGGCCAGGTTGCCGTCTGTGACGATGAAAGGGCCGACTGCAATCGCACCACCGGACCGCTCGCTAGACCGCTTTCTGCGCGTCCATAGCAGAGGGCGCTGGGTTCGCCTCGGGGCTTCGAGGGCAAGAATCGCAGCGAGATCGTCACTTATTAAGTGCCTATGATGGTTCATCGATGCTTGATTCCCAACCGAACCGAAACACGGCGACCGCCACGCCAAACGCGAGCGACCACGCCAAGGGGGATTCAGGCCACGCGGTGACGATCCCGCCGCAAAGAGCACCCGGGATAGCCACAACGAGTAGGTTTCTGAAATGACGCCCAGCCATAGTTGGGTTCCTTTCAATGCAAGCCTGGCGCGGCCGAGCTTGGGCGAGCGGCGCGGAGAACTTCCGCCAGATCGTTTCCTCGCACAAGGCCTAATCCATCCAGAAGAACGCCGACACCGCGCACCTTTGCAAAGACATCTAGTCTCAATACCGTGCCGGCATTCCGAAGCAAATCTTGGAAGGGGTTCGCCCCCTCTACCTCGTAGGTCACCACAATCAATCGCTTGCCGTGCTTAGCTGCCCAGTTCCTCGCCGACACGAGGAAAGGGCGAGAATCCTCGAACGGAAATGCGTGATCGACTATCAGCGTATCTAGGGAATCAGCGTCGGGGGTAATCCAGCGACGGCGGCGCTCGTCGAGCAGATCAATGAGGTGGCAGCGCGGATCGCTCTTGGAAAGCTGACGCATCAGCCAACTCTTGCCGACTGCGGATCTGCCACAAATCAAGACTGGTGGTGGTGTGGTCATCATTGGAACTCGGTGGTGCGACGATGATCGAGCCGGCCCCTAAGGGCCAGGAGGCAACCGTTCGAACGCTGCTACAGGTGCCGATTAGGGTTGGATCTCTTCATCACCGTCGCCGATGCGTGGCGCCGGATCGTTGTCGACGGCGCCATACGACGCGCTGATGTTGCGAAGAATGTCGTCATTGTCCGAATCGGAAGGGCACGACGTCAAGAATTCCAAACGCGCCGCTTGCGTCGCCTCACCATCGAACACTTCCTGCTGCATCGGCCCGTTGCGGGTCGAGACGACGACCGTGCGCGTCCGGACGATGTTGAAGTAGGACGCCACCGCGCCCTCGCATCCCTCAGCAATGCCGCCGTTTTCGGACACGCCAGCCATGCAAAGGAGTGCCAAGCAAGAAGGCGTGTTCGTCGCCCCTTCGACGGGCACTTCGAAGTCGACAGGGTCTAGGTCGTCGTTCGGATCGACGTCTTGCGCGATAGCGGCAGATGCGGCGACAGCGGCAAAAAGCAGTGCCGCGAGCTGGGCAAACTTGGTCATTGGGATACCTGCTTGAGGGGATGGAGGGGGGTACGGGGAAGCTAAGCCCCGTGGAAAAACAGGGTATTCGTAATCCGCGGTTGGAATCCGCGTCTTTCGGCTCAGAGCTCGCCGGCTTCCAGCTTCGCGATCAGTGTTGTGATGTCCACGCCGTAGACGGGCCGGGGTTCGGCCACGCGCAGTGAGTCGTCCCGCTGTCGCAGCGCTGCCGTGCTGAATCGCCCGTAGGTCGGCCGATCCCGCTCCGGCGTCCTTCTCTCGAACTTCGGCCTCGCCCTGTCGCGCTTGTGCATGCCCTCGGTGAACAAGATCTTCGCCCTCAGGGCTTCGAAGCTGTAGCCGCGGCCGAGACGGTTCATGACCCGGATCAGGTTGTTCAGGCTCTCGGTGTAGGCGTTGGTGACCGGATGATCGAAGTAGGCGAAGACGTGCGGCTCCCAGTTCATGACCGCCCGGACGAGATCGCCGAAGTGCGGCATGAGCTCTTGGGGCACAGACCGATGCCAGGCCGCCCAGCGAGCCTCCGCGTCCTCACGCGAAGTGGCCTGCTCGTAGACCCCGTAGAAGGCTTCCTTGAGCCTGTAGGCCTCGCCGAGCAGGGGGTAGTTCTTCACCCAGCCGTCCATGGTGAACCGCTGCTCCGGCGTTAGGTCGGCCTCTCGGCGCAGCAGGACGAAGCGATCGTGCATCAGCCCGCGCTTCTGACGAAGGGTGAGCTCACCCCGCATCGACTTCCGGGCGCGCTCCAAGGCGTCATTGGCCATGCGGACGACGTGGAACTTGTCGATCACGATGGTCGCCCAGGGCATGACGGCCTTCACCGCGTCGCGGTAGGGCGTCCACATGTCCATCGCGACATGCTGGACCCGGTCCTTCTCGGGGAGGCGGGCCAGATAGCGGGCCACGGTCTCCTTGTTCCGGTTGGCCAACAACTCCACGATGGTGTTGTTGGCGATGTTGCTGACGACGCACCGCGGCTTGATCAGGTGGATCTCGTCGATGCCCATCCATTTCGGGGTCTCGAAGCGGACGGTCTTCTCGAGCTCGGTCACGAAGTCCCGGAAAATGTTGCGAACGGTGCCCTCGACCACGCCCGTTTCCTCGGCGATCGAGGTGAAGGTCCGGCGCATGGACTGCTCGCCGATCCAGCGCACCAGCCGATCCGTCATCAGCCGGTTCTCGGCCACTGCCGGAGTCGTCTCGGAGAAGGTCTTGCCGCAGCCCGCGCAGCGAAAGCGGCGGACCTGAACGTAGATGCCGACCCGCTTGCCGTGAATGGGGAGGTCCTTGATCACCGCCTCTCGGACACCCCACGGCGAGATCCGATCCGAACCGCACTCGCGGCACCTGCTCGGCGGGTCAACGATCTCGGCGCGCACGTGGTAGTCGTGCGGCTCTTCCTCAACAGCAGTGACGCGGAAGGCAGAGAGATTCAGGATGTTGATGTGCATCCTTAGTGGCCATCGTGCCAGCGCAAAGAGTAGAGCCGGCAGATGTGCTGAATCATCTTGCGATACTCAGCCTCAGCGTCAATTCCCATCGTCTTGTCGAGTTTCGGTGGATTCACGTTGTCGATTGCGAGGGGAGCAATCAGCATGAAATCCAACGCTGCAAGATGTGTATCGGACCCCTTGCGGACAGGCAGCTCACGGAACATCGCAATGGTCTTCGCTGCGTCATCCGCCGTGTTGACGCTGACACACGTGTCGAATTCGGTCCATAGGGATTGGTCGCCAGTGGACAGACGAGGGCGAACGTGAGTCTGGAACGTTCGCTTATGCAGCTTGGCAACACAGTCCGGCACGTTGAGAACACGTTCGCAAACGCCAACGATCAAAGTCGCCACAACGATCGTCTTCGGATTGGCGCTATGCGCGGAGCGTCTCTCACGATCGATGTCTTGCCAGCGGGCATTCCTATTTCGGTGAGCCGTGACAACCGACTTGTTCTCGATCAGGAGGCGAACATCGGACAGGTACGGGGTGCCATTCGGCTTTGAGGCGCCGGCGATCAGGTCAGTCGTCCGATCATCAGGCCCCTTCGTCTTCTCCCACGTCCGAATCGCACCACTCGCCAGGTCCGAATCGAATGCTTTGCATGTGTCGCGAAGGTCGGCGACGATCCTGCGAGAAATGAGGTCGGAGTGCGTCTCTTTCCGATGGTTGTGGTAGCCGTTCGCCCTGATTGCCCCAAGGATCTCTTCGAAAACAGACATCAGGCGGCCATCCTCAGTGGAGCGTGGGCGAGGACATGAGCCGGAACTGGGAGCTTGCGGAGAACCGAGCTTTGCAGTCGGAGAAACCCGTTGGCTGCACGCTGACAGTTCGCCTCAAGCCATCGCCTCGCCTCAGGCCCATTCAGCCATTCACACAGCGCATCGAGTTGATCCTCCCGCTCAGGGACGATGTAGTAGACGCTGTGCAAAGGGATGACGTCGCCCGTTCGATCGACCCAGAAGAACGGCTCCTTCGTGATGTCCTTGAAGAGAATCTTCGGCCGGAGAATGTCGGCCGGGAAGTTGTCGTGAAAGGCGTACCACGGCTTCCTGGCAGCGCAAGTTCTGCGCTTCAGAGCTTCCTTAACGCTGGCCTGGGCGAAATGCCGCCCAAGAGCGCCAAGCTCGGAGTTCGCCAACAACTCGCCGGAGTCCCCGTAGGGGATGAGGATCGCTCTGTGAGGGGTTGGCAAGGGCATGCCTGTGGCGAGATCTCGTCCCGCCAATGCGGGCTTGGCAAAAGCCCTGAGCTGCTTCGGAAGATCGGCCATCACTTGCACATAAACGTCGTCTGCGCCGGTAGCGACGCCTGCGCTGACGCGAACACATACATCCCCCAGCAGGGGGCCGTCGGTCGTCGCTTGCTCACCCATCATCTGAGGCCACCAGCCTTCGCCATCACGGGGCAGCTGTGCTTTCCGTGTCGCCCCACACCGCAGCCGAACATCAGTGGATGCCGGCTCGGCGGTCCCCCGATCCAAAGTAGTGATTGCCGGATACGTCGTGAACCCCGGGAAGGCATCCTCGGGAGCGAGGTGGATACTTGATACGACAGTCTGCTCCGCCATCAGGCGTCGAAGCTCTTTGGCCGCGGCGACGTAGAGAAACTTCTCGGGCGTGATAAAGACCAAGCGCCCATTCGGCGCAAGCTCTTCGATCGATCGTTCGAAGAACAGCATGTAGAGATCAAAGCGACCTCGCGCAGACTTGAAGCGCTTGCGGTACTTGTCTCGCTGAACGTCCCCGCCGAGGTTCCCGAGCGAGACGTAGGGCGGATTCCCGATGATGAAACGGTATGAGGTCTTCGCCGGCGAGAGCAGGTAGTCAGCTTGGACGATGTTGACGGAGGGGTAGGCAGCGAACCTCTTTCGCGCTTTGGCGGCCAGAGAGGGGTTCAGCTCGACTCCCGTGATACTCGGAACCGGAACGCGATTGGCTTCGCACCAGCGAAGGACGCCGGCGATGAATGCGCCACCGCCACATCCCGGGTCAAGAATTGCGTCGCCAGGGTTCGGCCTGCCTGCATCAAACAGCCGCTCGACCATCTCATCAACGAGACCGTCCGGGGTGGGAACGTGGCCCTTCAAATGAACCTCTCTGAGCAGCGCGCTGGGGCGGATTCCCCGTCACTGAGCAAGGCCAGTTTGCGCCACCTATGAAGCCGCGTCAACCGCACTTTACGAAGTAGAGACTGCCGACACCTGGGCGAACTCCCCGACCGAGCAACCACGGATTACGAATACCCGAAAAACATACACAATTACAGCGACGTTCGCTCAGCGTACCGCTGCACCGACGGGGAGCGATCGGTGCAATGGACGGCTAACCCTACGCAGACGGACGCGGATAGGCCCTTTCGGTGGAGGTAGGCGGCGGAATCGCCGGCATGGGCTCGGTCGATTCCCACGTCCATGAGGGGATCGACGACTCGGCCATCAGGCTTTCAAGCTTCGGTCGGAAGAGTTCATCCGCGTCGCGCGGGATCAGGTACATGGCCAAGGACCCGGCCACGTCCGTGAGCTGCAGCGTCGCCATCGGCGTCGATCGCGAGAGGTTGTAGCGCAGGCCCTTCACAAAGCGACGTTCATCCGCGACGAGTGCATTGGTGAGATCCGCGTCCTCGAAGCTGTCGACAGGCAGAAAATGCTTGTCGACCAGCATCATCGCCACCGTGTCCGCGTTGAGGACGCCGCTCTCCGCCTGCTGCACGGTCGCAATCACGATGATTTGCGACCCCTCGAGTGCTTGCGCGAGCTGCATCATCGCGGCGTAGCGCTTCTGCAGCGTCTCGCCTGCGGCCTTCGTCAGGTACAGCGGCTCTTGCTTGCCAGGCATGTGCTTGAGCACCAGCTTCATGCCGAATTGCGAAGGCGCCAGGTCCTTCAATGGCGCCACCACCAGGAACAGGCTGTTCTTCTCAGGTCGCAGCTCGGCGAAGCGCCTGCGACGGGCTGCGGCGATGTCGTCGGCTTTGTCGACGACATACGGTTCGGGGACGAAAAGGACGTCGGACAGGTGGCGGCGCTTCGCGTGCTTCCCTGCCGCCGCTTCAAGGAGGTACTTGTGGATCGTCGCCCAGCGGCGCTTGCCTGCAAACGCCGGGGTCCAGCGGTTGAAGCCCGCTTGCTCCCACAGGTAGTGCAGCGTGGCCTGCAGGCTGAGCTTCCCCTTCTCGACGACAACGTCGCCCTCGGTCTTTTCGGTGCCGCTTGGCGCCGGCGGCGCCCTGCCCGCTACCTTGGACAAGGGGAAGCCCAGCCGAAGCTCGGTCGTGCCCTCCTCCTCGTTTTCCTTGATCGCGGTACCTTCCACCTCGCCGCGCCCGGACAGCTCGGGCGGCGCCTCGTAGTGCTCACACTCGGGGTCGTGCCTGGCGCCAGTGTTCGGCATGCGCTTCACGATGATCGTCTCGCCGATCTTCGCGAGATAGCAGAGCGGCGCAGGGTCGGTGCATAGGCACTCGACCCGCTGCTTTTTCGCATACGCCGCCCTCAGCGCGGCCAATGCCGCGCCAGGGTCCGTAGGTACTTCCTTGCCACCGATTCGGTATCTCATCGCTGCACTCGCGTTGAAAGCTAGAGCGAAAACGCAGCGGCGCTAGCGCGCCGCCCGCGATCTAAACCGGCAATGGGCCTGGCCATTTGCCGGCGATGATCTCCTCAATACTGCCGACATCGTCCTCATGCAGCAGCTCGATCTTTCGCTCGATGATCTTCAAATACTCTTCGAGCTCCGTCATGCGCGCCGTTGGTGTGCTGAATTGATGTTCATCGATCTTCGCTTTGAGCCTCAGCTCAAGGCCGATCAAGATGAACTTCGCTTTCTGCCAACGGAAGTGCTTGACGTTCTGCAGCTCTCTCGGTGTGAGGTTCATGGACGTCTCGGGGGGGTCTGTCCTGACGGTGGGGGGATGTTTCTTTTAGTAGTTGCGCCGATACCAGCTCTTCGTCAAGCCCCAATTGATCCAATACGCGAGCAACGTCCCGCCGCCGAAGAACATCACGGCGAACCAGCCCAGGGTCTTCATGTCGAAGTGGCTCAGCAGACTGTTCCCGAGGAAAAACACCATGACCAGCCAAACGACGACCGAGGTCGCCATGAGCTGGGATTTACCCCTGGCGCGAGCATTCGTCATGAGGAAGGCCCCGCAATGTGCGCAGACGGTGGCGCCGGGATTCAAGCGGTTCTTACAGAAAGGGCAATGCTCGTCGTGATCGTTGTGGCTCATACGGTGATGGCTGCAGTGAGTTGGTCGGTGGTTGAAGTGATCAAGATGGCGTCGTAACAGCTCGCAATCTGTCGTGACGCGAATGAACGGGGGCGCCCTGCGGGCCGACGCTCGGTCGCCAGCGATCGAGCCGCGCTGCGTCTCGACCCTGCGGGCCTAAGCGTCTTCGCCCTCCGCGCCGGCGATGCCGACGCTGCGCGCTCCGCTTGCCAAGGGCGCACTCGCAATGTCGAACGACTCCATGTCGGGGGGCCTCCAGTCTATCCACGCGAAGCCGAGCCGAATCAAGGCCAATTGGCGGCGCGTCGCCACAGGTTAGAGCCGCGTCGGCGTGACGGGTCCTTCGTTGCACGAAATTCTTGTCAGAGCGGCGCCGCGCCGCCGGCGCTGCACAAACGTGGTGGAGAAGCCGACCGCTTGTCCCAGCCGTCCACCGCCAGCGGCAGCCGCCGGCGAGTCTTTGCATCCGAATGGCAGGGATACGTGCATTTTTCACCTACAGATGCCGTACATCACTGATGGGCCGAGTTTTTTTGCGCTGAGCCCCTCACCCCCGGCCACCCTCCTCGTGGCCTGATTCCGCATGCGGAAGTCCGGTCCAAGCGCGTCGCCCAGCTGGCTTGTCCCCGCCGTCCACGGCCGGCGGTAGCCGCCGGCGAGTCGCGGGGCCGCCTAAAGGCCCCCAGCGAGCCGGGTAGCGGTGGGCGGAGGTGGGCAAGCCAGGGTCGAGGTCGCACCAAAGCGGCTTCACGCCGGCGACGCCGGCGAGATCTTCCGAATCGCGCAGAGGACGCCGAGGGCGTCCGCAGTGGCGTAGTGCCCTGCCCGCTTTGCGGGCGGGCGAGGTCTTCAGGCCTGCGGGCGTTGCTTCGCGCCGCCCGCTGTTGGCCATCGCGTTTTCTCCGTGGTGCCGGGGCTGTTGTTGCTTGCTGGTGCCTTGCCGATCGGCCAATTCCCTAGCGCGGGCTCGCTCGCGTTCAAGGGTTCGCTGTCGCCGGCTACGCCGCCCTTGATCGCTCGCTGATCCGCCCGCGCAGCGGGGGCCTTACGGCGACGGCACTCAGCGAAGCATGGCCCCTAACAGCACACCACGGAGGTTTGCGATGACCACTCAAGCAGCAGGTAGCAAGAGCAACGGCCTCAGGCCCCAAGAGCCGGCTCGAGCATCTAGCAAAGCATGGGTCGAACACCGCGAAACCGTCTGGATGGTGCTTGTGGAAGGGGGCACTTCGGACAGTCAACGGCTTTTTCGGGTGAGAGCGGAATGCCCCGAAGAAGCGGGTTCCGTCGCCTTGGACAACGCCCGTCGAGGGTGTGCGTCCGATCCGTCGAAAGGGCCGTGGATGGTCCGTTCGATTCGCCGCTCCCACTGAAATGGAGAACCCCATGCGCCAGATCGCGTTCTACCAGCACATCCAGACCGGGGCTTTGAAAGGCTCGGTCATCAAGACCAGCCAGAAGCACGACAGCGACACGTGGCCGCGCGTCCTGGCCGACCTGTTCCTCGCGCAGTTCACCGGCGAGTGCATCACCAACACCCGCCATGAGCGCATTCGCGTTTCTGGCCTTGCCCTTGAGCCGGTGGCCGCATGAGCACGACCCACCCCATCGCTCTGCCTGCGGGCTACGTGATGCGTCACCAGCATCGCGTGATCGCCAAGCCCGTCCGGGAAACCACCAAGCACGACGCCGAGATGCTGCGACTCGCCGTCACCGACTTCGGCTTCCTCCTCACCCGCAACCACCTGACGAGCCTCGCCACCTTCGCCGCCCAGATCGAGCTGCATTGCCGACACCCGAAGGCCCGTCAAGTCGCGTCCTCCCTGCACCACCTCAGCGCGTAACCCACACCACCACTACGGAGAGTCCCATGAACACCACGAAGACCGCGATCAAGGTCGCCATCCGCAACCTCGTCAGCTCGCCCTTCAACGTCCGCAAGGCCACGCCCTCGGATGAAGCCATTTCCGCCCTGTCCGACAGCATTTGCGTGGTCGGCCTGATCCACCCGCTGACCGTCGTCGCCAACGAAGACGGCACCTACGGTGTGGCCGCTGGTGATCGTCGCCGGCGCGCTCTGCAGTTGGCCGTGGAGGATGGCCGCTTGGATGCGGATGACGCCATCGACTGCTACGCAATCTCCCCGGAAGACGCGGCGGAACTGTCGCTGTCGGAAAACGTGCAGCGCGAGGCCATGCACCCCGCCGACGAGTTCGACGCGTTCGCCCGCCTGCTGTCGGAAGGCAAGACCCTCGACCAGATTGCCAACGCTTTCGGCTGCACGCCGCGTGACGTCCAGCGCCGCTTGAAGCTCGCCGCGATCGCGCCGGAAATCATGGCGGCCTATCGTGAGGGCGGCAACGGCGCCCCGTCGCTGGAGGTCCTGATGGCCCTCGCCGGCACCGATGACCATGAGCGCCAGCGCGCCTTGTGGTTCGACACCCCGCATTGGGAACGCACGCCCGATGCGATCCGCAGGGCCCTGAGCAATACCAAGATCAACGCCACGCGCGACCGTCGTATCGCGCTGGTCAGCGTCGCGGAGTACGAGGCGGCCGGCGGTGTGGTTGAGCGCGACCTGTTCAGCGATGCCGTGTACCTGATCGACTCGGCCCTCTTCGAGCGCATGGTCATGGACAAGCTCGGCGCGGTCGCTGCGGAAGTCCAGGCCGAGGGCTGGGCGTGGGTGGATGTCGTGACCGACAACCTCTACGAGCGTCTGAATGGGCTCGGCACCACCCAGCCGGTGCTGCGTGAACCCACCGAGGAGGAGGACGCCAACGAGGCCGTGCTGAAAGCCGCCGTCGAGAAGGCGGAAGAAGCGCTCGAAGACGCCGAGAACGGTGACGATGACTCGGAAAGCGACGCTTGGGAAAAGGCGTCGGAAGCCGTGGACGCCGCCAACGAGGCCTACGAGGCTGCCGTCAATGCCCGCTGCGAATTCACCGCGCAGCAGAAGGCCTTTGCCGGTGCCGTGGTCACGCTCAACCACAATGGCGCGCTGGAGGTGCATCGCGGAAAGGTGCGTCGCGAGGATCGCCGTGGGCTCGACGCGGCGGCGCGTGAGCACGGCGGCGTGCGCGTCACGGGCGGTCGGGAAACGGCGGTCGCGGGGCGCAAGCCTGACGGCCTGAGCGAACGCGCCCTGCAGCAGCTCGCCGCTGCGGAAACCAAGGCCCTGCGCGAAGCGATGATCCAGCACCCGCGCGTGGCGCTGGCGATGCTTCTCGCGGAGTTGACCGGCGCGGGGTCCGAAGGCGGCACCTGCAGCGTGCGGACGGGCACCGTCCCGTTCAACCCCGAGCTGGCCAGCGACGACGACAGCGAAGCCGACGGCGAGGCCTTGGACGCCCTGCTGCTGCTGGACACCCCGGCCCTGATCGAGCGGATCGTGGCGGCGGTCGCCAAGGTCACCACCGTGGACGTGAGCTTGAAGCGGGCGCTGTCGCGCAGCGAACCGGCCATGGCCGCGATGGGCATCGACATGGCCCAGCACTTCACCCCGACCGCCGAATGGTTCGGCCTCATCAGCAAGGCGCAGATTCTGGCGGCCATTCGCTTCGCGAACCCGGCGGCGAAGGTCGCAGAGCTGGAAAAGCTCAAGAAGGGCGACCTGTGCGAGGTCGCGGCCCGCGAGTGCTGCGACTGGACGCCTGAGCAGCTGTACCGCTGCCCTGCCCCGCTGGTCGAAGCCGACGCCGCCCCGGAAGCGCCGGCCAAGGGTCGCCGGGCGCGGGCGGCCAAGAAGGGCACCGCCAAGACCACGGCCAAGGTGAGCGCCAAAGCCAAGGGGAAAGCGACGAAGACCGCCAAGACCGGCGCGACCAAGCGCTGATCGAGCCGCCCCGGCTGCCACGGCAGCCGGGGCCACCTTCGGAAGGAGTCCTCCATGCTGATCCTCAATCGCAAAATCGGGCAGCGCGTCGTGATCGACGGCAGCACCTACCTGGGCCTGATCCATGTTCAGGGCGGCACCGCTACGCTGGCGCTCTCCGGCCCCTTGGGGCGATGGCAGGGCGGCTGCGAGACCGGGACCGTGCTGAGCCTCGCACCGGGCGTGACCGCCGAGGTGCTGCAGGTCAAGGGCCAGTACGTGCGCCTCGGAATTAAGGCGCCACCCGCCGTCCGCGTCGACCGTGAAGAAATCGCGCAGCAGCGCCTTGGCGGCACGCGCGATGACCGCGATCGCAGGCCCTGAGATCGAGCGGCCTCACCCTACCCCCCAACAAGGAGCGTGCATGTACCTGAAGCTCGAACACCCCGATGCCAGCGTTCCGCCTTTCGCGCTAGCCCGCGCCAAGGCGGCGGCAGAGAACGCGCTGGCCGCCCGAGGCCTCACCCTGCCCGAGCTGGCCACCGTCCTCGACGGGGGTGGGTGCTCCCCGGCGCTGGACGCCGCTGCGGTGGCAGCCGGCGAAATCCTCGCCAAGGCGGGCTTCGACGGCGAAAGCGTGGTCCTCGTGATCCGAAAAGACGCCGACGCAGCATCGGCCGCCTCGTGTTGAAATAACCCCGGCCCCGCCTGGCTGACAGGCGCTCCGGCGCGGGAACACCCCGCGACCGCCCCCGAAAACAAGGAGAGTCCCAATGCTTATTCTCACCCGCCGCGTCGGCGAAACCCTCGTCATCGGCGACTCGATCACCGTCACCGTTCTTGGCGTCAAGGGCAATCAGGTGCGCATCGGCATCGAAGCGCCGAAGGAAGTTCCGGTTCACCGCGAGGAAATCCTAAATCGAATCGGTACGCGGAATCTTCCCTCGTTCGCCAAAGCAACCAACGAACCGCGTTGATTGCGCGCCATGGAATACCGAGCGATGACTCGCGGCACTCATCTTCCTTGGTGGAATAGTGCCAAGGCTTCCGACCAGATTCCTGAGATCACGGATGACGAGCTCACCCGTATGGAAGGCCCTATGCCCGCGTTTCTCCAGATAGAGCGTCGTCTGGAAGAGATCGGCGGAGGCGATTGGAAGGGCTTTGCATTCCGCAATGCGGTCCTTACCGCTTGCGGGTGGAATCCGACCGCTGCGGTTCCGGAGGATCAACGTCAAGCAAAGCTCTCCGCCTACATCGTTGCTCATACGATGTTGGCGGACCTCGGCTGGCGCCCCACCGCTAATCAAGTCAGGGGTTGGCTCCGCGACATTCGCGGCGGCGTCAATGTGATTCCTGGGGACGGTCCTCGATCGTGGCGCGACACCCTCGATGCCCTTGAGGAACGAACGAATGGACTTTGGCGGGTTTTGGCGCTTGCCATCGTCCTCGTCGTTTTTGTCTGGCTAGCTCGCGAGCTTTTTCTGTAGCGCCGCCATTTGAAGAGGGAACGTTATGCCATACACCTACACGCTCCACCTAACTCAAGCGCCGAACGTGAACGGTTTCAGGCTAGAGGTTCGAGCAGAGAATGCAGCAGAAGCCTGCGCAATGGCTCTGGAGACTCATCCGGACGCGGACGTAGTGATGCTAAATCGCCACGAGTGGGCCCCTCCGATCGTCAGGGAAGCAGTCGACCGGATGACCCTTGCGATGGCGGCTGAGGACGCTTCGCGGCGCGAACTCCGTTCCAGAGGATCTGAATCGCGATGAATCGGATCAATGAATCTCTCCGCGTACACCATCGCAGTGCCGACTGGATCGCATTCCTGTGCCCTTTGATTCCTTTCGCCGGCGTGAGTCTGGTCGGCCAGCCCGTCTACCTTGGGGCGGGAATTGCAACGGCTTTCATGGCAGGGATTGGGTATCGAATCACCGGGAGCGCACTGATGCTTAGGCAGCTCTGGGCGGTGGTCATGCTGGTCTTGGGGAGCGCCCTCGCCCTGACCTTCGGCGTGCCCCATGCCGGCCAGCTTGCCGTCCCTCTCGCGGCGGCAATCCCTTTCGTTGCGGCTGCAGGTGTAGGGATCAGCTTCGGCATCGTGGTGAAGCTCTTCGGGACCACGCCCCCCAAGGGGACGTCGCGAACGAGCGCACAGGTCCAAGCGTAATTGAACTCGACAGTGAACCCGGAGAGCCAGACCATGCACGACGATAAATTCGAGAGGCTTCACGAAGCCGACGGCGTGTTCGCAGACTGGGTGACTTCACCGCATTACCCCGGCAGCGGATACGCGATCGTGATGGATGAGGGCTACACGGTTCGCATCGCCATTAGCGCGTCGTACGACGGCAAGGTCACTGCGACCTTCGCGGAGAAGCTGGGTGATCGCTTCGGAATCCGCAACAACGATGAGG
>ERZ1066122.1368-NODE-1368-length-19948-cov-8.261801_pt1 | contig 19948 bp, 14 predicted proteins | sample MGYA00382769_ERZ1066122 | MGnify/ENA primary metagenome ERZ1066122 (study PRJEB33369, sample SAMEA5778352) | biofilm metagenome | biome: Industrial cooling water; feature: Water cooling tower basin; material: Biofilm | place: United Arab Emirates | collected... | reverse complement strand
TTCCGTCCCATAAAAATGCCCCCAAATAGTGTCTAACTTTTTGGGGGCAGTGCAAATTAAGGGGCTTTTTTTTTAATCCAATTGAAAACTAACGTTGACGGTTGCGTGAATTTCAATTTCTCCGACGGCAATGGTTTCTTCGGGTAGCGCAGCATCCATTACTTCGGCACGGGCCATTTTAGTCTGATACAGCACCGGCTGCGGAAAATATACCTGCGAATTATCGGAAATATTAAGTGCCTTGCCAACTTTTTGGTTCAAAACACTTACGTAATCTTCAGCCTTTAACTTTGCATCAAGCATTGCTTTCTTACGTGCATCCGATTTCAATTGCTCTATTTTAGAAGATCTGAATTCTACTGCAGAAATTCGATTTATACCCGCATCTACCAATGTTTCCATGATGGCATCATACTGCGAAAGGTCTTTAAGGAAGATTTCTATTGTATTGGTAGCGTTGTAGTTATATTTTTTCTTTTGATAATCGAATTGCGGGTTAAGGGAAATCCTTTTGGTTTGCACATCCTCCTTTGGCAGTTTGTACTTTTTGATGGATTGTAAGACGCGGTCGACGGTTTCATCGTTTTGCTTTTTAACATCCGTAGCGTTGCTGCCTTTGGTTTCCACAGAAACGGAAATCAGCGCCTGATCCGGAACTACTTTCACTTTACCTTCGCCACTTACTGTAATCTGAGGAAGAGGACGCATTTCGGTTACCTGCGCGTTTGCCAGCAAACAAGTGCCGAGTGCAAAAAGAACATACATTTTTTTCATGAGGATTGATTTTATTTTTTTTCGGGTTTTCAAACAATATGCCATTAAATTTTACCGGTCTTTTCCATGATAAGCAGAATTATTATTGGAATGGCCAGCAATATAACCATTTCAATGTTTGAAGTCAGCAGAAACGGCTCTTTGATCAGCGTTATTACGTAGCCACCGACGGCACCTCCAAAATGGGCTGTATGGCCGATGTTGTCGCGACGAGACTTCATGCCGTAAATAGAATACAGGAGATAACCGATACCAAACAAGTAAGCCGGAATAGGAATCGGTATGAAAAACAAATACAGATTCATGCCGGGTTGCAGCAATATTGCCGAATACAATACACCAGTGACAGCACCGGATGCGCCAATCGCGCGATAATTGTACTCGTTGCGATGTAGATACAATGTGAGTAAGCTTCCAAAAACTAAACTACCCCCATAAATAAGTAAAAAGCCAGGGCCGTAGAATTCATTAATAACAACGGGCGCGAAAAAATAAAGGGTTAACATGTTAAAGATTAAATGCGGGAAATCTGCATGCAGAAAACCGCTCGATAACATGCGAATCTGGTCGCCCGCGCGGATACTTCCGATATGAAATTCATACCTGCGGAAAAAAGAAGAATCCGTAAAACCTTTATAGCTAAATGCAACTGTGGCCAGAATGATCGCCAATAAACTCAGATCCATGCGGGATATTTACGGTAAAAGTACAAATTAAGCCTCAACATCCGACGCCTTAACGGAGCCGCAATCTAAACACGTATATTTGCAAAAATTCCGGAATGCAGTTACTTTTTTTTATCATCATTTATCCGGTAGTGTGGCTGATTTCGAGACTTCCGTTTCGCGCGCTTTATCTACTTTCCGATATAATTTACCTCTTGATTTACCACGTCATCCGCTATCGTCGGTCGACGGTTCGGCGAAATCTGGAATTGGCCTTGCCGCATCTGTCTGAAAGGGAACGCGCAAAAATCGCTAAGCAGTCGTACCGCCATCTGGTAGATATGTTTTTGGAGATGATTAAAACGACGTCAATATCCCGGCAGGAAATGGAACGCCGCTTTCGAATTACGAATCTGGACACCTACAGGGCGCTCGAAAAGAAGGGGAAAAGTATTGCAATGCTAACCGCGCACTATGCCAGTTACGAGTGGGCCATTTCGATGAATCACCACATCTCATTTCAGGGTTTTGCCATTTACAAGCGTATCGCCAACCGGTATTTCGACAAAATTGTAAGGGATATTCGCTCCAGATTCGGCGCGCATCTCATCACCACCAAAGAAACCATCCCCACAATTGAACACAACCGTAAAGCCGGAATACTTTCAGTGTTTGGATTTGCCACTGATCAATCGCCAAAAATCGACAAGATCTATCACTGGACCAGATTCATGGGAATTGAAACCCCAACCATCACGGGAGCTGAGATGCTGGCCAAAAAGTTCGACATGAACATCATTTTTCTCCATGTCAAAAAAGTACGCCGCGGATTCTACGAAGCAAGTTTTGAAATTCCGTGCGAAAATGTCGAGCTGGTGCCGAATTACGAAATCACAGATTTGTTCATGAAGCGACTCGAAGAACAAATTCTTGCGGCGCCGGCTTATTATCTGTGGACACACAAACGCTGGAAAATCTCGAAAGAAGAATTTATAGCGAAAACCAATCGCTAACTGCAAGCGGCTGCTCCGCACGGTGCGTGTATTCGTTGGTCCGCGAGTTATACGTATAGTCTTCTTTCCATTCAGCATGGTGCATCGCTACCTGTTCAATGGCATTGCAGATAAACGTCAGTTCTGCATCGGTCATGGTTGGATGAACGGACATCCTCACCCACCCCGGCTTTTCGCTTAAATCTCCTAACGAAATCCGACTCGTCAATTCGCGGGATCGGGATTGATCTACGTGAAGCAGAAAATGACCGTATGTCCCGGCGCAGCTGCACCCCCCGCGCGTCTGAATCCCAAATCGGTCGTTGAGCAATTTAACGGCAAGATTGAAATGCAGTCCGTCAATGTAAAAAGAAATGACGCCCAACCGATCACGCTGTTTTCCCGCCAATAGGTGGAGTCCGTCAACCTGGCTCAATCGGCGCATGGCCAGATCAACCAGTTCATGCTCGCGATTCAGGATATTATCCACGCCCATCTGCTCCTTGAGCCGGATGGCAAGCGCCGTTTTAATCGCCTGCAAGAAGCCTGGCGTTCCTCCGTCTTCGCGTTCTTCCACATCATCGAGATACTCGTGATTCCCCCACGGGTTCGTCCAGCGGACGGTTCCTCCTCCGGGATGATCCGGCACCGTATTTTTGTACAGAATTTTATTGAAAATCAGCACGCCCGGCGTTCCGGGGCCTCCCAGAAATTTGTGCGGCGAAAAGAAAATCGCATCAAGCGATGCTTCGGCCGAAGGATGCATATCAATTGCAACATACGGCGCAGAACAGGCAAAGTCCACAAAACAGAGTCCGCCCGCGCGATGCATCATCTTCGCAACCTCATGATAGGGCGTACGAATTCCCGTAACATTGGAGCAGGCTGTCACGGAGGCTATCTTAATTCGGCGATCAGCGTGTTTCTTCAAAAGTTCTTCCAGTGCTTCAAGATTGATGAGACCTTCCGCATCAGGCTCAATCAGCTCCACCTCCGCAATGGTTTCCAGCCAGGAGGTATGATTGGAGTGGTGCTCCATGTGTGTTACAAAAACAACCGGTCGTTCGTCGCGGCGAATTTCCACACGGTCGCTCAGATGCTCCGGAACCTTTAATCCCAACAGACGCTGAAATTTATTTACGGCGCCTGTCATTCCGGTTCCGGAAAAAATGATAACATCGTCCGGGCCGGCATTGACGTGCTTTTTAATAATGGACCTCGCCTCGTGATACGCATTGGTCATCGCCGTGCCGGAAGTGGTTGTCTCGGTATGTGTATTGGCTACAAAGGGACCGAACTGATGGCGAAGCTTTTCTTCTATGGGTTCGTAAAGCCTACCGCTGGCGGTCCAGTCAGCATAAACCATCGGAAAGTTGCCGTGAGGCGTTTGTATTTTCTGATCGTGCCCGATGATTCCCCGGCGAAATCGATCAAAATAGCTTTCCAACGAAGAGATGGTGGAGGCTTGTTCCATTACAGACCGGCAATTGTTTTTATTTCCTGCAAAATTTGAACGGCGAGTTCGTCGGCACGCTGTTGGGTTGTAGCCTCGGTATAAATTCGGATGATGGGTTCGGTGTTGGATTTCCGTAAATGAACCCATTCGTCGCTAAAATCAATCTTAAGTCCGTCTATTGTACTGTGCTGCTCGCTTTTGTAACGCTCCTGCATAACCGATAAGATTCCGTCAACGTCAATTTGTGGCGTAAGTTCAATCTTATTTTTGCTCATGAAATACGCCGGATAGGTTTTCCGAAGTTCAGAAACAGTCATACCCATTCCTGCCAGGTGAGTCAGAAAAAGAGCTACACCCACGAGGCTATCCCGCCCGTAGTGCAATTCCGGATAAATGATACCCCCATTGCCCTCTCCGCCAATAATGGCATTGGTTTGTTTCATGAGTTCTACCACGTTCACCTCACCCACAGCGCTCGCCTGATACGATCCGCCATGTTTTGCTGTAACATCGCGAAGCGCCCGGGAAGACGACATATTTGACACCGTATTGCCCGGGGTTTTTGATAAAACAAAGTCGGCCACCGCCACCAGCGTGTATTCTTCGCCGAACATCTCGCCGTCCTCGCTGATAAATGCGAGGCGGTCTACATCCGGATCGACCACGATTCCCAGATCGGCTTTTTCTTTAATTACTAAATTACAGATGTCGCCCAAATGCTCCTTTAATGGTTCAGGATTGTGCGGAAAATGACCGTTAGGATCGCAATACAAGGGAACGACTTCCACGCCGAGTCGCTCCAACAATTTCGGGATGATGACGCCTCCGGACGAATTGACGCCGTCAACAACCACTTTAAATTTCGCATTCCGCACCAGTTCAATATCGACCAGCGGCAATTTTAAAACTTCATCGATATGAATATCCATGTAGCCGTCGTGGGGCGTGATTGTACCTAAATGATCCACCTCCGCAAACTCAAAATCTTCTGAGGAAGCAATTTCCAGAATGGATGCCCCGTCGTTGCCGCTGAGAAATTCGCCTCGCGCATTTAGGAGCTTAAGTGCATTCCACTGTTTTGGATTGTGCGATGCGGTCAGGATTATGCCGCCATCAGCCTGCTCCATTGGAACCGCAACTTCCACGGTGGGCGTCGTAGACAAGCCCAAGTCAATAACATCAATTCCGAGTCCTACCAGCGTGTTCATCACCAGTTGGTGAATCATCGGTCCGGAAATCCGCGCGTCGCGTCCGATAACTACCCGTAACGACTGCTTACCAGTTGTTTTACGCAGCCATGAGCCGTACGCTGCTGCAAATTTAACCGCATCGATTGGGGTCAGATTGTCGCCTGTACGCCCGCCAATCGTCCCACGTATTCCCGAAATTGATTTTATGAGTGTCATTTTTTACGATTTTGTCGCACAAAGATAAAAGAGCCTGTGGTTTATTTATCGAACGACCTGTAAAAGATGGCATTCCTGCACGGATTACCAATTGGTGTTAGAAAAGGTGCGGAAATACCTGATTGCATTGCCACCCGCGGCGGTGTTGGTCATTCTTCGTACATTTAGCTTTTAGAACGACATGAATTTTCTCGCGCACATCTTTCTTTCCGGTGATAACGAACTGATCCGAATCGGGAATTTCATGGCTGACGGAATTCGCGGAAAAGATTACGAGTCTTATCCCCCGGATATTCGTCGCGGCGTGTTACTGCATCGTGCGATCGACACGTTTACGGACGCGCATCCGATTTTTCGGAAAAGCACAAAACGACTTCACTTCAAGTACCATCACTATTCGGGCGTAATCGTCGATGTCTTTTACGACCATTTTCTCGCTAAAAACTGGAACAGGTTTATGCCGGGGAGTCTGCGCGCTTATGTCAACCTTTTCTACCGCTCCATGGACCGGCATTATGAACTCTTATCGCCGCGGGCACGGCAGATATTTCCCATCATGCAGGAACACAACTGGCTGCTCAGCTATGCCACTATTGATGGACTGCGAAACATACTGACGCAAATGGACAGCCGCACCGGCAATCGTTCCAACATGCGGCATGCAGCAGACGATCTCATGTATTGGTACAAACATTTCGAATACGAATTTCATATGTTTTTCAGTGATTTGCGAACATTTGCTGAACAAAAACTTGAAGAGCTGGAAGAAACGCCAATGCAGTAGATTCCAATCTTATTGTCGTGTATCTTTGTGGCATGCCTTCCCGCAACACTCCGATAAAACGCCTGTTCCGCCGAATAGAGGAAATGATTTTCCTCCTGAAAGGACTTTTGGAAGAACGTCACTTTATTTACTTTTCGGCAGTTGCCATTGCAATTTCGTGTGCACTCGCAGTGATATTGCTTAAAAACTTTGCGCATTACGTCTTCCTGCTCGCCAATTACATTAACGCTTATTTAAAACTTCCGTACATCAACAGCCTGCTGCCTATTGCGGGTATACTTCTTACAGTGTTTGTTATCCGCACTTTTCTGGGCGGAACAATTGAGAAAGGCAGTTCACGGATCTTGTTTGCCGTGGCACGTCGCGGTGGAATTATGCCGAGGAAACAAATGTACGCACAGATTGTAACGAGTTCGCTTACCGTGGGTTTGGGGGGTTCTGCCGGACTCGAATCACCGATTACCATTACCGGCGCTGCCTTCGGCAGTAATTTTGCGCAGCGGTACCGGCTAAGTCAGAAAGACCGAATTCTGCTGCTGGCCTGCGGCGTCGCGGCCGGAATTGGCGCCGCGTTTAACGCCCCGATTGCAGGCGTGTTGTTTGCCATCGAGGTCGTGCTTACCGATGTCACCATATCGGCGTTTGTGCCCATAATCATATCTGCAGCCACCGGCGCACTCGTTTCGGACGTGCTGCTTGAAGAAGGCGTTCTGTTGTCTTTTGGGCAACAAACCGACTTTAATTTCTCCAATGTGCCCTATTATGTGCTATTGGGTGTGCTTGCCGGTTTGGTCTCGGTTTACCACGCCAGGCAGTTCCGCAAGGTGGAGCACTTTTTTGGGCGAATGAAAAATAAGGTGTACAAACGAGCCCTTTTCGGGGCGAGTTTGCTGGCAATACTGATTTTTTTCTTTCCAACACTTTTTGGAGAAGGCTACGAAAGCATTCGGCTGCTTGCTGAACAAAAACCGGAACAGTTGCTGGTAAACACCATTTTTGAGAAGGTTAGCAGCAATCAATGGGTAATTATCGTATTTCTCGGCGTCACGGCTCTTCTAAAAGCCTTTGCCACCGGTATCACGCTCGGTAGCGGCGGTAATGGCGGAAACTTCGCTCCGTCGCTCTTTGTAGGTTCATATCTCGGATTTCTACTGGCAAAGGTGGTAAACCTGCTGGGAATAGGGAATTTGCCGTTAAGCAATTTTACGCTCGTGGGAATGGCGGGAATTCTTAGCGGACTTTTCCATGCTCCACTAACCGCTATCTTCCTTATCGGGGAAATTACCGGAGGTTACAATCTGATGGTCCCGCTGATGATTGTCTCCTCGATCAGTTTTGCCGTATCGAGACAGTTTGAAACGTACTCTATGGACGTTACGCCGCTTGCAGCAAAAGGACAGGTTTTTACGTCCGATAAAGACCGTAACATTCTCTCCCGTATTGATTTACTGGCACTGGTCGACAAAAATTACCAGACGCTCTCCGCGGACGCATCCATGCAGGATGTAGTTACGATTTTTACGGAATCCACGCAGAAAGCCATCGCTATTCTGGAGCGACACCAGTTGCGCGGCGTGGTTTATTTTGATCGGGTGCGTCAGCACATCTTTAATACCTATCGCGTCCGTTTTCAACCTTTATCGGAAGCTGTGTCGCCGCCGGATCATTTCATTGCAGTAGAAGAAGGCGTCGAAAAAGCGCTACATGTATTCGACAGAGCCGGATTGGATTGTTTGCCCGTAACCTCTAACGAGCACTATGTAGGTTTTATCTCAAAAGCGGCAATTTTGGAAAGTTATCGGAAGTGTCTGCGCGAAATGGTTATTGAGTAATTGGGCGTGCCCCTCTGCGGCGGCAGGCCACAAGAGTGCGCCTGCCGCCGCAGAGGGTCGCGCTTTCCGCTATAGCCCGCAAGCGGGGCTGCCGCTGCAATCGCTCACGCAGCCCCCGGAAGTTAGTTTTGTCGACATAGAATGTTCTTTGCCGGGAAGAGTTTGTGGTTTTATTTTTTAAGGTTTGGCAAGGCGGCAGATTCGGGGTTTTAACGGCTTGCTACGAGACAGTTGCAGTCTGCCAGTTGAAAGCTATTGAAACGACTCAAACTTTCTGTCATTTAAGTACTGTCTAAAGAGCAGAATGCCAGTAATCTCCTCTAGCATGTGATGTGTATAAAAATAGAGGGGTCAAATAACCCCTCTTAATTAATTGACGGTAAACAACTCGATGTATCTATTGGGGATGAATACGTCACTATCCTCCCATCGACTACCGGTTATTCTATTAAATTTTGATCTATAAAAATTTAAAAACTGGGACCAAGAAGCCGTATTAACATTGGTAAATGGATTTGGAATTTCTGCATTACTTTCGTCATAAGTTATGTCAGTCGCAACTATTGAAACTTTTCCATCTAAGGATTCAACGGCTAAAATAAGACCAGGTAGTCCATCAAATTTAAAGGGTCCATTTGGAATTCGAATAGATTCTAAAAAGTATGCTCTATAATCCCGTCCCCTAAAAGTTCCTGTAGCTTCTTTGCAGTTATAAGATAATATTCTTTTAGTGTTGGAATTAATTGTCCAAACAATACGATAATTGTTATCACTAATTACCTCATTTAAGCCGAAGCTTCTATCATACAACAACTGGTTTTGAGGCAAATTTTTAAAGTATGAGAAGCGATAATTGGCCCCAACGTTTGAAACTTCTCCTAAATGGTTTAGAGTCAACGTTGTGTCGATAGGAGTTTCAATATACAAACTTGTATTATTGGTGGTGATGAGTTGCCCTCTCTCGTATAAAAAGGCTCCAAACTCATTAGAATCGTCCAATACTCTAGATTTATAATTGACGATGACAATTTCGTTCTGTGAAAAACTTGACAGACTTGTCAAACAAAATAGAACTAATACTATATTTTTCATCTTTACAGTTGATTAAGGAGTTGCAGTTAATTCGTTAATTGCTTTTTTAGCTAATTCATTCGCTCTCGCACAAGCTTTTCCTTTGTCGATGACAGCATCCCCAGTCGATTCCACGCAAGCTCGCACTGTGACGCTCTCTCCAGTACTTCGATTAACTTGCGTTCGCTTACAACATATTTGGACAACGGATGGAGTTGAAATGCAATCGATTTTTTGTTTTAAATCATTGCCTAGCGAAGTAAAAGATCCGATAAGTAAGGCTAAAAAGGTTAAATATTTTTTCATACTCATATTTTTTTTCTAACAAGTTCAAAAATAATGAGTTGACATGAAAAAAAAAATAATTAATTGTTAAAAAATCTCATGAGCGGCTGCATATCACACAGCTTCGGGTACCTCTACTATTGAAAATTGCTAATTCCACCCCACAAAGCACAATTCTGCAGGGCCGATAATTAACAAATTAACACAATATCAACCTTTCACCGGCTTCTAAAAATGTAAATTTGCGCGCGCAAACTGCGATTTATGCAACAAACGGAAGAGTCTATTGATGTGCTGGGCGCACGCGTCCACAATTTGAAAAATATTGATGTCTCGATACCTCGCGACAAACTTGTGGTCGTAACCGGACTATCCGGTTCCGGCAAGTCGTCCCTGGCTTTTGACACGATTTACGCCGAAGGCCAACGCCGGTACATTGAAACATTTTCCGCGTACGCACGGCAATTTTTGGGCGGCTTGGAGCGCCCGGATGTCGATAAGATAGACGGACTTTCCCCAGTGATCGCCATTGAGCAAAAGACTACCAGTAAAAGTCCGCGCTCAACCGTCGGAACCATTACCGAAATTTACGATTTCCTGCGCTTGCTTTTTGCGCGGGCAAGTGACGCCTACAGCTACATCAGCGGCGAAAAAATGGTGAGCTACAGCGATGCCCAGATCAAGGAATTGATTAAATCGAATTTTCAGGGAAAACGGCTCAATATACTGGCACCGGTAATTCGCGCCCGAAAAGGTCATTATGCCGAACTATTCCAGCAAATCGCCAAACAAGGTTTTGTTAAGGTGCGCATTGACGGCGTGATTACCGACCTAACGCCGGGCATGAAAGTGGACCGCTACAAAACCCACGACATCGAAATTGTCATCGACCGTATTCAGGTCGGAACGGACGAAGAAAGCGACAAGCGCCTCGACGAAAGTATCCGAACTGCCATGCATCACGGTGACGACATTTTAATGGTGCTCGAGCAGGATAGCGGTGAAGCCCGTTACTACAGCAGAAACCTGATGTGTCCGACCTCAGGCATTTCCTACCCGAATCCGGAGCCCAATAATTTTTCGTTCAATTCGCCCAAAGGAGCTTGCCCGGAATGCAAAGGACTGGGAACGGTGAATGAAATAAACATCAAAAAAATTATTCCGAATCCGAAACTCTCGATAAAAGCCGGAGGTCTCGCGCCGTTGGGCGAGTTTAAAAGCTCGTGGATTTTTAAACAGCTGGAGGTTATTGGCGAAAAGTACAAATTTAAACTTTCCGATCCCGTCGAGAAGATCCCGGCTGAAGCCATGGAAGTCATTCTGCACGGCGGCAAAGACAAGTTTGACGTACCGTCTAAAGCGTTGGGCATTACCAAGGAATACAAAATAGAATTTGAGGGTATTTCGCAGTTTATCAAAAATCAGTTCGAAGAAAGCGATTCCACAGCCGTTCGCCGATGGGCCAAGGAATTCATGGATGAAGTACCTTGCCCGCAATGCCAAGGCACAAGGTTGCGGCAAGAAGCGCTTTTTTTTCGGATCCGCGAAAAAAACATAGCCGAACTATCGGCAATGGATATCGCCGAACTGACAATCTGGTTCAAGTCGCTGCACGAAGAACTTACCGAAAAACAACGCATCATTGCGGGAGAAATCATTAAAGAAATTAACGACCGGCTTGCGTTTTTGATGAACGTCGGACTGGACTACCTGTCGCTCGCACGCAGTTCCCGATCATTGTCTGGTGGCGAAGCGCAACGCATTCGTCTCGCAACCCAAATCGGGTCGCAGCTGGTGGGCGTGCTGTACATTCTGGATGAACCCAGCATCGGACTGCACCAGCGCGATAACGAAAAACTGATTCATTCTCTCGAACAACTTCGCGACATCGGAAATTCCGTTTTGGTAGTAGAGCACGATAAAGACATGATTGAACGCGCCGATTTTGTTGTAGACATCGGACCGGGTGCAGGCCGGCACGGCGGCGAAATTGTGAGCATCGGAACACCAACAGAAATGCTTAAGCAGCATACACTTACAGCTGCTTACCTCAACGGCGAGAAGAGCATTGCTGTTCCGGTGAAACGGCGGGAAGGAAATGGAAAATTCCTGAAGTTATCCGGCGCTACGGGGAACAATTTAAAGAACGTCAGCATATCGATTCCGCTCGGAAAATTAGTCTGTGTTACCGGTGTTTCAGGCAGTGGTAAATCCACGTTGATCAACGAAACACTCTACCCTATTCTCAACGCTCACTTTTTCAATGGCGTTAAGAAGCCGGCACCGTATAAAAAAATCGAAGGACTGGAGCATTTGGATAAAGTAATCGACATCGATCAGAGTCCGATAGGCCGAACGCCACGCTCCAATCCGGCTACGTATACCGAAGTGTGGACCGAAATACGCAATTTGTTTGCGATGACGACTGAGAGCATGATCCGCGGGTACAAATCCGGGCGCTTTAGTTTCAATGTAAAAGGCGGTCGTTGCGAGACTTGCGAAGGCTCGGGTGTGCGGACCATCGAGATGAATTTTCTGCCCGATGTGTATGTGGAATGCGAAACCTGTCAGGGCATGCGCTTTAACCGCGAGACGCTGGAAATCCGCTACAAAGGCAAAAACATTAACGATGTGTTGAATATGACGGTGGATGATGCGGTAGTTTTTTTTGAAAATATTCCGAAAATTTATCGTAAAATCAAGACGATACAGGATGTTGGCCTGGGCTACATCACGCTTGGGCAGCAATCCACAACCCTTTCGGGAGGTGAAGCTCAGCGCATCAAACTCGCGACGGAACTATCGAAAAAAGACACCGGAAAGACGTTTTATATTCTCGATGAACCGACCACCGGACTCCACTTTGAGGACATCCGCGTACTGATGGAAGTCATTAACAAGCTGGTTGCCAAAGGCAATTCGGTGCTCATTATCGAACACAACATGGACGTTATCAAACTGGCCGATTACATCATTGACATGGGGTATGAGGGCGGAAAAGGCGGCGGTGTAGTTGTAGCAGAGGGAACCCCGGAGGAGGTGGCGAAAGACAAGAAAAGTCACACCGCGCGGTTTTTAAAAATTGAACTGGACGCAGCGAAACGCGCTAAATAGCATCTTTTGCTGCAAGAAGTTACGGGCACACGGAATGCCCTAGCCCGGATGGAAGCGGCATCCTTTTGCGGCGTTTACGGCGCAAAAGATACAGCGGACAGCCGGAAATAGCTCCTGATCTGCTGCAAATCTGTACATTTGCCTGACTTCCGAAAAGACAATTATAAAAGCCTGATGGCGAAATTAAACGATATGGCAGAGGATACAAAAATGCCCGAAGAGCGTTTTGAAAACGAGGACGATAAGGCGATTCACGAAAAGTTGAAACAGAAGCCGTGGCATGAGATACGCACGAATGATTCGTGGGCGATTTTTAAAATCATGTCGGAATTTGTGAACGGTTACGAAACGATGGCGCGCATTGGTCCGTGCGTGTCGATTTTTGGATCGGCGCGTACCAAACCCGACGACAAGTACTATCAATTGGCCGAGAAAATTGCCTACAAAATATCGAAGGCCGGATATGGTGTGATTACAGGCGGTGGACCGGGCATTATGGAAGCCGGCAACAAAGGCGCGCATCTGGGCGGCGGAACTTCCGTTGGTCTGAACATCGAGCTGCCGTTTGAGCAGCATTTTAACCCGTATATCGACAAGGATAAAAACCTGAACTTTGATTACTTCTTCGTTCGTAAAGTAATGTTTGTTAAGTATTCACAGGGCTTTGTAATTATGCCCGGCGGTTTTGGAACGCTGGACGAGATGTTTGAGGCATTAACGCTGATTCAGACCAAGAAAATTGCGAAATTCCCGATTATTTTGGTGGGCAGTGATTTTTGGGCCGGACTGATTGATTGGATTGAGAAAGTGCTTATTGAAAAACATGGCAATGCCAGCGTTAACGACATGAAATTGTTTCGCGTGGTGGACACCGAGGACGAGGTGGTAGAAGTTTTGGATAATTTCTACAAGAAATACACGTTGAGTCCGAACTTCTAAACCCTTTCCGTATTTTAGCCAAGTGCTACCTCCGGGGCACTTTGCAGCATGGTGTGGAGAGTTTTTCTGATTTTGTTTTCTGTTTTTGCGGCGCGGGCACAACACTCGGCAGTGCTTGCTGTTGATGTGGATCACGAAAAACATGTGTTGGAGGTGGGCCAGTATTTGGTCTATGCGAATCAGACTCAGGACACGGTGCATTCGATTGTGCTGAACGATTGGGCGAATGCGTATGCGCAGAAAGACGGTCCGCTTGGCAGACGTTTTTCGGAAGAATTTATCCGCAGCTTTCATTATTCAACTCCCGAGGAACGGGGCGGAACGGTAGATTTGCGAATTACCGACATACAGCAACTCGAGTTAGACTGGCATCGGCCGGTAGGGTTTCCCGATTTGGTTGAGATTCCGTTACCTGAGCCTTTATTTCCGGGCGAAACTGCCACTTTGCTCCTCTCCTATCGCATTCGGGTTCCTTCCAATTGGTTTACCGGATTTGGATACACGAAAGACAACCGCATGCATTTGCGCAGCTTCTTTTTGCTTCCTGCGCGATTTGAGAACGGCGCTTTTGCGCGGTACAACAATTTGAATCTGGACGATGCACCCAATGCCGCCTGCTCTATCAGCATGACCGTTAATGTAGCGCCGGGTCTGCAGGTGTATTCCGATCTGGAAAATAGCGATTGTCTGGAAACGGAAGGAAAATGGGCTTGTAATTTTTCGGGAGAAAACCGCCGTGATTTTACGTTGAGTATCGGGCCGGCGGGTTCTTATCACCGATTTTCCAATGCAAAGATGGACGTGTGGAACAGTCTGGAAGGCAAACGCACCGGCGCCATTCAGAAAGCAGTGGTGGTAGATCGCGTGGTAAACTTTGTGACCGATCTTTTGGGAGAACCTCAGCAACGCACACTGCTGGTTTCGCAGGAAGATTATGAGCGCAATCCGTTTTACGGACTTAACCAATTACCGTCGTTCATTAACGTTTTTTCGGACGACTTCATCTATGAGCTAAAATTCCTGAAAGCTTTTACCGAACAATACGTAAATCAACACCTGAATCTCGATCGGCGAACGAATTACTGGCTTTACGACGGGCTTCAGATGTATATTATGATGAAATACATCGAGGCCGTTCATCCGCATGTGAAAGCGACCGGTGGCTTATCGAATGTCGGATTACTGAATGGATTTCATTTTATCAACGCGGATTTCAACGAACAATATTATTATTTGTGGTTGTTAATGTCGCGCAAGAATCTCGATCAGGGTTTGTCCGTATCTCAGGAACGACTGATCCGCTTCAACGAGCAAATTGCAACAAAATACTATGCCGGTTTAGCACTGAATTACCTTGAAAAATATCTGGGCGATGACAGTCTGCTGAAGAGTTTGCGCGAGTTTATTGCGCTGAGCGGCTATCGCTCGGCTGATGCTGCTGATTTTGCAGCCGTTCTGCGCGGAAATGCCACCAAGGATGTCTCGTGGTTTTTCAGTGAGATGCTCAAGGAGCGGAGCCATATCGATTACACCTTCACTGCCGTAGATCGCGGTGAGGAACAGGTTACGGTAACGCTGCACAATAAAACCGGAAGTCCCATGCCGGTTCCTGTTTACCTCACTAAAAAGGGAAAAGTACTTCAAAAATACTGGATTCCTGGCTTTGTTGCCGATACAACGCTAACCTTTCGCCGGGAGGGCGCCGACAAAATCGTCTTGAATTTACATCACGAAGCGCCGGAATACAATGCACGTGACAACTATCGGTCGCTGAAAAAATTTCGTTTTGGGAACAAACCGTTGCGATTTGCGTTTTTCAAAGATCTTGAAAATCCGGAAGCGTATCAGGTGCTGTACGTTCCGACGTTTTACTACAACCTATACGACGGCATAACGCCCGGCCTGCGATTGTACAACAAAACTCTGCTTGACCGTCCGTTTAATTACGACATTAATCCGATGTATTCTACCCTTACCAAAAGGCTTACCGGACAATTGTCGTTTACAGTGCTGCAGAATTTCCGCGACAGCAATTTATATCAAGCGCGGTTTTCATCGACGCTTTCCTATTTTCATTATGCACCGGATGCTGGATATACGCGATTGAATCCCACGCTGCTGCTGCGGATCAGACCCTCCGATTTCCGCAGTAACCGCAAAGAAGTAGTGATGTTACGGCAGATTATCGTACATCGGGAGGCAAGTGAATTTGTTGTGGAAGACACCGATAACTATTCCGTTTTTAATGCGCGATATGTGCATTTAGACACCGAAATTACCGGTCATATTAATTATACGGCAGACTTTCAGGCGGCGACGCGCTTTGGCAAGATTTCAGGCGAGGCGCACTACCGGTGGCTTTTTGCAGACAACCGAATGCTGACATTACGGGGTTTTGCCGGAGCATTTTTGTACAACCACACCACGGATGATTTTTTCAGTTTCGCCTTGGATCGTGCGACGGATTACCTTTTTGATTACAATTACTACGGTCGTTCCGAAACTACCGGATTGTTCAGTCAGCAACTCATTCCGGCGGAAGGCGGCTTTAAATCCCGACTCGAAGTGCCGTTTGCAAACCAGTGGATTACGACCTTTAATGCCGGATTCAGCATCTGGAACTGGATAGAAGTTTACGGGGATGTGGGTCTGGTAAAGAACCGCAACCGAAATCCGTGGCTCGCGTACGACACCGGGCTGCGGTTAAATCTGGTTCCTGATTATTTCGAATTGTATTTTCCTGTTTATTCGAACAATGGTTGGGAGACTTCGCAGTCTAATTACCACGAACGGATCCGCTTTATCGTAACGTTGAGTCCGAACACCCTCGTTAGCCTTTTCACGCGCAAGTGGCTCTGACGGGAGGACGAACTTTTTGCTTAAATTTGTCGCACTACTTAAGAAACAACATGACAGAAGTTGAACTAAATAAAGAATTGTCTTTCGAAGATTTCAGAACTGAAGTGCTAAAGGATTATCGTTTAGCGATCACGAGCCGCGAGTGCAGTTTGCTCGGTCGGCGCGAAGTTCTGACCGGCAAAGCCAAATTCGGAATTTTCGGAGATGGAAAAGAAGTGCCTCAGCTGGCTATGGCGAAGGCGTTCCGCAATGGCGATTTTCGTTCCGGTTACTACCGCGATCAGACGTTTATGATGGCCATCGGGCAGCTGACGGTGCAGCAATTCTTTGCCGGATTGTACGGACATACCGACTTGGAACACGATCCGATGTCGGCCGGGCGGCAGATGGGCGGACATTTTGCGACGCATAGTTTGAACGAAGATGGTACGTGGCGAAATCTGACGGTGCAGAAAAATTCGAGTGCGGATATTTCACCCACTGCCGGACAGATGCCGAGATTACTCGGTTTGGCACAGGCATCAAAGATTTACCGCAATGTGTCGGGAATTGAAAACGCGACCAATTTCTCAATTTTAGGCAACGAAATTGCCTGGGGAACCATTGGTAACGCCAGCACGAGCGAAGGATTATTCTTTGAGACGATCAATGCTGCCGGTGTTCTGCAGGTACCCATGGTGATGAGTATTTGGGATGACGAATACGGCATTTCGGTACACGCACGTCATCAAACCACTAAAGAAAATATTTCTGAGATTCTGAAAGGATTTCAGCGTGATAAGCAACACCGCGGATTCGAAATTTTCCGTGTTAAAGGTTGGGATTATGGCGAATTAATCGCGACCTACGAAAAAGCAGCGAAGATCGCGCGGGAAGAGCATGTACCGGTATTGGTGCACGTGATGGAATTGACGCAGCCGCAGGGACACTCGACCTCCGGCTCGCATGAGCGGTACAAAAATGCGGAGCGACTCGAGTGGGAAGGGAATTTTGACTGCGTACGAAAGATGCGCGAGTGGATCATCGAATTCGGCTTGTCGACGGTGGAAGCCATGGACGAACTGGAAACGGAAGTGCGCAAAGAAGTGCTCGAGGCTAAAAAAGCTGCCTGGAGTGCATACCTTGATCCGATTCGTGAGGAGCAATCCGAACTAGTAGCGTTGCTCGAAACGCTTGGCAACAACAGTGTCAACAAAGCGTTTCTTCACGGATATGCGGCGGATTTAAAAGCGATTAAAGAGCCGATTCGGAAAGATATTTTGACGACAGCGCGGAAGGCATTGCGACTTTTAATTAACGAAAGCGGCAAGCATGATCTTTTACGATGGATTGAATCCTACCGCGGGAAGTGTCAACCCAAATTCAGCTCCCATTTGTTTTCAGAATCGAAGCATAATGTGTATTCGGTTCAGGAAGTGGCGCCGGTTTACGATACGCAGGCAGAGGAAGTGGATGCGAGGGTAATTTTACGTGATAACTTCGATGCAATTTTTCAAAAATACCCGCAAGCTTTGATTTTCGGGGAAGATTCCGGACATATCGGCGACGTGAATCAGGGGCTGGAAGGTATGCAGCAAAAATACGGCGAATTGCGTGTGGCCGATGCAGGAATTCGGGAAGCTACCATTCTCGGGCAAGGCATTGGTATGGCGATGCGCGGACTGCGACCGATTGCGGAGATTCAGTACCTTGATTATTTGCTGTACGCGATTCAGATTATGAGTGATGATTTGGCTACGCTGCAGTATCGCACGCGGGGTCGCCAGAAAGCACCGCTGATCATCCGAACGCGCGGGCACCGACTGGAGGGGATTTGGCATTCCGGATCACCAATGGGCATGATCATCAATGCTATAAGAGGCATTCATGTATTAGTGCCGCGCAATATGACCAAGGCGGCAGGCTTTTACAACACATTGTTGGAGACGGACGAACCGGCTTTGGTGATTGAGTGTCTGAACGGCTACCGGTTAAAAGAAAAAATGCCCTCTAATATCGGTGCGTTTAAAACGCCAATTGGCGTGGTTGAAACTGTTCGCGAGGGTAGCGATCTGACGATTGTGTCGTACGGATCGACGCTACGTATTTGCGAACAGGCAGCGCGCGAGCTGATACAGGTGGGCATCGATGTTGAAATTATCGATGTGCAGTCGCTACTTCCATTTGACATCCGGAAGGACATTGTGAAAAGCGTAGCAAAGACGAATAAATTGCTGGTGGTTGACGAGGATGTTCCCGGCGGCGCATCTGCCTACTTATTGCAGCAAATTGTGGAAGAGCAGGACGCATTTAAGTTTCTCGACGGTAAGCCGCAAACTTTGACGGCGCGCGCACACCGACCGGCATACGGCACAGACGGCGATTACTTCTCGAAACCTTCGGTGGAAGACGTTTACGAAAAAGTGTATGAGATGATGCACGAGCACAACCCGATGGAATTTCCGCGGTTGATGTAGGCGGTAATTTGAAAGCACTTTTTTTCGTTAAAGATAAACTGCAAAGCCTCTTAAAATAAAAAAGCCCAAGCGAACGCCTGGGCTTTGATGTTGCTGTGAGTATTTTTTAATTCAGGATTTTTTGTAAGTCCATTTTAAGCTGCTCCATGTTTGTATCAAGTTTTTTCTTTTTTACAACTTCTGCTAATAAATCCAACTTCTGCAAAATAGATTGTTTTAAAAAGCTGTATCGCCCTTCTTCGGACTTGCTGAAAAAGTTTTCATCATTTACTATTATCGGGATGCCGATTGATTTTTCATTCTTACGGTAAGGCTCTATCTCCTTTAGTCTTTGCAACTCCATGGGCGTTGGCTTTACATTAAATTGAAACAATGCCAACACTAAATCTTTTCCGTAATCTTCATGCTTCAGCTTCTTCAACGTATCGCTTATTCCTTTTTCTCCCCAGATATAAGCCTTAAACGTATCAGCAAGATTTTTAAAATCTTGTTCGCTTAAACTTGGGTCAAATCCAACCTTAAAAAAGCAACCAAAAATATTATCCTTTACTTCCATTCTTAGTGCATGTTTAAATTTAATGGGCCTCGTAAGATTTGATTTTGCTGAAACTCCCATTGATATGCCTCAAGCCTATTAGGAAATTGCTTGAATGGAACCATATACTTATCGGACATAAATGCCTTAGTATATCTTGTTTCAAGGATTAGCTTAGAAGTGATACCGTTCTTTAAGAATGTTCCGTCTGCGGAATATAGCTTGTAGCCCCAAGTAGGTCTAAGGCTCTTTAAGGAGTTTCCGTGTACTGCAACCTGCTCTACTGCATTAACTCCCCCCTTAGCGGCTCCTTTCGCCCCTAACCTCGCAAAATCGCCAACGACGGAGCAACGGCCAATCCGGATACTATAGCATTACCGATCTGGCCTCGAAGCAAATAGCCAATACCGTTTAATCCATCTACTGCACCGAATGGGTCAAAGATACCTAAAATGGAAACAAAGGATTGTAATTGATCAAGTGATTTTTCAAAGCGCTCTTCACGAAAACTTTCGTAAAATTCACTTTCTTCATAAACTCTTGAGGCGATTTGTAGAGCGGGGTCGCCAACGAATTTCTCTTAACCGGAGTCGAAAACTACCTCAATTGAATTTTAACATTTTTTGCTGTAAAACCGTAAAATTCGCGAGAAAAAACGCTTAGGGGACTTCCCAAACGTTCCCCCTTCCCAAGGCGAAGAACGGAAATTTTTCATTACGGTTGGTACGGGAAAACCGTAATTTAAATGGCAGGAACTTGCGAGCGCAACTGAAGATTTAA
>ERZ1066122.1367-NODE-1367-length-19948-cov-8.867039_pt1 | contig 19948 bp, 19 predicted proteins | sample MGYA00382769_ERZ1066122 | MGnify/ENA primary metagenome ERZ1066122 (study PRJEB33369, sample SAMEA5778352) | biofilm metagenome | biome: Industrial cooling water; feature: Water cooling tower basin; material: Biofilm | place: United Arab Emirates | collected... | reverse complement strand
ATCCAGCCGAGCAGCCCATGCAGGATTGCCCACAGGATCGACTTGTTCGCACTCCAGCTGATGGCAATGGCCAGCGCCGAACCGAAACTGATGCCGGTGCGAACAACCTCGCCGCTGCGCAGTCGCTGTTCGGCCATGCTCAGCCTCCTCTTGCCCAGTCTGCCACCCGCGCCGCGTTGAGCCGGGCGGCGCCATCATCGATCACCGCCTCCGATTTGGCTAAGCACAGGCGGATGAAAGGCGTCGCCCGGCCATCGGGCAGGAAAGGCGAGAGCGGGATCCCGGCGACACCGGCCCGGGCCACCGCCGCCTCGCAGAAGGCCAGATCCGCCAGCGCCACCCCGGACGCGGCGAGATCGGCCATCAGGAAATAGCTGCCGTGCGTGGGCAGCAGCTGCCAGCCGCCGGCGGTGAGCGCTGTGGCCAGCCGGTCACGGGTGGCGCGGAAGCGGGCGCGGGCGGCATCGAACCAGGCATCGGGCAGCGCCAGCCCGGCCGCCACCGCCACCTGCAGCGGCGGCGGCGTGGTGAAGGTGAGGAACTGGTGCACCTGGGCCACGCGTTCGGCCAGTGCCGGCTCGGCCACCACCCAGCCGACCTTCCAGCCAGTCAGGGCCAGCAGCTTGCCGGCCGAGCCGATCTTGATCGTGCGTTCCGGCGCCAGCGCCAGCAGGGAGATGTGCGGGGCATCGCCGGTCAGCACTTCCTCCCAAACTTCGTCGCTGATGATGATCAGATCATGCCGGTGGGCCAGATCGGTGATCGCCGCCAGCATCGCCGGCCCGGCGATGGCGCAGGTGGGATTGTGCGGCGTGTTGAGGAGGATGGCGCGGGTGGCCGGGGTGATGGTGGCGGCCAGCGCATCCGCATCTGCCTGCCAATCCGGCGGCACCAGATCAACAAACACTGGCCGCGCGCCCGCCCGGCGCACCAGCGGCGCATAGGCATCATAGGCCGGCGCGAACAGGATCACCTCGTCCCCCGGCCCGGCCACGGCCATGATGCTGGCGGCCAGCGCCTCGGTGGCGCCAGAGGTGATGATCACCTGATCGGGCACCACGTCCAGCCCCTGCCGGCGGCGATAGAAGCCTGCCACGGCGGCGCGCAGCTCGGGCAGGCCGCGCATCGGCGGATATTGGTTGTAGCCCGTGGTGATGGCCTGCGCCCCGGCCGCCAGCACCGCGTCGGGCCAGCCGAAGTCTGGAAAGCCCTGGCCAAGGTTCACGGCGCCATGCTGGCGGGCGAGGCCCGACATATGCTCGAAGATGGTGGTGCCGGGCTGCATGGCGCCGTGATTGCGCCTCACGCCGCCGGGCGCAACTGATAAGAGTGGCGCATGATGAACGGCTGGCCGGCGGTGCGGCTCATCCGGGTGAGGCGCAGCTGCTGGCCGTCGCGGGTGAGGATGGTGCGCACCATCACCTTCTGGCCATTTTCCACGCCGGTGCCATCAGCCACCAGCGTGAGGGCGCCCGACGGGCTGCGCCGCAGCTCGGCGATGGCCATGGTTTCGCTGGACTTTCCGCCCGTGATGGTCAGCGACGTGCCATCGGGCGTGAACGACCAGCGTTCGGCGGCGCGCACCGTCTTGCCGGGGCCATCATCGAAGGTCCAGGCGATGGCAAGGCCATTGGCGGTCATCAGCGTCGGCAGGCTGGTGCGCTGGTCATTGCCATAGTCGCGATAATCCAGCGTGCCGGCCCAGTTGCCGGCCAGCGCTTCGGCGAGCACGGTGGCCGGCGTCAGCGGCGTTCCCGGCTGGCCCAGGCTGCGCGCCACCTCCACCGCGCGGTCACGCCCGGCCTCGAAATCGGCCAGCGTCGGCACCACCAGCACATCGGTGGCAACGCCGCGGCGCGGCGTGAAGGCCTTGATGTTGGTGAAGCTGCGGAACTGCGGCACGCGCACCCGGATGCGGCTTTCGGGCAGCAGCAGGTTGAAGATGTTGCCCGCTGTCGGCCCTTCGGCACTGCCCGACGTGTCCTCGCCCACCAGCGTCGCGCCGCGCAGATCCTTCAGCCAGGCGATCGCCATGGTGGCGCCGGAACCGTTCTGCGGCCCGGTCAGCACGGTCAGGCGGCCGGTGAAGGGCTCCTGCACAGGGCGGTGTTCGATGCTGGTATCATCGTCATCTGCCTCATCGGTGCCGGTGGGGATGCGTTCGAACAAGCCATCGCCAGTGCGCCGCCAGGCGCTTTCCGGCGTGTTGAACTGCGCGTCGCGGTCACCCCAGGTTTCGATGTAATTGGGCAGGTCGCCGAAGCGGATGGTCTTGGCACGGATGGATCGTGTGAGGGTGAAGGGCGCCGTCAGCAGATGGCGGGCCAGTGCAGTGGTGGCATCATTGGAGCCGCCGCCATTGTTCCTCAGATCCAGGATCAGATGCTCCGTCCCGGCCTGCTTCATCGCCTTGAAGAAGCCGCCCATGAACGGCGTTGCCGCCACCGGGTTGCGATAGTTCACGAAGGTATCGATCTTCAGCCGGGCGACCTTGCCGGCCATGCGCCAGCTGATCCCGTTGTAATATTCGTTGCGATACTTGCCCTCGGGCGCCTCCAGCTTCGCCCAGTCATCAAAGCTGATCGGTGCCAGCTGGCGGGTCTGCGTGGCGGTATCGCCGGGCAGCTTCCATTGCAGGTCCCACTGGCTGGGCACCCCGAACAGCCCCGGCCAATATTCTTCCAGGTCGCTGCCGCCCAGATCGCTGTCGTCGGCGATCTTCACGGTCACGGCCGCATCGGTGTCGCCATCATAGGCGACCAGCGGCGCCACCGCACCCAGGATCTGCGGCACGGGCCGGCCATTGATGGCGGTGATCTCGGCCCCCCTGGGCAGCGCGCCCGACAGCACGATCATCCGCCCTTCGATCAACTTGAAACGCAGCGGCAGATGGCTGCCATTGGTCTGGCGCCAGGCCTCGATGGCATCGGGCAGTTCGGGCTTGGAATGATCGCAGTGGATGGAGGCGATGAACCGCGCGATCTCGCGGTGCAGGGCCAGCGTGCTGATCGGCTGGCGGGCCTGCTGTTCCAGGCGGGCAAAGGCCGCATCCACTTGGGCCTTGGCCACATAGCGATAGAGGCCGGGATGGATCGTCTCCAGGGCGCGGCGCATCAGCGCCACATCGCGGCTGGCCTGGGCGGCGGTGAGCATCGGGTTGGGCATCTCGGACGCCGTGGCGGGCGCAGAAGCGAGCAGTGCGGCAATCAGGAGCGGGCGGATCATGGCGGGCCTTTCGGTTCGGGTTGGTGGCCCGGCTTGTGGCGGATTCGGCTGCTGCCATCGCCCGAAACGCTGAAAAATAGCGATTTTCAGGATTTGAGACGTCCCGCCCGCGCCTCGGTCGGGGTCATCCCGGCAAAATCGGCAAAGGCCCGGTTGAAGCTGGCCTTGGATCGGAAGCCGGCGTCCATCGCCATGGTCAGGATGGCGCGCGTGTCGCCCGGGTCTGCCAGCCAGCGCTGCACTTCCTGCACCCGCCGCCGGTTGATCACGGCGTTGAAATTGGCGCCCAGCCCTTCGTTGAAGGCGCGCGCGAGATAATTGCCATTGGTGCCCAGCGCGCGGGCCAGGCTGGCGGCGGTCAGATCAGGATCACGCCACAGGCCTCTTGCCTCGATCTCGGCCGCGAAACGCGCGCCCAGCGCCGCCCAATCGCGCCCTGCTTCGCGGCCAGGTGGCGTGGCTTCCTCCGCCACATCACCCGGCACCGGATAGCGCATGCCGGCATGGCGCCAGCCTTCCACCCCCAGGTAGATCACCAGGCCGGAAAAGATCACATAGAGCCAGAACTGGTCGAAATAATTGCGGCTCGGATCGCGCACATTGGCGATGAAGAAGCCGAGCCAGACCAGCCCGACCAGCCCCAGCGCGATCAGGAAATTGCGGATCCAGTCGGGATCGAAATCCACCGCATCGGTGACATTCTCGCCCAGCCAGCGGCGATAGGCTGCCCAGCAGCGCCACGCCAAGCGGCCATAGACGGCGAGGCTGATGAACATCGCGACCCGGAATCCCGGCGACAAGATGGGTGCGGCGGCCACCGTGTCCCACCAGTTCTTGGTGGCCAGCGGCAGCGGAAACACCAGCGCATCTGCCAGGAACTCGATCGCCACCGGCAAGAAATGCGGCCACACCCGTGCCGGGGCCTCGCCCGTGAGGCTGCAGGCATGGAGCCAGAGCAGCGGGCCAAAGGCGAGCGTATAGTTGAACGGCGCAAAGCTCAGGCGCGGCCATTGGTCATAGAAGCCGGCAAAGCCGATGATATAGGGCGTGATCAGCGCCGCGACGGCCAGGATCAGCAGCGCCAGCCAGCGGTTGGCGGCGCGATTGGCGGCGCTGCGCCACAACATCGCCGCCAGCACCAGGCCCTGCGCCGTGCCAACGAGTAACGTGATGCTCAGCACACCGAACTTGATCATACGGGCCCCAGCCTCCCACAATCGCGACATTGCCGCCAGCCGGGGCGCGGGTTAGCTTTTCGCCATCATCAAGCCTTGGAAAGACTTGGGGGACACCGGCATGAAGACGCGCATCACCGAATTGTTCGGCATCGAACACCCCGTCATCCAGGGCGGCATGCATTATGTCGGCTTTGCCGAGATGGCGGCGGCGGTGTCCAACGCCGGCGGCCTTGGCATCATCACCGGGCTCACGCTGGGCACGGCCGAAAAGCTCGCCGCCGAGATCGCCCGCTGCAAGGAGATGACCGACAAGCCGTTCGGCGTGAACCTCACCTTCCTGCCGGCGGTGACGCCGCCCGATTATCCCGGCCTCATCAAGGCGATCATCCAGGGCGGCGTGAAGGTGGTGGAAACCGCCGGCAACAACCCGGCGAAGTGGCTGCCGGCGCTGAAGGAACATGGCATCAAGGTGATCCACAAGTGCACCAGCGTGCGCCACAGCCTGAAGGCGGAAGCCATCGGTTGCGACGCGGTGAGCGTGGACGGTTTCGAATGCGGCGGCCACCCCGGCGAGGATGACGTGGGCAACTGGGTGCTGCTGCCGCGCGCCGCCGAGGAGCTGAAGATCCCCTTCGTCGCATCGGGCGGCGTTGCCAACGGCAAGCAATTGGCCGCCGCGCTGTGCATGGGCGCTGATGGCGTCAACATGGGCACCCGCTTCATCGCCACGGTGGAGGCGCCGGTGCACCCCAATGTGAAGCAGGCGCTGGTCGCCGCCACCGAGCTTGATACCCGCCTCATCATGCGGCCCCTGCGCAACACCGAGCGCGTGCTCAACAACGCCGCTGTCGAGCGGCTGCTGGAAAAAGAGCGCACCAAGGGCGCTGACCTCAAGTTCGAGGACATCATCGAGGAAGTGGCCGGCGTCTATCCGAAGATCATGAAGAACGGCGAGATGGATGCCGGCGGCTGGTCCTGCGGCCAGGTGGTCGGCCTGATCCACGATATCCCGACCTGCAAGGAGCTGATCGAAGGCATGGTGCGCGAGGCCGAAGCGATCATCCAGGGCCGACTGCAGCGGCTGGTCGCATGACCGACATTCTCTACAACCTGGCCGACGGGGTGGCGACCATCACCCTCAACCGGCCTGACAAGCTCAACGCGCTCACGCCCGCGATGCTCAGCGATTTCTTCGCGGCCGTCGCCCGTGCTGGCGCAGACCCGGAGGCCCGGGTGATCGTCGTCACCGGCGCCGGCCGCAGTTTCTGCGCCGGGCTCGATCTCGCCATCATCGGCGGTGGTGGCAGCGGCGCGGTCAACCCGTTTCCCGACGCGGCCCCGCAATGGGGCGATGATGTCGGTCCGGCGCTCAGCCCCTATTACAGCGGCGGCTGGCCGGTGTTGATCACCTGCCGCAAGCCCACCATCGCGGCGATCAACGGGCCAGCCTTTGGCTGGGGCTTCATCCTTGCCCTGCACTGCGACATCCGCTTCGCCAGCACCGCGGCGCTGTTCAACGCCACCTTCGCGCGCATCGGCGTGCCCGGCGAGAAGGGCTCGGCCTGGCTGCTCACCCGCCTCATCGGCCAGGCCCGCGCCATGGACCTGCTCTACACCGCCCGCCGCTTCGATGGCCACGAAGCGCGCACACTGGGCGTGGTGAACGACGTGCTGGATGACGACGCGCTGCTGCCGCACGTGATGGACTATGCGAAAAACATCGCCTCCTTCAGCGCCCCGCGCAGCCTTGCCGCCATGAAGGCGCAAGTGTGGACGGCGCTGGACGAGGATTATGCCACCGCCTTCGCTGCCGCCGATCACGAGCAGCACCTGGCCACCGGCACGCAGGATTTCCGCGAGGCGTTCGCGAGTTATCGCGAAAAGCGCACGCCGCGTTACACGGGGCGCTGAGGACGTCAGCTTGACATTTTTGCTCAATTGCGCGATCTATATGCGCAAAGGAGCACGTCATGGCCAGTCTCGCCTTCGCCGTTCCGCCAACGCCCGCCGAACATGTGAAGATGTTGCGCGCGGGCCTGCCGGCTGGCACCGCCAAGGCCATGCTTGCCGCCTTCGATCTTCCGACAGGCCAGCTGCTGGCCGGGCTGAACATCGCTGTAGCCACCTTCAATCGCAAGGTCTTGCGCGGCGAAACGCTGGCGCCTGATGAGAGCGAGCGGTTGCTGGGCATGGTCGCGATGATCGCTCAGGTGCAGCGCATGGTGAACGAGTCCGGCGATCCGACCGGCTTCGATGCGGCCAACTGGCTGTCGCGTTGGCTGTCGGAACCGGTGCCGGCACTGGGCGGCACACGACCGCTCGACTGGCTGGACACGATGGCCGGGCAAACCGTGGTGCGACAAATCCTCGCCCGGATGCAGACCGGGGCCTATAGTTGATGGTGTCGGCCTGGCGCATTGCCACCGACACACCATCCTACACTGCTGACGCCCTGACCGGCGTCGGCGCCGCCTTCGAAGGCGGCCGCTGGAACGAGATCGATGTGCCGATGGTCTATGCCTCGTCCAGCCGCGCGCTGGCGGCGCTGGAAACGCTGGCGCATGTGAAAGGCAACAGCCTGCCCTTCAACCGCTATCTGGTCCGGATCGACATCCCTCCCGCCGTGTGGGCTGCGGCCGCCACCGAAACCCCCGCCAGCCTCGCAATCGGCTGGGATGCCGTGCCGCCCGGCATGGTGAGCATCGCCTTGGGCACCCATTGGGCGCGCAGCGGCGCCACCGCCATCCTGCGCGTGCCCTCGGTGATCGTGCCGGAGGAGGAGAATATCCTGATCAACCCGGCCCACCCGGATGCGGCGGGGATCACGGCCACCAAGGTCAGGCGCTGGCTCTACGATCCGCGCCTGCGTTGATCAGGGCGATCCCAGATCCATGCGCTGGCGCAGCGGCGCATGGATCCTGAGGCCCGTCGTCGCCAGCGCCAGCGCATCGCCGACCAGTGCAAGCAACAGCAATTTCAGGGCGAAGCGGCGGGCAGCAGGGCCGATGACCGGCGGCGCCGGCCCGGTGCGGAACGGCACGAACTGCCGCCGCCAGATCCACAGGCAGCAGGCCAGCACCGGGATGTTGAGCCACAGGACGCCGGCCGCCGACCAGACATGATCGGCCAAACCGGCGATCGACAGGGCGATCATGCCCCCGACAAACAGCACGATGCCGAAGATCGACCAGCCGCGGACAAAGCCGATCATGTCGTTGCTGAGCGCCGACCAGCCCTCGCCATCCGCATCCTGCCACAACCGGCCAACCGTCGGCGCGTCTTCCGGCGGCAATCCCTCGCTCACATCAGCAGCGGCCCGTGCGCCAGCTTCGGCAGCACGTGCCGGCTGAACAGATCGGCTTCGCGGGCGTGCGGATAGCCCGACAGGATGAAGGCTTCCATGCCGGCTTCCTGATAGGCCTTCAGCTTGGCGACAATCTGATCGGGATCGCCGACCAGCGCGGCGCCGCAACCTGACCGTGCCCGGCCGATGCCGGTCCACAGATTGTCCTCGACATAGCCGTCGCTGGCCTTGTCGCGCAGCTCGGCCTGGCGCTGCACGCCGACCGACTGGCTGTCGAGCGACTTGGCGCGGATGGCGTCGCCGGTGGCGGCATCGAGCTTGGACAGGAGATGATCCGCCGCTGCCCGCGCCTGTTCTTCGGTTTCGCGCACGATCACGTGGACGCGGTAGCCGAACTTCAGCGTGCGGCCACGCTTCGCCGCGCGGGCGGTCATGTCGGCGACGACCTCCTTCACCTTGTCCATGGTGTCGGGCCACATCAGGTAGACGTCGGCGGCGTCCGCAGCGGCTTCGCGGGCGTCTTCCGACAGGCCACCGAAATAGAGCGGCGGGCACTTGCCGGAGACGGTCTTCACGCCCGGCGGTGGCAGCTGGAGCTTGTAGAACTCGCCCTGGTGATCAAGCGGCTCGCCGTTCAGCAGGGTCTTCAGGATCTTCATGACCTCGACCGTGCGGTCATAGCGCGGCTTGGAAGCCAGCACCTCGCCCGGCATGTCGGACGAGATGATGTTCACCGTCAGGCGCCCGCCAAGAATCTGGTCCAGCGTGGCGATCTGCCGGGCCAGCTGCGGCGGCCAGGTCTCGCCGACGCGCACCGCCATCAAGAGGCGGATGCGGCGGGTGAGCGCGGCGATGGCGCCGGCGAACATCTGCGTGTCGATGCCGAGCTGGTAGCCGGAGGGCAGCAGGATATTGTCGAAGCCGCCCTTCTCGGCGGTCAGCACGATGTTGCGGCAATGCTCCCAGCTCGAGCGCAGCGCCGGATCGGGCACCCCCAGAAATTCGTAATCATCATCGCACAGGGCGGAGAACCAGCTGATTTCTGGACCAGAAGACGAGAGACTCACGGCAGATTTTCCCCAAGCGATGCGACCAGAATGGCGTACCATTGTGCCCGCGTGAACGTGACCTTGAAGGCGTCGGCGGCCTCGGCAATGCGCGCCGGGTTCTGGCTGCCGATGATCGGCGTGATCCCGGCCGGATGCGCCAGCACCCAGGCGTAAGCGGTGGCGGCGATGCCCACACCAAAGCCTGCCCCATGCGCCGCCAGTGCCGCCTTGACGCGGATCAAGCGCTCATCCTCTGCCTTCTTCCGGCCCGGGCGCGGATCGCCATCGCCCAGCCGGCCCTGCCCCAGCGGCGACCAGCCCAGCACCGCCTGCCCCATTTCCATGGCCAGATCGAGCGTGCCATCGAACAGCGGGTTCAGCGCCAGTGGCGAAAACTCCGGTTGGGTGGAGACCAGCGGCGCCTTGAGATGCGCGGCGAGTGCCCGCGTCTGCGCCGGGGTGAAGTTGGAGACGCCGACAGCGCCGATCTTGCCAGCCGCAACCAGCCCATCCAGCGTGGCTGCGACATCGGCCCAATGGGTGAGCATGTCGGGCCGGTGGATCTGCCACAGATCGATGCACTCCACCCCCATGCGGGCCAGCGAGGCATCGACCGCTTCGACGAGATAGGCAGGCGAACTGTCGTAGGGCACGCCCATCCTGATCCCGCCCTTGGAGGCCAGCACGATCCGGTCGCGCAAGCCCGGCGATGCCCGGAACACCCGGCCCAGCAAGGCTTCCGACGCGCCGAACGGCTCGTCATTGTCGGGGCCATAGATATCGGCGGTGTCGAAGAAATTGATGCCGGCAGCCAGCGCCGCCTCGCAGCGCGCCTGTGCGGCAGGCACATCATCGCCGGCGAAGCGCCACATGCCCCAGGCCAGCGGGCTCACCTGAAATTCGGACTTGCCCAGCGGGCGGCGGTTGGGGCTTAGGACAATCTGCGACATTTTGGCTTGATAGACGCAAGGACAGGCACATGGGAAGCACTGACGAGATCCGCTGGGGCATTGTGGGCACCGGCATGATGGCGCTGGAGCATGTCGCCAATATCCAGCTGCTGGGCGGCGGCACCATCACCGCCATTGCCGATCCGGTGCCGGCCTGCCTGGACCGCGCCGAAAAGGCCATCGGCCATGCGGTGACGCGTTTTCCCGATGCAGCGGCGCTGGCCGCCTCCGGCCTTGTCGATGCCGTGGTGGTCGCCTCGCCCAATTTCACCCACCGCGCGGTGCTCGGCCCGCTGATGGATGCCGGCCTGCACATCCTGTGCGAAAAGCCGCTGGCGACGACGCTGGACGATGCCAAGGCCGTGGCGGCCGCCGTGCAGGGTTATGACAGGACCTTCTGGACAGCGATGGAATATCGCTTCATGCCGCCGGTCGCCGAATTCGTGTCGCATGTCCACGCCGGCAAGGTGGGCCGCCTGCAGATGCTCGCCATCCGGGAGCATCGCTTCCCCTTCCTGGTGAAAGTGGGCGACTGGAACCGCTTCTCCATCAACAGCGGCGGCACCATGGTGGAGAAATGCTGCCACTTCTTCGACCTGATGCGCCACATCGTGCAGGCCGAGCCGGTGCGCGTCTATTGCTCCGGCGCGATGGACGTGAACCACCTCGACGAGCGTTATGGCGGCAAGACGCCCGACATCATCGATAACAGCTACACGGTCGTCGATTTTGCCAATGGCGTGCGCGCCATGCTCGACCTGTGCATGTTCGCCGATGGCGCCGAGCAACAGGAGGAAATCCTCGCCACCGGCGACAAGGCGCGGCTCGACGTGCTGATCCCGGCCGGCGACATCATCCATTCCCCACGCGTCGGTTTCATGAACCCCAAGCAGGCAACCCGCTGGCACGTCGAAACGCCGGCCGATGCACTCGCCGCCGGGCAGCACCATGGCTCCACCTTCTTCCAGCACCGCCATTTCGCCGCTGCCGTGCGCGGGGAAGGCCCGGTGATCGTGACAGCCGATGACGGCCTGCGCGCGGTGGCCATCGGGCTGGCGGCGGAAATATCGGCCCGGGAGCATCGCGCCGTCAGCATGGCCGAGCTTGGCCTCTGAACATGTGACGGGAGTGTGACTCGCCGGCCACAGCGTGGCCGCAACTGCACATGGTCTGGCCAAGGCTGGATTGACGCACGTCAAGAAAGCCTGTCTTGGCGAGGCAACACGCCTGCCGACAGAGTGGCGGGTGCATCCGGGATGGCACCGGACCGAAGAAGGGGAGTGACATGATCCGTTCGTTTCTGATGGCGTCTGCCGCCATTGTGGCCGTGGGCAGCGCACCGGCGCTGGCGCAGGAAGTGGCTGGCACCGAGCCCGCCGAAATCGTGGTGACCGCCCAGAAGCGCAGCGAAAAGCTGCAGGACATCCCGCTCGCCGTCTCCGTGGTGGGCGCCGATCAGCTCGGCCGCCAGGCCGTGCTGAACCTGGAAAACGCCCAGTATCTCGTGCCCACCCTGAACTTCCGCAAGTCGGGCACCACCATCAACCAGTCGCTCTACATGCGCGGCGTCGGCACCGCGACCTTCAGCCTCGCGGGCGAACCGTCGATCTCCACCGTGCTCGATGGCGTCGTGCTGGCCCGCGCTGGTGAAGCCTTCTCCGATCTCGTCGATATCGAGCGCATCGAAGTGCTGCGCGGCCCGCAGGGCACACTGTTCGGCAAGAACGCGTCCGCAGGCGTTGTGAACATCATCACCAAGCGCCCCGGCGATGAGCTGGGCGGCAATGTCGAAGGCGGCTGGTTCTTCGGCAACGGCAACGAATATCGCGTGCGCGGCAGTGTCGATCTGCCGATCGCCGATGGCATCCGCAGCCGCTGGACCGCCTTCTACGGCAATTATGAAGGCAATATCTTCAACGATGCCGCCAACGTGAACCGCCGCGTCAACGGCTATGAGCGCTACGGCATCCGCGGCATCGTCGAAGCCGATGTGTCAGACACGGTGAAGCTCACCCTGATCGCCGACTGGCGCCGCGCCGATGATGATTGCTGTGCCGAAGTGATCGGTGATCAGCCCGCCGGCGTGGCCGCGCTGGCGCTGAACGGCATCAAGCTTGATGGGGACCGTACCCGCACCATCCGCCAGAACCTCATCACCCGCACCGAGGAAGAAAGCTACGGCATCTCGGCGCAGCTCGACGTGGAACTGGGCGCCCACACCTTCACCAGCATCACCGCCTGGCGCCGGTATGACAACAACGAGATCCGCGACGGCGACTGGATCAACGCGCCCTATGCCGGCCAGGCCCAGCTGCACGATCTCGGCCCGCAGACCGGCAAGACCTTCAGCCAGGAACTGCGCATCACCTCGCCCGGCGACACGCCCTTCACCTACGTGATCGGCGCCTTCTTCAGCCACGCCATCACCGATCGCACCTTCACCCGCAACGTGATCCGCTGCGGCGGCGCGCCCAGCCCGGCGGCGCTGGTGGTGTGCGGCACCGGCGGCACCACCGCCGAAGCCGTGAGCGGCACCGCCACCTTCGGTTCGGTGTTCGACAACTATGCGCTGTTCGGCCAGGGCACCTGGACGCTTTCGGATCGCCTGCGCGCCATCGTGGGCCTCAGGCTCACCCATGACGAGCTGTCGATCTATCACAGCCGCGTGGCCACGCCGAACACCACCGGCCTGCCCGGCATCCAGCCCAACTTCGATCAGGGCGTGTTCAACACCACTGGTTTCGGTGCCAACAACGGCAACTTCCTCGCCACCAATGGCGTGCCGTTCCGCGCCCGCACCGATGCCACCAACCTGTCGGGCAAGCTGGGCCTGCAATATGACTTCAGCGACGACGTGATGGCCTATGCGATGTACAATCGCGGCTACAAGGGCCCGGCGTTCAACACCTTCTTCAACCTGAACGCCACCGGCACCAACGCGCTGGAACCGGAAATCGCCGACACGGTGGAAGCCGGCCTGAAGAACACACTGTTCGGCGGCCGCCTGTCGCTGAACATCGCCGCCTTCTATGCCAAATATCGCAACTTCCAGGCCAACGTGCCCGATCTGGTGTCGGGCGTGCCGGTGACGCGCTTCACCAACGCCGGTGAAGTCTCCACCCGCGGCATCGAAGCCGATTTCATCTGGCGCCCGGTCAAGGATGTGAACCTGGTCGGCGGTGTTGCCTTCACCGATGCCCAGGTCGACAACTTCAAGCAGATCCCGGGCCAGCCCTTCGTGCCGTCGGGCACGCCGCTGGGCTTTGCGCCGCGCTGGAAGGCCTCGTTCGGCGGCGATTATCGCCATCGCACCGGCGGCGCCATCGATTTCACCCTGGCGGGCAATGTCTCGACCCAGTCGAGCCAGCTCAGCCTGTTCGATGCCAACGCCGCGCTGCGCAACCTCAGCTTCATCCGGCCCTACAGCCTGGTGGACCTGCAGGTCGGCCTGGTCGAGCGGGATGACAAGTTCAGCCTGACCTTCTTCGTGAAGAACCTGTTCGATCAGAGCTTCCCGGCCCAGATCACCAACTCGGGCCTGGGCGGCAACCAGCTGATCGGCCTGCGCTACATCATCCCGCGCGAAGCCGATCGTTACTTCGGCATCCAGGGCCGGGTGAACTTCTGATCGCAGCCGGGCGCGCGGATAGCGCTGCTATCCGCCGACTCCGGCAAGATCGGCCAGCGACCAAAAAGGGCGGCCCCAACAGGCCGCCCTTTTCGTGTGTCGTCTGACGGCGCGGCTTTGCCGCGACGCCCCTTGCTTCTTCCGCGCCGGTTCGGGCCCCTCCACCAGCCTGCGGCGGCGGAGGGGTGTCGCCGCCGGGCAGACGCCCTCAAGCCTCACCTGCCAGCGCTGCGCTCGATCCGGTCGATATCCTCGTCGCTCAGCCCGAAATGATGCCCCACCTCGTGCACCAGCACATGGGTCACCAGCGCCTCCAGGCTGTCCTCGCCATCGGCCCAGACATCCAGGATCGGCCGGCGATAGAGGAAGATCATGTCGGGCAGGGCGCCGGTGGGCACATCGCCCTTCATGCCGACATGGCGACCCCAGTAGAGGCCAAGAATGTCCCACTCGGTCTCCAGCTCCATCTCGGCCATCACCCGGGCATCGGGGAAATCCTCGACGCGCAGGATCACGTGGGCGAGATGGCGGCGGAACAGATCGGGCAGCCGCTCCACGGCGGCTTGTGCGAGGCGTTCGATATCGGCAAGGGTTGGCGCGAGATGCATGGCGCATAGATAGGAGCTCGCTGCCCGATGGTCGAGAAGCTGGACACCGCTGCCCGCGCCGCGCTCGCCGCCGACCTGCCGGACTGGACGCTGGACGGCGAGCAGCTGAAGCGCAGCCTCCGCTTCCGGGATTTCAGCGAGGCCTGGGGCTTCATGAACCGCGTCGCCCTGCTGGCCGAAGCGCAGGACCACCACCCGGAATGGTTCAACGTCTACAACCGGGTGGAGATCACGCTGACCACGCACGACGCCGGCGGGCTTTCGGCGCGCGATGTCAGGATGGCGAAGGCCATCGACGCGCTGTTGTAGAAAAAGGAAGGGCGGCGCCTCTCGGCACCGGCGCACAAAGGAAGGGCGGCCCCTTGCGGTGCCGGCGTATAAAGGAAGGGCGGCACCATGCGGAGCCGCCCCTGCCCTCTCAGGCTGATCGGATCAGCCTTTGGCCAAGCCGTTGATGCTCAGCCTTCAGCCTCGACGGTCGGGGCGCCGGGGCCGTTCTTCTTGATCGACTCGATGGCGTTCACGGCCGAGGACTTCGACGAATAGCCCTGGGTCGAGAACATCACCTCGCTGTTGTACATGAAGCGCACGCGAAACTCGCCGGCCTTGTCCTTGTAGATTTCGAACTTGTGGGCCATTGCGCCTCTCCTCCCCTTACCGACTCGGAAGCTATTACGTCATTTGGCCACCGTCAACCGGGGGTGAGCAGGCGGGGGCCATCATGCCTTGCGATCAGGCGGGCGGCAGCAGGCCATGGATCACGCAGGCCTGCGCGCTCAATGGGTAGAGCGGCGGCTGCAGCGTCACCTGCACGGCTTCGGCCTGTTTCTCCAGGCCGGGCGGTGGCGGCGCCGCCATCACCATCGGCGCCGGCGCATCGGCATAGCGCGCCATCTCGGACGGCGGGCTCACATCGGTGGGTGGCGCCATCCCGGCATAATGCGGCCAGCCGGCCAGCACCTGGGTTTCGCACACGCCGCCGCTGGGATCGATCAGCTTCACGGCGCCCAGCCGGCTGCCGGCCGCCGCCGTGGCCAGCCGGGCGCGCCGCGCCGCATCCTTCACCGCCGCTTCATACAGCCAGGTCTTGAGCTCGTTGGCCGGCTCCAGGCTGAACGACGGCGTGTCGATCGCCGAGGGCCGCGCCGCCACCGCCAGCCGGTAGGCGCGTTCCAGCACCTCGGTGTCCCGCACCTCGACCGCCAGCACCGCCGTCACCTCATAAGCCTCGATCATGTCGGCCCGGGCATTGTCCACCAGCGTGCCATCCTTCTGGCGAAACTGATCATAGAGCGGGCGGGTCGCAAGGCTGGTGGTCAGCCGCACGCGCTCGCGGCCCAGCGCGGCCAGCGCCGCATCCAGCTCGCGGGCCCTGGCGGTGGCGGCGGTGGTCGCCTCCGCAGCCGTCTTGCCCACCACCGAGAAGCGCGCCGCAAAGCGCGCCCGGTTGGCCGGCACCTCGGTGCGGACATGGCCCATCGAGGCGATCACCGGATCCTTCATCCACCAGGGCGCCGGGATATAGGGCTGGCCGATGGTGGCGGGCGGGGTTTGCGCGAGCGCGGGGGCGGCGACAAGCGCGGCGAAGAGGAGGGCGTGCTTCATGGGCCGCGACTGTGCTGCAGCATGGGTTGCGCAATGATGAACAGGCGCTGTCCTACACCGGTGTTGCCTGTCATGATGCTGCTGCGGGATGGCCCGCATGGAAGCGGATAGGCGGGTGCAATGCGCGCGTGAATCGGAAAAAGCGTCAAAATTTGGGGGGAAGGAAGGAAGGCGCGGCAAAGCCGCAATGCCTGCCCCGGACCTGATCCGGGGTGGGACGACACACGAAAAGGGCGGCTGGAGAGCCGCCCTTTCTGGTCGCCGGCCGATCTTGCCGGAGTCGGTGGATAGCGCATGGCACTATCCCCGCGCCCGGCTGCGATCAGCGCGGGCTCATCCGGATCGCCCCATCCAGGCGCACGTCCTCGCCGTTGAAGTAGCTGTTGCGGCACATCTCGACCGCGAGGCTGGCATATTCCTCCGGGTTGCCCAGCCGCTTCGGGAACGGCACCTGGGCGCCCAGCGCGTCCTTCACCGGCTGCGGTGCGCCTTGCAGCAGCGGGGTGTTGAAGATGCCGGGCAGGATGGTGTTGACGCGGATGCCCTCGCTGGAAAGATCGCGGGCAATCGGGAGGGTCATGCCGACCACGCCGCCCTTGGAGGCCGAATAGGCGGCCTGGCCGATCTGGCCATCCTCGGCGGCAACAGAGGCGGTGTTGACGATGGCGCCGCGCTCGCCGTCTTCCATCGGCGGCAGGGTCAGCATGCCGGCGGCCGACTTGGCGATGCAGCGGAAGGTGCCGACGAGGTTGATCTGGATGATGCGATCAAAGGCATCCAGCGGGAAATGCTTGATGCTGCCATCTTCCTTGGAACGGCTGGCGGTCTTGATCGCGTTGCCGGTGCCGGCACAGTTGATCAGGATGCGCTCCTGCCCGATGGCGGCGCGCGCCTTGGCGAAGCCGGCGTCCACGGACGCTTCATCGGTGACATTGACGTTGCAGAACACGCCGCCGATCTCGGCCGCCATGGCCTCGCCCTTCTCGGCATTCATGTCGAAGATGGCGACCTTGACGCCATGCTTGGCCAGCAGGCGCGCGGTCGCCGCCCCCAGGCCCGATGCGCCGCCGGTGACAACGGCCGAACAACCTTCAAGCTTCATGGTTTTCCTCCCTCGACATGCCGATGGCCGCTTATGGGCAGGCGACCGCGCCCTCGCAACCTTTCCAAAGCGTCAGCCCGGCCGGCCTTGCTGGCGCCGCAGCTGCGCCTCGCGCACCGCCAGATAGATGGTGGAGCCAAGGATGAGCGCACCGCCGGCCAACGTGAACGCATCATAGCGCTCGTCGAACAGGGTGATGCCGGCCGCTGTCACCAGCCCGAAACGCACGAAATCCAGCGGCAGGACGGCCGAGGCTTCGGACAGGGAAAAGGCCCGCGTCAGGGTGAGCTGCCCGATGGCGGCGGCCGCACCGATGGCAGCCAGCAGCGGCCACACGTCAGTCGGAGGCGCCTGCCAGACGAACAGGGCGACGACGAGGCTGGGGATGGTGGTGAGGATGAAGGTCCAGGCCGCCACGGCGCGGGCATCGTCCACCCCCACCAGGCTGCGCATGGCCACGATCGAATAGCCGGTGGTGATGGCCGAGATGATCGCGGCGATGATCCCCGGCGTGATCGGCACCGCGCCGGGCCGCAGCACCAGCAGCATGCCGAGGAACCCCACGGCCAGCGCCGCGATGCGCCGGGCCCGGATGCGTTCCCCCAGCATCAGCACGGCGCCCAGCGTGCCGAACAGCGGCGCCGTGTAGTTGATGGCCAGCACATCGGCCAGCGGCGCATTGGCCACGGCATAGAAAGTGCCCATGGTGGCAACGAAGCCCGACGTGGCGCGCCCCAGGTGCAGCCGCAGCTTCTCCCGCCGGATCAGGCCGGGATTGCCCAGCATCATCGGCAGCAGGAAGATCAGCCCGAGGAAATTGCGGAAGAAGACGATCTCGAAACTGTGCAGGTGGCGCGCGGCATAGCGGATCAGCACCCACATCGAGGCAAAGGCGATGCAGGAGATGATGAACCAGAAAGGACCAGAGCGGTTGAGGCGCTGCACGCCCCTGCGGTTACGCGCCTCGCGGCGGGCTGGAAAGCCTCAACCGTCGAGAAGGCGCGCCAGGGTGGCGACGTCACTGTCGATCTCGCGATCTTCGGCGCGCAGCTGCTCCACCTTCTTCACCGCGTGCATCACCGTGGTGTGATCGCGCTTGCCGAAGCGGCGGCCGATCTCGGGCAGCGAACGCGGTGTCATCTTCTTGGCCAGATACATGGCGATCTGGCGTGGACGGGCGACTTCGCGGGCGCGGCGTTCCGACAGGAGATCGGCGACCTTCAGGCCATAATAGTCGGCAACCTTGCGCTGGATCTCGTCGATGGTCAGCTTCTTTTCCTGGGCGCGCAGGATGTCGGCCAGAGTCTCGCGGGTGAAATCGAGGCTGATCGGCTTGCCCACCAGCAGCGCGAAGGCGGTCACCCGGTTGAGCGCACCTTCCAGTTCGCGCACGTTGGTGGTGATCTTGCGGGCCAGGAACTCGATCACGTCATCGGGCACTTGCACACGGTTGCCCAGCGTCGCTGCCTTGGCGTGCAGGATGTTGAGCCTGAGCTCATAATCGGCCGGGTTGATATCGGCCACCAGGCCCCAGACCATGCGCGACAGGATGCGATCCTGGATGCCTTCGAGATTTTGTGGGGAACGGTCGGCAGTGATCACCAGCCGCTTCCCGGCCCCGATGATCTCGTTCATCGTGTGGAAGAACTCTTCCTGGGTCGATTCCTTGCCGGCGATGAACTGGACATCGTCGATCATGAGGAGATCAACCGAGCGCAGCCGCTGCTTGAAGCTGATCGTATCCTTGGCGCGCATCGCCGCCAGGAACTCGACCATGAACTTCTCGGCCGACAGATAGGCCACGCGCGCCTCGGGGTGACGGGCCAGATAGGCATTGCCGATGGCGTGCATCAGGTGCGTCTTGCCCAGCCCGGTGGTGCCGTGCAGGAACAGCGGGTTGAACCCCGGCGCCCCGGGCTCGGCCATGGCCAGCGCCGCGTTGTAGGCCAGCTCGTTGGACTTGCCGACGATGAAATTCTCGAACGTGTAGCGCGCATCGACCGGCAGCGGCTGCACGACGGGCGCGCCCGGCGCAGGGCGGGCCGGCAGCGCTGCCGGCGCCACGGCGGCAGGCGCGGCAGCAACGGTGCCGGCGCTCACCAGCACGCGGCGCACGCCTGGGCGCTGGGCCGCCCAGTGCCGGCGCAGCAGATCGCCATAATGGCTGTTGACCCAATCTGCCGCGAAGGCCGAGGGCGCCGCCAGCCGGACGCTGTCGGCATCGCTGGCCACGAGGGTCAAGGCCGCCAGCCAGGCATCGAAGCTGTGATCGCCGGCATCCTGACGCAGCGCGGCGCGCACCCGCGCCCAATGATCGGAATCGCCAGGCAGAAGCGCCCCGGCGTGCGGGTCGGACTCGCGGGGAACAGGCACGAATTGTGTGGGAATGACAGATGCAAAAGCCGTCGACACGCACCCCGTCCTTCCGCCGCCCCCGGCGTTTGTTGGGCTTCGCCAGGCGGCGGAGCCAGTGACCCGTGATGATGCGGCCGACTCCCCCCATGAGCGGGCGCAGCTTCCCTCCCGCGCCCAAACCAAGGCCCAGCGAGCATCATCTTTGTGACGATTGAGCCCGTTTGACGTTCATCACGCCGGTCGGGCTGAACCGAGGGCCAGATAAGCAACCGCATGCCCTGCCCGCAAGCGCGCAAATTCGGTCCGCAGCCAAATAAAAAGATTGACAGCCCTTGCGCCGGCTTCCCTTCGACAGCCGTCCAAATCCTTGGAAAGACGCGGCGAATCGGCATGAGGGCAGCTATCACAGGATCGCCGCTGCAGGGCTAAATCCTTGGATTTTTGTGTCAAAGTGATGACGCTTTGATGAAGTGCGTGTCATCCGCCGCGGCTGGCCTGTGGCCAACAGGTGGCACCAAGCGCAAATGTAATTACATTGATGTTCTATATATGATCTCAGTACAGCGGCCGATCGCCCGGCGAATCGCGAATCACGCCATTTCGGCCGCATAACGCCCGGCGAATCACCGTTCTACAGGTGCCAGACAGCAAGAAGGGCGCGCCGGCCGGGCGCGCCCTCTTCTGCTCCTTCGCACCGGCGTTCGGAGCGCCAGGTCAGGCGCTGGCCAGCGCCTTCAGGCGGCTGCTCAGCCGGCTGATCTTGCGGGCCACGGTGTTCTTGTGCAGCACGCCCTTCGACACGCCGCGCATCATTTCCGGCTGGGCCGCCTTCAGCGCTTCGGCAGCGGCAGCGGCGTCGCCGGCGGCAAGGCTGGCTTCCACCTTCTTCACGAAGGTGCGGATACGGCTGACGCGGGCCTTGTTGACGGCGGCGCGGCGTTCGT
>ERZ1066122.1366-NODE-1366-length-19958-cov-8.919660_pt1 | contig 19958 bp, 19 predicted proteins | sample MGYA00382769_ERZ1066122 | MGnify/ENA primary metagenome ERZ1066122 (study PRJEB33369, sample SAMEA5778352) | biofilm metagenome | biome: Industrial cooling water; feature: Water cooling tower basin; material: Biofilm | place: United Arab Emirates | collected... | reverse complement strand
TACGCCGCTTGCTGAACCCGAAATTTCAGGTGCTCCAATCCCCATTGGTGCCCGCTTGACCACGCCCAGAAAAATCCGTCAAAAACGGATTCTCAATTAGCGGGTGTATATTACAACAATGATTTTTCAATAAACGGCAATCCCACAGCGGCAGTACACTATTACAACTATATGCGGGGCCGTATCACGACGGGGCAGTACCTGCGCTACGGCGGCGACGGCGTAAGCACCGCCACCGGCACCCAGCCCTACCCGTGGATGTTCGACGGCAACCCCGTAACCAACACCGGCTGGACGGAAGCCGGCGCAGGCAATGTGGCCGCCGACCGGCGCGGCCTCCTTTCGGCCGGGCCGTACTCGCTGCCGGTCGGTGGCTCCCGGCTGTTCGAGGTAGCTTACGTGTTCGCGCAGGGCGCGGGCGGGGGGCCTTCGCCACAGCTTGCCAGTGTGGGGGCGTTGCAGCAGGCGGCTTCGGAAGTGCTCACGCGGTATCAGAGCGGGGCATTGGGCACCCCGCGCGCACTGGCAGCTACCGGCGCCACGCTGGCCATAGCTCCCAACCCCGCCAGCGGTTCGGCAGTGGTATACACCTCGCTGCCCGCCGGCATCCGCACCGCCACCCTCAGTCTGCGCGACGGCCTCGGCCGCGTGGTGCGGACGCTGCCGGTCGACGCCGCCGCCCCCACGCCGCTCGACCTGCGCGGGCTGGCCGCCGGGTTGTACCACGCCACGCTTAGCGGGCCTGACGGCCGCGCACTGGCGGCGCAGCGGGTGGTGGTGAGGGAGTAGCGAACCTACTATGGCGTGTGAACACATACTATGCGGCCCCGGAGGGCCCCTCCGGGGCCGCATAGTATGTGTTCACACACCCTGGCAGCCCTGTTTTGCATGGGGCTGCTGTCGTCAACAGACCACTGACATAATCTACCCGTACAGCGTTATGCTTGGTCAAGCCTCTTGCCTTCATCGGCACTGTAACCACGTCTCAGGAGAAAGGCCCGCCTCGTGCGGGCCTTTTTCATTTCAGACGATTTCTCTTTACTTCTCCTCCCGCCCCACCAAATGCGCGTGGTCGCGCAGGACGGTGCCCAGAAACCACGGCGCGGGCTGCGTGATGGGGCCGGGAATGCCCGTCAGCTCCTGGACGCGGCGCACGGTTTGGTCGAGGAGGTGGCGGTCGTTGCGGCGCAGGCCCTCGGCCAGGATGCGGCGGATGAGGGTGGCGTCGTGGTCGGCGAGGGCGGCGGCCTGCGGGAACGTGACCTGATACATAGCCGCTTCCTCGGCGGTGCCGCCGAAGGTGCCGGCGCGCAGGCCCGCCTTGGCACCGAGCTTCACTACCACGGTGCCGGCCGTGAGATCGCCGAGGCGCTGACCGTTCGGCGTCACGAGCATCGTGAGCAGCCCGACGCCGCCGAACGGAAACAAGTCAACCGGCGTGAGCAGCCAGCGCAGCAGAAAATCGCCAACGCCCGGCGCGGTGCCGTTTTTTTTGACCACGCGCAGATCGCGCCCGTATTTGCCGAGGGTGCGGCCGTCGTACACGATTTCGGTGATGAGCGGGTAGAGCATCACCGGCAGGTACAGAAAAAACTGCCCGAACGGCCCGAAATGCAGGTTGAGCTGCGCCGACAGAAACAGGATGGACCCGCCGTAGGCGGCATACACGGCCCAGTCGATGAGGGTGGCGACGATACGGTCGCCGACGGACGCGATTTCGTACTCGACGATGACGTTTTGGGCGGTCTGGATGCGAACGGAAGGCATAGCTGGCAAGACTGGCTACGAAAGTAGGGCCGGGCGTACCTTGCCCACACAACGCCCCGTTCCGCCGTCTGCCGCCCTGCCTGCCTATGCGCGAAGCCGTTTTTCTTGCCCGCAACCGCGCCCGGTGGCAGCAGTACCACCAGGTGCCCGCCGCCTCGCCCGACGAACTGGCCGCCCGTTTCGTGGCCCTCACCGACGACCTGGCCTACGCCCGCACGTTCTACCCGGAGTCGCCCATCACGCGCGACCTCAACGATCTGGCCGGGCAGTTCCACCAGCGCCTCTACCGCACCCGCCGCGAGCGGGCCACGCGCTTCTGGCAGTTCTGGCGCACCGAGCTGCCGCTGGTGGTGGCGCGCAACCACGCCACGCTGGCCTTCGCGCTGGGGTTTTTCGGGTTTTGCGCGCTGCTGGGGGCGCTGTCGGCCGCCCTAGACGAGTCGTTCGTACGCCTGATTCTCGGCGACCACTACGTCAATATGACCCTCGAAAATATCCGGCGCGGCGACCCGATGGCCGTGTACAAAGGCGAGCGCGAGGCGCCGATGTTCCTGTACATCACCGTCAACAACGTGCAGGTGGCGCTGCGCTGCTTCGCGGCGGGCGCGCTGGCGGGCGTCGGCACGGCCCTGATGCTGTTTTACAATGCCGTGATGCTCGGCTCGTTTCAGTATTTCTTCTACCAGAAAGGTGTGCTCACGCAGTCGCTCCTCACGATCTGGATTCACGGTACGCTCGAAATCTCGGCTATCGTCATCGCGGGCGCGGCGGGCTTCGTGCTGGGGCGCGGGCTGCTGTTGCCGGGCACCTACCCGCGCGGCCTGAGCTTCCGCAGCAGCGCCCGCGAGGGGCTCAAGCTGGCCCTCGGCACGGTGCCGGTGCTGGTGGTGGCGGGGTTTCTGGAAGGATTCGTCACGCGCCACACCGAAATGCCGGTGTTTGCGAGCCTGCTGATCATTGGCGGGTCGCTGGCGTTCATTCTATGGTATTTTGTGGTGTATCCGCGACGGGTGGCGAGGAAGGTGGGGCTGAGTGATTGAGTAATTGAGTGATTGGGATTTAAGCTATTTCTCTGCAATGAATTTCCAAACCCTTTCCGATTTTCAGCAACCCCGCGATTTCGGCCAAAAAATCAGCGCTGTTTTCGATTTTCTCCGCGCGCACGGGCGGCTGCTCGGCCGGTGCCTGGTGCTGTATGCGTTGCCGGTGCCGCTGGTGGGCTTCATTGCGGCGGGGGTGGCGCAGCAGGCATTTTTTTCGACGTACCAGCCCGCCTCAGGGCTGGGCGCGATGGTCGCGCTCGGCTCGTCGCCGGGGGTACTGCTGTCCTACATTCCGCAGGTTCTGGGCTATACGCTTCTCACCCTCACGGTGTACGGCTACGTGCTGGCGCGCCTCGACACGCCCGCGACCGAGGCAGTGGAGCCGGCCCGGGTGGGCCTGTTCGTCCGAACGCATTTTTTACGGTCGCTCGGCGATTTCATTCTCCTCTTCATTCTGCTGGTAGTAGCCACGATGCTGCTGCTGATTCCGGGCATTTGGTTGAGTGTGCCGCTGTCGCTGTTTTTTTTCGTGCGATTATTCGAGGGGCAATCGTTCCGCGCCGCGGTATCGCGGAGTGTCAAGCTCACCGAAAGCAAGTGGTGGGCGACAGCGGGCCTGCTCATCGTGATGGCCTTCATTCGCAGCGTGTTGCCGTTGGTGGTCAACGCGGTGGGCGGCGTGGTGATGTACCTGCTGAGCACGGTGCTCAACATCGAAAACACAACGTGGCCGCTGCTGACGTACGGCTGGTACGCGGTCAATAATCTGCTGTCATTGGCGCTTTACACGCTGTTGCTGCTGGCGGTGGCGTTTCAGTATTTCCATCTGGTGGAAGTGAAGGAAGGGCGCGGCGCGTACTCGCTGCTCGAGCAGCTGGGGCGGCCGGCGACTGCCGCGCCCGCCGACACGCGCCGCTACCAAGCCGACGAAGAGGGCGAATACTGATGGAGATGTGGGGGGATGTTGGGAGATTGAGTGGATTTTGGGATTTTTAGATTGAGAACAACCGCTAGCACGGGGCTTCGGCCCCGTCGCGTTACCAACAACAGGAGCTCTGGCCCCAACTCCCGAAAAGCGCGGCCCGCTCACTGATGGCAGCTTCGTCAGAAATAAGCGGGTAGCCTCAAGTTACAAGCTGCAAGATAATGTCCTGAATTATAGATGTGTTCACAACAGTAAGAACCGTAAAACTTCTAGCCAACCGCTTAAATAGCTGTCAATGACCGGCTCTGTTCTCGCCTATATTTTTCGCGCCTTCCGCATCCGGCTGGCGCTGCTGCTTGTGTTGCTGACGGCAGGCGCCCCACTCGGCGCTACCCCGCCCGAGCGTGGCCCACGGGTGGCGGCACCGCCCACCACCGCCGAGGCCGACTCAACCCGCGCCGTCCGCCCGGCGACGGTGGCGGCACCCGTGCGGCGGCCCGATGCCGCGCGCCTCGCCGCCCTGCGCGCCCGCGCCGACCTGCGCTACCAGCCGCCCGGCTACCGGCCCCGACTCACGGCGTGGGAGCGGTTTTGGCGCTGGTTCTGGGACCGGATGGGCGACGTATTCGGCTCGTCGGCCGCCGGGCGCACGTACAAAGTGCTGTGGTACGTGTTTTTGGTGGGTACGCTGGCGTGGGTTATCCTCAACGTGCTCAACCTCGACGTGAGCGCCGTATTCGGCCGCGCGCCGCGCGCCGCCCCCGCCTACGACGTGGACGTGGCCGAATCGCCGTTCACCGACGATCTGGCCGACCGGCTCGCCGACGCCGAAGCGCGCGGCGACCTGCGCCTCGCCACCCGGCTGGGCTACCTGCTGGCGCTGCGCCGCCTCGCCGACCGCGACCTGATCCGGTGGCTGCCCGAAAAAACCAACACGCACTACCTGCACGAGCTGCCCGCCGGCCCCGCGCGCGACGCCTTCGCGGCGCTCACGCGCCAGTTCGAGTTGGCGTGGTACGGCGAGGTGGTGCCCACCGCCGCCGAGTACGCCGCCGCCCGCGAGACCCGCGCCGCGCTGGCCCGCGCAATCGGCGCACTCACCGGCAGCGCACCCGCCGCACCCGCCGTGCCCTCACCCTTCGCCGCCGCTGCCTGATGGATACCCGCTTTCGCCTTTATCTGCTGGGTCTGGTGGTGTTGCTGGGGCTGTACGCGGTGGCCGAATCGCAACGGCCAACGCCCGTCAACTGGCACCGCACCTACCAGAGCCGCGACCGCATCCCCTTCGGCACCTACGCGCTGGTGGAACTGCTGCCCGACGTCTTCGGCCCCGACGCCGACGTTACGGTGACGCGCGAGCCGGTGTACAACCGCCTGTGGCAGGCCGAGGAAGACCCCGTGTCGCGCGCCCTGACGATGGCCCACGATGTGCCGACGAATTACGTGTTCGTCAGTCCGGCCGTGGCGCTCGATTCGCTCGACCTTGAGGCGCTGCTCACCTACGCCACCGATGGCGGCCACGTCTTCATCGCCGCCGACGAGCTGCCCGCCAATCTGCTGCGCCGCCTGCACCTCGTGCAGCGCTCCTACGATGCCGTTTCGATAGCGGCAAAAGATTCGGTGCGGCTGCTGTTCGCCGGCGATTCCACGGGCCGCGCCTACCGCTTCGGGAGCCGCGACGTAAGCGCGCACCTGCGGCAGCAGGGCCCCGACTACGATTCCACCCTAACCACCCTCGCCGCCGACCCGGCCGGGCGGGCCGTGCTGGTGCGCGCCGCCACCGGCGCGGGCAGCGTCACGCTGTGCTCGGTGCCGGTGGCGTTTACCAACTATTTCGTGCTGCACACGCGGTCGGCCGATTTTGCGTGGCGCGCGCTCAGCGCGCTGCCGCGCGGAGCGGTGTGGTGGGACGAGTACCAGAAGCAGGGCCGCGACCACAACGAATCGCTGCTGCGCGTGGTGATGAAGCACCCGGCGCTGCGAGTGGCGTTTTGGCTGCTGCTCGGCGGGGGGCTGCTGTTGCTGCTGGTCAACGGCCGGCGGCGGCAACGCCCGATTCCGGTGGTGAAGCCGCTGCCCAACAACACGCTGCAATTCGTGCATACGGTGGCGGGCCTGTACCGGCAGGGCGACAACCACGCCGCCATCGCGCACCGCAAGATTGATCTGTTCCTCGACCACCTTCGCACCCGCTACCGCGCCCCTACCGACGATTTGGGCGCCGACTCGTTCCGCGAGCTGCTGGCACACAAGCTCGCCCTGCCCCGCGCCGACGTCGATGAGCTGCTGCGCCGCCTCGACGGCCTGCGCCAGTCGGGCTACGCCTCCGACGGCGAGCTGCTCTGGCTCAGTCGCACCCTCAGCGAGCTGCGAAAAAGATGACGCCGCCGCGCTCCGCTACCTTCAACCCGATACCCCGGTCTGATTTCCGCTAAAATGATGTTTCCCGACGCCGCCGCCGACCTCGCCCCCGCTTCCGAAGAAGCTCCCGGCACACCACCCCCTCACGACCTCAGCACCCCACCACCCCACGACCCCACCACCCCCGCCCCACCCCGCACCGACCTGTCGCGCCTGGCGGCCGGAGTCGAGCAGGTGCAGCGCGAGCTGGCGCGCGTCATCGTGGGGCAGCAGGACGTAATCGAGCTGCTGCTGGTGGCCGTGCTGGCCGATGGTCACGTGCTGCTCGAAGGCGTACCGGGCGTCGCCAAGACGCTCACAGCCAAGTCGCTGGCGCGAACGCTCGACGTGCCGTTCGGCCGCATCCAGTTCACGCCCGACCTGATGCCGGCCGACGTGCTCGGCACGTCGGTTTTCCGCCCGACGCAAGCGGATTTCATCTTCCGGCCGGGGCCGATTTTCGCCTCCGTCGTGCTCATCGACGAAATCAACCGCGCCCCCGCCAAGACACAGGCCGCCCTGTTCGAGGTGATGGAGGAGCGGCAAGTCACCTACGACGGCACCCGCCACCAGCTTCCGGCGCCGTTCGTGGTGCTCGCCACCCAAAACCCCATCGAGCAGGAAGGCACCTACCGCCTGCCCGAGGCCCAGCTCGACCGTTTCCTGTTCAAGGTGGCCGTCAGCTACCCGCCGCTTGCCGACGAGCTACGCATCCTCGAAGCCCACCACAACGGGCGCGTCGATGCCGCCGCCGTGGAACCGGTGCTGACCGCCACCGACGTGGCCGCCCTGCGCGAGCAAGTGCGCCACCAGCACGTAGAGCCGCGTTTGCTCGACTACATCGCGCGCCTCGTCACGGCCACGCGCGCCCACCGGGCGCTGTATCTGGGCGCCTCGCCGCGCGCGTCGCTGGCGTTGCTCAACGGCGCCAAAGCCCTCGCCGCCCTGCGCGGGCGCGATTTCGTGACGCCCGACGACATCCAGACCCTTGCGCCGGCCGTGTTGCGCCACCGCATCCAGCTCACTCCCGAAGCCGAACTGGAGGGCACCACCGCCGACGATGTGGTGAGGCAACTGTTGCAGAGCCAGGAGGTGCCGAGGTAAGCGCGGGGATGTGAGGATGTGGGGATGTGAGGATGTGAAAAGGCGCGTGTCGCGCGGGGCTCCGGCCCCGTGCGGGTTATTTGGGCCCTCTGGCCCCCGACGTAGCATCCGCCACAAAACCGCCACAAAACCGCGTTGCCGAGCACGGGGCGGGCGAGGACGCCCGCGAATAGCCCGCACGGGGCCGGAGCCCTGCGCGACATACAGCCTCCCCACCTCTTCACATCCCCACATCTTCACATCCTCCCATCCCCAAAATCCCTTCACCATCGCCATCCTTGCCGCTCTCCCTCCTCTCCTACTTCCCCTTCGACCCCACGCCCGACCAGGCGCGGCTCTTCGAGCTGCTGCGGGGCTTTTTGCTGGCCGACACGGCCGGCGACCGGCCCACGTTCCTGCTCACGGGCTACGCCGGTACGGGCAAGACGAGCGTCGTGAGCGCGCTGGTGCAGGCTCTGCCCGCGCTGGGGTATGACTGCGTGTTGCTCGCGCCCACCGGCCGGGCGGCGAAGGTGCTGGCGGGCTATGCGGCGCGGCCCGCGCACACCATTCACAAGCACATCTACCGCCAGAGCGGGCTGGGCGACGCGGGCGGCGGCCCCGCGTTTCAGCTTCTGCCCAACCGGGCCAGGCACACCGTGTACGTGGTGGACGAGGCATCGATGATTTCAGACGAAGCCGGTTTCGGCGAGCGCGGCTTGCTCGGCGACCTGCTGGCGTTCGTGTTCGGCGCCGGCGGTACGCGCCCCGACAATCGCCTGCTCCTCATCGGCGACCCCGCCCAGCTTCCGCCCGTCGGCCAGACGCGCTCGGCGGCGCTCGACCCCGACATTCTGCGCGGGCGCTTCCGATGCAGCCTCACCGAAACGACGCTGCGGCAAGTGATGCGGCAGGCCGAAGAATCAGGCATTCTGGCCAACGCCACCGCCCTGCGCGACGAGCTATCCATCGAGAAGCCGAACCCCAAGCTGCGGACGAAGGGCGCGCACGGCGTGTGGGCAATGAGCGGCGAGCGCCTCGAAGACGGCCTGCGCTACGCCTACGACAAGTTCGGCGTGGAAGGCACCACCGTCATCTGCCGCTCCAACAAGCAGGCGAACCTGTACAATCAGCTTATCCGGCGCGTTATTTTCGACGCCGAAGACGAGCTCCAGGGCGGCGATTATCTGATGATTGCGCGCAACAACTACCACTGGCTGCCCGCCGGACACGAGATGGGCTTTCTGGCCAATGGCGACTTTGCCGAAGTGCGCCGCGTTCGGCGTACCGAAGAGCTGCACGGCTTCCGGTTCGTGGATGTGCGCCTGCGTTTCATCGATTACCCTAACGCCCCGGAGCTGGACGTCAAGCTCCTGCTCGATTCGCTCCACGCCGAAGCGCCTTCCTTGCCCGCTGCCGACGCGCAACGCCTTTTCCAGGCCGTGCAGGCCGATTACGCCGACCTCAGCAGCAAGGCCAAGCGCCTCGAGGCGATGCGCGCCGACCCGTATTTCAATGCCTTGCAGGTCAAGTTTGCCTACGCCCTGACCTGCCATAAGGCGCAGGGCGGCCAGTGGGGGGCTGTGTTTCTCGACCACGGCTACCTGAAGCCCGAAGTCGGCTTCGATCAGGAGTTCATCCGCTGGCTCTACACCGCCCTTACGCGCGCCGAGCGGGAGCTGTATCTGCTCAATTTCAAGCCGGAGCTGTTGGCCGGCGACCAGGGTTGAAATCCGCGCCTTCGGTGGCTGAGCTTCAATGGCCGGGAAACCAACCGCCCGCGCGGGCGTTTCCTTTGCACTATGCGCCTGCTGACTTTCCTGACCGCTGCCTTCGCGGCACTCGCGGCCTGCTCCGGCTCGTCCACTTCCGAAGACCGCCTCCCCACCACTCCGCCGCGCTTGGCGCGCGGGCCGTGGCACGGCACCCTGACCATCAGCGGCGGGCGGCGCCTGCCCGTTGAGCTGCTGGTGCTGCCCGACTCGGCCGGGCGCCCGCGCGCGCGGCTGCTCAACGGCGGCGAGTCGTTCTTGCTGACCGATTTTCAGACGGTCGGCGCCGATTCGCTCCGCATCAATCTGCACGTCTTCGAAGCGGCGCTCGTGGGCAAAGCGGGGCGCCGGAGTTTCAAGGGCTACTGGCAGAAATTTGATTCGCCGACGCCCTACCGGGTGCCGTTCGTGCTGCGGCCGGGCCGCGCCGCCAAGCCGCTGGCCGAGCAGGCCATCGATTTCAGCGGGCGCTGGGCCGTGCGCTTCCGTGATGCGGCCGATTCGTCGGAATACCCCGCCGTCGGCGAGTTCAAGCAGCGCGGCAACACGGTTACGGGCACCTTCCTGACCGAAACCGGCGACTATCGCTACCTGCGCGGCACGGCCCGCAAAGACTCGCTCCGGCTCTACACCTTCGACGGTGCCCACGGCTACGTGTTTGAGGCCCAGCGCCAGGCCGACGGCTCGCTGCGCGGCGATTTCTGGGCCGGCCTCAACGGCCACGAAACCTGGACCGCCCGCCGCGACCCCGCCACCCGCCTCGCCGACGCCGACACGCTCACCGGAATGAAGCCCGGCCAGACGCGCCTCGATTTCCGGTTTCCGAGCATCTTCGCGGGCGGCTCCGTCGCCCCCACTGACCCCAAATACGCGGGCAAAGTAGTGGTGGTGCAGGTACTCGGCACGTGGTGCCCCAACTGTCTCGACGAATCGAATTTTCTGGCGCCGTGGTACCGCGCCAACCGGGCGCGCGGCGTCGAAATCATCGGCCTCGGCTTCGAGCGTACCCCTGACCAAGCCACCGCCGCCGCCCGCCTGCGCCGCCTCCGCGACCGCCTCGGCATCGACTACGACCTGGCCGTAGCGGGCGAGGCATCCAAAGACGCCGCGAGCCGCGCCCTGCCCCAGCTACGCGGCGTAGTGGCCTTCCCGACTACCCTCTTCCTCGGCCGCGACGGCACCGTGCGGAAGGTGCATACCGGCTTCAGCGGCCCCGGCACGGGCGCGCATTATGAAGCGTGGAAAAAGGAGTTTGAAGCGACGGTGAATGGGCTGCTGGCGGAATGAGTACTTTCTCGCAAAGGCCGCAAAGAGCGCAAAGCGGACACAATTCCTTTGCGCTTTTTGCGGCCTTTGCGAGAGAAAAACCTAAAACTTATTCCGCCACATCATACTCTCCACCGGCCGCACCGTGCGCTCGTTGTATTTGGCGGACGGCTTGCGGTTGTAGAGGTTGTCGATGCCGCCCTTCACCTCGAAATAAATAAGTTGCCCGATGGGCATTCCGGCATAGACGCGCACGGGTTTCGAGACGGAAATTTCGAGCGTCCACGTATTCGAGAAGCCCACATCGCCTTTGCCGGCGGTGGCGTGGATGTCGATGCCGAGGCGCCCGACCGAACTTTTGCCTTCCAGAAACGGCACGTGGGCGTGGGTTTCGGTGTACTCCTCGGTGACGCCGAGGTAGAGTTGACCGGGTTGCAGCACGTAGCCTTCCTCGGGTATCTCGAAGTGGTCGATTTCGTTGTGGCGGCGCGCGTCGAGCACGTCATCGCGGTACGTGGCCAGGTGGCGGCCCAGGTGGACGTCGTAGGAGTTGGTGCCGAGGCACCCGCCATCGAACGGCTCGATGACGATGGTGCCGGCCGCCATTTCGGCGCGGATTTGCTGGTCGGTGAGAATCACGGCACGAAGCTACGCCTGCTCCTCGCGGGGCGCGGCCTCGGCGTACGGCACGGCTTCCGGCTCGGCAGCACCGGCCACCGCGAACGCCTCGTTTTCGGGCGGCGCGGCCAGCGCGTCGGCCAGGCGCAATTCCAACTCGCGGATGCGGCTTTTCAGTTCGTCCACTTCGTCGGCGAGCAGCTCGAAGCGCAGCTCTACGGCGCGGTGGCGGGCTTCTTCGGCGAGGGTGGGCGGCAGGTTGTCGTCGGGCGCGAGGGGCGCGGCGGCCACGGCGGCCGGCGCGGCGGTCTGCATTTGCCCCCGCAGCGCGGGCACCACCACAAACAGCAGATACGCCACCCCCGCCGCCGCGCCGAGCGCCAATAGCAGCGTGAGGGTGCCGCGCCAGCCGCCCCCAGCCGCAGCGGGCGCGGCAGCCGGGGCCACTTCGTCGGGGGTTTGGGCAGCGGTCTGGTTGAGGTCGGCGACTTGCTCGTCGGCCACGGGCGCCTCTGCGGCCTCGGTGTCGTCGCTCACGTTGGCCCCGGCGAGGGTGTCGGGCTGGCGGGCCTCGCTGACTTCCTCACCGGACGCATCGTACTGCGTCACGGCCTGCTTGATGGTGCCTTCGAGCTTGCGAATCAGCGCCGCGCGGTCTTCGCGGCGGGCGGCTTTGGCGAGGAAGAACTCGAAATTGGCGTCGAGCAGAATGCCGCGCAAACCCTTCTCGAACGTGTCGAGGGTGGTGGCGCCGCTGCCGAAGCGGTTTTTATACTTTTCGGCTTCGTCGTTGTAGTTGAGAAAGAGCTTCTCGAAGGCCGCGTCGCCGTTGAAATCCTTGAATTCGCGCCGCTCGGTGCGCGTCTGCAAGCCCACCGGAAATTTTTTGCGCGCAAACCGCGCGTCGTACACGCCTTCCATCGTCTGGAAGTTGAGTTTATCGACAGTGCGGTCGAAGAGGGCTTTGTTGGCGGCGGGGTCGGCGGCGAAGCCGCGCCCGGCAACCGTCAGCAGCAGGAGCAGCAGAGCAAGAAAGCGCTTCACGGCGAAGGGGACACGGGGAGGTGAACCGTTCCACAAAGTAACGTTCCACGGCCGAGAGTTCGGCGCCGCGCCTCCTTCATCCCAGCCCCGCCTCGGCCAGCAGGGCGTCCAGCTCGCCCTCGGCCAGATTCTCGCGGTCGGCTTTGTCGAAGATGGTCAGCAGATAAACGGTCTGCCCTATCACCTTCACGCACGTCACGACGCGGGCGCCGCCGCTCTTGCCCTTGTTTTTACTGGCGATGGCAAGACGAATTTTGTAGCAGTCGCGGCCCAAACGGGTGCCTTGTTGCGGCGTAACCCGAAGTATCTCGATCAAATCCAGTAAATCCCGGGAGAATGAAGCGTATTTTTTGTTGAGTCGCTTCGCCTGACGCCCAAAATCGGGCCCCTCAAGCAGAGTAAACCTCTTCACTAGGATGAAGCGCTTTCGCCCCAGTAGGCTTTGTGTTCTTCGTCGAGTTCGCGCATCAACTCCTCAATGGGGCGAAGCTCAATCTCCCCCCGCTGATGCCGCTCCACATCCACGAGCGCCTGCTTAAGGTCGTCCACCCATTCCTGTTGCTCAGGTGTAAGCGGCTTTTTCAGCACATAGGGCGCCGCTTTCGGCCGGGCGACAGGCGTAGCCGCGCGCTTTTCTTCTTCTTTTACTTTCTCCAGTCGAACGCCCGGCAGATTCCGCAGCAGTTTGCGGATGAAGGCGACTTCGGTATCGGCGACGGTCAGCAGAAATTGGCTCATATGCTCAAAGATGCAGACGAACGCGAAAAGGTTTCTTGTTACTTGTTGCTCGTTTAAAGTTGTGAAGCAACCAGAAACCAGAAACAAACAACCAGAAACCAGAAACCAGAAACAAGCAACCAGAAACCAGAAACTAGAAACCAGCATCCCCCCCGTGCGCCTCCATCAGCGCCGCCTTATTCGCGGCCAGATACCGATCCACCAGTTCATCCGTCAGCGCCACGCTCACGAACAGCGATTCGTATTGCGACGGCGCCAGATATACGCCGCGCTTCAGCATCCCCTGAAAATAGCGCGCGAACAGCGCCAAATCGCTCTTCTTGGCTGATTCGAAATCGAACACCCGTTCGGTGGTGAAGAAAATCGAGAACATCGACCCCACCTGGTTGATGGTGTAGGCGGGCAAGCCCAGCTCCGCCAGATTCTGCTTCATCCCGGTCGTCATCCGGTCGGTGAGGCGGCTCAGCTCGACGTACACGGCCGGGTGGTCGTGGAGGTAGCGCAGCATCGCCAGCCCGGCGGCCGTGGCGATGGGGTTGCCCGAGAGGGTGCCCGCCTGATACACCTTCCCGGCGGGCGCGATGCAGTCCATAATCTCCTTCCGCCCACCGTACGCGCCCACCGGCAGCCCGCCGCCGATGATTTTGCCGAGCGTCGTGAGGTCGGGCAGCACCCGAATCAGCTCCTGCACCCCGCCCGGCGCCAGCCGGAAGCCGGTCATCACCTCATCGAAAATCAGCACCGCGCCGTGCTTCGTACACAGCTCGCGCAGCCCCGCCAGAAAACCGGGGTCGGGCGTGACGAGGCCCATATTGCCCGCCACCGGCTCGACGATGACGGCCGCCACCTGCCCTGGCAGCGCATCGAACAACCGCTCCACGGCCGCCACGTCGTTGTACGGCGCCGTGAGCGTATCGAGGGCCGTGCCGCGCGTGACGCCCGGCGAGTCCGGCTCGCCCAGCGTGGCCGCCCCCGACCCGGCCGCAATCAGAAACGAATCGCCGTGGCCGTGGTAGCAGCCCTCGAACTTGATGATTTTGTCGCGCCCCGTATAGCCGCGCGCCGCCCGGATGGCGCTCATACACGCCTCCGTGCCCGAGTTGACGAGCCGCACTTTCTCGACGCTCGGCACCATCGCGCAAATCAATTCGGCGATCTCGATCTCGCGCCGCGTCGGCGCCCCGAACGACAACGACGCCGGCAGCGCCGCCCGCACGGCCGTCTCGACCACTTCCGGCGCGTGTCCCAGAATCATCGGCCCCCACGAGTTGATGAGGTCGAGGTATTCGTTGCCATCGACGTCGCGCAGAAACGCGCCGCGCGCCGATTCCATAAACACCGGCTGCCCCCCCACCGCCCGAAACGCCCGCACCGGCGAGTTGACGCCGCCGGGAATGGACTGTTGGGCGCGGGAGAAGAGGGTGTGGGAGGTGGGGTTGGTCATTGAAGAATGGTTGATTGTTCAAGCATAGCAACCCGTCGGCTGCTTAGCAAAGGTCTGCATCCTGCCTCGCTCCTTTTGCGGAATTGCATCGATAACAGAGCGGCTGAATATTGCTGATAGCATCTGAGCCACCGCCACTAAGCGGCACTAGGTGATCTTTTGTCCATACGTAGCGATATTGTCGGTCAGGCCGTGGCGGAATCTGCTCCCACATACACCGGCAGCGCGGGCAGGCCGAGCAGGTAGCCAGTTTGGCCAACCATTCAGTTCGTGTATGGTGTCCATTGCTTCGTCGTTTTCGTTCGGTATAAACTAGAGCGAATTCAGGGTCAGTGGACGGCGTAGAGACGCATCCTTGCGTCTGCGCTGCCCGGCGCCGCTGCGTGGTTTAACCGCCGCAGACGCTTACCCGCCGCAGACGCAACGATGCGTCTCTACCATACCGTAAATAGACCCGAAAACCGCTGTAGTGCTCGTTTACGTCGGCAAGCGCGACAGTAGCGTTTGACTTCACCACTACTCACCAAAGTCCATTGACCCCAATCTACACTTTGGCATTTTGTGCAGACCGGTTGCATCGCAATATTTTATGTATTGACTGATGGTTTGCAAAAATGCCGTATCTGGCGCGAGTGTTCGGCCGCAGGCCGGGCACTCGTGCCTACCGATGCAGCGAGCCTCCAGATTCGCCCACGCTAGCGGGCCGTAAAATGCACTACGTGGGGAGTCTGGCGACTCCCGGCATAGGCTAGTCACGAGTGCCTGGCCTGCGGCCGAACACTCGCGCCAGACGCGCCTTACCTCGCACTTCGCACCTTGCACTTCGAACCTCCCCACCTCGCACCTACTTCACCACCTCCACCCCCCGCCCCACAATCCTGAGCACCGTCATCCCCTGATTATCCCGCGCCCCGCCGGGGTAGCCAAGCGCCGGCGACAGCGGCCCCGGCTGCAAGCCGCGCCGGGCCAGATTGGCGCCGAAGCTCGCGCCGCCGCGCCGCGCCAGCGGCGCCATCGTGAAGAGCAGCTCGAAGCCGGCGCGGGCGTAGTCGCTCGGCGGTACGCCGTAGCGCGCCTGCCACGCCCGCCGAAACTGCCGGTTGGCGGGGGCGGGGGCGTCGCGGTAGGTCGGCGCCAGAAAGTAAAACTCGCGGTCGTTGAACTGCTCGATTTGCAGCTCCGCCATTTCGAGCCACGCCACGGGCGCCAGCACCGGCAGGCGGCGGTTGTCGCGCTGGAGGCGGCCCGTCACCTGCACGGCGGCGTTTTTTTCGTCCGATACCACCACCAGCGCGCCGGTCTCCAGCGAGTCGAGCGGCAGGGCGTTGACCTTGTCGGTCATCCGCGTACGGTACGTTTGCGACGACACCCGCTCTTCGGCCGTGATGCGCCCACCCAGCCGCTCGAACTCCTTGCGGAAGGCGGCGGCGAACGTGGTATCGTCGCGGGTGTCTTCCACGAGCAGCACGGCCGTTTTCGGCTCGAACCGCCCGTAGGCCAGCGCCGCCGCCGTGCGCGCCTGCGTCTGTAGGCTCGGCCGGAAGAGGTACAGCGCCGGACTGGCCTCGAGCAGCGAGGCATCCTCCGACAGCGGATTGACGATGGGCGTCTGGCGCGCGGCCGTGGCGGCGGCCACCAACCGACTCGGCGCCTTGTACACCGGCCCCACGATGAGGTCCACGCCGCTGAGGTCGGGCTTGGCCAGCAGGGCGCGCGTGGCCACGGTGTCGTTGCCGAGGTCGTAGGCGCGCACGTCCACGGGTGTGCCGAGGGCGCGGAGCGAGTCGGCGGCGAGGCGCAGCCCGGCGTACAGCTCCTGCCCGAACTGGGCGCGGCGTGGGTCGGCGTCGTCGAGCCCGAGGGGCAGCAGCGCGGCCACCCGCACGGGGGCGTTGGTGGTGTTTTCGGTGGTTTTGGCGCCGTAGCCGAGGCGCGTAATCATCTCGGCCGTCTCGGCGGGCAGCGCGCCGTCGGGCATTTCTTTCAGAATGGTAAAGGCGCGCTCGCGCTCGCCGAGGGCTTCGGCGAGCATTGCCTGCAGCAAAATCACGTCGGGGATGCCCTCCCAGTTCGGCTGCCGCTGCCGGAGCGTACGGAGCACCGGCTCGGCCTCTTTGGCGCGCGAGTCGCGCATCGCAGCCACGGCCCAGAGGTAGGTAGCAGCGTTGGTTTCCGGCCCCGGCTTGGGCGTGTTCGTGATGATGAGCGTCTGCAGCTCCGTGAGCGCAAAGCGGTACTTACCGGCCGTCATCAGGTTTTTGGCCCGCTCGTAACGCGAGTTGACCGTGCCGAGCGCCACTTTGGTAGCGCCCGGCAGCACCCCCACCGCCGATGGCTGCTGGGCCAGGGCGGAAATACTGAGCAGTATGCCGAATGGGAGGAGAACAGCCTTCATTGGGGAGTGGTGGGTGGTGGAGTGGTGGAGAGGAAAATGTGGCTGTCACTAATCAAAAAAGCTCCCCTCCCCGGATGGAGAGGGGTTGGGGGTGGGGCGACCACGGCGGCTGAGCAACGTGGCTGAGCAAGGTAACACCGAGTATCACTCGGTGACGGCGGTTGAGCAATGTGGTTAGGCAGCACTCAACCGCATTGCCCAACCGCCGTCGCCGAGTGAACCTCGGCGCTACATCTTCTAACCGCCGTGGTGCCCCACCCCAGCCCCATTTCTAGGGCCCCTACCCCAATCCCCAGCCGGGGAGGGGAGTTTTTGAGTTAGCGGCAGCCACATTGTCCTCCCTCCCTACTCCCACTCAATCGTAGCCGGTGGTTTCGACGAAATATCGTACACGACGCGGTTCACGCCCTTCACCTGGTTGATGATGGCGTTGCTCACGTCGGCCAGGAAGGTGTAGGGCAGGTGCGCCCAGTCGGCCGTCATTCCGTCCACGCTCGTCACGGCGCGCAGGGCTACTACGCGCTCGTAGGTGCGCTCGTCGCCCATCACGCCCACGGTTTGCACGGGCAGCAGCACGGCGCCGGCTTGCCACACCTGTTGGTAGAGGTCGTGGCGGCGCAGGTGGTCGATGAAGATGCGGTCGGCCTGTTGCAGAATCGCCACTTTTTCGGGCGTCACCTCGCCCAAAATGCGGATGCCGAGGCCGGGGCCGGGGAACGGGTGGCGGTGCAGAATCAGCGGCGGCAAGCCCAGCTCGGCGCCTACGCGGCGCACTTCGTCCTTGAACAAGGCCCGCAGCGGCTCCACTATTTTGAGATGCATCCGCTCGGGCAGCCCGCCCACGTTGTGGTGGCTCTTGATGGTGACGCTCGGCCCGTTGACCGACACCGACTCGATGACGTCAGGGTAAATCGTGCCCTGTGCGAGCCATTTGGCGTCGGCGCCCACCTTGTGCGCCTCCCGGTCGAAGACCTCGATGAACGTGCGCCCGATGGCCTTGCGCTTGGCTTCCGGGTCGGTGAGGCCGGTAAGCGCCCCGTAGAACTCGGCGCGCGCATCGACGCCCGTCACGTTCAGCCCCACATCCTGGTACGAGTGCAGCACCCCGCCGAACTCGTCGTGCCGCAGCAGGCCGTTATCGACGAAGATGCACCGCAGCCGCGCGCCGATGGCGCGGTGCAGCAGCAGCGCCGCCACGCTCGAATCGACGCCGCCGCTCAGGCCCAGCAGCACCGTATCGGCGCCGATTTTCGCGCGCAGTTCGTCTACGGTTTGGGTCACGAAGTGGGCGGGCGTCCAGTCGGGCGCGCAGCCGCAGATGGTGTACACGAAGTTGGCCAGCAGCGTCTTACCATCTTCGGAGTGCGTGACTTCCGGGTGAAACTGAATGCCCCACGTCGCTTGCCCGTCCACGCGGTACGCCGCCACGGCCACCGCCTCGGTGCCCGCGATGGGCCGAAACCCCTCCGGCGCGCGCGTGATGGTGTCGCCGTGCGACATCCACACCACCGAGCCGGGGCTGATGCCGTCGAGCAGCGGGTCCGCCGCGTCCACCGTGTCGAGGCGCGCGCGGCCGTACTCGCGCGTCAGGGCGGGCGCCACCTCGCCGCCGTGCTCGTGGGCCAGCAGTTGCGCGCCGTAGCACACGCCGAGCACCGGCAGGCGCCCGAGCAGGGCGCTCAGGTCGGGGCGGGGTGCATCCGGCTGCCGCACCGAGCACGGCGAGCCGCTCAGAATCACGCCGCGCACGTTCGGCCCGAGGGTCGGAATCTTGTCGAAGGGATGAATCTCGCAATACACGTTCAGCTCGCGGACGCGCCGCGCGATGAGCTGGGTGTACTGGGAGCCAAAATCGAGGATGAGGAGCTGGTCGGCCATCGTGGGGCAAAGGTAGGCCGGGCTGCTTCGGGCTGCCCTAGCTGCTTCGGTACAACTCGCGGCCGTGGCGGATGATGTGTTCGCGCAGCTCAGGGCTTTTGATGTCGGCGAACACGAGTACGTCGAAATAGTACGGAATCGGGAGTGCTTCATTGAGTCGTCCGCTGACCGTAAGCGCCAACTCCCACCCGACGGCCTCGCCGAACAAACATATATCTACGTCGGAGCCAGGACGGTACGTACCCATTGCCCTTGAACCAAACACGACGGCGCGCTCAATGGCGGGGTAGCGCGACAGCTCTCCAAGAAGCGTCTCGTAGGTAAACGGCGGCAAGCCAAACAGCCGAGGGGTAGCAACAGCCGAGTTCATTGGGTAGCCAGTTCCAGCAACTTACCGTGTACCTGCCGGATAGCCGGAAAATAGTGCTGCCGAATGAGCGAGTCGGCTTGTTCGGCGCGCACCTCGTCGTACGTATGCGCCAACAGGTTACGCTTCTCGAGCATATCGAGCCACGCTTCCCCATCATCTATCAATTCATACCGCACACTTTCCTTGATCACGTCGCGCGGAAAAGCTGCTTTGACGGCTTGTTCAGCCAGATAATCTTTCAGCGTTTTCCAGCCCAACTCAAAGGTGAATTCGAAAGCCTGCACGATTCCCATTCGCTCAAACTCCGAAGGTGCTTCCACGGCCAACGCGCGGCTTAGTACACGATACGCCCGGTCGAAATTCTGCAACCGTTGCAGCCACCGCCGCGCTGCCGCACCTGCTGAAAAATATGCGTTACCCACTGAATGTGTGTTGTTGAAGACGGCCCGAAAGTACGACTATGGCCTAAACTCCTCAGCCACCGTACAGGCACCTATGATTGCTCTCGTCCGCACGTTTACCTACACATTCTTCGTTTCTGGTCTGCTCGCCGCCTGCACGTCCTGCACCACCGAGCGCGACCCCGCCGCCCTCGGCGCCGACGCCGCCCGCGCCTTCCACCGCCACAACCAGCGCGCCGACCTCACGCCCTTCGACGGCATCACGGTGCGCGTCACGCGGCCCGTGCTCGAGCGCGATACCCGCGTGTTGGGCCACGTGTACAGCATCAGCTTCTGCAAGGAAGTGGTCGATGTGCGCGGCTACCGCGCCACCGCCGACCTCGAGTTCTCGTACTCCGACTGGCCCCCGATGCAGCACACGCTCGCGCGCCGCGCCCGCCACGATTCGGTCGGCCGCCAGCGCCTCGCCGAGCTGTTCAACGTCCGGCCGGCCGAGGCGCGCGCCACGTTCGCCGCGTTCGCCGCCGAAACCGTCCGGCAGTTTCGGCAGCTCGCCCCGCCCGGCGCCCCCGCCGAGGTGCGCGCCATCCGCGCCTGTGTCTCCGACGAAGGCCACCCCACCATCGTCGAGCTGACCAACGGCATCGAGCTGATTCACCTCCCGCCCGACACCGAAAACAGCCTCCACTGGACGAAAGCGCGCCGCACCTTCGAGCGCCTCGGCCCGAACTGGTATTGGCGCCGCCCGCGCCCCACCGAACTCACAGCCGACAATCCCGCCGGGATGTAAGTGCAGCTCCGAGGTCCACTCGGC
>ERZ1066122.1361-NODE-1361-length-20064-cov-6.558699_pt1 | contig 20064 bp, 14 predicted proteins | sample MGYA00382769_ERZ1066122 | MGnify/ENA primary metagenome ERZ1066122 (study PRJEB33369, sample SAMEA5778352) | biofilm metagenome | biome: Industrial cooling water; feature: Water cooling tower basin; material: Biofilm | place: United Arab Emirates | collected... | reverse complement strand
GCACTATGTTGACATCGTAGGGGTCGCAAGTTCAATCCTTGCTACGCCCACCATCAAAGACCCCGCCCTCGCATTTGCCGGGCGGGGTTTTTCGTAACTGGCGGCGATCACGGCACAACCAGCATGAACAGGAAGATGCCGAACAGCATCAGGTGCAGCGCGCCCTGCATGATGGTCGTTCGACCAGTGGACAGCGACAAGGTTGCGACCAGCAGCATCAATGCGAGCAGCACTTCATTGGTGCCGTTGATGCCCAGAACCAGTTGCCAGTCCGACCAGATCGCAATGGCTGCGACCACCGGGATCGTCAGCCCGATCGTCGCCATCGCCGAGCCCAGTGCCAGGTTCATGCTGGTCTGAAGCCGATTGGCCCGTGCTGCACGAATGGCTGCCAAACCTTCAGGCAGCAGGACGATGCCGGCAATGATGACCCCGACGAGTGCCTTGGGCGCGCCCGCCCCGGTCACCGCTGCCTCCACCGTCGGCGCGAGCGCTTTGGCCAGGAATACCACGCTGAACAGACTGACGATCAGCAGTGCCGCACTGGCCAGAGCCATTCCGTTGGTCGGCAATGGTGCCACTGCGTCACGGGGCAGCGGCGCAGTATCGCTTGGCAGGAAGTACTCGCGGTGACGGACTGTCTGGACCAGCACGAACGTCGCATAAAGCACCAGCGAAACGACCCCGACAAAGGCCAGCTGGGCCGTGGCATAAAACGGGCCTGCCACCGAGGTTACGTGGTTGGGCAGGATCAGCGTGATGACCGAAAGCGCCGCAAGCGTGGCCAGCGCAGCGCTGACGCCGGACTGGCGGTACCGTTGTTCCCCATGCCGGATGCCACCCAGCAGAAGGCAGGCGCCGGTCACGCCGCCCAGGATGATCATGATCGCAGCCATCACCGTGTCGCGCGCCAGGGCCATTCCGCCTTCCGGGTTGGCCTGCATGACCGATACGATCAGCCCCACCTCGATCACCGTGACCGCAATCGCGAACAGGAATGTGCCGAACGGCTCCCCCACGCGGTGCGCGATCACTTCGGCATGGTGCACCGCCGCCAATACGCTGACGGCAACTGCAATCGCGATCAGGCCCGTCGGCACCGCAATGCCCATCGCCACCAGCGCAAGCGTCAAGGCCCCCCCGAATGGCGTCAGGGTGCGAAGTGTGACAAAGCGCGGCATGCCCGATAGGTGGAGGCATGGCGCCGCTTGCGCAATGGCAATAACGCAACTGGCCGGGAGCAAGTGGCGCAAAACCCGGCGCGGTCTTCGTCAGAACGAGTACTTCGCCGACATCTGCACCTTTTGCAGGTTGCCCGAGCGGCCGTCTTCCAGCGTGCGTTCAACGTACATGTACTCGATCCCGAGATCGAGCGGCTTGACCGGCGACCAGATCAGGTTGGCGAGCGCATTCCAGCTTTCATCAGTCACCGCGCCGGTGGTCAGCGCCACAGGATTGTCGGCCTTGAAATAGGACCCGGCGAGCGTGGTGCGCAGGTTGCTGCTCCAGAAGTGGCGATAGGCGGCAAAACCCGAATAGGTCGTGATCGGGTCGAGATCGCCGGTCAGGTCCAGCGCCGCATCGTTGACGATATTGATGCCGATGTAACGGCCAAGCCCCTGCCCTGCGGTCGCCATCAGCCGCAGATCATCCTTCGGCCCGATGGCGAGCTTGCCCGAGAGGCTGACCCCGTAGCCGAGCGCGCTCTGCTTGCCGGTGCCGAAATCGTCGCTGCTGACGCGCAGGTTGCGCAGGATTCCCGCCGCGCTGAACGAGCCCCACTTGCCCGACAGGTTATAGCGCGCGACCATATCCGGCATGGTATCGTCCCCGGCCACGACCCGCCCGCCGGTGCGCGTGGTGACGGTGGTTTCCGACTGCTCCAGCGCCAGTTGCAGCCCGCCCTTGGTGTAGCGGACCATCGGCTGGCGCACGAACACCGTTCCCGGGGTCGTGCCGATGAAGTCCAGGCTGTCGGGCAGCGCGCCAACATCCTGAAAGGTCGTCCATGCCTGCCCGAACAGCCAGTTGTCGTACGTTATGAACGCCTGCCGCATCCGGGGGACGTAACTGTTCGACACCCGTTCATCCCCGCCGTCGGTGACCATGAAGTCAAGCTCGATATGCGAATTGAGCGTGTGTTCCGCCCCGACATCGGTCGCGGTCTTGAGGATGAAACGCGATTGACGGGCGCTGAAATCCTGGTCCCACCCGGACGAGGTGCCGCCGACCGGGATCGCGCCGGGAATCACGAAGTCGCGGGTAAAGGCGCTGGTCGGCAATTGCCCGCCACTGGTACGCTGGGCGATCGCGTCCATCTTGACGTACCCGGCGTAAGCCACCGTGGTGTTGCCGACCCGGAAGCCCTTGTCTTCCTGCTTCTGCGGCTTGGCAATCTGCGCGGCCAGTTCGTCTTGCCGGGTCTGCATCGACCGCGTCTCCGCCAGCGCCTGCTGTGTGGCAGCGATGGTCGCTGCCTGCTGCTCGGTGATCTGGCCCTGTTGCGCGTCGAGCCGGGTCACGAGCCCTTCGACCAGCCGCTCCAGCCGGGCCAGGCGGTCCTCGATACTGCCATCCTGCGCCGCCGCGGGTGCCGCGGACAGGTACGTTGCCGCCAGCAGCAAGGCACGGGTAAAACTGTGCGAACCGCCAATTGTCATCCGGATTCTCCCCATCCACGATGGCGGGAATTGTGCACCCGAGCTGCGGCTGCGCCCATCTAGCCGATGGTCTTACGACCTTTGTCTGAAGGCGTTATGGGTGGGAAAAGCGCTACAACCGGCGCGAAAGGGAGACCTGCCAGATGAGCGATTTCGTCCGCCGCCCAGCCACCGACCGTGCCACCGGCTGCACCGCCGAGCAGTATCGGGAGCTATACCAGCGTTCGCTCGACGATCCGGATGGCTTCTGGCTGGAACAGGCGCGGCGACTCGACTGGAGCAAGGTACCGAGCAAGGGTGGCGAGTGGTCGTACGATCCGGTCGCAATCGCCTGGTTTGCCGATGGCGAACTCAACCTGTGCCACAATGCAGTCGACCGGCATCTGGCCGAACGCGGCGATATGACCGCGCTGATCTTCGAGCCTGACGATCCGGCAACACCCGGCCGCACGCTGACCTATCGCCAGCTCCACGGTGAGGTGGTCCGCATGGCCAATGCGCTCAAGGCCCTGGGCGTCAACAAGGGCGACCGGGTCACCATCTACATGCCGATGGTGATCGAAGGGGTGACCGCGATGCTTGCCTGCGCTCGTCTCGGCGCGATCCATTCAGTCGTGTTCGGCGGGTTCTCGCCAGAAGCGCTGGCGGGCCGGATCGAGGACTGCGGCAGCCGCTTTGTCGTCACCGCTGACGGAGGCCTGCGTGGCGGCAAGCGCGTGCCGCTGAAAGCCAATGTCGACGCGGCGCTGGCCGAGCCCGACCATGACACGCCGATCGATGGGATGCTGGTCGTCCGCCACACCGGCGCGGATGTCGCGATGGAGGCCGGCCGCGACCACTGGTTCCACGATCTCGCCAGCGATGCCGATTGCCCGTGCGAGCCAATGAACGCGGAAGACCCGCTGTTCATTCTCTACACCAGCGGCTCGACCGGCAAGCCCAAGGGCGTGCTCCACACCACCGGCGGCTATGGCGTATGGACTGCCACAACCTTTGCCTACATCTTCGATTACCAGCCGGGCGAGGTGTTCTGGTGCACCGCCGATATCGGCTGGGTCACCGGGCACAGCTACATCGTCTACGGCCCGCTGATGAACGGGGCCACGGCGGTCGTGTTCGAAGGGGTGCCCAACTACCCCGACCACGGCCGGTTCTGGGACGTGGTTGACAAGCACAAGGTCAACATCCTCTACACCGCGCCGACCGCGATCCGCGCGCTGATGCGCGAGGGCGACCACTTCGTGACCAGCCGCAGCCGCCGGTCGATCCGCCTGCTCGGCACCGTGGGTGAGCCGATCAACCCTGAAGCGTGGAAGTGGTATTTCGATGTTGTCGGCGAAAGGCGCTGCCCGATTATCGACACCTGGTGGCAAACCGAGACCGGCGGCACCATGATCACCACCCTGCCCGGCGGGCACGACATGAAGCCGGGGAGCGCGGGCCTGCCGTTTTTCGGCATTCGCCCGCAGCTGGTCGATGGCGAAGGCGCGGTGCTTGAAGGGGCGACAGATGGCAACCTCTGCATCACGCACAGCTGGCCCGGCCAGGCGCGCACGGTCTATGGCGACCACGAACGGTTCGCCCAGACCTACTTCAGCACCTACAAGGGCAAATACTTCACCGGCGACGGGTGCCGCCGCGATGCCGACGGATATTACTGGATCACCGGCCGCGTTGATGATGTTATCAACGTCTCCGGCCACCGCATGGGCACGGCCGAGGTCGAAAGCGCGCTGGTGTCGCACCCGCTCGTCGCAGAGGCAGCGGTGGTCGGCTACCCGCACGACATCAAGGGTCAGGGGATCTACTGCTACGTCACGCTCAACGCGGGCGAGGACGGCTCCGACCCGCTGCTGGGCGAGCTCAAACAGCATGTGCGCAAGGAAATTGGTCCGATCGCGACACCGGACCATATCCAGTTCACCGATGGCCTGCCCAAGCCCCGCAGCGGCAAGATCATGCGCCGGATCCTGCGCAAGATCGCCGAGAACGACTTCGGCGCGCTGGGCGATACCTCGACCCTCGCCGACCCGTCGCTGGTCGATCGGCTGATCGACGGTCGGCAGAACCGCTGAACCCATGACACCCCGTATCATCATCGCCGACGACCATCCGCTGTTCCGCACGGCGCTGAGCCATGCGGTGGGCAAGGTCTGGCCCGATGCGGTGGTGGTCGAAGCGGGATCGGCCGGGGCCGCCCGGCAGGCGCTGGCAGAAAGCGCGGACGCATTGCTGCTCGACCTGCACATGGAGGATTCGCACGGCCTCAGCGTGCTGATGGACTTGCGGCAGGATTTTCCTGCTCTTCCCATCGTGATCGTCTCAGCCAGCGAGGAACCGCGAGTCTATGCCGCCGCCAGCCAGCTGGGGGCAGCGGCATTCATCCCCAAGTCCGCCAGCCTCGACGCAATGCGTGAAGCACTCGTGGCGGTGCGCGAAGGGGACAACTGGTTCCCCGAATCCGATGCGGGAGCCGACGACGATCTGTTCAGGATGGCCAGCCTCACTCCAGCGCAGCGGCGCATTCTGGGGCAGATGCGCGCTGGCCTGCTCAACAAGCAGATCGCTTACGAACTCGATATCAGCGAAGCGACGGTCAAGGCGCACATCACCGCTATCTTTCGCAAGCTGGGCGTGGTTAGCCGGACGCAGGCGGTACTCCTGGCAACCAAGCTCGACGTCGATCAGCCCGCCGCCGATCCGGCCTGATTGACCTCGCTAGCGCGGCGCGCCTTGCCGATGGCGTCAGCCACCAGTGCGCGCAGCGCCGCCGGCGCGGGCGGCTTGAGCAGGCGATGCGCCTGCATCTGCCGCGCCGCCTGTTCGGTTTCTTCGCCCGTCTCTGCCGTCAGCAGGATCGCGGGCGGATGGGTGCCCCACCCCTCGCACAGCGACAGGTACGTCTCATCGCCCCGTTCATCGCCATCGAGGCGATAGTCCATGATCACCATGTCAGGCGCGACGCAGCACACGCCGCTCGCTTGCTCGACCCCCGACGCGCCCCGCGCATCCAGCCCCCATCGGGAAAGCAGCGCCAGCATGGCCGACAGGGCCGCCGGGTCATTGTCGACCACCAGAACCCGGGCCTGGCCGAGCGCGGAGACCGGCGCCGCCGCGCGCGGGGCGGTGACCTGCCGCGCACGTTCGAGCACCGGCAGCCGCACCGCGAACAGGCTCCCCTTCCCCGGCTGCGACCACAGGCGGACCGGTATGCCCAGCACGCGCGCCGTCCGCCGGACAATGGCGAGCCCCAGCCCCAGCCCCTCGCGATCGCCCGAGGCGCGCTGGAATTCGTCGAAGATGCGCTCCTGGTCCTGCGGCGCGATCCCCGGGCCGGTGTCATGCACGCACAGTTCGATATCAGTGCCCCTGCGCCGCACCCCGAGCAGCACCTTGCCAGTGTCGGTGTAGCGCACCGCATTGCTGACGAGATTGCGCAGCACCGATGACAGCAGCGCCCGGTCGCTCATGACCCGTACGCTGGTGCCGACATGGCGCAAGTCGATCCCCTTCGCCCGCGCCTGCACCGCGAATTCGCGGGCGATGTCATCGAGCAGCTCGCCCACGGCGAGCGGCTCCAGCTTCGGCGCGATCCCGCCGCCGTCGAGCTTGGAGATGTCGAGCAGCGTCCGGATCAGCCGGTCGGCCGAGGCAATCGAACCGTCAAGGTCGTGCACCAGCCGGGCAAGCGGCGGCTGGTCGCTCACTTCCTCGCCAAGCGCCGAGGCGAACAGGCGCGCGGCGTTGAGCGGCTGGATCAGGTCGTGGCTGGCCGCCGCGAGGAAGCGGGTCTTGGACCGGGTCGCCGCCTCAAGCGCGGCATTGGCCTCACGCAGCTGCGCCGTGCGTTCCGCAACCTTGTCCTCCAGCGCCTGTTCCGCCCGCCGGTCTGCGGTGATGTCGGTGTAGGACGTGACGTAGCCGCCGCCCGGCGCGGGGTTGCCGACGATCCGCATCACCCGCCCGTCGTGCTGTTCGCGCTCCATCCGGTGCTCGCGCCCGGCGCGCATGTGCTCAAGCCGACGCGCGACCTGGCTCAGGACCTCTGCCTCGTCGAACTGCCCCTTGCGCATGTTGTAGCGAATCAGGTCGGCAATCGGGGTACCAACATTGACCAGATCGTCGGGCAGGTCGAACATCTGCTGGTAGCGGCGGTTCCATGCGACAAGGTTCATCTCGGCATCGACCAGCGCCACGCCCTGGTCGATGTTCTCGATCGCGATCTGGAGCAGGTCGCCGCTGAAGGTCAGGCGGCGGCCGGTCTCGTCGAACATGGCGACGACTTCGGCAAGCGGCACCGGCGCACCCTGCGCCCAGCTCGACACCAGCATACGGGCAGAAGAACTGCCGATCACGCCGGAAATCATCCGCTCGGCCATGGCCATGACCGGTTCGTCCGCCATGTCCGCCTCCCGGTAGGGCGCGGGCATGGCGGCAAGCGCGGCATCGGCGCGACGCTGGCCGACGAACTGGCCCAGCAGCAAGCGGACGTCGGCAATCCGCTTCGAGGTCGCATAGTCCTGCCCCCCGCCCGGCACGCTCGCCCCGACGAATGCCGCCGCCTGCACCGCGTCGCGCAGGCGCGGGCGAAACAGGGTCGAGCCGAGCCAGAATGCCGCCAGATTCGCTCCGAGGCTGACCAGAACGCCCGAGACCAGCGTATCCGGGTGGATGGCGATGACCGGCCGCGCGCCGGTTGCCGCGGGGACTATCAGCAGAACCAGCCAGCAGATGAAGCCCGCCAGCAGGCCGGCGATCATGCCCGCCCGATTGCCTGCCCGGCTGATCATTCCCAGCACCAGCCCGGGCGCGAATTGCGCGGCGGCGGCAAAGGCCAGAGTGCCCATCCCCGCAAGGTTGGTGACCGTACCGAACCAGCGATAGACCAGATACGCCGCGCCAAGCAGCAGGCAGACCACCATCCGCCGGATCATCAGCAGCCGGTCGGCCATACCGGTCCGGTCGGCCTCGCCGGTCAGTGCCTGACGGAACGCCAGCGGGGCGATCAGGTCGTTGGTGATCATGGTCGACAGCGCCACACTGGCGACCACGATCATGCCGGTCGCAGCGGAAAACCCCCCGATGAACACCAGCAGCGCGAGCAGGCTGTTGCCCGAGGCGAGCGGCAACGCCAGCACGATAGTGTCCGGATCGGTCCCCGGCGGCAGGCTGGCGAGGCCGCCCAGCACGATCGGCACGATCACCAGCGAGGTCAGCAGCAGGTATCCGGGAAAGACCCATTGCATCGCCGGGGACGTGCGCGAGGTTGTCGCTTCGACGAAGGTCATGTGGAACTGGCGCGGCAGGCACAGGGCCGCGCATCCCGCCAGCAAGGTCAGCACCGCAAAGCGCGCATCGAGCTGGGCCGCATCGAACACCGGCCTCGACGGTGCCGCCCCCTCACCCATCAACACGACAAGCGCCAACCCGGCAACCGCAATCAGCGCGACCAGCTTGACCACCGCCTCCACCGCTATGGTCAGCACCAGCCCGGCATTGTCGCCCGCGCGGTCAGCCCGGCGCGATCCGAACAGAACCGCGAACAGCGCCATCAGCACTGCCACGGCGGCGACCAGCTCGTCGCGGGCCAGCGTTCCGGTCCCCTCACCCCCGACCATGACAAGAGCCGTCCCGACCGATTGCAGCTGCAAGGCCATGTAGGGCAGCGAGCCAATCGTCGCGATCACGGTCACGAGCGCCGCAACCCATGCGCTCTTGCCATAGCGGGCGGAGAGGAAGTCCGCGATCGAGGTCGAATGCTGCGCCTGCGACTGGGCCAGGATGCGCCGCACCAGTCCAAAGCCGAGCGTGAAAACGAGGATCGGACCGAGGTAGATCGGGAGAAACTCTAGCCCCGCCGTCGCGGCGGTGCCAACCCCGCCAAAAAAGGTCCAGCTGGTGCAATAGACCGCCAGCGACAGCCCGTAGACCCAGCCGCGCGCGCGCGGGCTCGCCAGCCAGCCTACCTGCTGCGCCCGATCACGCCACGCCGCCAGCCAGAACAGCAGCCCGAGATAGATCGCCGATGCGGCGACGGCCGCCCCGAACAGCATTCTCGCCAATCCTCCCCTTCGCCCGTCAGGCTAGCCGGATATGCCCTTTTTTCAAGCGAAAGAGGGCGACGCATCGCTGCGCCGCCCCCTTCATGTGCGACCCTTGCGGGCGATGCTCAGTGGACGTGGGCCTCACCCGCCCCGCGCGGCACGCGGATCGAGTCCACCAGCTTGCGGATCTCCACCGGCGGGCTCTTGGTCATCTTCGACACCGCGATAGCGACCGCGAAGTTGATGACCATGCCGACCACCCCGATCCCTTCGGGCGAAATGCCCAGGAACCAGTTGTCCGCCACGTTCATCGCCGGGTCCACCATCAGCTTGAAGTAGAAGATGTAGCCGAAAGTGAACACCAGCCCGGAGATCATCCCGGCAATCGCGCCTTCCTTGTTCATGGACTTGGAGAAGATCCCCATGAAGATCGCCGGGAATAGCGAGGCAGCGGCAAGACCGAAGGCGAACGCGACCACCTGCGCCACCCATCCGGGCGGATAGATGCCGAGATAGCCTGCGACAAAGATCGCCGCCGTCGCCGCCAGCCGCGCTGCCAGAAGCTCGCCCTTTTCCGAGATATCCGGACGGAAGGTGCTCTTGAGCAGGTCGTGGCTGACAGAACTGGAGATAACCAGCAGGAGCCCCGCCGCGGTTGACAGCGCCGCTGCCAGCCCCCCTGCCGCCACCAGCGCGATGACCCAGCCCGGCAGGTTGGCGATTTCCGGGTTGGCGAGCACCATGATGTCGTTGTCGACGTAGAGCTCGTTGGCGTTGTCCGCGACCGCTTCGTTGCTGACCACGCGTTCACCTGAGGCGCCTGCCCCGTCGGTGAATTCGGGCTTGCCCTTGAACGCGTCTCCCTTGGCGATCTGCACCTTGCCGTCGGCGTTCTTGTCGCGCCACACGATCAGATCGTTGGCTTCCCACTTCTTGAACCAGCCCGGCGCTTCGGCGTAGCTCGTCTCGTTCATCGTATCGATCAGGTTGAGGCGCGAGAATGCCGCCACAGCGGGGGCCGTGGTGTAAAGCAGGGCGATGAAGATCAGCGCCCAGCCGGCTGACTTGCGCGCGTCCGAAGCCTTGGGCACGGTGAAGAAGCGGACGATCACGTGCGGCAGGCCCGCCGTGCCGACCATCAGCGCCATGGTGATGCAGAACACGTCGATCATCGACTTGCTGCCCGATGTGTATTCGGTGAACCCGAGATCGGTCAGCACCAGATCGAGCTTCTGCAGCACATACATGCCCGACCCGTCGTTCACGGTGGAGCCCAGCCCCAGCTGTGGGATCGGATTGCCCGTAACCATGAAGCTGATGAAGAAGGCGGGCACCATGTAGGCGAAGATCAGCACGCAGTATTGCGCCACCTGGGTATAGGTAATCCCCTTCATCCCGCCGAGCACGGCGTAGACGAACACGATCGCCATCCCGATGATGACGCCAAGATCGATCGGCACGTCGAGGAAGCGCGAGAACACGATCCCCACACCCCGCATCTGCCCCGCGATATAAGTGAAGCTGATGAAGATCAGGCACACCACCGCCACCACCCGGGCCGCGTTGGAATAGTACCGCGTGCCGATGAAATCGGGCACGGTGAACTGGCCGAACTTGCGCAGGTAGGGTGCCAGCAGCAGCGCCAGCATCACGTATCCACCGGTCCAGCCCATCAGGTAGACCGACCCGTCATAACCCATGAAGGCGATGAGGCCGGCCATCGAGAGAAAGCTCGCCGCGCTCATCCAGTCGGCGGCAGTGGCCATGCCGTTGACGACCGGGCTGACCCCGCCGCCAGCAACGTAGAACTCTTTCGTCGATCCGGCCCGCGCCCACAGGGCGATGCCGATATAGAGCGCAAAGCTGGCGCCGACGAAGAGATAGATCAGGGTTTGCGTGTCCATTGTCCGGCCCCCCTCAATCGTCGAGATCGTACTTGCGCTCGATCTGCTTCGCCTTGACGACGTAATAGAAGATCAGCGCGATGAAGATGTAGATCGAACCCTGCTGCGCGAACCAGAAACCGAGCGGGTATCCGCCGATCATGAACTGGTCGAGAAACCCGCGAAACAGGATGCCCGCCCCGAAGGAGCAGGCGAACCAGATCGTCATCAGGGTCACGAGCAGGCGGATGTTTTCGCGCCAGTAGGCGCCCTCCGCCGCGCTCGTTTCATGCTCAGGTGAATTGTCGGCCATGGCCTCCCCTCCTTTTCCCCGCGCCCATTGCGGGAGCGTGGCCGGAGGCTAGGAGCAGCTGCGCCCCACGGGGAGCGCGACATTGGTCTAATGGTCCACGGTCGTCTCGTGGAGTCAGGGGGTCATTGCTTCGAGCGTGCCGAGACGCTGGTCAGTCGGCAGGCAGCGCAGCTGGGCGAGAAACAGTTCTGCTGCAGCCAGGGCGTCGGTCAGCGCATCGTGCGCGGCATAGTCGGGCAGGCCGTGGCGGCGGCGCGCCGCCCCCAGCCGGTAAGGCCCGGTTCCGATGAGCCGGGGGGAGAGATGGCGCTCGACCGCCAGCGTGCAGATCGTCCGGACCGGCAGGCTGGCACCGTGCAGTTTCCTCACCGCCCCTTGCAGCGCACCGCGCTCGATTCGCGCGCCATGGGCCACGATCACCGCGCCCCCGAGATCGCCCAGCAGGGCCGCCACCACATCGGCCAGCGGTGCGCCGTCGCGCGCGCGCTGCTCGCCGATGCCATGAATCGTCACGGCAGTATCGTCGAGCCGCTTGGCCGAACGGATGTCGAACGACTGCGCCCCGGCCAGCACGATCCCCTCGGCCGAGAATGGCACCCACCCGGCCTGAAGCAGGTGGGCATTATCGGCCAGCCCGTCGAGTTCGAAATCGAGCGCAACAAACCGCGCCTGGCGCGCAGGAGCGGAAAAATCCGGCCAGTCGGCCTGCGCGTAGGTGCGCAGCGAAGGTGAATCCGATTGCGCCAGCCGGGCCAGGCCGCGGCGAAAACGCCAGCCGTCCAGCACTCAGGCGATTCCCCCGGCGAGGTTACGGCGCAGCGAATCGAGCCCGCGCCGGATCACCGCAAAACAGTCCTTCAGGTGGTCGCGCTCCAGCGGCGAAAGACTGTCGGGTGCGATGGCGTTGTCGGCCCGCTGCCCCGCCCCGGCCTGCGATGCCTGATGGGCGATCCGCAGTTCGTTGACGAATTCCAGCGCGTCGATCAGGCTTTCACTGTCGGCCCGCGCCATGTGGGCCTGCGCGGCAAGGGCGCGCAGCCGGGCGACTGTCCCCACCATGGCGATACCGTGGGCCAGCGCCAGAGTGCGGGCGATATCGACCACCGGCACCACCGCCTGCGCCTTGGCGTCGAACACTTTCTCGCCGCTGTCGCTGCGGTCGAGCACCAGATTGCGGAAGATGCCGAGCGGCACCTTGCTGCGCTGGGCGTCGCGCGCGAGGTAGCTGAGAAAAATGCGGTTGGCGGCAGCGGCGGCGACCGTATCGGCGTGCAGACGGTGCACCAGTGTGGCCTCCCCATGAACGCAACGCATGTCGAAGAAGATCGTCGCACGCAGGATCGCATCCTCGTCCGGATTTTCGATCCAGCGGGCATAGCGCGCCTGCCACTGCCCCAGCGTGAGGCGCTGGTCGGCGTTCCTGGCCATGATCCCGCCCTTGCAATAGACGAAACCGCAGGCATCGAGAATGTCGGATATACGCCCGCCAAGCGCCTCGAAATACGGGACTTGTTCGGGTTGCAGCGCGTCGTCGATCACTAGCCCGTTGTCCTGGTCGGAACCGATCAGCTGCTCTTCGCGGGCGAGCGAGCCGAACACGACCAGAGCGTAGGGGACCGGCGGCGGCCCCAGCGCACGCTCCGCCAGTTGCGCCGCGCGGCGGTGAGTTGCTTCGCCCAGCGCGGAGGTGAACCGGGCAAGCTGGGCCGGCTGGGTGCCGCTTCGGGCCATGGCGGCAAAGCTGTCCGGAATGCGCCCCGCCGCTGTGGCCAGTGACTCGGCATCCGGCGCCCGGGCCAGCGAGAGACCGATGTCGATCGCATTGTTGGCGCGATGGGCGAGGATGTCGCTTGCACTGAGCATACCGGCCAGCCTGCCGCCTTCGTCGACCAGCGGTACATGGCGGAACCCGCCCGAGGCCATCAGCGCGACCGCCTCAGCCAGACTGGCGCTGGCTGGCAGCGTGCGCGGGCTTTCCGTCATCACCGCGCTGACCGGCTGCACGGTCGGCAGATCCGCCGCAACCACCCGGTTGCGCAGATCCTTGTCGGTAAAGATGCCGAGCAGCTTGTCGTCGGCGCAGATGGTCAGCGTGCTGACCTTGTGCTGGCGCATCAGCCGCGCGGCATCGCCGATGGTCGTCGACGGAGTGCAAGAGACCGGATCGCCCAGACGCGCGACATCGCCGACAGTCGCCCCGTCAAATCCGCCCGCCCGCCCCTGCGCCCGCTGCTCCAGCGCGTGGCGCAGGCGGCGCTGTTCGTCGTCGCTGAAGAACGCACGGAACGGGGCTGATGTCTCGCGCAGGCGATGGAATTCCGCCGCCGGAATGAGATAGAGCAGCGTGTCTTCCAGCGCGATCGTCTCGTTGCGGACCTCGCCGCCGCGCAGCAGCGAGGGATAGGCGAACGCAGCCCCCTGGGTCAGCCGCGCGGTCAGTTCCTCGCCCGCCAGCCGCAGTTCGACTGCGCCCGAGCGGACCAGGAACAGCCGGTCATTGTGTTGTCCGGCCGCCAGCACCCGGTCGCCTGCACGCGCATAACGCACGGTGATCGCGCGCGAGAGCGCTGCAATGGCGCGTTCGTCCAGCGCTCCGAACGGCGGCGTCTCCCGCAGGAAGGCGGCGACCTGGGCAATCTCGCTGCTCATCGGGCTATCCTAGCGCATTTGCCGGTCCCGCGCGCCTGCGACCTACGTCTAATCCTTGCGAGGAGGCGCGCGGGGCGGCACAGGCGGTGCACCTGGATGGGAGAGAACGACAATGCCCTTTCGCATGACAGAGATGGTCGGGTGCGAGTTTCCGCTGTTCGCCTTTTCGCACTGCCGCGACGTGGTCGCAGCGGTCAGCCGGGCGGGCGGGTTCGGCGTGCTCGGCGCGGTCAGCTTCACGCCCGAGCAACTTGAGCAGGAACTGGCGTGGATCGACGACCATGTCGACGGCAAGCCCTACGGCGTCGACGTGCTGATCCCTGAAGTGCAGGCCGTGGAAAAGCAGGTCACCGCCGACGAGATCGTCGCGATGATCCCCTCGCAATACCGCGACTTCACCCGGTCTATCCTGCGCGATGCCGGTGTTCCTGACGACGCGGCAAGCCCGCTCGGCGGCAGCCAGCGGCCCAACACCTCGCTCGGACAGGAACTGCTCGAAGTCAGCTTCCGCCATCCGGTGCGCCTGATCGCCAATGCACTCGGCACCGCCCCGCCTGAGATGATCGCGGCGGGCAAGCGGCACGGCATTCCGGTGGCCGCGCTGGTGGGCGCGAAGGAGCACGCGATGAAGCAGATCGAGGCCGGGGTCGACGTGATCGTCGCGCAGGGCGGTGAAGGCGGCGGCCACTGCGGTGAGGTCGCGACCGTGGTGCTGATCCCGGAAGTAATCGAGGCGATCCGCGATACGGGCAAGGATATCCCGGTGCTCGCCGCCGGGGGGATCATGAATGGGCGGCAGATGGCCGGGATGATGGCGATGGGTGCGGCCGGTGCATGGTGCGGCTCGGTCTGGCTGGCGACGGCCGAGGCAGAGACGACCGAGGTGTTCCGCAGCAAAATGATTGCCGCGACCAGCCGCGACACGATCCGCTCCAAGCACCGCACCGGCAAGTTCAGCCGCCAGCTGCGCAGCGACTGGCACGGCAAGTGGGAAGCGGCCGGCATCCCCGCCCTGCCCATGCCGCTGATGATGCTGCTGAGCGAACCGGTGCTGCGGGCGATCGACAAGGCAGCGGTGAACGGCAACCCGCAGGCGCAGGGGCTCGCCACCTACTTCGTCGGCCAGGGCGTCGGCCTGGTGCGCGAAGTGCGGGGCGCGGGCGCGGTGGTGCAGGACTTCAAGCAGGAATTCGCGGAGGGGTTCGAGGCGCTCAGCGCAGCCATCGCCTAGATTGACACTACCCCCCAAGCCGCGCACTCTGTCTCCGGTCATTGGGGGATAGACGACACATGTATTTGCTGGGGAAGTTTCTCGAGAAAGCCATCCGCGCCGGCTCGCTGGTGGTGACCGATTATGACGGGACCGAGCGTTCATTCGGCCCCGGCACCGGCGACTACCCGCCCGAAGTCGGGGGCCGCCCCGGCCCGATCCGTATCCGCCTGACCAACAAGAAGGCGGCCAACCACATCGTCCGCTATCCCCAGCTCGGCGCGGGCGAGGCGTTCATGTGGGGCTGGCTCGAAGTCGAGCCGCCACACGACATCCGCGACATGATCCTGTTCGTAACCATGAACGCCAAGCGGCTCGGCAGCGGCTCGCTGAAGCCCAAGGGGCCGATGCGCAAGGCGCTGCAACGGACCATCGCCAAGCTTGACGGGATCAACCTGCGCGCCTCGGCCCGCAAGAATGCCGAGCACACCTACAACCTGACGCGCGAGTTGTACGAAAGGTTCCTCGACGAGGACCGCCAGTACACCATGGCCTATTACCGCGAGGACCCGTTCAACACCTCGCTCGAACAGGCACAGATGGACAAGAAGGCGCACCTCGCCGCCAAGATGTACCTCAAGCGGCCGGAAGATAACGGCGGCAAGCCGATGAAAGTGCTCGATATCGGCTGCGGCTGGGGCGGGTTCGCGCTCTACCTCAACAAAATGTACGGGTGCGAGGTGCTGGGCGTGGCGCTGGCACCGGACCAGATCGCCTTCTGCCAGGAACGCGCCAAGGCGCTCGGCGTCGACGACCAGGTCAAGTTCGCGCTGTGCGACTATCGCGATGTTCAAGGGGAGTTCGACCGGATTTCCAGCGTCGGCCTGCTCGAGCATGTCGGCACGATCCACTACCCGCAGTTCTACGAACACACCAACCGCCTGTTGAAGAAGGACGGGGTGATGATCAGCCATTGCTGCGGCCGGTCCGGCGCGCCCGGCTTCACCGATGCATGGACCCGCAAGTACATCTTCCCCGGCGGCTATATCCCGGCGCTGAGCGAGCTGGTGACGCAGAGCGAACGCTATGGCTGGCAGGTGATGGACGTAGAGGCGATGCGCTTCCACTACAGCCACACGCTGGAGGAATGGTACAACCGCACGGTCATGCACGAGGCCGAGATCACCGCGATGTACGACCTGCAGTTCTACCGCATGTGGCTGTTCTACCTCGCCGGGGCGGAGCAGAGCTTCCGCAACGGCACCATGGTCAACTGGCAGGTACAGTACGTGAAGGACCGCAACGCCATCCCGATGACGCGCGAGTACATCCACGAGGAAAGCGCGCGGCTGCGGGCCATCGGCGAAGTGCCGGAATGGCGGTTCGATCCGGACATCAAGGAGGCGGCGGAGTAACCACTCTACCGCCGCGCATCCTCCACCGCCAGCGCCGCCATCGTTGACGCAACCCGGTTGGCCGCGCCGTCCGCGCTGCGACCGAGCGCTTCATAGGCCGCCAGCGCCGCAGGCAGATCGCCGCGCATCTCTTTGCACATGGCAACGTTGAAGGCGACCGAGCCCTGGTCGGGGGCTTCCAGCGCCAGCTGGTCGAACAGGCGGCACGCTTGCTCGACATCGGTCTTGGTCGCTTTGAGCGCCTGCTTGAAGACTTCGCCCTGCGGCTTGCTCAACCCTTTGCGGCTTTCCCGCACGCGATAGTCGTTCCGCCCCCAGCGCGGCGACAGCGCGGCGGCATATTGGCTGGCTGCACCCTCCACCAGCTTTTCGACCGTCTCGCTCACCGGCGGAAAATCGCTGTCTTCCGGGCACGAGGTGATCTGTTCATTGGCCGGAATGCTGCGGCGATAGATGATCCGCCCGTCGCCTTCATGCGCGATGCGGATGTCGGACGACAGCGAGACCGAGCGGGTCAGGCAGATCACCTCGCGCTCTTCCTTCTCCTTCTTGTCGCAGTCGGTCCGGTAACCCTTGGCCGCCTTGCAATACCAGCGCTTCTGCCGTTCCTCGCCATAGTCGACCGAGACGTTGGCGCCGCCCTCGATCACCGCCTGGACATTCCCGGCCGACGCGGGGGAGGACAGCGCGTAGATATCGTAATAGGGCGCCCCCCGGCCATCGGCGATCCGGGCAATCCGGCGCTCCAGCACCGCCTGCAAGGCGCGCCCTTCGGACCCGGAGAAGCGGTCGAGCGCCAGCCCGCGCAAAGTGGAGACCTCTTCAGCATCGGCCGGCACACCCCACGAAACCGGCAGTGTTTCCGCAGCGACCGGCGAGGAGCACAGTGCAGCCAGGATCACAAAACGCAGCTTCATGTCATACTCCCCTAGGGTCAGGACCTATTGTTGACCTCACATCATCACAGCCGACCTTGCTGCGCGATGAGCAAGACTAGGCCAATGCCCATTCCGGTAAGGTCGATAGTGCACCGGTACACGCCGTCAGGATCGCACCCAGCGATAGACCGGCCCAAACCCGACCAGCGCCGCACCGATGAACGGCAAGGCAACCACCCACAGCCGCACGCCCGTGACCCCTGCCGGGCTGGCAATGCTGATCGCGGCAGTCATGGCCAGCCCGGTGCAAATCAGCAGCAGGCCCGCCAGCAGGCGCCAGTGCGGCACCGGGCGACCGTCGCGGGCCGGGCCGAACCCGCGTTCGTACCGGTGGAACACACCGACAATCGGCAGCAGCACCGCGATATAGAGCGCGAACCACACCGGGCGGGTCAACCACCAGTCCACGCTGCCCGGCTCGACCCGCAAGCCCAGTCCGCCCAGCAGCCAGGCCGCGACCATGACCAGCACGAACGCGGTCAGATGCCCCAGGTAAACGCTCATGATCATGCCGTTGAGGAGCACGGTCGCGGTCCAGGCGCGGGCGTTTTCCAGCATCCGCCGCCCCGGCCCCTCCAGCGCGATCACCAGCCCGGCCTGCGCCACGCCCAGCGCCAGCAGGGCGATGGTTGGCGGCATGGAGTTGGTGATCTCCGCCCCCGGCACCCCGATCATCGCGATCGGGTATGGCCCGTACACCGTCAGGCCGATCAGCGCGGCTAGCCCGCCCGCCAGCAGCGCAAGCGGTTTCCACAGCCGGTCGAACCGCCCCTCGACCCAGGCATAGCCGAGCTGGTGCACCCCAACCCACACGAACAGGAAATTGGCGAAGTTCACATACGGCACGCCGCGGGTGAAGGTCAGCCAGTCAACCAGCACGGCCCCTGCCACCAGCGCCGCAAAGCTCCACAGCCCCGCCGCCTGCCACAGCCGCCAGGTCCACGGCACCAGCGCGGTCACCAGCAGGTAGACGGCGAGAAACCACACCGGGATCAGCGCGAGGAAGGTCGCCATCTTCACGATCTCGCGGCTGACCCCGGCCTGCGTGCCGAAGAAGGCGAACAGCGCCCAGGCCAGCAGCACCGGGAACACCGGGTTGATCAGCCGTTGCAGGCGGCTGGCGAACCAGTCGCTGTACGGCTTGCCATCGCGCAGCTGCGCCGCCCAGGTCACCCCGTTGGAAAAGCCGCCGACGAGGAAGAAGATCGGCATGACCTGGAACCCCCAGGTCAGCCACTGGGTCCACGGCAGGATCCCGAGCAGGTGGCCGCCCTGCACCGTCCCGCTGGCATCGACATACGGCGCGGCGACCAGCCAGTGCCCGACCACCACCGCCATGATCGACATGGCCCGCAGGAAGTCGATCCATCGGTTGCGCGTCGGCGGTGCCAGTTCCGCCATCTCGCGCGCCTTCGCCCACATGCCTGCCACGCCCTTGCGTCCCCCCTGATGTTTCCGTGGCCGACATATAGTCGGCCCGTCACGCCAATCCTAGCAGGTCGATCAACGAACCGGAGTGCCTCTCGTTACTGGCGCGCCTCCTGCAGCGCCTTCCAGCGCGGACGGGGCGACCCTTCGACAGAAGCGGGCCAGCCCTCACGCTGTTTGCCGCGCTGCCCGTCCAGCTCTTCGGTCTGGTCATGGAACAGGCTGATCACGGTTTCATACGGCATGTCGATTTTCGCATCGTCCAGTGCCAGCTTGATCGCCTCGATCGCAGCGGCGTGGGTGCGGACAACGCTGTGCTGGCGCGTATCGGTCCACCACCGTACCCGCAATGTGACCCAGCTTGCGGCGAGATCCCACGGCAGCACTTCGACCGGCTGCTCACTGGTCACTTCCTCAAGGTTCTCCAGCGCTGACAGGATCACCTGCTTGGCCTTGGCGATGTCATCGCCATACCCGATCCCGACATCGTATTCGCTGCGGCGGAACCGGTAGGCCGTCTTGACCAGGACCGAATTGGTGTACAGCTGGCTGTTTGGAATGATCACCCGCTGACCATCGAAGGTCTGGATAATGGTGGCGCGGCTGTCGATGTGCTCGATCGTGCCGCTGAACTCGTCCACTTCGATCTGGTCTCCCACCTTGAATGGTCGGTTGATCAGGATCAGCACGCCGGCCAGCCAGTTCTGCAGGATGTCCTTGAACGCAAATCCGATCGCAACGGTGCCAATGCCCAGCCCCGCAATCAGGTCGCCCGGGTTGAGCGTCGGTAGCACGATTGTCGCCGCGAACAGGGTGCCGCTTACATAGATCGCCCACTTGGCGAAGCTGCCAAGCATGTCGCCGAGATTCGCCCGGTCGCGCCGCGCCGCCAAACGGACGACAGCGCGGCCAACCGTACGGCCAGCAATGATTGCAATCACCAGCAGCACCAGCGCAACGCCGATGTTCGGCAGCAAGGCAATGAAACCATTGACCCATCCCTCGACCGTATCGGCCATTGCCCCTGGATTCAGCTCGACCGGATCGGCTGACACGTTCGTCTGGCTCATTGCTTGCTCCTGAAGGCCCCTTTCCGCCTCAACAAACCGGCCATGCAAAGGGTTCCTGCAACGAGGGTCAGCACCCGACGGCTTGCCGGTGCCGGAGATGACCATCGGGAGGGGTCGAGCCTTGCAAGCCGAAAGGCATTCTTGATTGCCCCGCCCCCGCCCCGTTGCTACCGGCGCGCGCACTCAAGGAGCACCGTTCGTATGTCGGATATCAAGCGCGTCGTCCTCGCCTATTCCGGTGGTCTGGATACCAGCGTGATCGCCAAGTGGCTCGAAGTTGAGCGGGGCCTGGAGGTGGTGACCTTCACTGCCGACCTCGGCCAGGGCGAGGAAATCGAGCCGGCGCGCGAGAAAGCGCGGGCGATGGGTATCCCTGACCATCACATCTTCATCGAGGACCTGCGCGAGGAGTTCGTGCGCGATTTCGTCTTCCCGATGATGCGCGCCAATGCCC